>Ga0137395_10000092_pt1 | contig 28672 bp, 21 predicted proteins | sample czobulk216metaG_FD_108283 | JGI IMG/M metagenome (GOLD analysis project Ga0137395, IMG submission 108283) | Vadose zone soil microbial communities from Angelo Coast Range Reserve, California, USA - czobulk2.16 metaG | ecosystem: Environmental > Terrestrial > Soil > Vadose zone | place: USA...
AGGAGCTGCCCGCGCGGAATCGTCGGCGAGACGCTGAAGTTCCCGAATGCCGAGTTGCCGTAGAACGGGTTCGGCACGAGCTGTTGCAATCCGGTGCCGAGCGAGAGATACGAGGGATCGAGCTGGTTGATGTTGACCGTGGCATCGGTGGTGCCGCCGAGCGTCAGCCGCTCGGACCGGCTACCCTGGTAGCCGATGGAGATGACGTTGCCGGCCTTGAGCTCCCACTGGTAATCCACCGAGTACTGGTGCACGTACCCCGGCTTGGCATTCTGATCGATGAAGTCGACCGTGCCGCCCGCGCCCGTGGCCAGGCCCGCCGAATTCCCCTGCGGCTGCTGGACGGACGGGAACGGACTTGACAGCGTGCCCACGGGTGTCAGGCCGCCGTCGTTGCTCGAGAGGAAGCTCGTCGACGCGGTGTAGCCGCGCGCGCCGATGACAGCCTCGCCGACGCCGTTGAACTGCTCCGGCACCCAGAACAGTCCATAGCCCGCGCGAACAACGTGCCTGTCGGTGAGCGACCACGCCAGGCCGCCACGCGGCGAGAATTGCGTATGGATCGGGTGCCCCTGAAAGTCGGGATAGCCGTTCACGCCGGCATACATCAGCCCGCCCTTCAGGTTCAGGCCCGGCGCCGCCACGGGGAACGCGGCGCTCGGATCAAAGCCGACGGTGAAGTGGTTATCCTTCTCCTGCAGCCCGCTTTCGAACTCATAGCGAAGACCGAGATTCAGCGCGAGCTTCGACGTGGCGCGGAAGTTGTCCTGAAGGTAGCCCGCGTAGTAGTTGATGAGGTAGTGGCCCGGTGTGGCGACTGCGATATCGCCTGACGCCGGATAGCCGAGGAGGAACGAGGCGAAGGCATCGCCGGCGGTGGAGCTGGCGGTATTCGGATCGGGTCCTTGCGTAAAACCGCTGGTGAAACTGAAGTTGCCGGCCGAATTGCCGTAGACCAGCACGTCTGCGCTGATGCGCCGGTACTCGGCACCCATCGCCAGCGAATGGTGGCCGACGGCTTTCGACACCGTCGCGTTGAGGGTTTGCGTGACGTACATCGCCTGGCTGGGGCCGGCGTAGCCGAGCAGCGGCGTGCCGCCGTAGCCGTTGACCGAGATGCGCGGGAACGTGTTGTACGACAGCGCGCTGACATAGCTGGCCGGCAAGCCGAGCGCGGCGGCATCGGTCGAGCTGCCGTATTCGTTGCTTCCAAAATCCTGGAATTGGTTGTACCCATACCGAACCGCCACGGTGGTCGTGTTGTTCGGGATGAAGATGTTGTTCAGTGAGATGAAGTTGATGAGGCGATCATTCTTGGTGGCCGCTGGATCTCCGGGCGCAGTCCCGTACGCACCATAGAACGTCGAGCCGGGTTCCCTCGTGTGCTGCCGGGCATACATGCCGGTGGTCGTCCACCGGTCCGACCAGCGCTGATCGATCTTGAGAGTGCCCTGTCGCTGCGGACCGTCGTCCAGCGTCGCGTTGGCGTTGAGCGAGGTCCCGGAGGCCGGGATGGGAAGGCCCTTCAGCATCGCCACGGCGACCGGGTTCAGTCGATTCGCGGGAATCCTGTTACCCGGAAATGGATCGCGAATGAATTGTCCCGGGCGCGCAGGGTCCGGTCGCGTCGTCAGCGGGTCGTAGATGATGATCCCCCGTCCGGCCGCGTTGAGGACCTGCGAGTAATCGCCGGCCTGCTGGGCCGCAGTCGGCAGCGTCAGCACGTTGTTGCGCGTGCTCTCCTGCAGGTAGCCCTCGGTGCTGGCCCAGAAGAACGTCTTGTTCTTCACCAGCGGACCGCCGAATGCTCCGGCCCAGTCGTAGTAGTACTGCGGCGGCTTGGGGAGTCCGGCCTTCTGCGCGAAATACAGATTGCCCGTGCCCCACCTGGGCTTGTTGATGAAGAGCGCGCTGCCGTGCAGGTCGTTGGAGCCGGACTTTGCCGTCGTGTTGAAGACACCGCCGGCGGCGCGTCCCATATCTGCGTCATAGGTCTTGACCTGCACCTTCAGATCCTCAACCGCTTCGATCGACGGGATGAACGTGGCGCGGTTGATCAAATCGGTGATCGGCACACCCTCGAGCACATAGCCGTTGCCACGCCGTGGGCCGCCGCCGATCGACAGCGATGAGGCGCCTGACTGATCCTGCATGCGAACAAACTGCGGATCGCCCGATTGAATGACGCTGGGCGCGGCAACCGCCGCGTAGAACGTATTGCGGCCGAAGATCGGCAGCGCCTGAAGAAACTTGTTGTCAAGGGACGTGGCGACGGTTGGCGACAGCCGTTCCACCAGCGCCGCGCCGCCGGTCACGGTGATTTGCTCGCTGAACTCGCCAACAGAGAGCCTGAAGTCCAACACGAGGTTCTGCTGCGTCGCGACCTGCAGCCCTTTGCGCTCCTCCGTTTTGAAACCAGCGAGCGTCACTTTTATGCCATACGTCCCAGGGAGGACGTTGGCGAACGAGTACTCCCCCACTTCGTTGGTGACGCTCGTCCGGCTCGTGATCGTGCCCTCGTTGAGCAGCACGACTTCCGCGCCAGGAATGACGCCGTTCTGATCGCGGACCTGACCGCGGATGGCGCCCTGATATGTCTGTCCGGCGGCGACGCGCACCGAGGCCACAAAGAGGTATACACACCAGAACCAGACGAGGCGTTTCATTTCAGGCCTTTCTGCGGGACACGTACCAGCACGTGACCTGCGAACCGGCGAGACGCCGGCGCGATTGGTATCGCGACTACGCGAGGATTCAGTCACACGCGCGGCATCGAGCAAGGGTTGCGCCATGGACCGCGCGGGCGCGGAGATGTACTCACGTCTGTGTACGCACGAATCGGCGCGTCATCGCGGTTGTACGACTCGCGCGCAATGACTTTCACGCAATCGACAGTTGTGTCGGCATGGACCTTTTCGCACCGACGACATTGCATGAAACCGCGGTCACGTGTTGGCTCGTGCACGTGCGATATCGACAGCTCAGTTCATCAGAACGTGCGCGACTCGCAAGTGTTGGCGGGCCACACGAATTCGTACGAGTGTCGCTAACGGCAGGCAGCCATCGGCGTCCGTCTTACAACCTGAGGATCAAAGAATGCGGACGTCAACGCCGCCGGGACTACTTCTTCGTCGGCGGGCCGGCAGTGCGGGCGTAGTCGGGTCAGCGAAAAAGAAAGGACAGGCGGCGAACTAGCGGAATGTCTCGCCGGTGGATACGCCAAACCGGCGGAAGTTGGTGTACGTCGCCACGCCGGTGACGACGGTTCCATTCACCCAGGCAATATCGCGCATCTCGCACGGAACGGCCAGGCCCAGCCGCTCATCGAACGAGAATATCGTCCTCACACGATCGGCGACGCGCGTCTCCAGTTCTGTCTGCAGCACGCGGCCCGACGGACCGTCGATCCAGACGCGGCCCATTGACGGCACGTTGCGGTTGTCCGGCGTGCGAAGGATCGTTGGACGATCACGTTCCTTGAACTTCACAATCCAGACATCCGATCCCAGCGAGACGTCGATACCGTCCAGTCTGAAATCGAAGCGACGGCGATATTCGGGCTGCAGGAAGGCCACCGCGATCATGGGATTGGCAACGGTGCGTTCCTTCACGCCGACGTTGTAACGGTAGCCTTCGCGCGAAATCTCCGAGGCGCGATCGACGGCCTGCGACGGCTTCTCGAGGAACAGCTTCGCCAGCCGTTCCTCGCGATCCCTGACGGCGCGTCCGTTCACGGCAAACACATCGCGGAACGTCAGCCAGCGGTCGGCCTCGCCCGGTCTGACGAACAGCAAGTCCGATCGCAATTCAACATGTTGAGCCGCAGCCTGGCCGAGCGCACCGTCCAACCCGACGCTATTACCCTGCGGCATCGGGTGCGAGTCCTGGACGTATCGCTCCTCGGCGACCATCGTCGAGAAATCACGGACGTAGGAACGAACATAACTGGAGGCGCGATCGAGAAGTCGGTCGAGCGGCGTCGGGGCCGTGGTTTGCGCCACCACGGATGCCGCGCTGACAACGAGCACGATCGGCAAAACCGGTCTGATGTTCATTACCGACCCGTAGTGTAAGACGACACCGTATGGTTTTTGCCACCGCCTACATTACTGTTTGAATCACACGGCTGGCGCACAGCGGTGTCTGCCCCTTTTCAACCGCCGTCCGCCCGCGGTGATAGGATGAGCCCCTATGTCGAAGCTGCCATTGGACCTGTCGGCCGAGCGCGCCGACCGTCCGGGAGGCGTCGACTCGCAGATCGGGCGCGCGTTCATCGGCCTGCGCGAGATGCTGCTTCACGGCGAGCTCGCGCGCGGCGAGCGCATCTCTGAGTTGCCCCTCGTCGCGCGGCTCGGCACGTCGCGAACGCCCATCCGGCTGGCGCTCGAACGGCTCGCGCATATGGGCCTGCTCGACGTCGTGGCCACGGGCGGTTTCGCAGTCCGCGGGTTCACGCTCGCCGAAGTCCAGGACGCGATCGAGCTGCGAGGCGTGCTCGAGGGCACGGCCGCGCGGTTTGCCGCCGAACGGCTGCACGAGGATTCCGAGCTGGACGGGATGCGCCGGTACTGCGCGCAGATGGAATCGCTCGACGGCCTGACGATCGACACGTTCGCCATCTACATGGACCTCAACGAGTCGTTCCACGCCAGCCTGACCGATCTCGCCAAGAGCGCGATGCTGCGTCGCGGCATCGCGCAGGTCAGTTCGCTGCCGTTCGCCTCTGCCAGCGCGATGGTGTTTCCGACGTCGGTTCTGCCCAACGCCGCCGCGAATCTGGTCATCGCCAACGACCATCACCGCTCCATCGTGGACGCCATCAAGGAACGGCAGGGCGCCCGGGCCGAGAGCCTGGCCCGCGAGCACGCTTTTGTCGCCCGCCGGATGCTGGGTGTCGCGTTGTCGGACACCGACGCCCTCAGCCGCATTCCGGGCGGACCACTTATCCACGTCTCAGCAACCTAAACTGCAGCCGTTGGCTGTCAGCATGCAGAACGGCTGACACGGCATACAGAATTCAGGATCGAACGCCTCTCTCCCCTTAATTTCTTCAAGTTACAGGCTTGACTTCAGAAAGACCGGTCCATATCCTGCCAATCCTGCATGCAGAACACATCTTTCTGTATGCTCGGCGCCGTTCGCGATTCGCGTCAGTCACACGCGTGCCGCGGCCGTTCCATCACGCGCCACACTGGAGGACAGGATCTCTCATGCGAACTGTGACGAAGTACCTGCTAGGCCTCGTCGTCGTGCTACTCCCCGCAACCGTGTTTGCGCAGGCTTCCCTCACCGGAACCATCCATGACGCGTCCGGCGCTATCCTGCCGGGCGTCACCGTCGAGGCGTCGAGCCCGGCGCTCATCGAGAAAACCCGGACGGCCGTCTCCGACGGCACCGGTCAGTACCGCATCATCAACCTGCAGCCAGGCACATACGCGCTCTCGTTCACGCTGACGGGGTTCAACACCGTCAAGCGCGAGAACGTTCAGCTGTCCGGCACGCAGGTCATCACCATTCCCGTCGAGATGAAAGTCGGCGGGATCGAGGAAACGATTACCGTGACGGGCGAAACCCCCGTCGTCGACGTGCAGAGCGTGAAGCGCGAAGTCGTCATGAACCAGGCGACTATCCAGACGCTCCCGGCAACGCGCGCTGCGGGCGCACTGCTCAATGCCACGCCCGGGTTGTTCGTCGACACCAACGGTCCGGCTCTATCGCCGACGATGACGTTCTTCAACGCGCGTTCGAGCGCACAGAACGCGCAGTCGGTGGCCGGCGAAGGCCGCATGACGATTAACGGCATGACGGTCGCCGCGGCGCGGAGCGGCGGCGTCTCGTCGTATGTCTACGACACGCCCAACTCGCAGGAAGTCGCCATTACCGTGGGCGGCGGACTCGGCGAAAGTGACAGCGGCGGTCCGGTGATGAACATGGTGCCGAAGTCAGGCGGCAACCGATTCGCCGGCACTGGTTTCGCCAGCGGGTCCGGCAGCTGGGGGCGCAGCAACAACCTTACGTCTGACATCCAGGCGCTGAACCCGACGCTCACGCAGACGCCCGGCATCCTCAAGCAATACGACACCAGCGCCGCGATCGGCGGCCCGATCAAGAAGGACCGGCTGTGGTTCTACGGCAGCTATCGCAACCTCTCGACGCAGACGGCGATGGAAGGCATCGTCGCCAACGCGAATGCCGGCGATGCGACGCGCTGGGACTGGGTCGGCGCGCCGATCGACGCGCGTCTCGTCCAGGATCGCCAGATGATCATCGGGCGTATGACGGGACAGGCGGGCAGGAGCCGCCTGACGGTCAACTCCGAGTACCAGAAGCGCTGCGAGGGCACACCGCTGAAGGTGGATACTCAGGGCTGCCACAACCGCGGCTCCGACTGGATTGGCCTCGGCAACAACGCGGCGCCGTTCCAATCACCGGAAGCGACGTCGACGGCGGCGCGCGGGTACTTCGACGCGCCGTACTACATCAATCAGGGGTCGTGGTCGATGCCGTTGACAAGCAAGATGCTGCTCGAAGCGGGCTTCACGGCATTTCGATACAACCCGCTCTTCGGCTTCCCGCCGCCGGACGGCATCACCAATCTGATTCCGGTCACCGAGCAGTCGAACGCGTTCATCAACGGAGTCTCCGGCGCCCGTTGGGCACCGCAACCAAACTACCGGTACCGAGCGGTCGAGCAGTGGGGCTGGGCGGTCGGCAAGACCGATGGCTGGCAGGCGTCGGCCGCGTATGTCACCGGCGCGCACAGCATGAAGATCGGCTATCAGGGCAACCGCCTCGATCAGCTCGATCAGACGCTGACGGACGCCGACAACATGTCATATCGATTCAATCTGGGCGTGCCGAACGCCGTGACGTATTGGCTCCCTGACTTCGCCCATCGCACCCTCACCAACCTTCACGGCGTCTACGCCCAGGACAGCTGGACATACAACAGGCTGACGCTGCAGGGCGCTCTTCGCTGGGATCGCGCGTCGAGCTACTCTCCGGTCGATGGCAACGGCACAACCCGGCTGTCGCAGTTCAATACGCAGCCGTTCTCGTTCCCCGTGGTTCCGGGCGTCAGTGCCTACAACGACATCACGCCGCGTGTCGGCGTCGCTTACGACGTTTTCGGCAACGGCAAGACGGCCATCAAGTACAACTGGGGCCGTTACCTCGCTTACGCCGCGAACGACGCGCCGTATACGTCGAGCAATCCAGCGGTGACGATCGTCCAGAGCGTGGCGAACCGCGGCTGGACCGACAACGGCAACAAGGTCGTCGACTGCGATCTGAATAACCCGGCGTTGAACATTCGGGGCGGCGACACCTGCGCCGCGGTGACAGGCACGGGTCTCAACTTCGGAAAGACCGGATCGACGACGATCGTCGACCCGGCGATTCTGAGCGGCTGGGGCGTGCGGCCGGGAGACACCCAGTCGACCATCCTTCTCCAGCATGAGATCATGCCGCGTCTCTCGGGCGAATTCAGCTATACGCATCGATCCTTCCACGGGTTCTTCGTCACCGACGACCAGAATCGCAATTCCGGGACGGCGTATGAAACGTATACGCTGACGGCTCCGGTCGACTCGCGACTGCCGAACGGCGGCGGCTACCCGATCACCGTGTACACGGTGAAGGCGGCCGCGGGCCCAACAGCAGCGCAGACGTTCCTGACTCAGGAAAGCCGGTTCGGCCCAGAGCGCGACAGCCACTGGGACGGCTTCGACGTCAACTTCAACGCGCGGCTGCGCACGGGCCTCGTGGCCTCGTTCGGCACGACAACTGGACGCGCGATCGTCGACACCTGCCAGACGGTGACGCTGTTCAACAACGTGGTGGGCGGCGTCGAGCAGGGTCCTGACCCGCGTGGATGCCACAACGCCGATCCGTTCCAGACGACGGTTCGCGGTCTCGCCAGCTACACGGTCCCGAAGATCGACGTGCTCGTGAGCGCGACAGTGCGCTCGCAGCCGCCGTCGCAGTTGACGGCCGGTTGGCAGGTGCCGAACACGACGATCCAGACCGCCCTGGGCCACTTGCCGTTCGCCGCGCTGGCGTCCGGCACGACGACGATCCAGCTCACGGACAACTCGGCCAAGCTGTTCGTGGACAATCGCCGGACGCAGGTCGACATGCGCTTCGCGAAGGTCTTCCGCTTCGGCCGCACGCGGTCGGACGTCGGCATCGACCTCTTCAATCTGTTCAACACCAACTACGCAACGGGCTACAACACGACGTACATCTTCGGCACCGACAACGCGCCGAGACCCACCGGCTGGGGCACGCCGACCAGCATCTACGCGCCGCGGTTCGTGCGAATCAACTACACTCTCGACTTCTAGGCACGAAGGACACGAAGGGCTTCTCAGTACACGAAGCTCACGAAGAAGAAAGACAGAAGGCCCGGCTCCCGAAAAGGGGGCCGGGCTTTTTGTTTGCTCGCGTATGATCCGTTCGAGACCATCCATGACAGCCGCCATCAGCGTTCAAAACCTGACGCGCAGATTTGGCAGGACCGTCGCTGTCGATCGATTGTCCTTCGACGTCCAGCCTGGCGCCATTTGCGGGGTTGTTGGTCCCAACGGCGCCGGCAAGTCGACAACCTTCCGCATCCTGTGCGGTCTTCTTCGCCCGACGTCCGGAGCCGCAGCCGTTCTTGGCCGCGACGTCACGAGCGATCCCGCGGCTGTGTCCACCTGCGTCGGCTTGCTGCCCGAGACACCACATTTCTATCCGTATCTCACGGGCGAACAGAACCTGCGGGCCCTCGCGTACTTCTCGGCGCTGTCCGCGCCTGCCGCGCGTTGTGCCGAGCTCCTGGACCTGACTGGCCTGACGAAAGCGGCTCGGCGGCTTGTCAGCGCCTACTCGGCCGGCATGAAGCAGCGGCTTGCGCTCGCCGCGGCGCTGCTGACCAATCCGCCAGTACTTCTCCTCGACGAGCCAACGGCTGGACTCGATCCAATCGGGGCCCTGGAGCTGCGAAAGCTCATCACCTCGCTCGCCGCCGACGGCCGCGCGGTGCTCATGGCTACGCAGGCTCTCGACGAAGCCGAGCGAACGTGCACGCAGCTCATCGTGCTGAGCGGCGGTCAGCTTCGGGCCAATGTGCAGGTAGCCGATCTGCTGGCGGCGTCAGGCCTGCGCATGCGCGCGACCCCGATTGCGGAGGCGATTCGCATCCTCGGATCGCTGCCGTCCGTGCGGGTCGCGGCGCTTTCCGAGGATCAAATCGCCGTCGATCCCGGCAACATGGCGGCCGCCAGTCTCGTCCGGGCGCTTGTCCTGGGCGGCGTCGACGTCTCGGAAGTGACGAGCCATCGCGAGACGCTCGAGCATCATTTTCTGCAGCTCACGGCGGATCGACATGTTTCGATCGCAGAGGGAGTCTGATGTGATCGCCGGCCAGCTGCGAAGCGAGTGGGTCAGAGGCAGGGGGCGCCCGGTCGAAAAATACACGGGCGCCGTGGCGATCGTCCTTGGCGCGTTGATCCCCGTCATCATGATTCTCGTGTCGGCCCGCAACGCGACGATGCGTGCGTCCGCGCTCGAGACGCTGGCATTTCCCGCAAGCGTTTCCGCCGCGCAGACGATGGCGCTGCTGCTGGGGCCGTTCTGGGCGGCTGCCATCGGCGGAAACATCGTGGGCGCCGAATACCAGTACGGGACGTGGCCCTGGCTGCTCGTCCGAAGCGCCAGCCGGACGCGACTGGCAATTGCGAAGATCGTGACCGGAGCGGCCCGCATCGTCGCGCTGACGGTGGTCGGCACCCTGATTTTCGTCGCAGTAGGGGCGGTTGTCCGAGTGGCGTTCGGCCTGCCCGCGATCAAGGGCGCGATGGCCTTCGGACCAATGCTGATTCCATTCGTCGGCATCGGCGGGGCGATGGCCTTCGCGGCCGCTATCGCATTGACAATCACGGTTGCTTCGCGATCGGTCGTATTCGGCATGCTGACCGGTGCTCTTGCGCTTCCCCTGTTCTCGGCGATTCGGTTCAAGGAGACGGCGTTCTGGATCCCCTACGTCCACCTGGAGAACATTCAATCGCGGCTCCTGACTGGTCGTGCGAATCCGATTCTTGTTCGGCTCTATGAGTTCGACATGCCGGCGCGCACCAGCGCCGCCGTCATCGCTATTGAGCTTGCGGTCGTGCTTGGCATCGCGCTCGTGGTGTTCCGACGGCAGGAAATCGTTTATTGACGGGCCCAGACATCTCCCGGGGCGACAAAAGGGCTCCGTGCGGACCCATTTGTTTGAGGGCGCCGGCCGGCTTTCCTAGGAAAAACCCTTCCTGACACCGGGCTTGGCGCTTGCACGTTTTTCACGGGCAATCCGCCATGCTGGTCCACATGTTCAACCCGCTGGAAGACTCGCGGTGGGCCAGTTTTGTGCAAGCTCATCTCGAGTCGTCGGCCTTCCACACTCCGGCGTACCTCGACGCTCTGCATCGCACGTACGGGTACCAGCCGATCGTCTACACGACATCGCGGCCTGATGAGCCGCTGGCGAACGGCATCGTCCTGTGCCGAGTCACGAGCTGGCTCACTGGATCGCGCCTCGTGTCGGTTCCATTCGCGGATCATTGCGAGCCGCTCGTCCGCACCGGCCGCGCTCGCGCGGCCATCGTCGCCTCCATTCAAAAGACGGTGCACGACGACCGGCTGAAGCACGCCCAGATTCGCGCGATTCGTCCGGACTCTGCCGCGGCGAGCGGGAGCAGCACGCCGCGCCTCTTTGCATCTCACACGCTCGATCTCACGCCGCCGATCGAACAGCTGTACGGGGCGTTCCATGGGCCGGCGATTCAGCGGCCGATTCGCTGCGCCGAGCGAGAAGGCGTCGCTCACGAATCGGGACGGTCGGAATCGCTGCTGAATCAGTTCTACGCCCTGCTCACCGCCACGCGGCGCCGGCAAGGACTGCCGCCGCAGCGGATGTCGTGGTTCCTGAATCTCGCGGAGTGCTTCGGCGATCGGCTGACGGTTCACGTGGCCTCGTGTGCGGGCCAACCGCTTGCAGCCATCCTCACGCTGCGGCACAGGAACTTGCTGATCTGCAAGTACGGCGCTCTGGATGAGCGCTTCCATCGCGTCGGCGCCATGCCGCTCCTGTTATGGAAGGCCATCGCCGACGCGAAGAAGAGCGGCATCGAGATGTTCGACCTGGGCCGGACCGATGCAGGCGGCAGCGGTCTGGCCGCCTTCCAGGGCCGGCTCGGCGCGACGCGCTCGACGCTCACTTACGTCAGGTGGGCCGAGGCAAGCCGCCGGATCGCGCGGACACAACATCTTCGCGGAGCCCGGGGCGTCGGCCATGAATTCGGTTCGGCGAGGTTTCGGCCTCGACATATCCCTCCCCTCGCGCCTGTCTGAACGGCCCGCTCACGCGCCGCGCTCCGCCTCACCCCCCGAGGAACAAGCCGTAGATCGTCTACGTCCAAGGCTGTAGACGGTCTACAGCCATGATCAAACACAGCGACGAGCGGGGGATGGACCTGCTTCAGGGCACCCTCGACATGTTGATTCTCCGGACCCTTCAGTGGGGCGCCCAGCACGGCCACGGCATCGGGCAGGCGATTCGCGCGCAGTCCGACGGCCTGCTCAAAGTCGAAACCGGCTCCCTCTATCCTGCCCTTCACCGCCTCGAGAAGCGTGGATGGCTCAAGTCCGAGTGGGACGTGAGCGAGGCGAACCAGCGGGCGAAGTACTACAAGCTGACGGCCACGGGCAAGGCGCAGCTCTCGCGCGAACGCGACCGGTGGTCGCAGCTCGTGGACGCGATCGGACGCGTCATGAACCCGGCGTCCGCCAAGGAATAGTGCATGCGGCCAGGCGACGACGATCTCAACGACGAGATTCGCGGCCATCTCGCTCTGAGCATGAAGGAGCGAATCGAGCGCGGGGAAAGCCCGGCGTCTGCCCGTCTCTCGGCGCTGAAGGAATTCGGCAACGTCACGCTCACGCGCGATTCGATGCGCGGCGTGTGGCGGCCCGAGTGGTTCGACTCGGCCGAGGCGCTGGGACGGGACATCCGGTTCGCCGTGCGCTCCCTGCTGCGCGCCAAGGGTCTGGCCGCAACCGTCGTCGTGACGCTGGCGCTCGGCATAGGCGCCAACGCCGCGATCTTCAGCGTCGTCCGCGGCGTGCTCCTGCGACCGCTCGTCAATCGCGACGAAGATCGCCTGATCTACATCCGGCAGAGCGCGCCTGGACTCTCCGCGGCGAACCTCACATTTTCGATACCGGAAATAAAGGACTTCAGATCGCGGATTCGCACGATCGGCGGCTTCGGCGAGTTCTCCACGACCGAATTCACGATGGTCGGTTTGAACCGCGAGCCGCGGACAGTGCAAGCCGGCGTTGTCAACGGCTCGTTCTTCGACGTCATGGGCCTTCGGCCGGTGCTCGGAAGGCTGCTGAACGCGCAGGATGACAGGCCAAAGGCGCCCGCCGTCGTGGTGCTGACGTACAGGTTCTGGACTGCCGCGCTGAAGAGCGATCCGAACGTCATCGGCAGAAGCATCCGCTTCGGGCCCAGTAGCGCGACGGTGGTCGGTGTGCTGGAGCCCTCGGTGCCTTATCCAGCTGATACCGAGGTCATCGCGAACATCGTGACCAGCCCGCATCATCTGGGCGCGACGATGGTCACGAGCCGCACGCACCGGATGACGGAGCTATTCGGCCGCCTTGCGCCAGGCGTCTCACTCGACCAGGCCCGCGCCGAGCTGACATCGGTGCACGCCGACATCCTGCGCGAACATCCCGAGGCGTATCCGGCAAGCGCCCACGTGCAGCTGAACGTCGCCAGGCTGCGCGAGCAGCTCGCCGCGCCGGCGCGAACCGTGCTGCTTCTGCTGCTCGCTGCGGCGGCCGTCGTGTTCGTCATCGCGTGCTCGAACGTCGCGAACCTGATCCTCGCGCGATCGGTGAGACGCGAGGGCGAGCTGGCCGTGCGTGCCGCGCTCGGCGCCGGCCACGGGGCGCTTCGCCGGACATTGCTCGCCGAGAGTCTCGTGCTGTGCAGCGCAGGCGCGGTGCTGGGCATCGTGCTGGCGCGGCCGGCTGTCGCCATCGTCGCCCGCTATGCCGCGCGCTTCTCGGTACGGGCGCTGGACCTGACCGTGGATACGAGCGTCCTCTGGGTCGGTGCCGGCCTCGCCATGGCGGCGGCGGTGCTGCTCGCCTTTGTCCCGCGTCTGCCGTCGCCGAACGCTCCGTCGGGGCTCGGGCTCGCGAGCGGTGTCCGGATCACGCCCGGCACCAGCCGTCGCCTCCGGATGTTCGCGATGACGCAGATTGCATGTTCATTCGTGCTGCTCACCGGCACGGGCATGCTCGTCGCCGCACTCGTCACGCTCCAGACGGCGAACACCGGCTTGAACATGCGGCAGGTGCTCGTGCTCGACGTCCCCGCGTCTGCGACAGGCATCGGAGGGACCAGGACGGCCGATTTTTATCGGGAAGCGACGCGCCGCATCAGCAGCCTCCCGGGTGTGAACGGCGTCGCCGTCGGGAGCTTCGTGCCGTGGCGCGATGCCGGCAGCATGCCTCGCCTCCCGTTCAGCGCCGACGGCGCCACCCCCGTAAGTGGCGAGGAGAATCCGCACGCGCGCCTGCGGCTTGTCGCGCCGGGCTTTTTTTCGATGCTCGGCATCCCGCAGATTGCCGGCCGCGACTTCACGGACGACGACGGCGCAGGCGGTACGGAACAGGTGGCGATCGTCAGCCACAGCATCGCGCTGCGCCTGTTTCCGAACGGCGACGCGGCGAACCAGCGTCTGTTTCTGACTGACATGGTGTCTGGCAAATCCGCGCCGAATCGTATCGTCGGCGTGGTCGCCGACGTAGACGACGAGAACGTGGTGCCGGAGCCGGCGATGACCGTGTATCTGCCCGTGCGGCAGGTTGGCTACGGTGGACGTCTGTTCGTGCATGCGTCGGGCGATCCGCATTCGCTCGTGCCGGAGGTGACGCGGGTCATTCGCGAGCTGTCGCCGGACCAGCCGGTCGAGCGCGCCGCGACGCTCGAGGACGTCCGGGCAGAGGTCCTCTCGTCCGATCGGTTGAATGCGTTCGTGTTTTCCGGCTTTGCGGGCGTTGCGCTGCTGATCGCGGTCGTGGGCGTGGCTGGCGTGCTGGCATTTTCGGTGAGCGCGCGGACGCGGGAATTTGGTGTGCGGCTCGCTGTCGGATCGTCGCCGGGCCAGCTTGTGGCTCGCGTGTTGTCGGAAGGCACGGCCATCGCCGCGCTCGGCATTGTCGCCGGCGCCCTGGGCGGGTTCGCGCTGGAACGCATCGTCCACGCTTATGTCGAGAGCCTGCGAATCCCTGGCGTGCTGCCGGTTCTCGGCGCGGCGACGCTGCTCATCCTCGCCGCGGCTGCGGCGTCGATGATGCCGGCCACTCGTGCATCGCAAGTGGATGTCGCGGAAGTTCTGCGAACGGAGTAGACGCCATCTTGGGGAACAGTCACGTCACGGTAGATGGAGAAATCAGATGAATCGAAATAAATTGTTGGCGCTTTTTCTTGCATTCGCAAGTGTCGCCGGATCGGCTGCCGGCCCGGAGCCGAAATACAAGACGCCGCGCACAGTCGATGGCCAGGCAGATCTCCAGGGCGTGTGGAACTTCAGTTCGGATGTGCCGCTTGAACGGCCCACGTCGTTCGCCGACAGGAAGTTTTTCACCCGTGAGGAACTCCAGCAGCAAACAGCCGCGACAGCCAAAGCCCTGGAAACCGTCGCGAAGTTTGCTCCTGTTGAAGCTGTCGCCCTGAGCTGGCTTGATTACGGCGCCCGGATCGAGAACCTGCGGACCTCGCTCATTACGTACCCGGAAAACGGCCGCTTGCCAAAACTGGTCGAAGGCGTTCGGCGAACTCCTGGCGTCGCCGATTTCATCGCGGCCCTCAGCGACCCCAAAGCCACGATTCCTCCGGCGTTGCTCGCGGCGCTGGGCGGCGGAAAGAAAGACGGACACGAGGATCTCGGTTTCTCTGACCGTTGTCTCGGTGGATCCAACGCTCCGCTTGCGCCGGCCTTTGACAACAACTACGTGCAGATCATTCAAAGCAAGGATCAAGTCGTTTTTCTGACCGAGGCCGCGCATAACGCACGGATTGTCCCGCTCGACGGGAGACCGCACTTGAGGGACTCCTTCCGGAGCTGGTCAGGTGATTCGCGCGGGCATTGGGAGGGAGATACGCTGGTCGTCGAATCGACGAACTTCAACCGGCGCGTCCAGAGCTACGCCGGCGCGGGCAACGGCTACGACAAGATGGTCACCGAGCGCTTCACTCGAGCCGCAAAGAACGCCATCGACTATGAGGCCACCATCGTGGACACGAAGACATTTCAGGACAAGATCGTGATCGCGTTCCCGCTGTCAAAGTCCGACAGCCCTCTCTACGAAGTCGCCTGCCACGAAGGCAACTACAGCATCTCGAACATCCTGGCCGGCGCCCGCGCCGAAGAGCGAGAGGCTGCGATGAGGGCGAAGGAAGCGGCCAAATAACGGCGGAAGTCGCGTGTGCAACCACCACCTCTATTCGTGATGGACTACGTCGGGCCGGCGATCGGCGCGGGGGTCTTCGTGCTGATCATGTCGCTGGTGCACGAGCCCGCAAGACGGACGTTCAACGCTGTGTTGATTGCCGGCGCGTCGGGCGTGTACTTGAGCGGCGGGCATGCCGCGTGGGATCTACCGCATCACTTCTGGGGCCACCCTATCTGGCCGTTCATGCCGACGTCGTCGTTCGGCTGCGTGATCTTCGACACGCTGGTCGCGTTCTGGTTTCTGGCGGGTGCACCGTCGCTCGGTTACTCCGCCAAGACGCGATGGACGAACGCGACCGCGATTGAGCCCTCGCCAACCGCCGACGCGACACGCTTGATGTTGCCGCCGCGCACGTCACCGACGGCGAACACTCCGGGCAGGCTGGTTTCGAGAAGATAGGGCGACCTCGCGAGCGGCCAACCGGCCGCCGTGAGCTCGTCTTTCGAGAGATCCGGTCCGGTCTTGATGAATCCCGTGCCGTCGAGAGCGACGCATCCAGCCAGCCACACGGCATTCGGCACGGCTCCGGTCATCAGGAAGACGTGCCTGATGCTCATGTCGCTGATGGCCCCCGTCCGGTTGTCGCGGACGCGAATGCGCTCCAGGTGACCGTCCCCTTCAAGCCCGACGATCTCCGTGCAGGTCTTGAGGACGATCGCCGGCGTCTCCTCAATGCGTCGGATCAGATACCGCGACATGCTTTGGGCCAGGCTGCTCGATCGCACGAACATGTGCACGCGGCTGGCCGTCTGCGCCAGAAACACGGCGGCCTGGCCGGCTGAATTGCCGCCGCCGACCACGACGATCTCCTCACCCGGGCACAACTGCGCTTCCATGAACGTGGCGCTGTAGTACACGCCCGCGCCTTCGAACTCGCTCAGATTCCCAATCGAGGGCTTCCGGTACTGCGCGCCGCTGGCGATGATCACCGTTCGCGCCGGCACCCGTTGCCCCGCATCGATCGTGACGCTGTACGGCTTGCGCTCGCACGCGAGTCCCGTCGCGCCTCGAGCAATCATGATCTCCGCGCCGAATTTCTGCGCCTGCGCGTACGCGCGGCCGGCCAGATCCTGGCCGGAGATGCCCGTCGGAAATCCGAGGTAGTTCTCGATCTTCGAACTGGACCCCGCCTGGCCGCCTGGTGAATTCGCCTCGATGACGAGAGCGTTCAGCCCTTCGGATGCCGCGTAGACGGCGGCGGCCAGTCCCGCCGGTCCCGCTCCGACGATCACGACGTCGCGAAGGTGGGTCGCGTCGATGCCCTCGTTGAAACCCAGGCAGTCGGCGATCTGCTGATTCGCCGGATTCCGCAGCACCACGTCGCCGCGGCAGATCAGCACAGGAACATCGCTCGCGGCGATATGAAAGCGATCGAGCAGATCCTGCACGTCGCCGTCTCGATCGAGATCGATGTAGCGGAACGGGTGTCCGTTGCGCGTGAGGAATTCCTTGATCCGCAGCGTCGCCGGCGAATGCACCGAGCCAATCAGCACGACGTCGCCGATCCCGTGGGCGCTCAGCTCGATCCGGCGGTAGATGAAGGCGCGCATCAGGATCTCGCTGATCTCGGCATCGGTCTGAACGAGGCCGAGCAGCTGCTCCCGCGTCGACTGAATCACTTCCCCGGACTCGGTGACCCTGATCCGCGTCAGCGAGCGGCGGCCCAGAATCAGGTTGGCTTCGCCCGTGAAACTGCCGGGACCGTGAACGGCCACCAGCGTCTCGCCGAGGCTCGACGTCTGGACAACCTCGAGCCTGCCGGATTTCACCACGAAGAACGGAACGACGCGGTCGCCCGCCTCGATGAGGATGTCTCCCGGCGCCATCGGCCTGACCACACCGTGCGCGGCAATGCGGGCAATCTGCGCGTCCGTCAACGACGGAAACATGAGCGCCTGGTGCGAGGCGCTAACCGGGGGATCAAATCGAGGGGAATCAGTCACGTCTCCCTCCAGAATACCGAAGAGGGAGGACTACGCGACAGCTTGTGCAAGAAAAACCAGAAACCGCGCAACACGAACTGCCCGGCCGTCTCACGGCTCGAGGCATACGAAAGGAAAGGGCAACCAGCGCCCTCACGGATTTCCTGCAGCGCTCACAGAGCGAGCGACGTAGATTACGAGGCGCCGGAACGCCAAATCCGATCAACCGCCGTACCAAATGGAGTCGCCGGACGCCTGATGGACTTCCGGCGGGCCGTATGGACTCCCGAGACGTCTTATGACTCCGGAGATGTCGTGACCGGTAAAGATGGAGCACTGCAGATTGGCGGTGAGGGAGGGATTTGAACCCCCGGTACCATTTCTGGTACAGACGCTTTCGAGGCGCCCGCCTTCAACCACTCGGCCACCTCACCTTGTAGAGCAGCAGTCTACCGTGTTCGCGCGTTGAGCGGAAATCACGGGTTGGGCGCGCCGAGCGAGCATGTCCCGCGCTGGAGGGATGATCAAGAATACGCACTGTCGTGGCGCCTCGAACGCTGACCGTACTCGCCGCCATACGCCCCGGTGAGGAGAAACGCCTTCGCGACGTCCTTCGCCCAATCGGCGATGACATCAAAGGGAAGCGGCTCGATCAGGCTGTCGGTCGCCCTCACATCGACTTCACCGTCAGCCGATTCATCCACTTCGCCCGCTTCGCCATACTCGCGGATCCCGATCGGGGAGCCGAACGCAAGCGGCTGCTCTACTCGGCGAATTACGACGGCGAACTCGACGACCACCTGGCCGAACTGACGGCGATCACATCCGACATGGAGGCGATCTGGGGTCGCTGCGACGCGTACACACGCGAGGGCGATTTCGGGAGTTTCATCAGGACGCATGCGCTCGAGCCGGAAGCGTTCTACATCGCGTTTCGAGACGAGAGTGTCGAGCGTATCCAGAACGCGGTCGCCCGTCGACGAGCAATGCAGGCACTTGGCAACGTTCCCACGATGCGCCGCGAGCTCAGGAACATCGGACAAGCCATCGCCGAAAGAGTCGGCCGGCTGATACGCGCGCTTCCGATCGGGGCGGACCTGTTCAGGATCATCGCGCGGTGCGGCGTCACGAACGTCGTGCGAGGCACCTTAGGGATCATTGCCAGCCTCGACCGAATCCCGCTGTTCCGCTGGCTGAACCGGCTGACAGACAATCGCATGCCGCCGCGACAGTCGGCGTATTCGAGTGTGGGGCTCGATACCTGCGCCGTACTCGCGCCGCTCGCGCCGGGCGACGAGGTGCCGACGGAGCCGAACCGCCCGGTGCTGTCAACCTTCAGGGAAGATGTCGTCACACAGAACCAGCTCACGCTCGTGACCGTCGTGAAGCCCGGACACGTCGACCGTGTGCGCGCCGTCATGGCCGCCATCGATTCCTACGCGAAACGACTGGCTCCGCCAGGGTCGCTCATCGGCGTCAGCACGATTCATTTCGTGAAGTGGCTCGTCATCGACGAGGGTCGGCGGCTGATGCTGGTCAGCGATTACGACGGTTCGTGGGAAAGCTACATCGACGAATTCGCCGAGATGATCCTGTCGGGTCTGGATGCGATCTGGGAAACGGCGTACGGCTATCCTCCGGATGGCGCACGTGACGTGCCGGCCTTGAAATGGTTCCTTCGAAGCCACCAGGTGCCATCCGAGATCTTTTTCAGCGCCTATCCGGAGGAAACGGTCGTGAATATCGTGAACGATCAGTTGTAACGTGGCGACCACCCCATCAGCGCGATTGACCGATGACGTGCTCGCCGACATCCAGGGCTTCATCACAAGCGCGTACGGCCATCTGTCGTACGCCGCGTACCTCTTCGTCCGGTTTCAGGCCGCGCCACAGGCGCGGAGCTGGCTGGGGGCGATCGCGCCGATCCTCATGTCGGCGAAGGCGTGGCCGAAGGCGCGCAACGGAGAGAAGCTGAAACCAGCCGTCGCGCTGAACATCGCGTTCACCGCGGATGGCCTCGCCGCTCTCGGGATGCCGCCCAGCGTTCTGTGCACGTTCCCGGTGGAGTTCCGGGAGGGCATCACGGGAGCCGATCGTTCGAGAATCCTCGGCGACACGGAAGAGAGCGATCCGGGCGTGTGGGAAGTGGGCGGACCCAATCAGCCGCCGATTCATGCCCTCGTCATCCTCCATGCAGTTTCAGCGCCTGAGCTCGAGCGCGTGTGCCACGCGCAGCGGACGCTGCTTGCCGCCACGGCGGGCGGCGTCGTCGAGCTGCCAGGCAGCATGCAGAGCGGTTACCGTCCCGACCGGGACAGCGAGCCGTTCGGGTTTCACGACGGCATCTCGCAGCCGCCGATTGCGGGCATCAGTGGCGAGGGCGTTCCCACCGGCGAGTTTATTCTCGGCTACCCGAATCACTACGGCATCCTGCCGCCCACGCCGTCGGTTCCGGCTGAACTCGACTCCAGTTCGCTCCTGCCTTCGCTCGACAACCCGTATCACGCGTCGGAGCGGCTGCGGGATCTCGGCCTCAACGGCTCGTTCGTCGTGTACCGGAAGCTGCAGCAGGATGTCGCTGGTTTCTGGCAGTTCATGAAACACGAGACCATTCGCACGACGGGGAAAGAGGATGCGGGCCACATGATTTGGTTGGCGTCGCGACTCGTCGGGCGATGGCCGAGCGGCGCGCCACTGGCGCTCGCACCACGCGCCGACGACCCACGGCTGGGCGACCGCAACGACTTCCTCTACCGAACCGACGCCGACGGTTTGTCCTGCCCGATCGGCACACACACCCGCCGCACCAACCCGCGGGACGACATCAAGCCGTACCCAGCCGCCGAGTCGCTCAGCATGTCCGAGGCGCACCGTCTGCTTCGTCGAGCGCGCGTCTTCGGACCCGGCCTGTTCGACCCCGTCATTCTTTCGGATGCCGCGTCGGGCGCAGACGGCAGCGCACTGCTCGCGCTCGCCGACGATGGGCGCGCCCGCGGCATTCATTTCTTCTGCGTCAACGCGAGCATCCGGAATCAGTTTGAGTTCGTGCAGCAGACGTGGTGCAACAATCCCCGCTTCGGTGGCCTCAACGACAACAAGGATCCCCTCATTGGCGACAACAATCGGACGGGTCAGCCGTCGAGTCACATGACGATCCCCGGACAAGCACTGGTAGAGCGGACCGCTGCGTTACCGCGGTTCGTCACCGTCAAGGCCGGGGCCTATTTGTTCATGCCGAGCGTCAAGGCGTTATGCTTTCTGGCCGAGGCACGTTGAATGAATGGTGCGAGTCTGCTGGTCGCTGCGCTCGAAAACGAAGGCGTCGAACGCATCTTTGGTGTCGCGGGCGAAGAGAATCTCGCGTTCGTGGAGAGCCTGCGCCGGTCGTCCATCGAGCTGATCGTCACACGGCACGAACAGCCGGCGGCGTTCATGGCGGCGACGTACGGCCGCCTCACGGGAAAACCCGGCGTCGCGCTGAGCACCCTCGGGCCGGGCGCGCTCAACCTGGCGACAGGCGCCGCCTATGCGTATCTGGGCGGCATGCCGCTGGTGCTGATCACGGGGCAGAAGCCGATCCACTCCAGCCGGCAGGCGCAGTTTCAGATCGTGGACGTCATCGCGTCGATGCGGCCGCTGACCAAGCGCACGCGGCAGATCGTCAGCGCGGCGAGCATCCCGACGCTCGTGCGCGAGGCGTTTCGCACAGCGGTCGAAGAACGGCCCGGCCCGGTGCACCTCGAACTGCCCGAGGACGTGGCCGACGAGGACGCCGGCAACGTGTCCCTCGTGCCGGTCCATCCCGTCGAACATCCCACGCCGCCTGAAAAAGCGATTGCACGCGCGGCCGATGCGATCCTTTCCGCAAGACGACCTTTACTGATGTTCGGCGCTGGCGCCAGCAGAAGGCACCTTGCGCCGGCGCTCTCCGACTTCGTCCGGCGGACCCGGCTGCCGTTCTTCAACACCCAGATGGGCAAGGGCACGGTCGGCGGCGCGTCGGAGCTCTATCTGGGGACGGCCGCCCTCAGCGAACGCGATCATGTCCATCGCGCGATCGATCTCGCCGACCTCATCGTGACGATCGGCCACGAAACGGTCGAGAAGCCGCCGTTTGTCCACGGACACGGCGAGAAACCCGTCGTCCATATCGGCTTTACGACGGCGACCATCGAGGAGATCTACGCTCCACAGGTGGAAGTCGTCGGCGACGTCGCCGTAGCACTGGCCTTGCTCGCGGCGCGACTCGAGGGAAAGCTGAATCCGTCGCCGGATCTGCTGTCACTGCGGCTGTCGATCCTGACGCGCATCGCCGAACGCGCCGACGAGGATCGCTTCCCCCTGACGCCGCAACGCATCGTGCGCGACGTCCGCCGCGTCATGCCGCCCGACGGCATCGTGGCGCTCGACAACGGCATGTACAAAATCTGGTTCGCGCGAAACTACCGCACCGACGTCGCCAACACACTGCTGCTCGACAACGCACTGGCGACGATGGGTGCGGGCCTCCCATCGGCCATGATGGCGGCGCTGCTCTACCCCGATCGGCGCGTCATGGCGGTCTGCGGCGACGGCGGTTTCATGATGAACAGCCAGGAGCTCGAGACGGCGCTCCGCCTCAAGCTCAACCTCGTCGTGCTGATCATCGACGACGGCGCCTACGGGATGATCAGATGGAAGCAGGCCATCGACGGGTTCGGTGACTGGGGCCTGAAGTTCAACAACCCGGACTTCCCCGCGTACGCCCGCGCGTATGGCGCAAGCGGGCGACACGTGAGGTCGGCCGCCGAGCTCGTGCCGGCCATGGAAGAGGCCTTCGCGGCCGGCGGCGTTCACTTGATCGCGGTGCCGATCGACTACTCAGAGAACGTCCGCGTGCTCCACGACGAACTCAGCGAGATACAGCGCTGAATCGTCAGCGGACCGTCGGGTTGATTCGGCGCGGCCGATCGCGCTACAGTCTTCGCGGCGTTCGTCCACGCCCAACCTCGATGGCTTCTCCCCACGCAGAGGCCCTCGCCGAGGCAAAGGGGGGCATACTCCCGGACACGTTCATAACGACACCTTCGTCCTCGCGGACGAAGCGGCTGGGGAGCTTCGCTCGCGAACGGAACGAGGGAGATCGTTATGACGCAGCAGAAGGACCTCAAGCGGCTCGTTCGAGCCCGCATGCAGAAAACCGGCGAGTCGTACACCGCCGCGCGGCTTCAACTCACGAAGAAAAACGAATCCACACGGGACCTCGCGAAAGTCGCGGGCATGAGCGACGCATCCGTCAGCCGCAAGACCGGCCGCGGTTGGGCTGAATGGGTGCGCATGCTCGACGCAGCGGGCGCCGCGACGAAACCGCATCGCGAGATCGCCGAGTACGTCTCGTCGCTCGGCGTCCCGAGCTGGTGGACGCAGATGGTTACGGTCGGCTACGAACGGATTCGTGGACTTCGCGACCGTGGACAGCGTCGCGGTGGCGGTTATCAGGCGACCAAGAGCCGCACGTTCAACGTCCCGGTGGCGCGGCTCTTCGGAGCGTTCACGGGCGTCAAGTTGTGCAGCCGCTTTCTGCCGAAAGGCGTCAAGCTGCTGTCCATGACGGCGTACAAACGCGTCCGGCTGGGATGGCCCGACGACACGCAAGCGGTCGTCGGATTCCTCGCGAAGAGTCCCACGAAAAGCATCGCCGCCGTTCAGCACGAGAAGCTACCGGATAGGTCGGCGGCGGATGCCATGAAAAAGACGTGGGGCGAGTGCTTCGATCGCCTCGGAGATCTTCTCGCCTGACACACCGCAGGCGCAGGTCTTCTGGCCTGCGCCTGCCGCCTCCCGGCCAACGTGCAACGTAAACGTCAGGCTTTCGCGCGCGCGGTTTCATTTGTGTCTCCGGCCGGCGCCTTCCGCGCCGCGCGGCTCATCCAGGCGCGGTGTAGAAGACATCGTACGGACGTTTCGTCGCGACGTTCTTAACGACGCCATGCCATTCGTGGTGTGCGTCTTGCTCCCGATGATCCCATCGCGCACATGTTGCGCGGGAACAGCGAGCAATCAGGCTCGTTGAAGAAAACAGGATGGGATCATGTTCGTTCATCGAATCCGTGCCGCCGTGTTCGCCGCCCTCGCGCTCGCTGTCACGACAGCCGTGTCGACCCACGCGAGCGTAACCCTCGCCAGCCGCACCACGTACCTGACCTTCAGCAAGCCGGTCGCGCTGCCAGGCGTGATGCTTCGCCCGGGCACTTACATCTTCGAGCTGCCCGAGCCGGACACCTCCCTCGATATCGTGAGAGTGCTGAGTCGCGATCGGAAGACCGTGTACTTCACCGCGTTCACCCGCATGATCGAGCGGCCGGCCGAGATGCCGGCCAGCCAGCTCGTCTCGTTCCAGGAAGTCGCCCCTGATGCGCCGATGCCGATTACGGTGTGGTGGTCCGATCCTCTGACAGGACGTCAGTTCGTTTATGCAGACCGTTAAGCGTGAGGAAGGAGCCCGCCGGGGCCGCATGCGGGCATCGGCGGGCATCCTTGAGGCAGGCTACTGACGGCCCGGCGCGGCGCCGCCGGGTGGAAGCGCCGTGATCAAGCCGTAGTCCCAATGCTCGTCGGCCTTGCCGTCCTTGAACCGCCACATATCAAACCACGTTGTCGTGAACTTCTTGCCGGGCTCGCGCGGATTGTCCAACTCGCGCCTGATGCCGACGACCACGAGATCGCCCTCGGCGACGACCGAGACAACCTGAGTGCGCCAGGCGTTGCGAGCGGGAATCGTCCCGGGTGGACGGGCGCCGAAGAACTTCATGACGGTGTCGCGGCCCGACGCGATGGCCGGGTTGTGCTGGATGTACTCCGGCGTCAACCACATCGGCGCGTCGGCCCAATGCCCGCCCTCGAGCAGGTCGCGCATGATGTGCATCGCCGCCTGCTTGTTTCTGTTGAGGACGGGATCCTTGCTCGTGAACAGCGACTCCGGATCCGTCGATGCGACGACGGGCGCTGCCTGCGCGAAGAGCGGCGCGGCGACTATCAGCGAGAGAAGGGATGTGAGGAGGATGCTGTGTGTTTTCATGGCGCGCATTCTAATGTACCTATCGCCGCTCCCTGAAGAATTCCACCATCAGCCCGCGGCATTCGTCCTCGCGGATGCCGGAAATCACGTCGAAGCGATGGTTGAGGCCGGGCAGCTCGGCGCCGCGGATCGTGGAAACAATCGCACCTGACTTGGGTTCGGCCGCGCCGTAGACGAGCGTTCCGATGCGCGCGTGCACCATCGCGCCGACGCACATGAGACACGGTTCGATCGTCACGCACAGCGTCGCTCCGGTCAGGCGGTAATTCCCCAGCCGGATCGCCGCCTCACGCATCGCGGCGATCTCCGCATGCGCGCTGGGATCGAGGCCGTTGATAGGATGGTTGAACCCGCGGCCGATGATCTCGCCGTCGACGGCGACAACCGCGCCAATCGGCACTTCGAATGTGTCGCGCGCCCACCGCGCTTCGGCGAGCGCTTCCTGCATCAGCCGCTCCACATCCATCGGCGCATCATACGCCACGCCGCCCGCATAATACGGCATGCCTCCGAGCGGCCGATCCTCGTCGATGCGCGATCTGCCCGCGTACGTCGTCATCGCCGCCATGACGATCGCCGCCCGCCTGCCATTCCTGCTGCGCGCGGATCGATTCTTCGACTCCGACGAAGCGGTCGAAGGCCTGATGGCGCGTCACGTTTTTCAGGGCGAGCATCCACTGTTTCTCTGGGGTCAGCGCTACAAAGGCGTACCCGAGGTGTATCTGTCGAGCATCGTCTTCCGCTTCGCCGGATCCACTGTCGTGGCGCTGAAAGCCGTCACGCTTGCCTGCTTCGTCGTTTTTCTGTGCCTGAATTTCCGCCTGGTCGAACGCCTGTGCTCTCGCTCAGTGGCGTGGATGGCAACGGCGCTGTTCGTCGTGGGACCGCCGTCGCTCGTCCTGTGGACGCTGAGCGGCAGCGCGGAGATCGTGATGACGTTGCTGACCGGCGTGGTCCTCTTGCTGGCCGTCGACTGGTGGCGCCGCTCGTCTGCTTCCTCTGCCTCTTCCACGCGCCCGCTCGTGCTCGCCGGCGCCGCGTTCGGCTGCGGCCTCTGGATCCAGCAGTACATCCTCTATTACGTCGTCACGCTGGCGATCACGGCGGCGGTGACAACTCCTCGCTGGCGCGAGATGGTGATCGGCCGGCTGCGCGATCGCTCGCTGGCATGGCTGCGCCCGCTGCTGATCCTCCTCGCGGCGATTGCGACTCTCTACGCCCTTCTGGGGATGGTCGCCTTCTTCACGGCCGGCTTCGACATTCGCGTCGCTGGCGTGCGCATTACGGCGACGCATCCGCAGAAGATGTGGTGGATTGCCGGCGCGCTTGCCGGCCTCGCCATTATCACGGCCGCCGCCGCCATATTCAGGCGACAACTGATTTGGCCGGCGCTTGGCTTCCTCGTCGGCTATGCGCCTGCACTCCTCGGCCGTATCTCAAACCACGGCATGGGCGCGCCAATCGCGCGAATGGATTTTGCGGCACTTCGCGCGGACCTGCCGGACATCACGGGCGTGATGGTGCCGCTGCTGTTTGGATTCCGCGATCCGGCCGGCCACGCGACCGTCTTGCCACCCTTCGCGCTCGTGCTCGCGCTGCTGATTGCCCTGTCGTGCTGGTCCGCATGGCGACGGAAGCTCATGCCGTTTTTCCACCTGCTGCTCTTCGTCGCCCCGGCAATGTTTCTGATCAGCGGCTCTTATGTCGATGTGCAGTCCTATCGCTACCTGATGCCGATGTACGCGGCATTGCCGGTGGTGTATGCCATCGGAATCGACGGCGTGGGTCAGATGAGCCGCGCGGCTGGTACCGCGTGCCTGCTCTTTGTTCTGTTGATCTTCGGGGCGCAGCAGATCGACTGGTACGTTCGGCTGGAGCCCGACTACGAGTCTCGGGCGATCATCGCGTGTCTCGATCGTGCCGGCATCCGCGCCGCCCGCGCCGGCTACTGGCTCAGCTACAAGATCACGTTCCTCACCGGCGAGCGGATCATCGTGGCGCCGAGCGACGGCTTCGATCGCTATGCGCCGTACTCGGAGCGGGCTCGATCGGCGGGTACCGGCGACCTGGATGCGTGTCGTTAGGGTCTAGCGTGCGCCCGGCGAGGCCACGACTTGAGCGACGCGCGAAATCGTGGCGCGTGGGCCCTGGGTGCCGACGAGCACGCTGGTCACCTCGTAGACGCCGGTTGGAAGGCCGCGGAACTCAAACACCTTCAGCGGTGTGGAGTTGACGCCGTCGATCTGGACCTGACTGCTGCGATAGAAATTCTGGGACTCCGCAACCACCTGCAGCCAGCGATTCTCCGGCGACTCCTCGACGCTGACGCGGACCGTCAGCATGGCGGGCGCTCTCTGGATCGCCGGCGACACCTGCATCCGCAGCATCTCGCCGCCCTTGAGTGTGGAGGATGCCGCACTCCAGGCGCAGAAACCGACGACCAACGCCGCGTATCGTGAAATCCGCATCGCAGCTCTCTCCTGGAAAGTGTGACTGACGCGTCGGTCTGGTCTATCGGCCGCGACGTTTCACCCCGTTAACACACGCGCAAAAGCCCAGAAAAAGCGCGATTTGCGTGTAACGTGCGCGTAACAGCCATGATACGCGCACGATCGCGCGTTCGATCGACGTGGGGATGTAAACTTTTCGGCCGCTTACAGCGCCGTCACCGGCTCGAGAAGCGCGTGTCACTACGCCGCCGTAGCATCGGCGCATGTCTTACAACCTCACGCTCCAATGCGGCTGCGTCGTCTACGTCGCCTGCGATCCGAAAACGGGGTTGTCGCACGCACGGGTGCTCGAGCGGCGGGGACTCGATTGCAGGGTCAGGCGCCACGAGGTGGGTTCGCGGATCTACTTGTGGGAGATGCTTCCGAGCCCGCACTACCTGCCGCAGCCGGTCTACCTATCCGACGGTATGCGGCACACGCGCATCTAGCTGCGCAGCGGGCCGAATCCGGAGTTTTTCAGGTAGTCCGTCCACCAGCACTAATGTCGCTGCCGAAACGTCTCCGCGGCGCCGCGGGCCGTGACGTCGATCGACCGGCCGCCCGCGCGTCCTTCGACGCGGTACGTGCCGCCGAGCTGGAGAAAATCGGTGGCGCCGCCGGTCATCGCCAGCGCAGTGCGAGCGGATCGATCGGTCGAAAACGTGAGTGTCAGATCGAGCGCGCTTCCGCGCGCGGTGACCGTGATCGTCTCCGGGGCGCCTTCAGGATCCCGCTGTGGTTTTCGTTCAGCGATCTGAACGTTCGTGGCGACGCCGACCAGCCCGTTTCGATCGAGGACGCCCAGAAAACCCGGAATTCGTTCCGGATCGGCCACCTCAGCCGGCGGGAACACGCGACCATATATAAAGGATAGGTCCCCGGCGGCCACCTGGCCCCATTGCCAGCGGACATCGCGCCAGAATCCCCAGTTGTGATCGTGATAGCCCGCCGCGCCGTCCAGAACAATGCTTCCAAGGCTTCCCGTGAGCCGGCCCGAGAGCACCGGCACGACGTAGCCCGACAGCCAGCCTCGCGCGCCTCTGATCACAGCCGGCGGGAGTGATCGACCCGCATCGGGATAGAGCGTCAACGTGCCCATCAGGTCGGAGCCGCCGTTTTCAGCTTTCAGCGTCAGCGCGATGCGATAGCGCTGTCCGTCGAGCCGCACCTGGTTGCCGCCGATGTCGAGGTCCGGCGCGAGGTCGACGATCTTTCGCCCCTCGACTTCGTCGCGCGCCGAGTAGTTCGTCGTCCGGCCATCGCGATCGAGTTGCAGCCGGACGCCCGCCGCACGAAATCCAGGCCGCGCCGGCAGCTCGGGCCCGACGAGAAACGTCAGGTAGAAACGCACGCGGCCGTCGGAGGTTCGTCCGTTGAAGTACAGCCACTCGGCCCACGACGAAGCGAACTCGGGAAGATCCGGGGCCTGATGAAACCGGTCCATCGACCGCAGGAGATCGCCGGCGGCGAGCGTCGACCAGCGGGCGTCGGCGGGCGCGTCGGCCCAGCCAGGAATGCCAATCGCCTCCGGATCGCCGACGGCCCTCTCCAGACTGGGCACGCCGCCGCGCGCCACCACCGCCGTCGCGCCTTCCGGTGCAATCAAGTACAGGCTCGTACGCCGCGAAGGCGAGGCCGCCGCCGTC
>Ga0137395_10000093_pt1 | contig 28577 bp, 25 predicted proteins | sample czobulk216metaG_FD_108283 | JGI IMG/M metagenome (GOLD analysis project Ga0137395, IMG submission 108283) | Vadose zone soil microbial communities from Angelo Coast Range Reserve, California, USA - czobulk2.16 metaG | ecosystem: Environmental > Terrestrial > Soil > Vadose zone | place: USA...
CTTGTCACTTATACCGCCCGTGGCGAACTGGCCATGGCATCGAGTTCAATGGACTCCTTTCTTCCCGGCGTCGAACAGACTGTTGATCGTGTCCTGGCCAGGAAGATGGTCCAATAGCGCTTCTAAAGCCAAAAAAATTCAGGCCGGACAATTTGTCCGGCCTTTTTATTTTGCATTGTCTGTGTTGTCAGATGCGCATCGGCATCACGATGTAGCGGTAACGATACTCGCTGTCGGCGGCTTCGTCTGGTCGCAACTGCCCCGCAGTTTGCGCGTCTTTGAACTCGAAGCGAACGTCACCGGCGCCTACTACCTTCAGGAACTCCAGCAAATATTGCGAATTGAATCCGATCACCATCGGAGCACCCTCGTAGGCTGTCTCAATCGAATCCTCTGATTCGCCGGTTTCCGTGTTCGACGAAGAAACTTTCAGTTCGTTCTTTTCCACCCGCATGCGGATGGCGTTGGAGCGCTCATCGGCAAACTGCGCCACACGCTGGATGGCCGAAGACAGCTCATCGCAATGCACCGTAACTGACTTGTTGTTGTCCCGAGGCAGCACCGCTTCGTAATTGGGGAACTGCCCGGTAAGCTGCCGCGAGGTCAGCAGGCGCCCGCCGATGCGGAAAAAGAGCGTGGACTCGTCCTTGGCAAACTCAACCGTCGGCGCGTCACTGCTGTTCAGCAAGGTGCTCAGCTCCGCCATGGCTTTTTTGGGGACCAGGACTTTCAACTCGCCGTTGACCGGAAGCTTGGTGGTGTTGTGCTCAATGTGGGCCAGGCGATGCCCGTCCGTTGCCACCATGGTGATCGATTCCGGCTTCATCACCATGAGCGCGCCATTCAAGGTATATCGTGACTCTTCGTTGGAAATGGAAAAGATCGTTTTGGCAATCAACTGGCGCAACACCTGCGCCGGAAGCTGCAGCGCGGATTCGGCGGGGAACAGCGGTAATGCGGGAAAATTGGCGCGTGCCATGCCCACCATCTTGGTGTTTGACCGGCCGCTGCGGATCTGCACCCAATGATTTTCCAGCAGCTTGATGCTGATGTCGCCATCGCCCAGCAGCTTCACGTAGTCATACAGCTTGCGCGCCGGTATGGTGCAGGAGCCTTCTTTCTTGACCTTCGCCGGGCACGACGTGCGCAGGCTGAGATCAAGATCGGTTGCGGTGATAGACAGCTTGTCGCCGCTTGCCTCAAACAAAAAGTTGGAAAGGATCGGGATCGTGGTTTTGCGTTCCACCACGCCCTGTGTCGCCGTGAGTTCCTTCAACAGATCGTTTTTGCTGACGCTGATTTCCATCGTGGTGCCGACCTCAATCCCTGTGGCGGAAGGCATAGAATTTGGCCCCCTAATATTATTCAAATTGCCTTGCGTTGAAACTATTAATTGCAGAATAACGTTATCCTGCGCCGCAAGATATCTCAAACACTTGCTAGTTTACAGGTTCCTGCCCGGCTCACCGGCTGCCATTCTAATCCGTAATGGGTAATTTTCGGAGGATTGCCGGCCTGACCGCCGCGATTGTCAGCCTCCACCCGTCCACCGACAGAGGCAGAAACTCTGGACTGCAGAATAAACCATCTCCCGTGACGCTTTTTTGGCTGGTCAGATTAACTATTGAGCGTCTCCGTCAGCTTGTTCAGAAGCCGGTTCAGGTCTTTGTCCGCCTGCCGCTGATCTTCAATCTTGTCGATCGAATGCATGACCGTGGTGTGGTGCTTGCCGCCGAATTGCCGTCCGATCTCCGGCAATGAGGCCTCCGTCATCTGCTTGGCCAGGTACATGGCAATCTGCCGTGGGAAGACGATGGCGCGCGAGTTGCTCTTGGCCTTGATTTCTGTAGCCCGCAAACCGAACTGCTCCGCCACGGCTTTCTGGATGGCGTCAATCGTGATCTTGCGCGCCTGGGAATCGATGAAATTCTTGAGCACCTGCTGCGCCGTAATCAGGCTGACTTCCGCGCCCGTGAGCGAGCAATAGGCGATCAGCCGGATCAGCGCGCCTTCCAACTCGCGCACGTTGGTGCGCACGTTGGAAGCAATGTACAGCGCCAGGTCGGTTGAAATTGTTACCCGTTCTGACTCGGCTTTCTTCTGCAGGATCGCCACCTTGGTCTCGAGGTCGGGCGGCTGGATGTCCGCAATCAACCCCCATTCAAAGCGCGAGCGCAGCCGGTCTTCGATTTCCGGCAGCTCTTTCGGCGGGCGGTCGCTGGCGATCACAATCTGCTTCATCGACTCATGCAGCGCGTTGAAGGTGTGAAAGAATTCTTCCTGCGTGCGCTCCTTCTGCGCCAGAAACTGGATATCGTCAATCAGCAGCACGTCCACGTTGCGGAATTTGTCGCGGAAGCTGATCATGCGGTCATAGCGCAGCGAATTGATCATCTCGTTGGTGAATTTTTCGCTCGAGATGTAGCAGATGGAGGCCTGCGGCTGCCGCCGCTTCACTTCATGCCCAATGGCCTGCATCAGATGGGTCTTGCCCATCCCTACTCCGCCATAGAGGAACAGCGGGTTGTAAGCTTTAGACGGCCGTTCCGCCACTGCCTGCGAAGCCGCATGGGCGAACTGATTGCCCGCGCCGATCACGAACGCGCCGAAGGTATATTTGGGGCTGAGCTGCGCCGCTGAATCCCAGTCAAACCTCTGCTGCCGGCCCGGCGCCTGTGTGGGCGCGCTGCTGGTTGAAACCGGTGCAAAGCCGCCGTCGGCGCGAACTGGGGGCACCGTAGGATCTTCCTCCGGCGTAATGAACTTTACGTCTTGATACTCCGGCGCCAGTGTGTCCATGGCTTCCTGAATCAGATCGCCAAACTTGTCGCCGATGTCGCGAAAGTCGACGTTCGGCACGCGCACAAAAATAATGTTTCCGTTCGTATGGCTGAAGCGCGTCGGCTTGAGCCAGGTGTCGTACGAATGGCGGGTGATCTTTTTTTCCAGCGCTCCTAAAATCCTGAGCCACGGATTCGCGGTTGCGGTGACGGTCGCAGCGGGTAATGACATTCTGGGGATGTTTCCTATTGCGAGCCGGCCAGGGGCCCGTTCGTTAACTTGGAGATTCTGATCCTGCCCTGTTCGGGGGTGCCACAGAGCCTTGAACACTTCGTAGTGCAACAAAAAAAATTTGAACTGCTCGGCATACTAGCACGAACTACACGCTGTGGAAATGCGCTCGCGCAAAATTTTTTGCGGCAAATCTTTTCTCGCAAAACCCGCGCAAACGTTTTCGTCAAGTAGCTAATTTGTAACTGCCGCGCGTGTGGTGCAATGCGTCTTCATTGTGCTTGCGCTGCATGCACGTGCGTTGATTTCGAACGGTGGCACTTGAAACAAGCGCGCTATAAAGCTGACCCAAAAGCCTTCAGGCGTGAAGAAAGCTGCCGCTCCGTCAGGAATGAAAAATTTAAAGACAATAAAATGCGCTGAACAATGGCTCACCGCTCGCATGGACTCGACCATCGAGCTTCCACTATGTCATGCCTTCCGCGAAATCGGCAGCTTCGTCCTGGAAGCGGGCCGCCTGCCTCAAAGTGGCACGAATCGTCTGAATTCTTTATACTTAACGTTTGCCCAGCGCAAACTATCCTGAGTAGGAGCCCCACAAGTCAATGCCGAAGCGCACTTTTCAACCCAACCGGCGCCGCCGTTCCAAGGTGCACGGTTTTCGTACACGTATGAAGACAAAGAGCGGAAGGGCCGTGCTCTCCCGCCGCCGCGCCAAAGGAAGGAAGCGCGTTTCTGTGAAGCCCGGCTTCCGGGAGTAATCTGCTTCAGCAAAATGTCAATCCTGCCAGCCAGACCAGCCGTGAATGAGACTCCAGAAAACGCTTCTCAAAGGTTCCCCCGGAGTTCACGACTGCTGAAGCACGCTGATTTCCAGGCCGTCTACCGGCAGGGCAGGAAACATTTCTCCGGGAATATGATCGCCTTTTACCGCGAAACCGGAGGCTCCAGCGGCCCCCGCGTGGGTTTTACCGTGGGCAAGGTGCTGGGCGGAGCGGTGGAGCGCAATCGCATTCGCAGACGGATGCGCGCGGCGGTACGGCGGCATTTGACCGAATTGGCCAAACCGCTGGATCTGGTGTTGCATCCGCGCAAAAGCGTGCTGACCTTGAAGTTTGCGCAATTGGATGCGGAGATTGAACAGGTTTTTGCCGCAGTGCAGCGAGGCAAGGGAAAGTGACGCAAATGGTCACATGGTTGTTGAAGTGGTACAAGCGCCTGATCTCGCCATTCTTGCCGGCTTCTTGCCGCTATGTTCCCAGCTGCTCTGAATACACGGCGGAGGCTGTGGCTAAACACGGCTTGTTCCGCGGGACAGCGTTGGGCTTATGGCGTTTGCTGCGCTGCAATCCATTCGCGCGCGGAGGCTACGACCCCGTCCCAGAAAGGGAAGCGGCGAGGCCTGAACATGCCGAGCCGCGTGCTACAGGCGCACGAAAGACTATTTTTTGATGTAGACGCTCCAGCGGTTTGGAGCGAAGCGACAGGATTTATTGGAAAAGCGGCGAGGCCAGAGCGTGCCGAGCCGCCTGCTACAGGTGCACGAAAAATTAATGCAATGGAGACGCTCCGGCGGTTTGGAGCGAAGCGACAGAAAACGATGATAGGCCCGTGGCCGTCGAGCGGCTTGATGCAGGGCAGATCGTATTGAAGGGAAGAAGAATCGCAAAGCGGTTTGGAGCGAAGCGACAAAAATAGATGGAATATAGAAATCCGCAAAACGAACCCGGCGCAGACAAGCGCCTTTTGTTCACACTGCTCGCCGTTTTCCTGGTGATTGGCGTGATGCAGTACCTTCTGCCGAAGCCCCAGCAGTCGCCACAACCGGAAAAGAACCAGCAACAACAAGCGCAGCAACCTACGGCCACTCCGCCACCTGCCGGTCCAGCCGCAACCACCACGCGTACTCCTCCCAGAACACCCGCTGTCGCTGCCCGGGTGCCGGTGAAAGCGGCCAGCAGCGAAGCTGAGTCAGTGATAGACAACGGTTTCTATCGCATCACGTTCACCAACCGGGGTGCGGTGGTGAAATCCTGGCTCCTGGTAGAGAAAAACAACGACGGTTCGTACAAATACCGCGACAATTCGGGCAAGCCCTTCGATCTGGTGAATCAGACGATGGCTCCTCAGCTCGGATATCCGCTGTCTTTGTTCTTCTATGACAAGGAACTGGAAAGCAAGATAAATCAGGCGCTGTTTGTTGGAGGATCGGACGGAGAACCCACCGGTGGCCCGCTTACGTTCGAATATTCTGATGGCGACGTTACTGTGCGCAAGACTTTCCGCCCGGAGAAGGACCACATCCTCGGCGTTGAGACCGATGTCACGCGCAACGGGCAAAGGGTGCAGGCTTATCCGCAATGGCCCAGCGGCCTCGGCGACCAACAAGCGCCGGCTTCCTTCCTGGCCAGCAAAATTGACTGGCAGCAGGACAACGACATCGAACGGAAATCCCCGACCTCCGGCGGCTTCCTCAGCAGCAAGAAATGGATTAGCGGCGGCCAGACCCTGCCCGGGCCATATAACTGGGTCGCCATCGCCGACCAGTACTTTGCCGCGGCGTTCATGCCGGACAACCCTAAGAACACGACCCTGGTCACGCTCAACAGTCCGGCTGAAGCTCCCAAGAACCCTGAGAAGCCGAACGAAGCCAAAGACAGGGCCAATGTAATTGGCGTGGCTGTCGGCAACCCGAACGGCCCCACGCGCGCTCGCATCTTTGCCGGTCCACGGGCTGTGGACTTGCTGGAAAGCGTGCGCTCCCAGCCGGACGGCCCTGATCTTCGCGGCATCTATGATTTCGGCACCTTTGGTTTGATTGCCCGGCCACTGTTCCTCTGGCTCAAATGGACCTACGAACACTGGATCCATAACTGGGGATGGGCCATCGCTTTCCTCACCCTGGTCATTACCATGGCGTTGCTGCCTCTGCGCCTCTCCAGCATGAAGTCGTCTCTGCGCATGCAACGGATCCAGCCCCAGGTGAAAGCCATCACGGAAAAATACAAGCGTTACAGCATCACCGATCCGCGTCGCGCCGAAATGCAGAAGGAAATGTCGGCGCTGTACAAGAAGGAAGGCGTGAACCCCATCGGCGGCTGCTTCCCCTTGCTGCTGCAGATGCCTTTCTTGATCGCCTTCTATTCCATGCTGAATAACGCCATTGAGCTGCGGCAGGCAGGCTGGCTTTGGATACATGATCTTTCCGCTCCGGACCCGTACCACATCCTGCCCATCGTGATCATGATTGCCATGTTCGTCCAGCAGAAGAGCGCGCCCCAGGCGGGCATGGACCCGGCCCAGCAGAAGATTCTTACCTTCATGGGCCCCATCATGATTGGCGGTTTCAGCTGGGGAGTCGCATCCGGTCTCTCTATTTACTGGGCGCTGAGCACTTTGCTTGGCTATGCCCAGCAGTTGGTAATTAATCGCTCCGAACTGGGCCAGCAGGTAAAGAAAACCATCGAACGACGGGCCACGCGCAAGCGCTGAGGCCGGAAAGCTGTAGAATTCCCCGGGAGTCAGAAATGCTTCAGGACAAAGTTGCAACAGCTAAGAAAATCGATTCGTTTCTGAAGAACATCATCGCTTCAGGAGCGTTCAAGCTGAAATACAGGATCACCGTGAACCCTCCCGTTGCCATCGGGCAGGAGTTGGAGACCCCGGAAATTCTGGTGGAACTTGCCGGTCCTGACAGCCAGTTGCTGCTGGAGCGTGGCGCGGAAGTTTTGCGCTCGCTTGAGGTCGTCACCCATGAGGCGCTGCATCTGCACCCTGAAGACCACGACAAAGTCAGCTTTGACTGCAAAGGCTACCGCGCCGCACGCCAGCAGGAACTCAAGCTTGCCGCCCAGGTTGCGGCGGAGCGCGTACTCAAGACCGGGATGCCCTATTCCTTCGCGCCCATGTCATCGCGCGAGCGCCGTCTGCTCCACCTGGCCTTTCGCGATCACGGCTCGCTCGCCACGCAGAGTGAAGGCGAGGGTGGCCGTCGCTACGTAGTTCTATATCCAAAAGACCAGAAGCCTGCCCGGCCCGCGCGCCGCTAGCAAACCGCCCAGTCGGCTTAACCATCTTCAGCTATGATGTGACTGAAAAACGGCCTCGGCGCTCGCGCCGAGCTGTGCTCTGACAGCAGCGTGAAACAGGAGAAGGACCCACTATGTCTACGACCGTGGCCATGATCGGTGAAGTGCCCATCTTTGGATTGCTGGATGATGAAGAACGTGAAGCCCTGTCCCAGATGATGAATAGCCGCGACTTCAAAAAGGGCGAAACCGTTTTTCACTACGGCGATCCCGGAGGCGAAATCTTCATCCTCCGCACCGGACGCGTGGAGCTTTTTGTAGAGAACACAGACGGAGAGAAGATTGTCCTTTCGGAAAACGAACAGGGCGACGTTATCGGCGAACTTTCTTTCCTCGATGGCGGGCCCAGGACCGCCACCGCTGTGGCCAGCGAAGACACGCAGATGCTGGTCCTCGATCGCGTACGGCTGCTGGATTTCATTGACAAGCATCCTCACGCCGCCATGGACGTGCTCACGGTGATTGGCCGCCGCCTCCGCGCCACCGACGAGCTTCTCCGCACTCAGGTTTCCCGCAATCCGAACGTCGAAGAGGAAGAGAGGCTCACCATCGGCCAGCGCATAGCCGACAAGGTAGCCTCGTTCGGCGGTTCGTGGACATTCATCATTCTTTTTGCCGTGGTTCTGGCAGTGTGGGTCATTCTGAATTCAAGCGCGCTTCTCTCCAATCACTTTGATCCATACCCGTATATTCTGCTGAACTTGTTCCTGTCGATGATTGCCGCTATTCAGGCGCCTGTCATTATGATGTCGCAGAACCGCCAAGCCTCTAAGGACCGCCTGAAATCCGATCTGGACTATGAGGTGAACCTGAAAGCCGAGCTGGAGGTCGCGCATCTCCACCGCAAAGTCGACCACATTTATGAGCGGCTGGAAGACCACTTTGCCAAGCTGGAACGTGGGAGCCACGACTAAGAAAGTTAAAAATGCCAGAAGCGCCCATTTTCTACAGGTTTGAGTTCAGTTGTAATGAACCTTGACGATACCATCGTCGCCATCGCCACGCCGCCCGGACGCGGCGGCATTGGCGTGGTCCGGCTCGCGGGACCTGAAGCGCCTGCGATTGCGTGCTCCATGCTGCGATTGAAGCATGAGCTCGCCGCTGGCCGCGCCATTTTTGGTGAAGTCTTTGAGCCCGCGACCGGCGAACGCATCGACGAAGCCGTGGTAACCTTTTTCGCCAAACCTCATTCCTATACCGCCGACGATGTGGTTGAAATCTCCGCTCATGGCTCTCCCGTGGTGTTGCGCCACATCGTGGAACTCGCAACTGGCCGCGGCGCGCGCCTGGCGGAGCCCGGAGAGTTCACCATGCGCGCCTTCCTCAACGGCCGCATCGACCTCACCCAGGCCGAAGCGGTCCGCGACCTGATTGAGTCGCAGACCCTTTACCAGGCCAAGGTCGCGGCGCAGCAGCTTGAAGGCGCGCTCTCAAAGCGATTGCAACCAATCAAGCGCAAGCTAGTGGAACTGGTAGCCGTCATGGAAGCAGGAATCGATTTTGCTGAAGATGACGTGGCCGTCCTTCCCGCCGCCCAGATTCTCTCCCGCATTGAGGAAGTGCAGGCGCCGCTAGAACAACTCCGCGCCTCTTTTGCTTACGGGAAAATTGTGCATGAAGGTCTTACGCTGGCCATCGTGGGCCGGCCCAACGTGGGCAAGTCCAGCTTGTTCAACCGTCTGGTCGAGCGCGAGCGCGCCATCGTGACCGCCACGCCCGGCACCACGCGCGATCTGGTTACGGAAACCGTCGCGCTTGGCGGTATTCCCATCAAGCTGGTCGATACCGCCGGCATTCGCCATTCGACGGACGAAGCCGAGAGCATCGGCATTCGAAAATCGTATGAAGCGCTGAGCGAAGCTGATCTGGTTCTGGTGGTGCTCGACAGCACGCAGGAAATCTCCGCTGAAGATCACGAACTGCTGGAGGCTAGCTCCAAACGCCGCAGGCTTGCCGTGGCCAGCAAGTCTGATCTCGCGCCCAATGCTCTGCTGCAAATTGCCGATCTGATGGTCTTCAAGACCTCGGCCGTTACGGGCTCCGGGATCGAGGAACTACGGGCGGCGATTCTGGAGCAGGTCTCCGGGCATGCTGCGCGCGGCGAACAGGAGACCTGCTTCCTCACCAATATTCGCCACCAGCGCCTGGTGGAAGAGGCACTCGGCAGTCTGGAAGCAGCCGCTCACGCGGTGAAGCGCAGCATTCCGCATGAGATGATCATGCTCGATCTTTACGGCGCGCTCCGCCCACTGGACGCCATTACCGGCGAGACCACCACCGATGACATCCTGAACCTGATCTTCAGCAGCTTCTGTATTGGAAAATGAAATTGCAGTTATTCGTATGCCAGCGCCTGAATCGGGTCTTGCCGCGCCGCCAGCATCCCAGGATAGAGTGCGCCCAGGATCGCTGCCCCCATAGCGATGGCGCCAGCGATCGGCCACCATTCGGGAACAATTGCCTGCGGTAGCGATGCTGGCACGAGCTTGGCCAGGGCCCATCGGCTCAGGAAACTGAACCCGATCCCCAGAATGCTGCCACCCAGGCCCAGGAACAGGGCTTCCATCAGGATGATCTTCAAGACGAGAATTTTCGAAGCGCCGAGGGACTTCAGGATTCCGATCTCGCGCGTGCGCTGCTGCACCGCCATATACATGGAGAGCGAAGCCACCGCCGCGCCTATCAACACCGCCACACCGATAATCACGTTGAGCAACGGCCGCAAAAACGGCACGTTGTCCACCGAGGTCAAAGACACAAGCTCTTCTACGCCGTAGACGTTGTATCCCGGCAACAGGTTCTTGATTTCGTCAACCACGGCGTTGGTGTTGGCCGAGTCGTCGAGTTTGAGATAGATTTGCGCAACCTTTCCCGGGGTTCCGTCAAGATCCTGCAAGACCGAAAGCGGCAGGAAAATGTGTGCCAGCTTGCCCGGTTCAACGATGCCGGCCACGTTCCAGTCGCGGTTGAGCAGGTTGATCTTGCTCCCGGCGTGAACGTGCGCCTGCTGCGCATAGTACGTGTCCAGCAGGATGTCGTCCGGCTTCTCAAAGGAGTGGCCTTCGCGGAAAACAAATTTACCGCTCATGCGCTCAAACGCAGGCAGGTCGATTCCTGATACCGTGGTCCAGCCGGAAACCAGATGGCTGGCCACGCCTGTCCCAAAGGTGACGTGAGGGAGCTTTTCCAGCCGATCGATCAGCTTCACCGGCATGTTTGAGAGACCAACAGTTCCGATGTGGGAGTCCGGTGAACGGACAATAATATCGGCGCCAATGCCGCGCGTGCGCTGCGATGAGTCATTGACAAAGCCGTGGCTCAGCCCGACCAGCGTCAACATCAGCGTAACCGGAATCGCGATGAGCAGAACGCTCAAGAGCGTACGGACGGGCCGTTGGCTCAGGTTCGCGGCTACCAGCTTGGCAATCACCTGTTCAGGATAGCAAAGCTACTGTGTCTGCACCGAGACATTCAGGATTCCGGCAATCTCGTCAGGATTGTCACGCCCTTTTTCGAACGTCACTCCCGGCAGCTTGGGATAGGTATTGGCGAGCCGCAGCTCTTTAACTTCAAAAAAGCGCGTACCATCGCGGCCGATGCGCTCGTCGTAAGTAATTCCGGTCAGATAATAAGGATGCCCGTGCCACAGCAGCAGCGATACCCGCTGCAATTTCAAACCGGCGATGACGGCGTCAATATTCACCGGTGGCCCGGGCACAAAGCGGACTTCCAGGCGCACGTGGCGGCCATCGTCTAAAACAAATTCTTTGTTCACGACTTGTGCAAGCGCTTCAATCGCCGGCAGCGTGTCGACGCAGAGTTCACCGCCGTTCAGCCGCATGACCCAGAAATTCTGGTCGAGTGCGACGTTTTGCAGGCGCAAAAGAGTCTCCACGCCGGCGGCCAGCGCCCAATTCTCACAATTCTGTTTGGCGGTAACCATTTTTGTGCTGGAAGCCAGATCGGCAGTCTGGTCCGGCTTCAGGTAGTAACGCTGTTGCTGCTTGTTGTCGGCGGCCTGGACAGAAAGCGCCATAAGAAAAAACAGCACGGCCGACTTGAGAAGGCGTCGCATGATTCAGAGCCAGTGTAACCCTGGTTTGCGACTTGATGGCCAGTATTTGCCGGGGTTCTTACTTTGCCAAGGCTGCCATGGCCTTGCGAAACAAGCCGTCAAAGCCCTCGCCGGAAATGTTGCCCAGCCGCGCCAGCGCTTTTTCCGCTACAGGACGTTGATAACCCAGGTTGACCAGCGCCGAAATCACGTCCTCTTCCACCGGCGATGCTGCCACCGCGGCTTCGGCGGAGACGCTGAAGGCGTCAAGCTTATCGCGCAGCTCCAGCACCATGCGCTCGGCGGTCTTTTTGCCAATTCCCGGAATGCGCGTCAGCGCAACCACGTTGTTGCCCTTGATGGCCGCGACCATAGCATCGGCCTGCATGCCGCTCAGAATGGTGATCGCCAGCTTAGGCCCGATGCCGCTCACGCTCAGCAGCTTTTCGAAAAGTTGTTTCTCCTGTGCGCGCAAAAACCCGAACAGAGCCAGCGCGTCCTCACGGACGTGAGTATGAATGAAAAAAGATACCTCGGCGTTCAACGCAGGCAGTTCGGAAAAAGTGGGAACGCTGATCACGACGTCATAGCCCACACCGCTGGCCTCAACGATAGCCTGGTTCGGGTGCTTCGAAATCAGCTTGCCGCGCAGGTGTGCGATCATTTGTGCCTAGGTTTACCGGGTTCGCCGGCAGCTTTTACTACTGACAGCAGCTGCGCCGCCAACAGATTCTTCAGTAATTTCTCAAGCTCGCTGACCCCGACTGCCCCGTTGCTAAATGCGCTGTCCGCAGACTCCAAAGCGACGTAATATGGCGTCTTGTTGCGCGAAATCTGGTCCGGTATGGTTAACGTACCTGGAAGTCTTTCGCCAAGACGAATGCAGAGTACGAGGTAAGACAATGCCCTTGACGTACGGCCATTTCCATCGGCGAAGGGATGGATCCAATTCAAGCGCCACATTACGTATGCGGCCAAATGAATCGCGGACTCATCCCAGTGTTCATTCACATAATCACAGAGCTCTTCAACCTTTTCTGGCACGAGGTGCGCGCCGATCGGTTGGTGCCTGCTGCCCTCGATCTTGATTTCTGAGGGACGATAGTTCCCCGCATAGGCACTTATTCCCTCCAGCGCAATGCGGTTTAATTGAAGAACGAGAGATGGACGAAGCTTGAAGCGCCGGTTTGAGCTCAGCCAATGATCGATTGCTTCAATTACGTGATCATATTGTCTTAGGCCGTTTCTTGCTTCGCGCTTTGCTCTTTCGACGGGGTCTGCAATCAGCTTAGCATCAAACGCCTTGCTGTAGCGCTCGTCTTCCCCGCTCATTCAGGGCTTTTCTCCAGCTCCGCGGCCTGCTCGTCAATCGTCTGTCGCGTAATTCGGGGGTTTTCAATTTTAGTGTTTCCGTAAGCGAAGCTCCGCCGTTGCTCTTCTTTTTGATCGGCTGTAAATTCTGCCGTCTTGGCAGCTTCGATTAACTGATCAAGATCGTCGGCCATGGAACAGTAGCTCCTTCAGAAGAACTTTAGCAAAAGTTAGCGGCGGGCGACCAATTAACTTTTACGCTTATAAAAAATATTGAACTGGAACCCCGGGTTCGGCGGAAAGAGTTCCGCGATCTTCTTCAATCGCTCCGCCATCGCGGAGGGCGCCAGCAGCGCGTATTCACGTTCGCGCAGCTCATAGTAGTCCACGTCCAGGCAAAGTGAGAGCATGTAGATGGCAATCGCGTCAGAAAATGCTGCCGCCAGGTAATCTGACTTGGCCTTCTCGTCCACGCGGCCGGGGCCAAACGGCTGGGCCTGCTTGCGAAACTCGTAGGCGTCAAGGCTGGTCTCACCGCGCACATTGTTGGCCACCTGCGACCACGCCAGCTCCGCGAATTCCGGCGACATGCCGGCTTTCTCCACAAAAGCATGGCCCACATTGATGTAAAACTCAAACGCGATGGCAAAACGCTCTTCCAGCAGCCGGGTGGAGATGAAGACGCACTGGGCGTTGCCGGAATCAATGTTGCGATGGCAAATCGCACCCTCCGGCTGAGAGCCTTCAAATCGCTCTGCGACCAGTGTCTTGTCGCCGTCCCCGACCACGAGCGGGACGAAATAGAATGCCTTGCGGTCCAGGGCGGCGGCAATCGCGCGGGGCACCGCGCCCACGATCCGCTCCAGATCGTCAGAGGGAAGCATGACCTCGCCGCAGGTGGTATAGCAGATGCCGTTGGGCGCCTGGCTTACTCGCGCCTCGCGAATGATCTCCTGCGCGGTGCGCAGTTGCGCATTGACTGCCTGACTCACGCTATTATTCTAACGTACGGCTGATTTATCGAACCCCACGTGGTCTTTATGAAGAAGTTTCTGCTCAGCGCCGGTATCGGCGTGGTCATCGGCGTAATTACATTCTTTCTTTCCGTGGCGTTCCTGTGCATCGTACTGCTGGTGCTCAGGGCGTCCAGCCATATCACCCCGGACATGACGCTGGCTTACAAAGCGGCTGCACCGGTCGCGATCCTGGGAGCGATTTGCGGCTTTACCATCACACTGGTTCGTTCGTTTCGTTCGCGACCAGCGCGATAACGGTCGCCGTCCTGCGCTTACCTTTGCCCCTAAACAAATCTTCACAACTAGCAGTTTGACCGCGTCCTGCGAGGCAGATACACTGCTCTGCCCGCAGTCGGCTCATACTACCCAAGGAGAAACAATGCCAACCGTTAAGCGCCTTCTTTCGTTTTTTGCCGTCCTCTCTCTGGCCATTGCGTTGAATTGCAACGCCCAGGAGAAGCAGGAAAAGGTTGATCTGGAGACGATCAGCAAGATCCGTTATGAGGGCTTCCATAACTCCAAGATCATGGAAATCGCCAGCGGACTGATGGACCAGATCGGCCCCCGCCTTACCGGATCCCCCAACATGAAAAAGGCGAATGAATGGACCCGCGACAAACTGAAGGAATTTGGGCTGGTCAACTCGCATCTTGAGCCTTGGGAGCCGTTCGGCCGCGGCTGGGCCAATGAATACGTCAATGTGCGCATGGTCTCGCCCGATATTGCGACGCTCATCGCTTACTCCAAGGCCTGGACGCCGGGTACGGACGGCGCCGTTCGCGGCAAAGTGATGCGGGTGAACATCCGCGGCCCGCAGGACCTGGCGAAATACAAGGGCAAGCTGGCGGGCAAGATCATCCTATTTGGCGATGACCCTGATGTAAAGCCTTCCGCGGAGCCGCTCTCAGAGCGACTGAATGAAAAGTCGCTGGCCGATATCGAGCATTACCAGATTCCCAGCGAGCGCCCCGATGCCCGCATTCGAGAGTTTGTCCAGCGGGCCCGTTTTCAGCGGCAAGTCAATAAATTCTTTGACGACGAGAAGGTTCTTGCGGTGATCGACCATAGCCGGGGCGCCATTGGCGGCGGCACGGTATTTGTGCAGCAGGGCGGCTCGTACAAAGTAGGGCAGACCGTGGGCACGCCGCAGATCACGCTGGCCACCGAGCACTGGACGCGCATTGCCCGCATCCTGGCGGCCAAGAAAGATGTTGAGCTGGAACTGAACGTCAAAAACAACTTCTATGACAGCCCGGAATCGATGACCCAGAATGACACCATCGCTGAAATTCCCGGAACTGACAAGAAGGACGAATTGGTCATGCTGGGCGCACATCTTGACTCTTGGCACGCCGGTACTGGCGCCACGGACAACGGCGCCGGAACTATCGTGATGATGGAAGCCGTGCGCATCCTTAAGGCGCTCGATCTGAAACCGCGCCGCACCATCCGCATTGGCTTGTGGAGCGGTGAAGAAGAAGGTTTGCTCGGCTCAGAGTGGTATGTGGCACACCACTTCGGGGCGCGGCCGGAGTCGAAAGACCCTGAGCGCAAGGGCGATCCCTCCGTCCGACGGCGTGAAAATGGTCCCATGGCGATCAAGCCGGAGCAGGCAAAGGTTTCCGTCTATTTCAACGTGGACAATGGCACGGGCAAGATTCGCGGCGTCTTCATGCAGGAGAACGCCGCCGTACAGCCGATCTTTGAGGCCTGGATGAAGCCCTTCCACGATCTCGGCATGGATACGCTGACCATGCGCAACACCGGTGGCACCGACCATCTCTCTTTCGACGCTGCCGGCATCCCGGGGTTCCAGTTCATACAGGATCCAATCGAATACGACACGCGCACGCACCACTCCAACATGGACGTCTATGACCGCTTGCAACCGGAAGACCTGAAGCAGATGGCGGTGATCGTCGCGTCGTTTGTGTATATGGCGGCGCAGCGCGATGAGAAGTTCCCGCGCAAGCCCATTGAGAAAGAGCTGCCACCAACGCCACCGGTGGAAGAAGATGAGAACGCGACTCCCCCTTCGCCGGTGACGAATCCTGCGGTGGCTGACCGTCCGCAGCCGCCTAAACCTGCGGAACAACGGCCGGCGGAACAGCGGCCGCAAGCGCAGCCCAGTCCCACACCGAAACCGTAAGCTTATCCACAGCCGGTCTTCAAGCAAGGTGGCTGCGGCCTGAACGCTTGTTGTGTCTGAGAAAAGCCTGGTGTAGAGACCTGGCATGCTACGTCTCTACTGTAAAATTGATAAAGCATTGGATGCCCTCACGAGGAACGCCGGAGAGGTAGCCTCGTAGAGCATCCTTTTCTTTTTGCACTCAAACACGCCATACTGTCATCAGTGAACTAAGTGGTCGATTTCCTGAACAAGCTCAATCCTCAACAACGCGAAGCGGTGGAAGCCGTAGACGGCCCGGTGCTTATTCTGGCCGGGGCGGGCAGCGGCAAAACCCGTGTGATTACCTACCGCATTGTGCATCTCATTGAGAATAAAGGAATTGAACCGGATGCAATCCTGGCGGTCACGTTCACCAACAAAGCGGCGGCGGAGATGGCCGAACGCGTCGGTAGCCTGCTGGGCGGCCGCACGCTGCGCAAGCCACTGATCGCAACCTTCCATTCCTTTTGCGTGCGGGTTCTCCGGCGCGATATTGAGGAATTGAAGATCGGCGGCGCGGGGTACAAAAAAGATTTCGCCATTTATGACGAATCTGACCAGCAGGCCGTGGTCAAAAGCGCGATGCGGCGGCTCGGTCTCGACGACAAACAGCTCAAGCCAAGCGCTGTGCTCTCGCGCATCTCCTGGGCCAAGAACCACATGCTCGACCCGCAGGAGATGTACCTGCAATCGGCCGATCCCATCACGGAGAAAGTCGCGCATGTTTTTGAGGAGTATAGGAAGGAGCTGCGCAAATCGAACGCGCTCGATTTCGACGATCTGCTGCTGGAAACCGTCCGCCTGCTCAAGTCGTCTTCGGCCGTGCGCGAGCGCTACCAGCGCCGCTATGAATACCTTCTGATTGACGAATACCAGGACACCAACCGTCCGCAATATGAACTCATCAAGCTACTGGCGGGGTCGCGGCACAATGTCTGCGTGGTGGGCGATGAAGACCAGTCGATCTATTCCTGGCGTGGCGCGGACATACGCAACATTCTGGAGTTTGAAAAAGATTTTCCTGAAGCGCGCATTATCCGGTTGGAGCAGAATTACCGCTCCACACAGGCGATTCTGGAAGCGGCATCGGCGGTCGTGTCCAATAATCTAAAGCGTAAGGGCAAGACGCTGTGGACGGCGCGGCAGGGCGGGAACAAAATTGGATATTACGAAGCGCCGGATGGCGAAAACGAATCTTTGTTCGCGGCGGACTATATTTCCCGCTATCTGAAGAAAATGAAAGAAGAAGGCGCGGAAGGTGTGCGCGTCGCCGTGCTGTACCGACTCAATTCGCAATCGCGGTTGATTGAAGAAGCCATGCGGCGCTACCAGTTGCCGTACCAGGTGGTGGGCGGCTTTTCTTTCTATGAGCGCGCGGAAATCAAGGACATGATCAGCTATCTGAAGCTGATCAACAATCCTCAGGATTCCATTGCGCTGCTGCGCGTGATCAACACGCCCACGCGCGGCATCGGCAAGTCGACTATAGAAACGCTGGAGCGGCTTTCGTTGGAAACGGGAATGTCGCTGTGGTCGGCGATCAGCGAAGCCATTGAGCGCCGGCTGCTTCCTCAGCGCGCGTGCGTAGCTTTGAAGAGCTTTAAAGACCTGATTGAGGACGCGCGCGCTATGCTGCTGGGGACTTTTGGGGAGCGAGTGGCGGAAACGGCGGAAGCAGAGGCCAATGCTCAACGCGGAGACGCGGAGACGCGGAGAGAAGAAACGGAACAAGACGTTTCGTTCGAGCCGGCGCAATTGGGAGAGAACATCAGTTTTGACTTCGGCGCGAATGACGAGGCTGAGCCCGAGGAGATCGCTGCCAGTGAGGAAATGGGCGAGGTTGCGGGTGATGCAACGGAGGCGGAACCCGTCGAAGGCTTCCGCGCTCCCGGTGGTCCGGCCAGCATTCCTGAGATTCTCAAGTTTCTGATTGACCGCACGGGATATATCAAGCAACTGGAAGCTGAGGCCACGCCGGACTCGCTGGCGCGCATCGACAACCTGCGCGAACTGGTAAACGCCGCCATGGATTCGCGCGACCGCGGCGAGACCCTGGCAGAGTTCCTGGACCACGCCGCGCTGGTGAGTGACGTGGATACCTACGATCCACGCGGCACGGTTACGCTGATGACGTTGCATTCCGCCAAGGGACTGGAGTTTGGGCTGGTGTTCCTGATCGGCCTGGAAGAAGGATTGTTTCCGCATTCACGCGCTTTCAATGATCCGGACCAGATGGAGGAAGAGCGCCGCCTTTGCTACGTAGGCATGACCCGCGCCATGGACCACCTGGTGCTCAGCAATGCGCGCTATCGCCGGCGCTACGGTACAGACATGCCGGATGCCACCGTGCCTTCGCGATTTCTGGAGGAAGTGCCACCGCAGTTGCTGGAAGAGCTGGGCACGTCGCGCTCAAGCGCCGCCGCGCGCTATCAAGACGCCGACTTCGGGCAGCGCCATTACAGCTATGAAGATGAAGACCAGAGCGCGCCCTCGAACTCAAGCCGCCAGTCGGCGGCAGCTCGCGCCAAGCCGCGCAACGGCGGCTATTCCGGTCCAAGGTACAACTCTATCGACAACATTGCTGAGTTTTTTGCTTCGCGCGGCAAGAAATTCAACCGGCCGCAAGTTCCGGTGGAAAAGCCGGCCGGGGGCAGTTCTTTCCGTCCTGGCCAGCGCGTGAAACACCCGAAATATGGCGAGGGAGTGGTGTATCGGCGCGAAGGTGAGGGAGAAAACGCCAAGATTACGGTACAATTTCCACGATTCGGATTGAAAAAGCTGGTGGAAAAGTACGCGCACCTGGAGCGGGCGTGAAAGCAAGACTTTGCGGGCTTATAGGCTTAATGGTGATTGCATGCGCCACCATTCCGCACGCAGCTTCGTCCGGGCTCCAGTCTTCGAAGAGTCCGGGAGCAAAGGTTTTTTTTCGCGGCAAAGGTCCTGATCGTGACGTCCGGCGTTTCCAGAAATTTCTGGAGATTGCCTTGGACGACCTTGACATGACCCGAACAGATTCCGCCCGGGATGCCGACATAACTGTGAGCATGGATATTACGCGGGAGGAAAAAACTGAGCATTTGTACGCTTCAGTGGTTTGGATAGCGATCACGTCCAATGACCATCAAGAATACGTTTTGAAATCCTGCAACGTGGTCTCAACCAGCAACTCCGTTTTTGAAGAGCCGATCAAGTCTATCGAGCCGATTAAACTTCCAGCAGCATGGAAGAAGCACAAGTCCCGCCTTGCGGTATTTGTAACTGAGCCGGAAGCGAAAGGGATGAAAGATCTGCTGCCAACGGTGAAGCAGAGTCTTACTGAGAACGGCTATCAAATCACGCAGGCCCGCTCAGATGCAGATGCGGAATTACACGACATCAAACTACAGAAGCTCGCAATTCCAATGAAAGCCGTGACTGTTCGCCGCAGTTATGAGATATTCGACCGGCAGTCCAGCCGTTTCTCTTACACCACAGGCACAGGCTCGGGTGACGTGACTTACATGGGCGTGGAACCGGGGATCAAGTTGGAGAATCTTCCCTGTGCGGGTACGGTAGAACACTTCGCGATTGACTCCGAAGGAGCCTGGCGGGACGCCCGCACCATAGCAAAAAACATCAAGACTCATCTCGACAAAGCAACACATTCTAATTGAGGAATAACATCACTACATGGCAAATACCAAGGCATTGAGCAAGGAAGAACGCAAGAAGGTAAAGCGCACGGCGCGCAAGAAGCAGGCGCCCAAGAAGCCTCGCGAATACGCGCGCGGTTCCAAAAAGCGCAAGATGAAGAAAATGGTTCGCGGAACGGCCAAGCGCTAGGCATTGGTAACGGCGTAGGGGCGCGTCCAACGCGTCTCTACGCCTTACTGCTATTTGGGCCCGTCACTCCAGTCTTTACTCAAGGAGGCCTTTCTGGCCAGCCAACTCTTCGCCAAGAAGTCCATTGACAAGCTGATTTCGGACTCGGAAAGGCCGGGCCATCGTCTGCCGAAGTCTTTGGGACCGTGGTCGCTCACGGCTCTTGGTATCGGCGCGATCATTGGCTCGGGAATTTTTGCCCTGACTGGCACAGCCGCCGCCGGAGAGCACGGCGATCCGTCGTTTTACAAGGCACAGGTGCTGGATCTTTTTATGCACCTCGTTCGCCACGGAAACCTACACGATCTGGTGATGTATGGACGTCCTCCTGCTGGACCGGCCATCGCCATCTCATTCCTACTAGTCGCTGTGGCCTGCGCGTTCGCCGGCCTCTGCTACGCGGAACTGGCTTCAATGATTCCGATTGCGGGCAGCGCCTACACTTACAGTTACGCGACGCTAGGCGAATTGTTCGCGTGGATCATTGGCTGGGACCTCATCCTTGAATACGCGGTGAGCAATGTTGCTGTAGCTGTAAGTTTCGGGGGCTACTTCAAGGGCCAGTTGGCCTCATTTGGCATAAACCTGCCAGATAAGTGGTCCACTCCGGTCTTTACGCCCGAAGGATGGAGCCATTCTTATTTCAATTTTCCGGCTTTTCTCATCGTATTTATTTTGACCGTGTTGCTGGTTCGCGGCGTGCGAGAGTCCGCCCGGGCCAACAACATCATGGTGATGGTCAAGATAGGCGCCATCTTCCTCTTTCTGGTTGTAGGCGGCATGCTGGTGCGACCAGCGAATTGGCATCCCTTCGCTCCCAGCGGATTTCCCGGGATCATGGCCGGCGGCGCGATCATTTTCTTTACCTATATCGGTTTCGATTCAGTTTCCACCGCGGCAGAGGAGGCGCGCGATCCACAACACGATCTGCCCTTTGGCATCATCGCTTCACTGATCGTTTGCACGGTTCTGTATATCGGCGTGGCCATTGTGCTTCTTGGCATGATGCCTTACAGCACATTCGGCCAGCCGGGAGAAGCCAGCGATGCACCGGTGATTTATGCGTTGAAGCAACTCGGCGCGAACCGCGTTTTTCAAGCCATCATTATTGTCGGTGCCCTTATGGGGATGATTTCATCGCTGCTGGTTTTTCAATACGGTCAGACCAGAATCTGGTTTGCCATGTCGCGCGATGGGCTATTGCCCAAGCTCTTTTCCGCGCTGCACCCTAAGTTCAGTACTCCACACTGGTCCACATGGATCGCCGGGTTGGTTGTTGGCATTCCTGCCGGAATCGTTGACATCGGCGAGGCAGCCGATCTTTCCAATATCGGTACGCTGTTCGCGTTTGTTCTAGTTTCACTCGGCGTTATTTTTCTGCGAAAGCACCAGCCAGACCGCCCGCGGGCCTTCCGAGTGCCGTTCGTACCACTGTTTCCCATTATTTCAGTGGTGCTTTGTGTTGGCCTGATGTCAGGCCTGCTGGTGGTAACCTGGATCCGTTTCTTTTTATGGCTGCTGCTTGGTTTGGTGATCTACTTTCTTTATAGCCGTCGCCATAGCGAGTTCGCCACAGCTAACGTCGCCGGCAAGAGTTGATGGCTTCTAAGTCGTTCATCCAAGCGCTGCCCAAGGCGGAACTCCATCTGCATCTCGAGGGCAGTGTTGATCCGGCCACGCTGGTGGAGCTGAGCCGCCGCTACCACACGCCTTTGCCCACGGAAAATAATCGCTACGACGTTACCGGCAGCGGAGACGTGCTCACCGACGATGACGTCCGCCGTCTCTATTCGTATAAGGATTTCAATGGGTTTCTGCTGGCCTTCAAGTCGGTCACCGAGCGGTTGCGCGCGCCGGAAGACTACGAGCTGATTACTTATCGCCTGATGCAGAAGCTGCGGCAGCAAAACGTGATGCACGCCGAGGTCTATGTGAGCGTCGGAGTGCTGCGCTGGCGCGGGCAGCCGGTGGAGCCGATCTTTGAAGGCATGGAGCGCGGACGCGAACGCGGGCAGCGCGACTTTGGCGTTTCGCTTTTGTGGATATTTGATGCAGTGCGCCACTTTGGTCCCGACGCTGCTGCAGAAGTCTTTGATCTGGCGGCGCGGCTGCGCGATCGCAACGTGGTGGCGGTCGGCATCGGAGGCGACGAGGATCGAGGTCCGGCCGAGTGGTTCCGTGATCTTTACAAGAAGGCCGCCGAGAACGGCCTTCGTCTCACCGCCCACGCCGGCGAGACCACCGGCCCGGAGTCAGTCTGGGGAGCGCTGAATATCGGGGCCGAGCGCATTGGGCACGGACTGGCTGCGGCGCGCGATCCCGAACTCCTGGAGATAATGGCGCAAAAACAGGTCCCGGTGGAGATATGCATCACCAGCAACCTGCGCACGGGCGCTTGCCCGGAGCTGCAAGAGCATCCGGTGCGCAAGTTTTTTGACCAGGGACTGATGATCACGCTCAACACGGATGATCCGGCGATGTTTCAGACGTCTCTGACCAAAGAGTACGAAATCGCGAAGCAAGACTTCAGCTTTTCTGACGAGCACCTGCGCGAGCTGGCGCGCAACTCCTTTGAAGCCTCATTCCTGCCGGTCGAGAAAAAGCTGCGCTTCTTGCAGCAGATTGATTTCATGGCATGACCAGGCACATCGGCATCGTCGGCTGCAGTGCGGAAGGAGCGGCGCTCTGCTATCGCACCATCTGTCTGGAAGCCGAGCCCCTGATGGGCAAGCATGCGCATCCTGAAGTTACGATGCACACGATCTCGCTGGCTGAGTACATGAAGCCCATTGAGACCGGCAATGATTGGAAAGGTGTGGCCGAGCTGATGCTCCGTTCAGCGGAGACGCTGAAGCGCGCGGGAGCAGACTTCCTGATCTGTCCGGACAATACTATCCATCAGGCGATGCCTTTCGTCGTGCCGCGATCGCCGCTGCCCTGGCTGCACATTGCGGAGGAAGTGGGTAGAGAGGCCAAACGTCGCGGGTTCAGAAAGCTGGGGATTACGGGAACCAAGTTCCTGGTGAAGGGGCCGGTGTATACGGAAAAGCTGGACCCACTTGGCATCGCCTATGTCCGCCCCACCGAAGCTCAGCAGGAACGGATCAACGCCATCATCTTTGACGAGTTGGTGCGCGGGTTTCAAACCGCCGAAGCGCTGGCATACTTCCATCAGGTGATCGAACAGCTCAAAGCCCAGGGCTGCGATGCCGTGGTGCTTGGGTGCACGGAGATCCCATTGCTCATCGGCGATCATGAATCGCCACTGCCGACGCTGGACTCTACGCGCACTTTGGCGCGCGCCGCTTTGCGCCATGCGCTAGCCGGTTGAACTGAATAAAGGAGTGTTTGTGAGAGCCATCAAGCGAGCTTGGGTTGTTGTTTTCATTTTTTGGGTATCTTGTGGCTGGGCGCAGACCGCGCAACCGGCGACGGAGCAGGGACTCTTTCATCTGCACAAGTTCGAGCAGCTGATCGGCCAGGAAATATACACGCTCACGCGCTCACAGAATGACGTGGTGCTGAAATCAGATTTCAAATTTACCGACCGCGGCAGCGCGGTCCCTCTCACCACTGCGCTCACAATGGAGCCGGACCTGACCCCGCGCGATTTTCAGATTAAAGGACAAATTTCGCGCTTTTCTTCGATAGAGAATTCAGTGCATGGGCGCAGTGCGGGCCAGGAAACGATTGCGCCAGACGAGAAGTTTTTCGATATCCAGGGCTATGCGCCTGTTTCCGTGCAAATGATGCTGGTGCGTTATTGGCATTCCCATGGCCGCCCCAAGTCGCTAAAGACGCTGCCGCGCGGCGAAGTACAGATTCAGGAGCTGGGCACAGAGACGTTTACTATCGCCAGCCGCAAGGTCCAACTGCGCAAGCTTTCCATCCGCGGGCTGATCTGGGGCATGGAACTGCTCTGGGTGGACACGCAGGACCATCTCATCGCTCTGGTAAGCGTTGATGCGGAGATGGACCACTTTGAAGCCATAGCCGACGGTTATGAAGACGGGCTGGCCGCGTTCGTGGCCGGCGCCGCGCGCGACGGCATGGCCAATCTGGCCAAAGTTGCTTCCGGTTTCAGCGCACAGACCAAGCCGGTGATTGCGATTGTGGGAGGCAGGCTGATCGACGGAACGGGCAAGCCGCCGGTTGAGAATTCAGTGGTCATTCTGCGCGAGGGCAAAGTTGCCGCGGCGGGTCCCCTTGCAAGCACGCCGGTCCCCGAAGGCGCACAGGTGGTTGATGCCCGCGGCAAGAGCGTGCTGCCGGGCCTGTGGGAGATGCATGCACATTTTGAGCAGGTGGAGTGGGGGCCGATTTACCTGGCCAGCGGGATTACCACGGCGCGCGATGTTGCCAATGAATTTGAATTCATTGTTGCGGCGCGTGACGCTATCGCCAGCGGCCAGGGTATCGGACCACGACTAGTGATGGCGGGTGTCGTTGACGGAACCAGCCCCATGGCTCTGGGAGTCCAGCGGGTCGACACTCCGCAGCAAGCGCGGGAGCAGGTGCAGAAATACAAAGCGGCGGGCTTCCAGCAGATCAAGATTTACAGCTCAGTCAAGCCGGAGATGCTGAAGGTGGTCACCGCTGAGGCGCACCGCCTGGGCATGACCGTCACTGGACACATACCTCAGGGCATGAACGCAATTCAAGGCATCGAGTCTGGCATGGACCAGATTAATCACATCAGCTATCTCACCGCCGTAATGGTGGACCCCAAGTCACACACCATGGATCCCGACTCGCCGCAGGCGAAGAACGTCATCAAATTGCTGCTCAAGCACCACATCGTGGTGGATCCGACTCTGGCTTTGATGGAGATCATTGCGCATCCTTTGGACCATCCGATTTCAACTTTCGAGCCTGGCATATTGAAGGTGGCGCCGGAACTGAGAGAAGGCCTGGAAACCATGGGCGTTTCTCCCGCGGGCGGGGAGAATGCGGCGGCACACTTCAGAGCGTTGCTAGAGACGGTCCGCGTTCTGCATCAGGCAGGAGTGCCGATAGTCGCCGGCACCGACCAGGCGGTCCCCGGCTTTAGTCTTGACCGCGAGATCGAGCTCTACGTACAAGCAGGATTCACCCCGATGGAAGCCATTCAGGCTGCCACGCTGGTGCCGGCGCGCGCTATGGGAATGGAGAGAGACTCGGGGACGGTCGAACCCGGCAAGCGAGCGGACGTGATTCTTGTGGACGGAAACCCGCTGGAGAACATAAGCGACATTCGCAAGGTCAGCGTCGTCTTTGCCGGAGGCAAGATGTATGAGCCGGCGGCGTTGTGGACCGCGGTGGGGTTCAAGCCTTAGCGGCTAGTCCGCCATCACAGATTCTTCTTTTGAAACTTCAATCTGCACCAGCTCAGGCTGCTGCGCAGCGGGATGGAAGCTGCTGTGCGACTCAAGCTTCTGCGGGGCGCGCCAGAAATCAACCAGCGAAGTCTGATGGACGCAGGAGATAGTGCAGTTGGGCGCGCATGACTTCTGAGTGAGAAATTCACGACGGACATCGGCCACGGTGTAATCCGCCAGCGGCACACCCGGGTAGCCGCGCTGCTGGGAACAGTAGTGCACCAGCCCGTTTTCACAAATATAGAGGTAGCGCGACCCGGCGCGGCAGCGCCAGTTGTTTGGCTTGCCCAGCGCGATGTTGTTCTGGAACTGGTTGAAGCGGGCATAGCTGTGCTTGCCCAGCTTCTTCATCTCAGTGAAAACGGTCTGAGCTTCGCTGTCCAAAGGCCGGAGCTGGCCGGTGCCGTCATGAATAATGCCTACGGTGGAAGTGAACCCCAGTTCGACGGCGCGTTTGCCGATGGTAACGGCGTCCCACTGCTCCTTGACTCCGGCGCCGATCACGGAGTTGATATTCACGTGAAACTCGGCGTGCTCACGCAGCCATTGCAGCTTCTTGTCCAGCACCTTGAGCGACTTCTTGGAGACGTCGTCGGGTTTGACGTTGTCGATGGAGATCTGAAGATGATCGAGGCCGGCATCGTTTAACTGCTGGATGCGCTGCGGCGTCAGCAGATAGCCGTTGGTGATCAGACCGGAAATGATTCCGTGCGAGCGTATGCGGCTGATGATGTCATCGAGCTGCGGATGCAGCAGGGTCTCGCCGCCGCTGATGGTGATCAGCGTGGTGCCCAGCGCCGCCAGCTTGTCAATGCGGCGGTACATCTCTTCCAGCGGCACGGGATCGGAAAAATCGTCGTATTCGTTGCAATAGGCGCAGGAGAGGTTGCAGCGCCGCATGGGGATGATGTGCACCTGGATCGGGTGATCGGTGGAAACCAGTCCCTTCGCGATCATCTTCAGTTCGCGAAAGGTGCGATGCGCGGCCTTGAGCCGCCGCCGTATTCTGGTCCCTGCATTTGCCATGTATGAACTAGTTATTAAATCATACACAGGCAACGTTTGGGCGGCCAGAGCAGTAAATGGCTGATTTTAAGGCGCAAACGGACCATTAGCCACGTTTTGGTGGTCTTAAAAAAGCATTTTGAAACCGACTCCGCAAAGGACCACGATCCCGTAGACAACAAACATGGTTGTCAGAGCCGTCCCAACCGAGGGTTTGCGATTCGAAGATGCGGTTGCGAATCCCAACCCTAACAGGATAACCAGCCAGATCTTGAAGATATCCAGGGCCGAGGCAATTCCGTACAGCAGCTTGTTACCCTGAGGGTCCATGAAGAAGGCTGGGTTGGTCGGCATGGGATTGCCCGCGATGTCAATGGTATTTGGATCACCGCTGACCAGGAGACTTACGAGCAGCAAAATCGTTCCCAGGATCAGCGGGAAAGCAGAATAAAAATAAATAGCCATCGCGCGCTGGAACGGCACTTCCGCGCCCAGCATGAAGTTGAAGATGGCCATCAGAACCGCTGCAACAATCAGTCCCCACAGCAGGGTAAAAAACGGCACCAGATAGAAACTGACCTTGGTGATCGTTGCTTGAATCGCCATCCCCTGGGCGCGCTGTTCCGGGGTGGCTTGCTCCATGCGACGCTGGGCGGAGGGTGATCGGTCAATCTGCTGTTGCACAAAACGCGCCATGTCGATTTTCTGGACAGCAACGATCCCGAAAATAAGCGCGAATACAGCCGATATCAGCCATGGCATCCACCAGCTGGAGTTGCGCTTCAGGTCTTCAAACGTCTTTTTGGGCGCAATAAACATGTTGATCAGGCGCTGCGCCTCGGAAAGCCCGGGCCCTGTGGGTTCGGCGGCGGGCGGTGCGGACTGAGGATAGGGAGACGGTGGCGGCGGAGTCTGACTCGTCGGAAAGTTCATATACCATCCTAGGTATGGGTTTGAAGAAGGTTACGCGATTTTCCTCGAACTGTCAGGTTCCGGGTCAACTCTTATTGCTGAAATGTTGCCATCCGCGCTGCTCGAGCGGCCTGACTTTGCCATTGTCGCCCAGAATCTGTATCGCTGGGGAGTAATTTGATGGCTTCTGGATCACCCCGATTTCAGTGACGGGCACACCGGCAATGCGTCCGGGGACTTTGGCGCGTTTCCGGGCTGTGAAGAGTAGTTCGTAGTCTTCGCCGCCGTGGAGCGCAAGCTCAAGACTCGAACCCTTGGCGACCGGGAGCGCGGCCCCATTGATTCGGGCCGAGACATGGCTCTCCTCGCAAATATGCGCCAGGTCCACAGAGAGCCCGTCGCTCAGGTCAATCATTGCCGTAGCCAAACCGCGCTGCCGCAGCCATCGCCCGACTTCGACACGTGGCTGGGGGTAAAAGTGAGGACTGGATTTGGCTGGCCGCACGCGTTTGCCCCCAATGAGCTGTTTCAGGACCGCCGCTGAACCTCCCAGGCGGCCGGTAACATAAATACGGTCGTCTGGCCGGGCACCCGAGCGAAGCACCGCCTTGCCGACTGGAACTTCACCGGTGACCGCGATATCGGCCACGATCTCCTGCGCCGAAGAAAGGTCGCCTCCGGCAAGCTGGACGTTATAACGTCGGGCTAGCCCAAGTAACCCGCGCAAAAAGCCGTCAATCCATTTTTGTGGCACGCCTGGCGGCAGGCCGAGAGACACGAAGCACGCCAGAGGCTTGCCGCCCATGGCCGCAATGTCACTCAAGCCACGCGCCAGACACTTGTGGCCGACGCTGTCTGCGGGATGCCACGCCCGCCGGGAGTGAACGTTCTCCACGCACAGATCGGTGGTTACCAGAAGCTGGCTTCCTGCCGATAGGCGCAAGACAGCACAATCATCGCCAATACCGCGCACCACCGCCTCGTTCCGAGAAGTGGCAGACAGCCGCCGAATCCGATCAATCAGTTGCCGCTCTTTCATTTGAGCATTTGAACCCAAGCATTGTGGCTGCGGTTAACTATATCAAAAACAATGACTTACATCAGAACAATGGCAGATCCAGCAGGTATTCGTCGTAATCCCAACGTAACTGGCCATATCGAGATATTAAGGCAAACGCCCGTTGGACCGGTCTTCGCAGCCGATACACCATGGGTGCGAGCCGCATGTGGAACCGAAGGCCATGGCTGGCGATAGGCTCTTTAGGGCTCTCAGCCGCCGACCTTCGTTACCCGCAGCCTGGCATTCGGGCGTTGACACTAAGTGCGGCTGCTTGTTAAGGTTAACGCAAAGTTAAGGACATTCTTTGGCCCGCCACAACTCCCCGGCTTCTTCCCGCGGCCCAGAGATAGTTAAGCCGAGCGCAAATCGGCAGGGCCAATCGAGCAGCCCAAACTGAGGGAGAGCGCAGCAGCAGGCAAGTGTCCATAGGGCACATTGAGCAAGAGAATCTGTTAAGCGGAGTTGTTAACTTGCGAAAGCGTTTTTACATCATGCTGGTGGCGCGGAACGCCGAAGGCGATCTCTTGAAGATCCCCGTGCCCATGCATTATCTGTACGTTTTTGTGGCCGGCGCCCTGATCGGGATGCTTACCATTACCGGCATGCTCGGTTCTTATACCCGCATGCTGGTCAAAGCGCAGCGCTACAACCAGCTCCGTGACGAACAGAAGGCTTTAAAGTCGCAATATTCTCAGCTTGAGCAAATTGCCCAGGAGAATGAGTTGCAAGCC
>Ga0137395_10000095_pt1 | contig 28169 bp, 26 predicted proteins | sample czobulk216metaG_FD_108283 | JGI IMG/M metagenome (GOLD analysis project Ga0137395, IMG submission 108283) | Vadose zone soil microbial communities from Angelo Coast Range Reserve, California, USA - czobulk2.16 metaG | ecosystem: Environmental > Terrestrial > Soil > Vadose zone | place: USA...
AAATCCCGTACTGGCCATCGACGACAATAGGTCGGGTGCCCTAGGCTGCCGGACCTTCAGCTGGATCCGTCCGGGAGGGAACCTGGACCTGGATAATGTCGTTCTTCACTGCGTAGACGACCAAGTCTCGAATGGAGTGGATGCCGAGCTTGCGCATGATGTTACTGCGATGGGTTTCCGCGGTCTTGGTGCTTAGGTTGAGCAGGCTGGCAACTTCTTTTGAGCTCTTGCCCTCAGCGAGCAACTGGATTACCTCGCGTTCGCGCGGAGTCAGTTTGGGTAATTTAGGAGCTTCAGTCGTGCCGCCGTTCTCGTGCCTGTCGAGAAATCCGGCCAAAACCATATCATTCACGCGCGGAGTGAAGAACATGCGGTTGCGCTGCACGGCTTCTACGGCTGTCACCAGATCGCGAGCGGCGTCGGACTTTAATACGAAACCGCGGGCTCCGGCGTCGAGCGCCTCGCGAATAACCTGGTCTGAATCGGTAATGGTGAGAACGATGACTTTAATGTCGGGGTCCTGCTGCATGATTTGGCGGGTGGCGGCTAAACCATTTAGATTCGGCATACCAACGTCGAGTATGACAACGTCTGGTTTGAGCTGCCGCGCCTTGTCAACGGCCTCACGGCCATCTTTGGCGTCCGAGCATATTTCCCAGCCCTCATGCGACTGCAGAAGAGACGCTAACCCTCGCCGTACCAACTCGTGGTCATCAGCGATCAAGATCCGCAGCTTCATGGCCTACCTCCATGCGCGAAACGCGACCAGAATTTCTGGTGCGCGGTTTTTGATTGCGATTGCCAGATCGACCCTATGCGCGGCCGAAAAATTTGTGCTGGCTTACCGCGTCCACGGCCGCCACTAAATCACGACCGGCCTCAGACTTCACTACATACCCTTTAGCGTCGGCCTTAAATGCCTCGCGCATCATTTGGGGAGAGTTATGTTGCGTGACAATCAAAATTTCCGATTCCGGCACGTTCTTTCGAATTTGCCGGCAGGCTTCCAGCCCGTTCATTCTGGGCATGCTCAAATCGAGCACAACTACATCGGGTTTAAGGCGATCGGCCTTTTCCACGGCTTCTACGCCATCTTCCGCTTCATCAACAATTTCCCAGCCGGGATTCCGGCCAAGCAAGGTCCTTAGCCCATGCCGGACTACGGGATGATCATCCGCCACTAAAATGCGCACTGGCATGTGTTGTTCGTCGCTCCGGACGTCGCTGACCGTGGATGAGCTCATTCAAGTTCCTGACGCCGTTTCCGCCTTTCATATGATGTCGTTTGCGGGATGCGGTTGCCCGTCATCTCAGGTTAGGTTAATTCGATGAAGCGACTTAAGTCGTCATAAAAGTCGACTCAAAGCCGCCTCATCTGCGTAGAATTGGACGTCATTTTTCCGCCGCCGCAGTTTGCCCGAAATGAGGAAGCGCTTCAACCTGATTCAGTCGGCGTGGAACCCGGGGTGGGGTCCCGTTGAAGGCGGTCGATCTGAAATGGTGTGCTGCCTCTCATTTGTTACAACTCGAATTACAACCTGCTAAATAGTATTAGGCGGCGTTGCACTCCTCGATGATTGAGGATTGACCTTTATCGCCAAAAGAACGCTAAGCCACAATCCCTTTCGCAAGTGTAGGTTTGAAATGTGTAACGGCGAATAGGGCGAACCCTGTACTGTGCAGGAAAATTATGGTAGACGCTGATACGCGCCAAAAGGCCGCTTTTTCATTAGGATAGCCGACGCCACGAACGGCAGTTTTCTGAGTCGACACGACTCTTGAAGTATGAAAATAGTCGCGCTCGATCCCTTTCCTCAAAGGTGGGATGAGCGCGACTTGGATTTCGGTTTGTGGCGCGCTGGATCGCGGCAGCGGCGGTAGACCCATACAGAGAATCCTCGACTTATACTCGGGACTTATACTCGCCCCATCAGGACTAATACCAGTACGATGATGAGAATTAGGCCCAAGCCGCCGCTGGGGTAATATCCCCAACCAGTGCTGTAAGGCCAAGTGGGTAGAGCTCCGACGAGCAGCAGAATCAGGATGATTAGCAGGATGGTATACATGTGGTTGGCTCCGTTTCAAAGTCGGTGAAGATTTAACACCAGTGCCATCTCCCTCGCCTAACAACCCTACGTAAGCGGTGTGGCGCTCAACATCGAGTCAAATCAGTAGCGCTGCCGCTTTGATTCTGTACCGCTCGGGGCAATCCCCCTCAAATCCCCTCCCGCAAGTACTGCGGTCCGCTGGAGACAAACTAAAATGGAGACCAAGTAAAAACGGCCAAGTAAATTACTTGGCCGTCTCCTAGATACTCCCGAGAAATGAATCCTAGCGATTCTCTGCCTGATCCTTCGACTGCATGGAATACTTTCTAACTACTGAGAGGAAGGGCTCGGCGCTGGCGGGCGGCGCCACTTTGCCTCTCAGGATCGCATCGAACGGAACCATTTTGCCGAAAAGCAGCCGGGTTTCGTCTTTGTCTTGCGAGATGGAACTTCCCGACAAATCGATACCCGCGAAAAGGCCACGAGTACGCGAGTAGGTCAAAACTTCCGCCCTCATCTTGATATCAGTGCCCGCAGTCGCATCGCGTCCAACCGGTCCAGCTGCAGCAGAGGCGTCCGCTCCGAGTTTGACATGGCTAGAAAGCAAATGCTCCATTCCCTGATCATTCGTCACGATCATGACCAGATCTACCGCCTGGCCGCCGAGCTGTAGTCCCCAGCTGCCGCCGGTGATGGTAATCGGTGCGGGAGCGCTCCAACCATGTTCCGTGCGGCAGGTGGCTACGCCTTTGCCGTGGTTCCCGCCGAAGCCGACCGCAATCTTCAGCATCGAAGGCACAACGGCGATGCACTTGGCTTCATTCATAATCTTGTCTGGAACCGCCTTGTCGGGCGTTGCCATAATTTCCGACAGAACCTTCGCGGATTGGTCGATCCGCTTATCGATATCAGACTGATCCTTATCCTCAGCCCATGTCAGACTGGTGCAAACCAAAGCCACGGCGGTCAGGGCCCATAAAAAACTCATTGTCAGGGGCGTTCTAGACTTCATATAGATAGACCTCTTCTGTGCCCTATCGGAGCACGTGGATTATTTTCCTCGTTCGAATTTTAGCTCCGCTGCAGCGGGGCGAGCCATCCCGTTGGAACCCTACTTCCATCGGGTCCAAACTGTAGTTGACGGAAAATTTTGACCGTACTTTTAGGCTGCACTTGGAGGTGCCAGCCCTGCGATCGAACCGATATTCATAGGAGGCGCCGGAGCCGTCTGCCATTCCTTGGCTGCAACCGGGCGCGGCCTGGCGATGCTCCTCTCCGTGCCCGCGTCCCCGACGACGGCTGCCTCTCTGTCGGTCTGGCTCAGGAAGTCTCGTATCTTCAGTTTTGCCTTGTGGAGCTGCGACTTCGAGTTCCCAACCGAACATCCGAGCAACTGCGCGATTTCGCGATGCTGATAACCGTCGACCTCGTGCAGCAGGAAGATTGCCCGATACCCTTCGGGTAGCTCGCTTATTGCGCGGGTGAGAGCTACGCGGGTTACGGCGCTATCCAGACGGCCGTCCCTGGTTCCATATTCCCGTCGCACCGACCTGGAATCATCCTGATTCCGAACTGGTTCATCCAGCGAGACCCGGCAAGGAGTTTTACGCCGAAAATGCATCAACACCGTGTTTACCGCTATCCTGTAAAGCCACGTGGAAAGCGCCGAATCTCCTCGGAAGGTCGCGAGTTTCCGGAATACCTGCAGGAATGCATCCTGAGCTAAGTCCTCGGCCTCGGCGGCATTATTAGTCATGCGCAAGCACAAGGAATAGATGCGCATTTTGTGGGCGTGGAAAAGCGTGGCGAATGCCTCGGAATCACCTTGCTGAGCTCGTCTGATTAAATCGGCATCCAGACTTCGATTAGTCACAGGGGCGTTAGAGTGGTTCACTTTGTTCTCCTTGACCAAGCAATTCGAAAAAGTCGCTTCCAACCGGGCTAAAAAATTCGCTTTCGTTCATATTCACAGTCGGGAGGGTAAAAGCCTGGATGACCTGGGTCTATCCAGTGAGGCCCCTAGGGGTACCCGTATATTGCTGTACCTGTTCTCGAAAGCAGCACTAGGCTCGAAGTCCTTAATTGCCCGTTCCCAATCCTTAGTTCTTAGGCCTCCCCTTCCACTTAGCGTTCCACTGGGGAGGCGGTTCCATAAACTCGAGGGCAGTTCGGGAGCGCACACATTGACTTCGCGGTTTTGCGATAGAGGGAGACTTTTCAATACTAGATTTGCAATCTACCGGTTGACGCCGGGCCGAACGGCGAGGAAGCTTGGGAGGATCTTTCTAGCAGTGTTCCTACAGGAAATCAGCAAGAGAAGTACCCTCTCGGCGGGATTTTCCCCAGATACGGAGCCGCCTTATGCTGCGATTCATGCAATTGACTTCCTCCACTTGTACCCTCCAATCGGGCAGGAGTTGGTTAACTCTGACTCCTGCTCCTCGCCTCTCGCCCCGTCTGTGATGGGGTAGGGCGCAGTTTGCGTGAGGAAAAATTCTGGTTTGGCGCCAGGCCCGGCGCCTTGAAACTCTTGTGGTAGTTTTTCAATCCCCCGGAGGCTGAATATGAAAGTTGAATCATTACGCGACCTTTATCTCGAGCAACTCAGAGACCTGTATAGCTCTGAACAACAATTGATTAAAGCACTGCCCAAGATGGCTAAGGCATCCTCGTCGGAAGAATTGCGGGCGGCTTTTGAGGATCACCTGGGGCAGACCAGGCAACACGCCCAGCGCTTGGAAACCATTTTCGAGCAGATGGGTGAAAAGACTTCAGGAAAGAAATGTAAGGGCATGGAAGGTTTAGTAAAAGAGGGCAGCGAAACTATACGAGAAGACATGGAAGACACCGTAAAGGATGCCGCTATCATCGCCGCCGCACAGCGTGTGGAACACTATGAAATCGCTGGCTATGGCTGTGTCCACGCGTACGCGACCAGACTAGGCGAAGACGATGCAGCATCTCTGCTGGCGGAGACGCTCGAAGAAGAAAAGAAGGCCGACCAGTTATTGAATGGCATCGCAGAGCAACTGAACATGGATATTCCGGAGGAGTCAGTACAGTCGGAAAAACGGGTGAGCAAAACTGCCGGGCACCGAAAGACGGCAGCCTGAGAGTGTGGGACTGAGCGAAGTGTTTCAAAGGTGGCGACCTGATTCAATTCAGGTCGCCTTATTTATGAAACGCGCTGGTTTAGATCCAAAGGTACCCTGTGAATTACAACTTTCCGCTCCCGCACCTCAGTGTAATTTTCTGCTGCGACTAATACGTTACCAACGCCTTCGTTCAATGATCGACTGTATTGTGACGTGATATCCGCGCTGTCAGTATGCCAAAGTGACGACGGGCACCGGCCGAGGCGGAGTGATGATGAATAAAATTGCAGTGAAAAGCGATAGTGATTCAACTGAACACTTGAAGGGGATTTTTGATCATTCCCTCGCGGTACTTTGCGAAACGAAAGAAGTAAGCCCTCGGTCGTTACCGCTTCATATAAGCGCCGCGGACCTTCAGAAGCGCGCCTTGACTGACGCCGCCAAGGCATTGACGATGCTGTGGAAGATCTCAGAACAACGGCGAGTGAGGCCATAAAGCCGGCTGAGGCACGACAGCAGGTTGACTTCGTGATTCGCCCAAATCTCATCGGCTCCGAGCGCATAACGCCCGCCGCAAAACTATTGACGCTCATCGCCGTTGTGGTGGTGATTGTCGGCTTATATTTTGGACGCCAGGTCTTCATCCCTCTGGCTTTGGCGATAATCCTGGCTTTTCTCCTGACACCGGTTGTCGGCTGGCTTGAAAAATGTAAGTTGGGCCGCGTGCCCTCGGTGTTCGTAGTCCTGGTGTTGGTCTTTGCTCTGATTGGCCTGGGGGGATGGATAGTAACTGGTCAACTCATCAATATTGTTGATCAGTTTCCGAATTATCAATCAAATATTCATGACAAGATTCAGTCCTTTCGGGTTCGTCATGGTAACAGGCTGACCAACGCTTCAAGAACGATGTCGGAGTTAAGCAATGAACTGACCGCCGCCTCAGAGTCGGCAAACGACAAGAATAGCGCCAAACGTTCTGGTGGGGCGCCCATTCCGGTGCAGGTCGCTCAACCGCCGGCCAATGCGCCCCAGTATCTTCATACTGTCGTCGGGCCGCTGACAGGAGTTTTCGAGACCACCGCAATCGTCATCGTGTTCACCCTTTTTATTTTGGTTAAACGCGAAGACTTACGCAATCGCTTAATTCGCCTCGCCGGCCAAGGCCAATTAACCCTCGTAACCCAGGCGTTGGACGATGCCTCGCGCCGGCTAAGCCGTTACCTTTTCTTACAATTTTTGGTGAATGCGTCTTATGGAATGATGTTCGCCGCCGGAACGTACGTTATCGGCGTACCGCACGCATTGCTATGGGGAGTGTTGGCTTGCTTCCTGCGATTTATTCCTTATGTCGGCACAGCAATCGCGGCGGGAATTCCTACTCTGATGGCATTTGCCCTGTTCCCTGGTTGGCACGAGGCTCTTCTCGTCCTCGGACTGTTTGTAGTTTTGGAAATCCTCATTTCAAACATCATCGAGCCCTGGCTATATGGGGCGCACACGGGAATTTCATCGCTTGCCATTCTGGTGGCGGCCGTATTCTGGGTAATCTTGTGGGGACCGATCGGTCTGATTTTGTCGACCCCACTCACAGTTTGCCTGATTTTAATGGGAAGGTATGTGCCCCAATTAAGTTTTCTTGAAGTTCTTCTGGGCGACGAACCTGTTTTGCCGGTCGAGGCGAACTTTTACCAGCGGCTCTTGGCGCTGGATCAGGATGAGGCGACCGTCATCGCGGAAAAATATCTAAAAGAAAAACCGATTGGAAGTCTCTACGACAAGGTTCTGATTCCGGCGCTCGCCATGTCAGAGCAGGACCGATTTTTAAACTCGCTGGACGCGAATACTGCCGATTTCATCACCCAAAGCACTCGGGAACTGATCGAAGAACTGGGCGAGCGCTGTCTGGAACAGTTCCGCCTGCGACAAGCGCAAGCAAAGGATGACGAGGGCTACGAGCGGAAGATCCTTGCCCCTCTCATCCTCGACCAGATTAAGATCGCTCCCATCAGCCTTGATCTATCCAAAAACTTAGCACAAGATCTGCCGCAACAAGATCTGTCGAAGAAAGCTTCAGTGAATCACCAGGAACCCGGAAACGAATATTCGGAAATATTCAGTAAGTCGGATGTGACTGGAGTAAACCAGAGCGATGAGAATTACAGCGCCTTGTCCGGCATGCGGATCGTGTGTGTTCCGGCGGCCAGCGAGGCTGATGAACTCGCGGCTGTGATGCTTGCGCAACTGCTTAAGGGGTTAGGATCCGAAGTTCGTATCTTGCCTGTTGCGTCGCGCGCAAACTTTGTGAATGAGGTTACAACAGAATCAACCGACGTGGCCATTGTGTCGGCGCTTCCTCCGTTTGCCACTGGGCATGGGAAGTCGCTTTGCAAGCGATTGCGGCGGCAGCAGCCCGATCTGAAGGTCATGCTAGGTCTGTGGAGTTTTGACGGCGGCATAGCAAAAGCGCAGGAGCGAATTGGTTCTGGTTGCGCGGATATGGTTGCGACCAGCCTGGAGCAGGCAATCGCGAGCCTCGCCCAAGGCGGTCAACTCACCAGTACGAATGAGCAAAGCCGAGGGCAAAGTCCATCTCTAGCGTAAAGCCGCAACGAGAATAAGGCTAGGGAGCGTCCTTATCTTTTCATTTCATGGCTACCCAAATCGGGCCTTCCGCAACCAACCTGCGTGAAGGCCATGTTAGGCCTGCAGTTATTCCATTTGCAGATTTAGGAGTGAGCATGCCAAAAGATGCGAAACCAAATTTCGAACCCACCACCTATCCCGCCGGTCAGCCGGCTGAAGAACCACCTTATGAAGGTGGAGAGCACTTGCCGACGCAGCCGGATCCTACAAAGAAGCCTCCTTATGAGATTGATGATCCCCACCCGCGCCGTCCGCTCGAAGGCGAGGAACCTGGGCAAGAGAAACGACGAGCTTCTTAACAGTTTCGACCTACTCTGATCGCGAATCATCTCTGCGTGTCGCGGAGTAACCACTGAAATAACAAAAGCAGCGTTGCTCCCGCCAGGCATTTCATATATAAAGCGAAGGCAACTCGCCCGTTATGTCCACTCTCGCCATCTCGCTCCCCCGCGTAGCGCGCCACAACCCACTTGCGGCCATCGGCGTAGTTTTGGTCTTCCTCTTCCTGTTCTCCGCCATCTTCGCGCCTTGGATCGCCCCGCAAGATCCCGCACACATCGACCTGCCAAACCGCTTGCGGACGCCATCGACACAACATTGGTGCGGCACCGATGAACTCGGGCGCGACATCCTCTCCCGCCTTATATGGGGAGCAAGAATTTCTCTTTTCGTCGGTAGCAGCGTGGTAGTCGGCTCGCTCCTGCTCGGCCTCATCATCGGCAGCCTGGCCGGATACTACGGCGGAGGCATCGACCGTTTCGTCAACGTCGTATTAATGAACGCTTTTTTGTCATTCCCAGGCATCCTCATCGCTATTGCCTTCGTAGCCTTTCGCGGTCCCGGCATTTTCAATCTGATCTTAGCCTTGTCAATCGGGGGCTGGGTTGGCTACGCGCGCCTGGTGCGAGCGCAAGTTCTAGCCGTGCGCGAGCGAGAATTCGTAGAAGCGGCGCGAGCGCTCGGTGCCGGCGATCTTCACATCATTACCAAGCACATCCTGCCCAACATTATTCAGCCCGTAATTGTCCAAGCCGCAATCGGGATGGCGGGAGCGGTATTAGCCGAAGCGACCATGAGTTTCTTAGGTCTAGGCGTGCCGCCCCCGACCGCCAGTTGGGGATCGATGCTCAACGACGCCCGCTCGCACCTCTTCGACGCTCCGCATCTCGTGCTCTTTCCCGCAATCACGGTGATGCTAGCCGTATTGGCCTTCAACTTTATCGGCGACGCATTACGCGATCTCCTCGATCCCAGATCAAGAATCGAAGCGGGATTGTAAGTGCGTCGCAAGAGGGGCCGGTTTTGTCGCGGTACTTGGTATCGGCGCACTCTTGCTGGAGCGCTTCGTATCAGGGCATCGCTTTAGCGATGCGGAAACCACTAATAAATAAGACCCTTAAGGGGACTCGGCAAATGGCGGCGGCGATGAATTTTTACCCGTCATTAACATTCAAAGATTAAATTCCTACTAGCTACTTTTTCGCTGATTACTTTCTTCCCATTTCAACGTCAAATTACTCGACCAGCAAATTACGGAACTTCTTCCGAAGCAGGTTCGTATGAATAGACATATGGAACTCCAATTTCAACTCGAATGCTTGCAGGATATAGCGGTCGTGAACTGCTCCGGCCGCATGGTGCTCGGAGCCGCGCTCGACAATTTAAGGCGCCGGATTGAGCAACTTGAGAGCGTCCGAGTGCTCGTGCTCGACGTTTCCGAAGTGTCCCAACTTGACGCTGGAGGTTTGGGAGCGCTGCTGCTCGTGCGTCGCTGGGCGATGCAAAAGTCGGCGAAATTGAAGCTGGTGAATCCCCCGGTTTTCTTCCGACGGATTCTGGAGGCGACCCATCTCGCGCCACTGTTTGAAGTTTCTTCGCTGAAAGAAGCCATCTGCATCTTGCGCGCGCCGGCGGAACACGCGCATCGCTTCGCAATCGCCTGATGGGGTGAATATCAAGCTGAGTAATCGGCGCGATGCTTTATAATTTGCGCCGATGAATCTCACGGCCGCAACCGCACGTCTCTCGCTCGCCTTCCTGCTACTTTTCGCGATCTGCTCCTTTGCCGCAGATCGCGCCGTAAGCGGCCCAGTCGATGGGCCCTTCGACCTGGTCATCACCAACGGACACATCATCGACGGCACAGGCTCACCATGGTATTCAGGCGACGTAGGAATCCGCGACGGCCGCATCGCCGCTATCGGCGTTCTCTCCGCCGAACCGCGCAAGCGCACCATTGACGCCAAAAATAAAGTTGTCGCGCCCGGATTCATCGACATGTTGGGCCAGTCCGAGACGACCGTCCTCGTCGATCCGCGCCTGCCCTCCAAAATCTATCAGGGCATCACAACTGAGATCACCGGAGAAGGAGGGTCAGCCGCTCCATTAAACGACTCAATCATTGCGAACGATCGCCCCGCATATCAACATTACAAAATCGATCCCGACTGGCGCACGTTTCGTCAGTATTTTGTGCATCTCGAAAAACAAGGCATAGGAATTAATCTGGCCAGCTACGTCGGCGCAACGCAGGTGCGTCGCATGGTGCTCGGCGACGCTGATGTGCAGCCCACGCCCGAGCAACTCGAAAAAATGAAGGCGCTGGTTCGCGACGCGATGCACGATGGAACCATCGGCCTGTCGACATCGCTGGAGTATGCACCTGCTCCTTATGCGAAGACGGGAGAACTAATAGCGCTTGCGTCCGAGGCCTCGAAGTTCGGGGGAATCTACGCAACCCACATGCGCAGCGAAGGCGATGCCGTGCTCGAATCCGTCGACGAGGCCATTCGCATCGGCCGCGAGGCGCACATTCCTGTTGAGATTTGGCACATAAAGGTGGCTGGCAAAGCCAACTTCGGACGTATGCCCGATCTGATTGCCAGAATCGCCAAAGCGCGCGCTGAGGGCTCCGACATCTCCGCCGATACCTATGCCTACACCGCGTGGTCAAACAGCATGTCGGCATTTGTTCCGCCGTGGGCGCACGATGGCGGCGATGCCAAAATGATCGAGCGCCTCAAAGATCCCGCAACCCGCGCTCGTATTCGCAAAGACATGGGGACGCCATCCAAAGATTGGGACAATGAGTGGGATGAGATCAGCGGACCTCAGGACGTCACGATCACCTTGGTACAAAATCCCGAATTAAAAAAGTTTCAAGGCAAGCGCCTCTCCGATATTGCGAAGGCGCTAAACAAAGATCCAATAAATACGTTGTTTGATCTGTTGATCGAAGATAAAGGTTTCACCAATGTCGCCGTGTTTGGAATGTCAGAGCCCGACGTGGTACTCGCCTTGCAACAGCCGTGGGTTGCTTTCGACAATGATTCTCCCGGTACATCGACCGAAGGAATTCTTGGTGAAGAACATCCGCACCCGCGCGCCTACGGCACTTTCCCGCGCGTCCTGCGAAAGTATGTGCGCGAAGAAAAGAAGCTGACACTTGAGGACGCAATTCGCAAGTTCACCGCGCTTCCTGCCCAGCGCATGCGCTTTACGGATCGAGGCGTGTTGAAGCAGGGGATGTGGGCAGACGTGGTCGTTTTCGATCCGAACACGGTGCGTGACGTGGCGACTTTCGACGATCCGAATCGCTTCTCGGAAGGCATGGACTTTGTCCTCGTCAACGGAACTACAGTGATAGAGAACGGAAAGATGACCGGGACATTGCCAGGAAAAGTTCTGCGCGGCGCAGGTTTTGAACGTTAGTTTCTTCCGCCGGGCAATGCGGCTTTCGGCCTTTATCTAGAGGCGCGGCGATCAGAATCGATGGCCGTAATTAGTGATTACTCCTTAGCGGCTCTATCATTCACTCCGGCTTGTTTGGCTTCCACCTGATCAACGGACGCCACATGAGGTTCGGCCAAAGTTCCAGTGATTGTCCAGGCTTGCTCGTCCTCACTGGTTAGTAAGAAGTCAAACGTGCCACCGGCAGAAGCGGTCCCGTTGACCTGATAGTCGCCATCGTTAGATTCAAGTTTGCCAGACGAGAGCCGCCATGCGCCTTCTTTTAAATTCAATTCCCCAGTGAATTGTCGCACCGACAACGGTCCGGGCGATCCCGGAATTTCGACGTGTGATAAGCTGCCGTTCCGCATAAAGAACTGTAACTTCCCATCAGAGTGCGCCAGCAGGTCGCGAAAGTTCGATCCTTCTAAAACGAAAATCCCGTCAGCTGTTCCAGAAACCCAGCCATCATTCATTAGCGCACTTACCTGATCGAGCGAAATATTCCGCAATGTCCCGTTGCCGTGGAAGCTTACGCCGGTCGTAAAGACGCCCTGCTTGGACTCGTCCTTCACTCCCTGAGCATCATTCACATCAATGACCCAATTCCCGCGATGCGTACCTTGCAGAAGCTGCCCGCGCAGAGGAGTCAGCGTAATCTTGCCTCGGTCGACTTCAACTTGCGAAAACACTTCGTTCGCAACCACCTTCTTAAGAAGCAGTCGCCCGACGTGCAAATTGCCTCGTGCCTGCAACGCGAGAAGAGGAGAGTAACTCAGTTGGTTACTGGAAGTGGTATTGGACCGAGAATTCAAAATGCGATACCACGGGCGGTCAACCGCATGCGGTATGAGCCATTCAGCTAAATTGGCGGCCGAAAGCTCGTCTGCCATGAGATCGAATTGAAAGCTGCAATTCCCCGGGCCGGTCAAATTGGCATGTGCAGCGGAACTCGCCGTCGTGGTCCTAGCGGCACAGTGCAACGGTACCGTAACCGCGCCACTCCACTTAGTGCCAGTAACGGTTCCTTCTGTATGAGCAGAAATTTTCTGCATCAACAATGCTTCTGGACCGAGGATAATATTTGCGGATGCAATTTCAATTGGCGTGTTTAGGCCGCGGATTTCAGCCCGCACGTTACGTAGTTGTGCGGTCCCAATCGTGACGGGAGCCGGAAATCCCTGCCATTGCCCAGACACGTTGACATCTAACTTGGCCAAACCTTGCGCTGCCGGCCGAGGCCCTGGCAATCCCAGAATGTTCTCCAAGCGAAACAGGTCTTTCAGTTCCGTGTCACCGCGCAGAAAGAAATGATACCCGCCTCTGGAGATCGAACCACCAGCGCTCAGGGGAGCCGAAGAACTTACTGCCAGCTCCGCCGGACCAATTCTCAGGCTTGTTTCTGCGGGCTCCTCATCCTCATCGCTTTGGTGTCCCTTCCGCCTCGTCTGCCCGCTCGCTTTTGGGCCACCCGCTTTTGGACCAATCAGTGCCAACTGGATCGTCGCAAAAGTAATGTCATCTCTTTCGGCCTTAGCCGCACTCGTCACATTCGTTGCGGATTTAGCTGCGGACGACGAAAGACGCATATTGGTCGCGGCCCCGGTGCCATTCCATGTCTCCAACACGTGCGGCGACGCGTCGTCTTGCGCGCCACGACTGACGGTTCTAGTTGCGTGGAAGTCCGCGCTCAGCAGCCCACTAGCCGTAAGTCCGATGGGAATCTGTTTCTTCGCCTGTCGCAGCAATACAATCACCGGGGCCACGGGAACATTCTCCGCGGCGACCTTTAAATCGTAGGTCGGCACTTGCGCCACGAGTGCCGCGGTCCCGAACAGACGGATATTCCCACTGTTGACGGGCGATTGGCAAAGCAGATCAGAGACAGCCGCCGTAACCGAGTTATATTGTCCCGAACAAACCGACGCCAGCCGCACGTTCTCGCTGCCAACAATGTCGTAGCGATGGAAACTATCCACTGACAACTGGCTTTCAATCATCAACGCTTCAGGGGTTCCCGCCAGACGCGCCTTAACGCTCACCCCACCGCGCCATCCCCGGTCTTTTCCACTCAGCAATTGCGTGATTTGCCCAAGTTGTCCATTTTGCCATTGCACGGTAAGCTGCAGCGGAGTCAAGCGTAAGCTCGATGCGCGCTGCCACTTTCCGTCGATCAGAAGCACCCCTGTGTCGGTGAGATTAAAGTCAGTGCGAACCGGCGCGCCCTTGATGCGGCCGCTCCAGGAATTCTCTGTGTCCTGCCACAGTGCCACGTCGGCATCCATTAGCGCGTACGATTTCTTGGTTTGCCCAATCTTGAAATTGATGCGAGCATGCCCGGCCTCAAGATAAGGAAACGCTGGACGGCGTTCGAAAGCGCGCTTTTCAGTCGGAGCTGCCGGAATTTGCGCATTCCGCTCGAGTAGGCTCGCCAAGTTCCATCGGCCATGATCGTTGCGTACCAAGTTGATGCTTGGCTCGGTGGCGCTCAAGGTGGCGATCTCGAGTCGTCCGCGAAGTAACGAACGAAATCGGATTGCAGCGGAAACATCTTGCGCGCGGATCATCGGCTCAGCGCTGAACTCGGGATCGTCATAGATGACGAGTCCCTCGAGATCGAAGCCGGGTCGCGGCAGAACACGCAGGCGGACATTATCGATAGCGACTCGCCGGCCCAGCGCGTTCCCGATCGATATGGCAATCCGATTTCGAAGCCGGTACACGCCGGGACGAAACAGGAACAGCACCAGGACGAGTGCTACCACGGCGATCATTCCGCGTCTGGATCGCAGAAATTGTGGCCGCAATGTCACCGCACGATCCTGAGTGTTCGCGACCACCGCGTCTCGTCAAAAAAATGAATGATGATGTGTGTCACAAATCCCAGTCGGTCGCCGACGCCCCGCATTTGGTACTGGTTGGCAGGGGTAAGAAACGACCAATAGATGAACATCGGCCGTCCGATTACATTCTTGCGCGGAATGAAGCCCCAGTAACGGCTGTCTTTGCTAACATCGCGGTTATCGCCCATCCCGAAATAACTGTCTGGCGGCACCACAATGTCTTCGCCCTGAACATACGACGACATCGTTTGTTGCCACTCTTCGCTGGTGACGCCATAGCTTCCCGACGGCGCCACAGCGGGAAAAGCGTCGCGGTAGGGATCGTAGTTTCCAAATTTATGTTCGGCGTATGGTTCGTCAAGTTTTACACCGTTGCGATAAACCGCCCCGTCACGCAAATGGATGCGGTCGCCAGGAATTCCGATCACACGTTTCACGATGAACAGACCCTTTTCCTCTGGAGACAGAAAGACCACAACGTCATCGCGTCGAGGATCGCAATAAGGCATCAAAGAACTCATCCAGTGAGTCGGCTGGGCGAACTGCTCTCTGTTTACGAATACGTGGTCGCCGATTAGAAGCGCTGCCTCCATCGAACTGGAGGGGATTTCGAACGCCTGCAGAACAAAAGTGATGATGAACAGTCCAGTCACGAGCACGCCAGCCAGCGAAGCCAGAAACTCCACCGTTGTCTCGCGCGGCTTTTCGTCTATGACGTCCTCTTTTTTCTTGTTTTGCAAATCCGTACCTGCAGCCGTAACTCTTGTCAGCGTACCAACCTTAAGGTTCGCTGCCACCGCGTCTCGTCAAAAAAATGAATGATGATGTGCGTCACAAATCCCAATCGGTCGCCGACGCTCCGCATCTGGTACTGGTCGGCGGGGGTAATAAATGACCAATAGATGAACATCGGCCGTCCGATTACATTCTTGCGCGGAATGAAGCCCCAGTAACGGCTGTCGTAACTCACATCTCGATTGTCACCCATGGCAAAGAAGCTATTTGAAGGCACCACGATGTCCCCGCCCTCGATGTGGGAGGGCAATTCCTGCGTCCATTTGTCATTGCGTACGCCGTACACGTCGGATGGTGGAACCGCGGGAAAATTGTCGCGGTAGGGATTGTAATCCGCGATTTTATGGAGGGCGTAGGGCTCAATCAATTTCTCGCCGTTACGGTAGACCACGCCGTCGCGCAAGTGGATGTGATCACCGGGTATGCCAATGATCCGTTTCACGACGAATAGCCCTTGCTCCTCGGGCGACAGGAACACCACAATATCGTTGCGCCGTGGGTCGCGATACGGCATCAGCGGCCCCAGCCAGCGTGTTGGGTTGGAAAACTGCTCGCGGTTCACGAATACATGGTCGCCGATGAGTAGGGTATCTTCCATCGAGCTGGATGGAATCTCGAATGCTTGCAACACAAATGTGATGATGAACAGGCCGGTGACCAGTACTCCTGCCAGCGACGCCAGAAATTCCACCGTCGTTTCGCGCGGCTTTTCGTCTATTGGCTTTTCGTCAATCGGCTTTTCTTCCAAAACGACTTCTCTTTCTTTCTTTGGCAAGTGGACCATCCATTTAAAAAAAATCTCGCAACAACTTCGCTGCGCATGATCATCGCACTAATCTGAAAGTGCGCCCCCAACGTGTGATCTCGAAAACATGAGTTACTGCATAGGCAAGGTGATAAAGTCTATCACCCACGCTCGGCGACCTGGAGAGATCGTTGCTCAAACTACCTGACGACCAGTAAATCAAAAGGGGACGTCCAATAATATTTTCGCGGGGCACGAATCCCCAGTAACGGCTGTCCTGGCTGTCGTCGCGATTGTCGCCCAAAACAAAATAGTAGCCTTCAGGAATTATCAACTGATGATCTTCAACCAGTTTCGGCATCTCCTTCCACCATCTTGCGTTCACCCCGTAGTCGGGAGAGCCGGTCTGGGGAAAGTCGTCGCGATAAAAATTACGCTGCGGACTTATGAATTGCACGTAAGGCTCGCGCACCAGAAGCCCATTCACAAAAACGCGTTTGTTGATGAGGCGAAGGCGATCGCCAGGCAGAGCCACCACTCGCTTAACAAAATCCTGCGCAGGATTCATCGGATAATGAAAGACAATGACATCGCCGCGTTTCACGTTGCGATAAGGGAGCAGGCGGTTCCACCCCGTGCTTCCGCCGTAGCAAAACTTATCGACCAGCAGATAATCGCCGATAAGCAGCGTTTGTTCCATCGATTCAGAGGGAATGGTGAAGGCTTGGAGCAGGAACGTAACCACAAATACGGCAATCACCACGGTTCCCGCGACCGATTGAACAGTTGACGGCCAATCGCCGCCGGCGGAAATTTTCTCACTCCAGGACATAATTCTAACTACAAATTTCGTTCAGAGACCAGCCCCGTCTCCCGCCGTCGCATCCTCGAATTTCGGATGCGGCCAGAGGCGTCTCTACTGGGAATCCACGGCGTCCTTGCCGTCCTTTGTATAACGAGTTACTGGCAACGAAGAGAGATGCTCCAAAACCTGCCGTGCTGCGTCTTGTTCGGCGCGTTTTTTAGTCGCCCCCTGCGCGCGCCCGACAAATTGCTCCATTTCCGGCGCTGGCAATCTAACCTCGACGGTGAAGATCTTCTTGTGTTCAGGGCCTTCCTGTTTAACGAGAGCGTAAATGGGTTGCGGTCCACCGCGGGCCTGCAACGCCTCCTGCAATGCCGATTTAAAGTCCATCACCGGAATCGCACTCGTTTCGAGATTCATGCGCGCCAGTTCCGGCTCGACGATCACGCGCACAATAAAATCTCGCGCCACTGGCCACCCTCCGTCGAGATAGAGCGCCGCCAGAACCGCTTCCAATGCGTCCACCAGTAAACTCGCCTTGTTACGGCCTCCGCTCTTTTCTTCGCCGCGGCCCAGGCGCATGTAATCCCCAATCTGGAGCTGTTCCGCTACCCGCAGCAGATGCCGCTGCCCGACCAGATGAGCGCGTAACTTCGAAAGATGACCCTCTTGGAATGCCGGGAAGCGTTGAAACAGAGTCTCGGTGGTTGCCAGCCCGAGCACCGCGTCCCCGAGAAACTCGAGAATCTCGTTGTCGCCGGTGAATGACGCGCCGCTAGGCGAAAGTCCACCAAAAGCACCACTCGCCGAGTTTTGCGATTCTACTTCTCGCGCTTGCGAGCTGTGAGTCAGCGCCTGCTCGAGCAATTCGCGGCGCTGGAAGTGGTGACCCAATATCTCTTCCAGCGCCAGGATTTCGCGTGGCTTCATCACAAATCGGGACCAGTAATCAAGGGATCCTTCCGAGCAAAATTGTAGAGGCTAGGTTCACTGCGTCTAAGCCCGGTAACCCAGACGCGGCAATCTTGTCTCTGCCAGATTGGCAATTAGTTCTTCGGAGGAGTCTGGGGTTGCGCCGGAGCCGCCCCTCCGGTGAGCTGTTGCAAGCGATCGCGCTCGTGCCGCGCTGGAGTGCCAACTGCTGTGTTGTCCTGCGTCAACTCCACCGCGCGATTGGCTACCTTCAGTGCTTCCGGGTATTTTTGCTCCTTGTCGAGGGTCAGCGCGAGCCGGAGCACCACAACTTTATCCGGGTCGCTGGGGTAGGCATCGATCGATTTCTGCAGATTTTGTTCCGCCGCCGGAAAATTCTCCTTCTTGAAATCTATCGTCCCCATGATCGAGTATGCCTGTGACTTAATCATCGATTTATAGGCGTCAATCTTGTCTTGTGGAGTACCGGCCGGCACCTGAACGTCGGTCTCTATGGTCTGAGTCGCCTTCTGCGCCATGGTGGTCGCCTCTCCGTAGCGCTGGTCTTTATCGATGTCGGAGTCGCGGGTTCTTTCAGCGATCACCTCGGCGACGATGACCAGAGCCTCGGGGTCGTCCCCGTCAAAACTGAGGACTTTGCGGCCCATTGCTTCCGTCTTATCGGCATTATTGGCGTTTTGATAGAGTCGCATTGCAACCTTAAAGAGCAGCACGCGAAGTTCACTGTCCGGAAATTTGGTAGCGAAATCGTCGGCCGCTTTTTCCAGAGCTGCAGGGTCCGTCGAAGCTGCCGCCGCCTTGTAGGCATCGAACTCCGGCTGCGTCTTGGCTTGTGGAGGGCGCTTTCCCGCTGGAGCCGCTGTCCCTTGCGTGGAATTCGGCGTCGCACCCTGCGCCGGCGCCGACTGGCCTGGTGGTGGCGCACTCTGCTGCGCTGTACTCGCGCTCATGTGGGCTCCGAGGGCGAAGCTCAACACTCCTAGAACGATTGCTGCACGTTTCATGCTGTCTCCCATACTGCGAAATTTAATAGTCCAATCTTTTCGCGGCCATAATGCACAGCGCCAGGCACTGCGTATTTTAACTCTTCAACTGCGCATCCTGTTTTACTGTGGCTGCTTTGCCACCGGAGGCTCGTAGGGTTGCTCAAGTCCGCGCTCGGCGGCTTGTCTTGCCTCCGGAGGCGTCCCGCCCGCCACGTTCAGAGCCGCTCGATACTGATCGAGGGCAGAAAACCGGTCCTCTTTTAGATCAAAAATGCGCCCGAGGTAGATATGGGACCAGGCAATCACTTTCGGTTCACGGGCCGACTGTAGGGCGCGTTCGAAGAATGTGCGCGCTCCATCCATATCGCGGTTTGCAGTGGCAACTTCCGCCAGAATGAATAGGGCGCGTCCCGAATCTTCCTGCTGCTCATCGAGCGCCTTCTGCGCCAGTTTTTGTGCTGTCTCCGGGTCGCCTGCCGCCAGTCGCCGCTCTGCATTAAGCAGCAAGTGTTCGTCCTTGCGACCCGCCAAATGCAGAAGCTCAGGCGCGGCTTCACCCGAGAACTCAATCGACGATGCTCGCTTCATCTCTTTGCCCACGTCGATCGCGCTCAGCATGTCCGAATAAGCATTGCGCATCCCGATAGGATCTCGTTCGAACTTCCACAGTGCGTCATAAAAATATCGCGTCAGGATGTAGCCCGTTTTGTCATCTTCGTCAATGGTTTTTGCCCGCTCCGGTTCCGGATTCTTCGCCAATCGCTCTTCAATGGCCCGTACAAGGCACTCGGTGACCAGCAACGAAATGTTGCTCTTGAAGGCCTCGTCCATCGGAGCCAGCTTCACGTCATTGAGCAACGGCTCAAGCCGCTTGAAAGATCCACCATTCTTCATTGCCAGCGGATCGAGAAGATAATGCAGATAGGTGTGCCGGATTTGTTGCATCTTGACCGCGGCGTCCGCGCTGGGCGATATCACCACGTAATAATCCGATGCATAGTTGCGCGCATTTGTCTGTGCCGGAGCCCCCATCGCATCCAGATAGACGGTAAACTTCCGTCCCAAATAACCTGCTGACGGCATCTTTAAATAAATTTCGGTGTTGAAGGTCATCTTCGCCAGCGGAGCGTGATAGATCTCGCTCAACTCCGAATACCGACCCTGATTCCGTTGCCAGATGGCATGCAGGTTGATTTTCTGGTAGAAAGCCTGCATCAGCGGCACAAGGTCGGCAACAACTCCGGCATCGGGTGGCAGTTCGGCTTGCTTCACTTTCGGCGTGAACGTTGGCGGCTCATCCAGGTAGAGTGCCAGCGAGATGTACTGCGAAAGGTCGCGCGCAGGATCGGGTGACTGGTGTTGCCGATAAAATGCGCACAGCGGCGCCACCACCTCCTGCGCTCCCGCAGTATTCTGGACCGCCTTGGCAACTTCCGATCTTATCTCCTTGCGCAGCGGGTCGGAATTATTGAGTTCCTGATCGTAGCCGCATGTGTTGATTGCAGTCAGAACGGTGAAAAGCGTCTCGCTGTTTTCAAGAGACACTTGCGGCGCGTTTTGCGCAGAGCTAGTCGCCACCGCCGCCACCGCGACACAAAGAGCGAACACAAATCGAACCGGTGGTCCCAGAAATGTCCTTCGGATATCAGGCATAGACGATGAGCTAGAAGTAGTGTACGAACTGGCTAATTAGCGGTCAAATTCGCGGGCGCTGAATTAGAGCGGCAATATGAATCAAGGTTGAAAGTACGGCGGATCGTGTTTTTTATTCTTTGACGATCCCTTTGACAATTATCCTTTGACGCTGATCTTTGAGAACGAGAGCACCGCTGTTCCCGCCGTAGGCCGTCCCATCGAAAGTGCCGGATGGAAAGTGGTGAAAATCAATAGATTCTTCAACTGCGGCATAACCGCCTTGGCATCGTCTGGCTGCGAGAGGATGCGGTAATCTTCCACCCGTCCGTTCGCGTCGACATAGGCTTCAATCACGACCGCATCTTCACCCATGTCGCCGAGCGATGTGCCAAATGCCGATTGTTCCAGTTGAGGACCGGTATAGAGCATTAGAGGAACATCGACGCTGCTGGCTCGAAGTTCTGCCGGCAAGGCAAAGAATCCGAAGAGCAGTCCAAAAAACAACACTGCGCTGACTAGCCCCGCAGTCGCCGGAACCATGAAGGCGTCGAGCATATCCTGCAACTGCACAGCCACGCCTTCATACCGCGGGCGTCGCTTCTGCGCCGCCTCGTGCGAAATCGCGACCCGCAACTTCAACGCCAGATCCGGCGGCGCCTTCTTCCGTCCGAGGCTGGCGAGTAGCTGTTGCGTCCGCTGCGCCGCCGCATACTCGCCCGCGCAAGCGGCACACTGTTCGACATGGCTTGTCAGCGAGCGCATCTCCGCGCCGCTAACTCGACCGTCTAAATAAGGGGAGAACAACTTTTTGATCTCAGCGCACTTCATAAAGTCGCCTCAACCTGTCTGCCACTCACGCGAACGTTCCGGCGAACTTTCCCGCGAACCGGTCACACTTTTTCGCGCAAGCGGTACTGCTCCCCGTTTTCGATCCGTGTCCGCCGATTCATCGGCATACTGTTCAAAGGCTGGAGCCAGCAGTCCCAACTCGGAAGCTACCTCTCTCGCGTACCCCGACAATTTCTTTCGCAGCGCCTCGCGTCCGCGCGTTATGCGAGATTTCACCGTCCCTAAAGAAATAGAGAGCACTTCCGCGATCTCTTCATACGACATTTCTTCCAGGTCGCGCAATATCACTGCCGTCCGATAAGGCTCGGAGACCCGTTGCAATGCTTGTTCCACGGTTGCGCGCACCTCGGTATGCGCGAACTTTTCGAACGGAGATTCTCCTCGATCCGCCAACCGCTCTTCTCCACAACATTCGTATTCGCCATCAGCGATCGGATCGATCGGCGTTTCCTGTGCCTTGTGCCGGAACCACCAGCGCCTGCGATTGGCCGCCTCGTGCAAAGCGATGCGATAAATCCAGGTTTTCAAACTCGACTCGCCCTGGAATTGCTTCATCCCGCGAAAGACCTTCAGGAACACCTCTTGCGTGGTGTCGGCTGCGTCCGAAGGATCATTCACGAGACGGTAGATTAGCCCGTAAATTGGCTGATGAAACTCACCAATCAGCCATGAATAGGCTTCTTCCGAACCTGCCTTCAACTCGGCAATTACCGCGGATTCCGCAGTTCGGGCTCCGATAGCGCTGGCAAGATCGGCCAATGTAGTAGCTCCCGCCATAGTGGCGTTGCCCTCAATTATAGAGTCACTTCAGGCCCGAGCGGGAATCTTAATTCCGCCCAGAGCTTGCCAGACGACTGTTGCGCCTTATTTAGTTAGACTCCGAAGCAATCCCCGGTGTTCCCACTGTAAGTGCCGTGCGCTCAATGAATTGTCGTGAGGACCAGAATTAATAGTAATTGGCCCAGTAGAAATTGGCGAAAATCGCGGAAGCTAAGCTGAAGCTCCCGTTGACACGAGTGGCTCTCAGGGCAGCCTATTTTGCGCGACTCTACATGGACGGAGACGGCGACGGGGGAGCCGCCGCCGGGGGTGTTGTTGGCTTCGGTTTGGTCACTTTCTTTTTAACAGCTGGCTTTTTAGGTGGCTCGGTATCATCGACTACAATTTTCTTCGGTGCCGGAGGTGGGCCCGCGCTCAAGGCTTTAACCTGCGTCCGCAAACGCGTCACCTCTTCTTCCTTATTAGCCGTCAGCTTCTGCACGCGCTCGCCAAGACTGCGACGCGCGCTTTCCAGCCCGCCCATGTCGTTACTCAAGCTTTGGAATTCATCCTTTGAGCCGAATGCCCCCGCCGATTCCACCACCGAGCCGAACACATCGTAAAGCGCATCGAGATTGCGGTACAGCTTGAAACTTGCTCCCGTATCCTCTGGCCGGTTGCTTAGTTCCGTAATCATATCCGGCAGCGCCGACTGCAAGTTGCGCTTAAGTGACTCCACATTCGCTTGCGTCTGCCGTTTGGTTGCGCCATCAGTTTTCCATTTCTCTATCCGCGCCTTTTGCAGATCGGCTTGCATGCTCTGCGCCGTCTGTTGCAATTGCGTCAGAATGCCATTCAATTCGTTGACCGACGCATAAGGGATGGGAGGAGCGTCTCCGGTTGCGCCCTGCGCGACTGCCCACGTCGGGGCGATGGTCATTAAACCGACGAAAATGAGAACGGACCGGACTAAAACATCGTGCGATTTCGCCATGATTATCTTCCTGTGTTTTTTCAAACCCCTATCCTAGTTGAGGCACACTATCCGAGTCGAGCATCTGAATTGAAAGTGCAATCGTCCGTGGCAGAGTTTGACGGCGCGTCGAAGCTAAGCGAGAATTGAACCATAGCAATTGTCCTCGCATAAAAAGGGGGCCTGTGGCGCAGCTGGGAGCGCGCTTCCATGGCATGGAAGAGGTCGTCGGTTCGATCCCGACCAGGTCCACCAATACTTTCAGAAGTTCTGATGGCTCCATTCCGAGAAGTGCGTCGATTTTAAAGATCGTCAGGAGTCAAGCCGGTGTGCTTCGCAATCTTTGCCAACATACGAGGACCGATTTCTTCATTGTCATGGAATCCGAACATGTAATTCCCCTGATCGGGATGATGCAATTTGACGTGCGATCCCCTTTGCGGGACGACGGTCCAGCCCTTTCGGAGAAGCGCCCGCCGCACCGTTTTTGCCTTGGCACTCGCCTATCGACTCAAGCGGGAACGGTGAGGATACTGATCGATTCAGGAATGTCTTTGGATTTTTCTACGTCGTCTGCAATTGCATACAGTGCCAGTGCATATGCTTTCGCTTTAGCTTCTTCCTCAGACAATCCATATGCTAGAGCCCCCGGAATCTCTGGAATTTCGGCAATCCAGCGACCGTCTGTCTCCCGGTCAATTTCAAAGTTGAATCGTACGTTACGTTTCCTGTCGCTCGCTGATGGCTTGCGTTTTGTCATGGTGTCAACAGATTGCGCCCCTCTGAACTGGGTTGCACATTACGCCAGTAATGTGGCGGCGAAAGCAAAAGGATACTCCCTTTCTGGTTCACCACGCGAGTTTCCGGGATAGCTGCCTCTATGACAATACGCACCTTCTATTCCGCTGCCCGCCTTGCCGTATTCGTGTTTGCCCTGGCAGCAAGCTCGCTGGCAGCAACCGCCACGCTGGCGGTCGCTAAGCAGCCAACGCGACTGGTGAACGGAAGCCCCGTACTTTTCCGCGTTACCACAAAGAAATCGCTTCGCGCGCTTTCAGGCAACTGGCTGGGCCACGATATCGCGTTTACCTTTGATGCCAGCGACAAATCGTGGTTCGCACTGGCTGGGACGAGCGTTGAAACAAAGCCCGGAAGTTATCCCATCGATCTCCACGGTGAAACCTCCGCCGGACAAGCCGTGTCATTCCAAAAACAATTTCGTGTGGTACTTCAGAAGTACCCTCGCATTACCCTGACTGTTCCGTCCAAGTACACAGCGCCCAGTCCCGAGGAACAGCAGGCCATCGCCCGCGATAAGGAAACAAAGGACGAAATTCTTAAAACCGCTACGCCCAATCGCGAGTGGGAAGGTTCGTTCGTACCTCCAGCGAAAGCTGAAATCTCTGACGTATTCGGAGTGCAGCGCGTCTTCAACGGCACTGTAAAAAGCACCCATCTCGGCCTGGATTTCCGAGTCCCCAGCGGAACGCCGGTCACGGCCGTGAATAGTGGCCGGGTCATTCTGGCTCGGCCGTTATTCTTTGAAGGAAATTTTGTGGTGATCGATCACGGGCAAGGATTGCTAAGCCTCTATTTGCATCTGTCAAAATTTTCCGTAAAGGAAGGTGACAACGTAGCAAAAGGACAGGAGATCGGAATGAGCGGAGGCACGGGACGCGCCACCGGCCCTCATCTTCATCTAGCCGTCCGCTGGCAGGGTGTCTATCTGGACCCGCAAACCCTGCTCAAACTAAACCTGCCATAAAACCGCAACAATGATGAGACCTGATGGAGTAGCGGTCCTTCGACTACGCACAGGATGGCACTTTTTATTTGTTTTATTTATTTCATCAGTCGCCACAAGGCATTCTCACGATGTAGCGGACTGATAGCGCGTCAATCGCAGCGACGAAGCGCACAACCAACACCATCTCACTGAGCCGCCGCCAGCAGTACATCCTCCGCGTCCCACACGCCATTGCGGAATGTGACGCTTCTCCCTGAAATTGCCGGAATACGTTCTCCCGGCACAATAATTCCCACAAGGTTCAGTGGATCAGCGGCAGCGATGACAACGCGCTCACCCGTCATTGCCTCCTTCCGTTGCGCGCGCAACGACTCCACCGCAACCGGAAGCGCAAATTGCTCTCCTAGAAATCCATCGACGAAGCGGCCACCGCGCACTTCGCCGCGGTCTTCAAGCCGGCGATATCCAATCTGTAATTCACGCCAGCGCGGAAGATTTGTTTCACGCACCAGCAAATCGCGGAAAACCACGCCGTATCGCCGCAACAACATCCAGCAGCAGGATTCAACACTGCGGTCGCGATCAGCTCCTTCGGTGTGCAGTAGCGACCAGCGCCCGGGGGCATGCCGCGGCCGCCGGTGAACCTTGCCCAAACTGCGGCCCAAACTGCGGCCAAAACCACTGCCAGTCGTGCTCTTCGGCGTGACCAGGGCACGCAGGTTTTCGAATCCATCCGCAGTTACCAGGCCTGCCGCGACTAGCTCCCATAGACCAGTTTCAATTTCCGCTTTGAGGCGTCCGGTGGCGCGTACCATGTCAGGAAAGAACAGCGCGCCGCGTTGCTTCAAAAGTTGCAACACCGATTGCGCCACCGGGCTCAAGAACGAAGTCGAAGAATCCTCGGCTCCGGGATGATGCGGGCGAAGCCAGTCCGCGTCCTCACGAACGAAAAACGCAATAGGAGCGACTCGCGTCGGAATCACCCGCCGCCGGTTCTCGCGCCCGTTCTCATCACTCCCCGTCGATTCAAGGGTTGCCGGATGCGGCGATAACCGGCCCCATCCAACCACGCCTGTCAGGCATAGCTGATCAAGGTGCGCTGGATCATAGTCGGAAATTCTTCGTGCCAGCACAAACCGTTCCCAGGAGCTTGCGGGAATTTCAAATCCTTGCAATTGACGGATCACTTCCAGCGTGCCGTGCTCGCCGCGAACCTGCGTGCCGGGAGCCACGTGCTGCCAGCGCAAGAGCCAGTTCATGAACTGCGATGCAGTTACCGGCGCAATCTGCTTGCGCAGCGTGGCAACCGTTAGCCGATGAATGCGAGCGAGCAATCGCCGCTCGCACCACTCGATCTCAACCGTGCCTGGTTCTGATGAAGCCGCCAAAGCGGTAGGCCGAAACTTGCCCCGCAAAATAGCTCCGCTGGCTTCCATGCGCAGCAGAGCCTTTTCAATTTCAGAAGCCGGAAGACCCAGCAGCTCGCCGATCTCCATAGCGGTAGTAGGTCCAAGATGCGGCATCCATCCCTGTACGGCCGTGAGCACAGCCTCATCAAATGTCACCGCAGAGACGCGATTCGTCGTCTCCTCTGCCTGTGTGGTGGCGGGGCTCCGCCCCGCTGGGACGGGGCAAAGCCCCGTCACCACACGTTCCTTCTCAACACGATGGATCGCTTGAAACCATTCTTCACGCTCGGCCGCTACCCAATACTGCTTGCCGCCAGACTCGGCCACCATAGCCCGATTCCCAAGTTGCAGGAGAACGAAGAACTCATGCCAGTTCGCAGTACGCGAGCTGTGAGTTTCAAGTGACGAAGCAGACGACTGAGAGTTGATAACTGACAGCTGAGAGCTGTCCTCCGGCGCGGGCACCATCACTAATGTATGCAATACATCATGCAGTTCATCGGCGTCGCGAACGTCCGGCCACGCTTCTTGTTGCACCTGCGCGATCGCCGCCGGATCGAGAGCGCCAACTTCCTCAAGCACAGATTCGGGCAGAACCCGCCGCATTTCGACCGCGCGCGCGCGCCGCTCTTCCAACGGAGCATCGTCAAGGTATGCATACGGATTCGCATTAAGAATCTCGTGTGAGAACTGTGACGGCACCGGAGTGTCGACCGCAATACAGCGGATTCGTCCTTGCTCAATTCCGCGCAACACTTCCTGAAGGCCGTCAACGTCCAGCGCCTCGGTCATTACATCTTTCATCACCTCGCGCACCAACGGGTGATCGGGTATTTTGATATCGCCTTCAATATTTTCCTGGCACGCCGCAACATCCGGAAAGACCGAGGCCAGCAAATCGTCGGAGCGCATGCGCTGAATTTGCGGTGGCACTTTCTTGCCGCCCTGAAAACGCAGCAGCGCAAGCGCTCGCGTTGCATCCCACCGCCAGCGCGTTCCGAAAATCGGAGAATCGAGCGCCGCTTGCTCCAGAATGGGTGGCATGCTCTCTGAATGGAGAAACTGAAACACATCGGCGAGAGGAAAACTATGCTGCTCGGCGAGAGCGATATTCAAACCGTTGTCGGTAGCCGCCGCCTGCAGTTCGAAGTTAAATCCGCGGCAAAAGCGCTTGCGCAGCGCCAGTCCCCACGCTTTATTGATTCGTCCGCCAAAGGGAGCGTGGATTACCAACTGCATTCCACCGCCTTCATCAAAAAACCTTTCGGCAATGATGGTCGTTTGCGTCGGTACGTCGCCGAGCACCACGCGGCCTTCGAGAGTGTATTGAATCAACTGCTCGGCGCCGGAGAGATCGAGCCCGCATTCCTCTCCCAGCCAACTCACGCAGTCGCTCACCGCTGGGAGATTGCGCCATCCTGCAACCGGAATTACATCTTGCAGGCGATCGCTGATCTCTTTCCGCAACTGGCCGAGTTGCTGCGACAGTTCTTCGGTACGCGCCGGAGCTTCGCCACGCCAGAACGGCACGCTTGGAGGCGCGCCGTGCGCATCTTCGACTAAGACCCGCGAAGTCCTTGACTCCACACGGCGGATGCGCCATGAAGTGTTGCCGAGCAGCATGATGTCTCCCGCCATGCTCTCCACGGCGAAATCTTCGTCGACAGTGCCAACATTACCGCCGTCGGGCTCGGCTACAACCGAGAAGAGAGCATTGTCAGGAATCGCACCGCCGCTGGTGATTGCCGCTAAGCGGGCGCCACGCCGCGCGCGCAGCTTGTGATTGACCTTGTCATGATGTACGTATGCGCCGTAACGACCTCGCTGCGATGCGATGCCCTCGGACAACATCGTCACAACTTCATCGAAACTCTCTCGCGAAAGATTACGGTAGGGATACGCTCGCTTCACGAGCGCGAACAATTCATCTTCATCCCATCCCTCGTTTTCTTTCTCGTGAGAGCCGGATCTTGCGTCGTCATTCGTCTTGCCAGTGGCGGCACTCCCCACGGAAGCGCAGCAAGCCACAATCTGCTGCGCCAGAACGTCCAGCGAAGCTTCGGGAAAGATGAGTCTATCGAGCTCGCCGCTCCGAATCGCTCGCACTAATACAGCGCATTCCGCGAGATCATCGCGAGTCGTAACAAAGAATCGTCCTTTAGGAACCGCGCC
>Ga0137395_10000097_pt1 | contig 27968 bp, 23 predicted proteins | sample czobulk216metaG_FD_108283 | JGI IMG/M metagenome (GOLD analysis project Ga0137395, IMG submission 108283) | Vadose zone soil microbial communities from Angelo Coast Range Reserve, California, USA - czobulk2.16 metaG | ecosystem: Environmental > Terrestrial > Soil > Vadose zone | place: USA...
ATTGGGGATATGGACGGAATATGAAGCTCCAAGGGAAGAGGTGGGGCGACTTTTATTACCGGCTGCGGGACTTTTATGGTCACGGACTGGGCGGACAAGGAAAAGGGAAGCAGACAGCCAACTGTCAACACCGTGAAAAAGCGCGTGTTTCGCATGGTCTCCTCCTCAATTCAGTTTGCTTTTGGCCCACTCGACGCGTTGTCGCACCGTGGGATTCAGATTCGGGGCTTGCTGAAGGGCATGGAGCCGCTGCGCAGCATCGGGATCTCTCCATTCGAGCAAAAGATCGATCAGGGCAACCTGCACCAGGGGCGATTGCTGCAGCTGGAGAGAATCCAAAACTGCCTTGTGAACCTGGGGCTGCCGCCCGTGGCGGCTGAGAGCATCGAGAGCCGCCAAGCGCACATCCACGCTCGCGTCGTAGCGCAGCGTGTGAAGGAGAGCGGAAAGCACCTGCGGATCAAGTTGCTGGTCGCGCGTGCTCCAAGTTACGCCCTCGAGCCGCGCGCTGGCCGATTGCTGCTGCAGCATCGAAAGCACGACCAATTGCTTCATGCTCGCGAGTTCGGATTGCATTGCTTGCAAGTCTTGGAAATGGGATTTGGAACCAGCCGCCTGAAGACCAGCGTAAACGCTGATAGCAAGCAGCGCGGCGCTCCACGCTGCGGCCCCCAGAGGCGAGCGAAGCCAATGGAACACATTCCAGTTCCGGGTGGTAACCCGCTTCCACCGTTCCGAGCCGCCCTCGGCCTGACTGGAGCGGCCCGCTTGGTACGCTTGCAGTATGGCCTCAAAACGCGCGCGAGAGGCAGGGCCTGGCTGTTCGACGGGCAGAAGCGAGAGTTTTCTCCAAACGACCACTTCTTCGGAACAGTCCGCGCACTGATCGAGGTGGGCTTGGACGTTGTGGTGCTGCTCGGCGCTTAAGCCCCCTTGCAGGTAGTCCGGCAAGAGTTCCGCGATGTGTTCACACTTCATGGCGACCTCCCCGAGGAGGAATGTTGTCTACAGCTGCCGCTTCGGCTTTCTTCAGCATCGTGCCGCGTGCGAGTTGATGAAAAGCCTTGCGCAAATCCTGCAGGGCACGGTGGACGCGCGTTCTGACGGTGTTGAGTTCGCAGCCGAGAAGAGCGGCAATTTCCTCATACTTCAGTTCTTGAAAGCGGCAGAGAAGCAGGATTTCTCTTTTTTCCTCCGGCAACTGCTGGAGCGCGCGTTGCAACAGTTCGACTTCCTGCTGCTCCTGGGCGAAATCCGTGGGAAGAACAGGGGGCAGCATTTCCGGCTCGAGAGCGGTCTGCGGAGGAAACTTGCGAAAATGGTCGATGCGCGCGTTGCGCGCAATCTGGTAGACCCAAGCGCGGAAAGGGGTGCCAGGGCGGTAGCTCTGCCGGTATTTCAGGATACGGAGGAATACCTCTTGGACAAGGTCTTCGCTCAGCGTCCGGTCGCCCGTCAACTTCGAATAGAAATTGAACAGCGGCGCTTGGTAGCGATCAAACAACACGCCTAGTGTTTCGCCCGCGCCATCGCGCACTTGGAGCATCAGATCCTCGTCGGGAGCCAAAGTCATCGCCGAATTATGGTCCTAAACGGCTGCAGTTGGCCTTACAAAGAGTGAATACTGCGGATAGTGGAAAAGGTTCCGTGCACTGGCCGGCGCGAAGACAAGGCCTAATGGCGGGTAGGGCTTTCGCCGCCCCGAGGAGTTCCTGGCCAGTGAGTCGCCTCCAGTCTGGCTGCTAAGTCCCGATCCGCCGGATTACTGGACATGTCTTGTTGGCGGTATACGTCCAGGGCGGCGAACGGGAAAGTTTTTTCAATGCCGAGAGGTTGGCGGAGACTGGAATTTCGTGGTGCTCGCGAGCTATGATTTGCGGTGGCGGCGGAGCAGTAAGGGCTGCCAGAAGTGAGGAAGACGATGGTTACACGACGTGAGTTTCTGGATACGCTGGCAGTGGGAGCGGCGGGGTTGGCCGTGGGAACGACGGCGAAGAGTTATGAGCGGATCGTTGGCGCCAACGACCGGCTGAACTTCGCGGTGATCGGGCTGAATGGGCGCGGGTATGCTCACCTCTCGTCGCTGAAGGCGAATAAGAGCGCCGCCCGAATTTCGCATGTCTGCGACGTGGACGGCAATATCCTGAAAAAGTTCGCCGACGCCACGGAGCGCGAGATGGGCGAAGCACCCACGGCGGAGAAAGACTTTCGCGCGATCCTCGCGCAGAAGGACGTGGACGCCATCACGATCGCCACTCCCGACCATTGGCATACACCGATGGCCATCGCGGGGTTACAGGCGGGCAAGCACGTCTACGTGGAAAAGCCGTGCAGCCACAATCCCGGTGAGGGAGCGATGCTGGTGGAGGCGCAGAAGAAATATGGAAAGCTCGTGCAAATGGGCACGCAGCAGCGCTCTTCGCCGCACAGCATGGAGATCGTGGAAAAGATTCATACCGGCATCATCGGGAAGCCGTACCTCGCGAAAGCGTGGTACAGCAACACGAGGAAGTCCATCGGCACGGGGAAAGAAGCTCCGGTGCCGGCGCAACTGGATTGGGAATTGTGGCAGGGCCCGGCGCCGCGCCGTCCTTATCGGGACAACGTGCATCCGTACAACTGGCACTGGTTCAGAAACTATGGCACCGGCGAAACGCTGAACAATGGAACGCACGAAGTGGATGTGTGCCGGTGGGTGCTGGGCGTGGACTATCCGAAGCGGGTCACCGCGTCTGGCGGCAGATATCACTTCAAAGACGACTGGCAGTTTTATGACACGCTGACGACCAGCTTCGAGTACGAAGACAGGATGCTCACCTGGGAAGGCACGTGCTGCCAGGGAATGAAGTGTTACGGCCGCGACCGTGGCTCGGCCATCCTGGGAACGACTGGAACGGTGGTTATGGACCGCGACGGTTATGAAATCTACGATCTTAAAGGGAACAAGACGAATGAGTTCAAGGCTGGTAGCACAACGTCGTCTGGGGACCTGCGGGGGGCCGATTCCATGACGGACAGGCACTTCGCGAACTTCATCGCGGGAATCCGCAAAGGCGAGAAGCTGAACGCGCCGATTTCTGTGGGGAACGTCGCGGTTACGATGCTGCAGCTTTCGAACATCGCATGGGAAGTGAACCGGGAGCTGCGAATCGATACGAAAGACGGGCGGATCCAGGGCGACGCGGAAGCCATGAACATGTGGGGGCGCGAATACGAAAAGGGCTGGGCACCGCATGTTTGAGCGGCGATGCAAGGCGTATGATCAAACCCAAATAAAAAACGTTCTATCGCGCCGCGATTTTGTTCGGTCCGGCGCGCTGGTTGCGGCGGCCTTGGCTGCTTCGAAGGACACATTCGTAGCGGCGGCGGGACGGCCACCGGCTGACGAAGGACCGGTGATTCGTGTGGGCGTGGCTAGCTACACGTTCCGCAACTTCAGCCGCGCGCAGATGATCGGCTTCCTGAAGCAGCTCAATGTGTTGGCGCTGAATGCGAAGGACGTCAAAGATCACCTCCCGATGGAACCGCAGGCGGAGGCGGCCGCGCTGGCGGACTATGCCGCGGCAGGCATCAAGCTGCATGCTGCCGGAACAATTTACTTCCCGAAAGATGAAGATGTGGACATCCGGAACAAGTTCGAATACTGCAAGCGCGCGGGGATCGGCGTGATTGTCGCGGGCGACCCCGCGCCGGAGACGCTGCCGCGAATTGAAAAATTCGTGAAGGAGTACGACATCCGCTTCGCGATCCACGCTCATGGGCCGGAAGACAAATTGTGGCATTCGCCGCTGGATGTATTGAAGGCGGTGAAGGGAATGGATCCGCGCATGGGGTGCTGCATCGACGTCGGGCATACGGTTCGCGCGGGGACGGACGTGGTTCAGGCAATCCACGAAGTGGGCGCGCGGCTGTTTAACATGCACGTCAAGGACCTCACCAACTTTCAGAGCAAGGAGAGCCAGGTTGCCGTGGGAGAGGGCATGATACCGGTGAAAAAGATTTTTGAGGCGCTTGGCGCGATCAAGTACAAGGGCTTCGTGGATTTGGAGTACGAGATTCATGCCGACGACCCCATGCCGGGCGTTATTGCGAGCTTTGCTTATATGCGCGGCGTGATGGCGGGAATGGGGTAGGCGTAGGCGCAGCCGCGGATGAGGGATTTGGTGGAAGACTCGTGAGACTTATGCGCTTAGAAACTGCTGGCCCACGCGAGAAACCAGAATCCAAACATCGGCAGAGTCAAGAAGGCGTCTATCAAAGGATTCTTAGCAGAAGTGCGGCCAGTAAAGGCTTCTACCGTCTCGAATAGAAACCACAGTGTCGCGAAAACCGCGGTGATCCTGAAAACATGGAACACGCCTACGGCGACGGATTTCGGAATTCCGTGTGATAACAAAATGACCACCACGACAAGCCAATTGATGACGACAAGAATGCGGGAACTGACGCGAATTCGCGGGAAGAGGCGAGGGGCAAACTCGGACTCCATTGAACGCTTGTCTCCCCGCAACCGTAGCGTTAGGCGGTGATGCCGCCGAAACACATGTATTTGATTTCGACAAATTCGTCGATGCCGTATTTGGAGCCCTCGCGGCCCAGGCCGGATTCTTTGACGCCGCCGAACGGGGCGACTTCGGTGGAGATGAGGCCACTGTTGATGCCGACAATGCCGTATTCGAGCGCTTCGGCAACGCGCCAGACACGAGCGATATCGCGGCCGTAGAAATAGGCGGCGAGGCCGAATTCGGTGTCGTTGGCGAGGGCGATGGCTTCGGCTTCGGTCTTGAAGCGGAAGAGCGGCGCGACGGGGCCAAAAGTTTCTTCGCGCGCGACGGCCATTTGCGGAGTGACATCGGTGAGCACGGTGGGCTCGAAGAAGCGGCCGCCGAGCGCATGGCGATGGCCGCCGACGAGCACTTTTGCTCCTTTGGACTGGGCATCGCGGATGTGGCTTTCGACTTTTTGGACGGCGGCGTCATCAATGAGCGGTCCCTGTGTGGCGCCGGCTTCGAGGCCGGGGGCAGGCTTCAGGGCTTTCACCGCGACGGCGAGCTTGGCGGCGAAAACGTCGTGGACGGATTCCTGCACCAGCAGGCGATTCGTGCACACGCAGGTCTGGCCGGTATTGCGGTACTTGGAAGCGATAGCCCCTTCGACGGCGGCGTCCAGGTCGGCGTCGTCAAAGACGATGAAGGGCGCGTTGCCGCCGAGTTCGAGCGAGAGTTTTTTGACGGTGGCGGCGCACTGGGCCATGAGGATTTTGCCGATCTCCGTGGAGCCGGTGAAGGAGAGCTTGCGAACGATGGGGTTGGAGGTGAGTTCGGCGCCGATTTCCGTTGCGGAACCAGTCACGATGTTGAGCACGCCCTGGGGAAGACCGGCGCGCTCGGCCAGCTCCGCAAGGGCGAGGGCCGAAAAGGGAGTTTGCGAGGCAGGCTTCAGCACGACGGTACAGCCCGCGCCGATGGCCGGGCCGGCTTTGCGCGTGATCATCGCCAGGGGAAAATTCCAAGGCGTGACGCACGCGACAACGCCGATGGGCTGCTTGATGACCACGATGCGCTTGTCTGCTTGATGCGGCGGAATGGTGTCTCCGTAAATGCGCTTGGCTTCCTCGCCAAACCATTCGAGGAACGCGGCGGCGTAGGCGACTTCTCCTTTTGATTCGGTGAGGGGCTTGCCCTGCTCCAGGGTCATGAGGCGGGCGAGATCATCCAGGTTCGCCATCAGGAGGTCGAACCAGCGGCGAAGAACGGCGGCGCGCTCCTTGGCGGTTTTCTTGCTCCAAGTGGGGAAAGCGCGATTGGCGGCTTCGATGGCTTGGCGTGTCTCCGTACCGGTAAGTTTTGGAACCGTGCCGAGGATTTCGCCGGTGGCGGGATTGTCCACGTTGAGCGTTTGGCCCGAGGCTGCCTGGACCCACTGACCGTCGATGTAACAAGCCTCGCGGAAGAGCCGGGCGTCCTTAAGCTGTGAAGCTGGGCTTTCCATTTTTGTGATGGTGTTTTGCATGATTAAACTCCTGATTCTAGCAGGGACGACAAGAACGTGCGTCCCGCTAGGCGTGGGAAAGCGCCGGTTGCTTTTGCTCCGCAACGGAAGCAAGCGCGGCTTCGATGACCCCGAGGCCTTCATCAAACTGCTCGTCGGTCACGACGAGCGGGACGAGGATGCGAATCACATTGTTGAAAGTGCCGGCGGTGATGGTGATGAGGCCATGCTCGTAGCAATACTTGGCGATAGCTTTGGTCTCAGTGTCCGCAGGCTCGCGTGTCTGCGCGTTGCGCACCAATTCGATGGCGCACATCCCCCCCAGGCCGCGAATTTCGCCGACTAGTGGCCATTTTTTCTGCCAGCCACGGGCGCGATCTTCAAAAAGTTTGCCGATAGCTGTGGAACGGGCGAGGAGGCCGTCCTTCTCAATGGTTTCGATGGCGGCGAGGGCGGCAGAACAGGAAAGTGGGTGCCCGCAGTAGGTGCCGCCGAGAGAGCCAACGCCCGGGGCGTCCATGATTTCGGCGCGGCCGGTGACCGCGGCGATGGGCATGCCACCCCCGAGGGACTTTGCCATGGTGATCAAATCCGGCTCGATGCCGAAATGTTCGGAAGCGAACCATTTGCCGGTGCGTGCAAAGCCGGATTGCACTTCGTCGGCGATGAAGAGAATGCCGTGTTTGCGGCAGATGTTCTGCAGCAGCATGAAGTAGTCGCGGGGGGGAACGATGAAGCCGCCCTCACCGAGGACCGGCTCGGCGATCACGGCGGCGACGGATTCGGGAGCGACAGAGCGCTTGAAAGCGTCTTCTAGATGATGCGCGAAAGTTTCCGCCGTGGCGCCCTTTTCGCCGCGATAAGGATAAGCGAAAGGAATGCGGTAAATGTCGCTGGCAAAAGGCGCGAAGCCGGCTTTATAAGGATGCGTCTTGCTGGTGAGCGACATGGTGAGAAGCGTGCGGCCATGGAAGGCGTCCTCGAAACAGATGACCGCGGGACGCTTGGTGTAGGCGCGAGCGATCTTGATGGAATTTTCGATAGCTTCGGCGCCAGAGTTCACCAGGATGGTTTTCTTGGAAAAATTGCCGGGAGCGAGCGCGTTGAGTTTTTCCGCCACGGCGACGTAGCTTTCGTAAGGAGTGACGGCGAAGCAGAGATGCAGGTGCTTCTCGAGTTGCTCGCGAATCGCGGAGAGCACGCGAGGAGAGCGGTGGCCAATGTTGAGGCAGCCGATGCCGCCCGCAAAATCGAGATAGCGATTGCCGTCGACGTCCTCGATAGTGGGGCCTCCGGCGCGAGCGGCGAAAACCGGCGTGGCGTTCGAAGGACCGCGTGGAATCGCGGCTTCGCGGCGCGCCATTAAAGCGCGGGATTGGGGTCCGGGGATTTCGGTGCGAATCTGAATCGTAGACATTTGTGTTTTCCTTGGCTTGAAATCTAGTACCACCCGATCGGCGTCTCGTCGAGATTGACGAACACCTGCTTGGTTTCCAGATACTCTTCGAGGCCCCAGGGACCCAGCTCGCGGCCAAAGCCAGACTGCTTATAGCCGCCCCAGGGCGCTTCGACGTAAGTCGGCTGCATGTGATTGACCCAGACGATACCGGCGCGAAGAGACTTGACGACGCGGAAGGCTTTATAAATGTCGCGGGTCCAAACGGCCGCCGCGAGTCCATAGGGAGTGTCGTTGGCGATGCGAATGGCGTCCGGTTCGCCTTCGAACGGAATCACGGAAGCCACCGGGCCGAAAATTTCTTCGCGGGAAATACGCGCCGAGTTGTCCACGTCGTAGAAAATTGTGGGCTCGACGTAGTAGCCCTTGCCGAATTGTTTTGGCCGCCCGCCGCCGATGGCAACTTTTGCTTCTTTCTTGCCGAGTTCGAGGTAAGAGCTGACGCGGTCGTATTGCTCTTTGCTGACCAGCGGACCCATCTTGGTTTCGCGTTCGAGCGGCGCGCCGAGCTTGATGCGCTTAGCCTTTTCGGTCATTGCTTCCAGGAACTTGGAGTAAATTTTCCTTTCCACGAGGATGCGGCTGCCCGCGGAGCAAACTTCGCCTTGATTGATAAAGACGCCAAAAAGCGCGCCATCGACGGCCGCTTCCCAGTCGGCCCCATCAAAGAAAATGTTGGGAGACTTGCCGCCGAGTTCAAGGGTGACGCGCTTGAGGGTGTCGGCGGCGCTCTTGACGATGGTTTTTCCGACGGCCGCGCTGCCGGTGAAGGCGATTTTGTCCACGCCGGGATGCGCTACGAGCGCGGCTCCGGCCGTCTCGCCAAAGCCGTTGACGATGTTGACGACGCCGGGAGGCAAGCCTAATTCTTCAAGCCAGATGGCGACTTCCATCATGGTCAGCGGCGTTTGTTCGGCGGGCTTGAGGACGCAGGTGCATCCGGCGGCGACGGCGGGAGCGAGCTTCCATGAAGCCATCACCAGCGGATAATTCCAGGGAATAATTTGTCCGGCGACGCCCACAGGTTCGCGCAAAGTAAAACTAAGCGCGTTCGCGGGGACGGGGTTGACGTGCCCCAGAACTTTGTTCGCGAGGCCGGCGTAGTATTCAAAACAGGTTGCGGCGTCGGCGATGTCGTATTCGGCTTCGACGATGGGCTTGCCGGAATTGCGGCATTCCAGTTCGGCAAGCTGCGCGGCGTTCCCGCGAATCTTCTCCGCCAGCTTGTAAAGAATGCGTCCGCGATTGGCAGCGGTGGTCTGGCGCCATGGGCCGGAATCAAACGCGGCGCGCGCGGCTTTGACAGCGCTATCCACGTCCTCTGTGGTGCCCGCTGCAACTTGCGCGATCACTTCCTCGGTGGAAGGGTCGTAAACGGGGAACATCTCACCAGAAAAACTCTTGACCCACTGCCCATTGATATAATTTTGATAGGACCGAACGATTGTTTTCGCAGTGCTCGACATAACTGCCTCCCGAATTCCGTTCACAGTACCGGCGCAGGTGCCGCCGCCAGCTTCCGCGCGGCCTTGCGCCTGCCGAAAATAAAAAAGAAAAACGCCGCGAGGCCGATGAATAAGAGAGTGCCTCCAAACATCCAGATCTCGTAAGACAAGAGCGACCTAATCTGCTGCGCCGGGAAAAATGCCAGGGCAATCCCCAGACCAGTGGTCGTGAATCCGCTGAAGCCAGCAAGGATCAACGTGGTCTTGCCGTAGCGACCCTTTACGAAAGAATTGCTGGAAGCGATTTTCATCAGCGCGCCAAACATGTATAGGAAAGGGATCAGTTGAAGCACGACGGCGAGGGACAGCAATTTCTGAAACGTCTCTTGCACGCCCGCGCCGGAAAGAGAGAAATTGATCACCACCAGCACCAGCGAAACGGCAGCGTGAACAACCAACGCCGCATAGGGCGTGGCGTATTTCGGGTGAATCTTGCCAAGCCAAGCCGGCATGTAGGAATCGAGGCCGGCAACAAAAGGAATACGCGCCGAGCCGCCGAGCCACGCAGAACCGATTCCCGCGATCGAAATACTCAGCAGGAACGCGAAGGGCGCAACAATCCATCCAGCTCCAACGCGGCTGGCCATATGGCCGACAGCCTGCACGATGCCTTGCAATACGCTGATGTCGCCCTTCCTTACGGCGATGAGCAGCGTGAATGTCGCTCCGATGTAGAGCAAACCGGATAGCAGGCCGCCCCAGGCGACGGCACCTGGAAGAGTTTTTTGTGGGCTCTCAATTTCATCGCCCATAACCGAAGCGAGTTCCAGGCCTACGAGGCCAAAACAAATCACGCCAAAGGAATTCAAGACGAAACGACGATCTGCGGGAATGAGAAAATCCGACGCCGTCACAGACGTGCCGAACCGAAGCCAGATTACGATTCCCAAGCCGATAAGAACAGCCGCGGCGACAAAAGTGCCGATCCCGCCGAGATTGTTCACCCACTTCCCAACGCCGAGACCAACAATATTCAGCACCACCAGAAGCAGTAACAAAATCAAGGAAGCCGTTAACGTGAAGGATTTGTTGTCCGCGAGCGATTCGTGCCCGGCTCCAAGAACAAACACGAACACGCCGACGAAGTACAGCATGATGGTGGGAACGTACATCATATTGTTGGTCCAATAGCACCAGCCGGAGAGAAAGCCGTGGAAGTCGCCGAAAACTTCCTTGGCCCACAGGTACACGCCGCCTTCGCCGGGATAGCGATGCGCAAGCTCAATCACGGCGATGCCCTGCGGCCAGAAGAAGAGCGCGAGGGAGATGATCCATAGCCAAACCGTTACGGCGCCATTCGCGGCGATGGACGGAACAACGTTGAGATTGAAAACAGCAACAACAAAAAGCAGAACGAGATCCCCGCGACCCAGCACGCGGCGCAGGTGCGGCGCTTCTTGTGCCAGCAGTGCTGACGGCGCGGCGGTGGCCTCGTTCGCCAATGGTGTTTTCTCCTACTGGACCGAGCGCTGCAGACTAGTGTCCGGCCGCGCCCACAAATGCCGCGCCGCGTTCCTGCTGGGCTTTTGCAAGCGCGGGCGCGACTTCCTCGAAAACCGCAAGATGCTTCTCAATGTCCGCTTCCGTGTGCTGAACGGAGATGGTCCACTGCTCATCCCACCAATACGGCTGTGCCAGCACGCCGCGATTAACCATGCCGAACCAGTAGTGGCGCCAGAGATCGACATCGATTTTGGTCCAGTCGCGGTAGTTCAGAATTTCCTTGGGATAAAACATCAGCGCGCCATTGACTCCGGCGCTGGCGACATAGGCTTGCAGGCCGGATTTTTTGACGATGGCGCGATAGCCTTCGGTCAGTTTCTTGCTGAGTTTGTCCACATGCGCATAGTTTTCTCGCGTGAGGACTTCGCGGAACGTCGCCAGACCGGCTGACATGGCGACGCGGTTGGTGTTGTAGGTGCCGCCGTGGAAAACTTTGTGCTGCGAAATCAGATTCATCACTGCGCGGCTGGCTCCAAAAGCACCGAGCGGCAAGCCGCCACCGATGGATTTGGCCAGGCAGATCATGTCCGGCTTCACGCCGAAGAATTCGCTGGCGCCTCCCCAGGCAAGTTTTGCGCCGGTTTTGACTTCGTCGAAGATCAGCAGCGTGCCGTTCTTCGTGCAAGTGTCGCGCAACGCTTGCAGGAATCCGGGCTGCGGCAAGCACAGTCCGACGTTCATCATAATGGGCTCGAGAATAATAGCGGCGATTTGGCCGGGATTTTCCTGGAAACGGCGCTCAACGCTCATGAGATTGTTGAAAGCCGCCACGACCACATTGGCGAGCGAGGCCTTCGGTACACCTCCACCGCCGGGAACGGAATTGGGAGCGTCCGGATCGCCGTACTCTTCCGCCTTGGGTTTGACGCTGACCAGCGCAGTATCATGCAGGCCGTGGTAGGAGCCCTCGAACTTCAGGATTTTGTCGCGGCCCGTCGCGGCGCGAGCGATGCGGCAGGCGTGCATGGTTACTTCCGTCCCGCTGGAGCCGAAGCGCACCATTTCCACGGGATAGCGCTTGCAAATTTCCTCTGCGAGTTCCCATTCCTGGTCATGGGGCATGCCGAAGGTTGTGCCCTCATGGAGCTTCTGTTCGACCGCCTTCACGACGGCGGGATGGCAGTGTCCGGCCATCAGCGCGCCGAAGCACAAGTTGTGGTCAATGTATTCGTTGCCATCGACGTCGTGAATACGGCTGCCCTTTCCATCCTTCACGAAGAGCGGATAGGGCTCGTAGTGGCGATAGTTGCTGGCAACGCCAAGCGGAATGCGTTCGAGGGCCCGCTTGTGTGCGGTAGCAGATTTCGGCGTGCGCTTTTCGTAGGTGGTGATTTCTTTTTGTAGTGCGTCGTGCATTGGAGTGCTCCGTCATAGCAGGTCTGTTCCCTGCGGTCAGTGTGTGCGAAAAAATCGCTGGGCCTGCTGCAGCAATCTCATTTTAACAGACGTAAGAAGGCGCCCCGACCTGGTCGGGGCGCCCTTTGAAGCTTCTGGCCGTTCCCGAGCGCCTTTCCCGCAGCGCGTTAAAAAACCAGCTTCAGTGCGAACTGGAACAATCGCGGGTCGCGCACTTTCTGCGGCTGGCCGAAGGTCGGGTTAGCGGATCCGCCGTCCACTCCATAGAATTGAGCGTGATTGAAGATGTTGAAGATCTCCGTCCGGAATTCCAGACGCGTCTTTTCTCCAATGGCAGTGTCTTTAAATAGCCCCATGTCCCAATTGTTGATGGGAGGGTTGCAGCAGAGAGTGCGCGGAGTGTTGCCGAAGGTTCCCAGCGCGCTATCGGCGAAATTGGTGGGGTCGAAGACCAAACCGTCGATGCGCGGGTTGTGAGTCTTGAAGGGACCGAGCATATCCGGTTTTCCAGGGCATTCGAAGCCAAGTGTGCTCCCTTCCAACTCGGCATCATCGCAGTTGTTGACCAAGATCGGGAAGCCGCTCTGATACGTGTAGATGCCGGAAACTTGCCAGCCATTCAGCGCTTTCCCCTTAAATCCCTCGAACTTGGGAACCGGAAGCTCCCAAACGTAGTTGAAGACGAAGCGATGGCGCGCATCGTAAAGTGACGGCGCGTAGGTGGCGTTAAAGTTCGTGGGGTTCAGAATCTCCTCGAAGCTGGAGGCGTTGTCGAGTGACTTGCTATAGGTATAAGAGGCCTGGAACTGCAGGCCATGAGAGAAACGCTTCTCGAAGAGCGCTTGCAGGGAATTGTAATTGGAATGCGCCACGGTATCTTCGGAAAAGATACTGTTAAACACTTCGGTCCCGTCGGCGGGGCAGCCGCTAGTCAAGGGATTAGTGCTAGTTGGATTGCAGTTGGGAGAAGCGTAAGGACGAATCCCAACGAGGTTAATCGGCGTGCCGGTCCCAGGCGCGCCGGTAATCGTACAAGCGGCCGTCGTGCCCACGATGGGGCAAGGAATGTTCGGGCCACCGGGCGTAGGGCCTCCGATGTAGGGCATATGCAAGACTTGGCCAGGTCCAAGTGTGAATTGATATTGGTTATCTTCGGAAAAGGGCCCGCAGCCGTTTGTGGGCCCCAGTATAGTGGCAAGGTCAAGACAGGTCTGCGCATTCGCCGCATTCTGGTCATGGATGGCGAGCAACCGGTGCCCCTGCGAGCCAACGTAGCCAACCTGGAGAAGAATGTTTCCGGGCAGTTCGCGCTTAATCGTCAAATTGTATTGGGCCGAATACTGCGTGCGGAGTTTGGTGGGAAATTGTCCGAAGAGCAAAATCGGGCGATAGAGCGCCCAATCTACTGGCTTGTTCCGCGGAGGATTCAGGAACGCGTCAGAAACATTGGGAAAAGTTGCACCCTCTTGAGTCACAAACGGCGTGCTAAACAGCGGGTTCGACACGCCGTTGCTGATGCCGAAGGGAGGCTCCGCGCTGAACTGCTCGAGCACCAATTGTTCGATGGGATTGTAGAAAAGGCCCCATCCCATACTGACGGTGGTTTTGTTCGGTCCGCCTGTGAGCTTAGCAAGTGTTCCATCTTTCCAGCCGGGACTCCAGTTCAGGCCGAGCCGAGGCGCAAAAGCTTTGTAGTAAGTACCTATAAGGCCGCCAGGAACACCCTGGTCTCCAGGTACGACGAGCCCCGTGGGAGTGGTTCCCGTATTCGCGCAAGTCGGCGTCGGGTTCGTAGCCGACTGGAAGAAAGAGACACTTGAGCTCGGAAAGCCCGTCGAGAGATCGCATGGGAAGACCGTCGAGTTCTGGCCTGGGTTGAACCGCTGAACCTTCTGACCAATGTCGGTCAAAGGCGTGTTCGTCTCCCAGCGAAGGCCATAATTTAGTGTTACGTTGGATTTGAGCTTCCAACTATCTTGCGCGAAGAGATAGACGGAAGTGCTGCGCACCAGCTCGGTGTTGGCAGAACCTTGCGAGTAGGATAGTGGAAGGCCAAGGAGGTAGTTTGCAAACGGATCCGCAGCTCCCGTGTCGTTGGCGCCGCCCGGGCCGAAAATGTACTCGCCATTTACGTTGAAATAAAGCTTCTGATCGAATTTCTGGTAACGGACATCACCACCAAATTTGAAGCTGTGCTTGCCGATGATCTTGCTGTAGTTGTCGTTAAATTGAAGTGTGTTGCCGGTCTGCGGCAACTGGCCTTCAAAATTGTTTCCGAAAAGACCGAGCGTACCGTTCAGCGTCACATACGGTACTCCTTCGAACTTCGCGCCGAGCCCCGGATGAATCCCGCATCCAAAGCCGGGACAAACGGGAGTATTGGGATTGGTCGCTGTGCCGAGCGGATTCCCGTTGGCATCGACGAGCGGCGTGTCCGTGCTTCCGCCAAAGCAGAGCGCAGTGGAAACGGCGCTGCCGCAAGATGCGGTCACGGCATTGGTCACCGTCGGCGTATAAAACTGCGGCTGCGCCTCGCGGAACAATGTGAATCGGAATTCATTCACGGCAGTGGATCCGATCGTCCAGGAATGGCTGACGTTGACTTGTTGCGCGTGAGTGATAATCCTGCCGGGGAAATTACCAAGTGAGCCGCCCGCCAACTGGAACACCGCGAAAGGGTCCAACGTGTTGTCGTTATTGTAGTAGTAATAGAGAGAGAACTTCTGATTCTTGTTCAGGATCTGGTCAAAGCGAAGCTGAAATTGGTCCGCGCGGTCTGTGGACTTGACCACGTCCTGGGTCTGGGAACTGCTGCCTCCCGATCCAGGGAGGAACTTCACCAGGCTGGCGGCAACGGGGTCGAAGCAAGCCGTGGGGATGGAATTTCGAGCGTTGGCTACATCCGTGAAGATCCCGGGGGTATTGATTGTGCCGTTCGGGTTGAGTGTCGCCCCGTAGGCGCTCCCCGCGGTGATTGACTGACCGCTCTGTGCCATTACGGCACTAGCACACCCGGGCCGATTGTTGAGGATAGTTGCGACCGTATTATCGGCGAGTGTGCCCGAAAATGGAGTGCCCTGGAAAACGCCTGGCGTGCCGGAGGGCGTGAAATCAAAGACTCCCTTCAAACCGTTGGCATCTGGAACGGGTACTTGCTGCGAAACAATGCCCCGCGCGATGCGGCGGCCCTCGTAGGAGCCAAAAAAGAAGGACTTGTCCTTCTTAATTGGGCCGCCAAGCGTTCCGCCAAATTGGTTTTGCTTGAACGGCGCCTTCGGCGTTGGCTGGAAAGTGAATCCGTGAGCATTTAGGACGTCATTGCGTAAAAATTCGTAAACGCTGCCGTGCAGGTCGTTTGATCCTGATTTGGTGACCACGTTGACCACCGCCCCCGAATTGCGCCCGTATTCCGCGTCGAAGGAATTGGTGATTACGCGAAACTCCTCGATGCTATCCGGCGAGGGCTGCACGGCAGGCAAGTTGGCAAATAGATCGTTCCCGTCTCCGCCATTCACGGAGTAATTGTTCGAGCGGCCCCTGCCGCCATTCACAGTCACAACACCAGGTTTGTCCGTCCCGTAAAACAGGTTGTTTCCTATCTGCGACTGCACGCCAGGCTGCAGTTGCAGCAGCTGATAGACATCGCGCGTGTTCAGGGGCAGTTGCGTCGAAGAGCGCTCGTTGACGACGGCGCCTAATTGGGTCGATGTCGTATCGACTACTGGAGGCGCGCCGGTGACTTCAACTACGTCCGTGGAGCCTCCAACTTGCAGCGTAAGGTCAACACTCACGACTTCGTTGAGATTGAGGACGATTCCCTTGCGCGTGTATTTCTTGAAGCCCTGGCTGGTGGCGTCGATCTCATAAATCCCCACCGGCACTTCCAAAAAGATGTATTCGCCGTTGGAACCTGACTGCACTTCGCGCGTGAAGTTTGTGGCTTCGTTGATCAAGGTAACCTTGGCGGATGCGATTGCGCCTCCGCTTGCATCCATCACCGTGCCGCGAATGCGGCCACCGGTGCTCTGCGCGCGCGCAAATGGCGCCGCGAGGCACACGGCCATCGCCAGAACCACCGCGAACAAGATGCGGCGACGACACGCCGAATGCTGCCGGAATCGTGCGTGAACCTTCATGAACTCACCCCTTGCCGCGAAGAGTTCTATGAGGACCAATTCTTCGTGGTTGCTGTACCCTTGAAACCTTACTATAATCCTGTAAACTTAGAGAAAGACCGGGACTGTGTCAAGCAGAAAGAATTCATCCAAAGTATCGGCGAAGCAAAACGGCCGCCGCTTGCTGCGCATCAGCGAGGTGGCTTGCCGCGTGGGCATATCTTCGTCCGCGTTGCGCGCCTGGGAAGCCTTGGGCCTCGTCACGCCGCAGCGCACGCAGAGCCGCTACCGCCTTTTCTCAGAATCTGATGTGCGCTTGCTGCAGCGCGCGGTTTTTCTACGCCGTGCCCGCGGCCTCAATCCGGCGGCCATCGTTCACGTACTGAAGCGCCAAGGAGTCGTCTCAGCTCCAACGGAGAATTCGCTTCATCCCGGGCAGCGTTTCCGGCGCTTGCGTACGCGCCGCGGCCTTTCACTGGCCAAAGTGGCTCGCGCCACGGGTGTGTCCGTCGGATTTCTCAGCGCCCTCGAGCGCGGCCAGATGCGCTCCTCGATCGCCACGCTGCGCCGCATCGCGCGCTTTTACCGCACGAACATTCTTTCTCTCTTCGAAACCGCCGGCGATAATCCGCGTCTCGTCCGCCCGAATCAGCGAAAAGTCCTGGAGACCACGCCGGGCGTGCGCATGGAGCTGCTTGCCTGGGGAAACACGGTGATGGAGCCGCACCTTTTCCGCATCAAACCCGGCGGCGGCAGTGGCGAATCCTACTCGCACGAAGGCGAGGAATTCCTGCACGTCCTGCGCGGAAACTTTGAGATCTGGCTGGACGCCAAGGAACATTATCATTTGAAGCCCGGCGACAGTCTTTATTTTGAAAGTTCGACTCCGCACCGCTGGAAAAATCCCGGCCGGACGGAAACCTGGCTGTTGTGGATCAACACGCCGCCAACATTTTGATTTTCAGGATAAGGTGCCAATGAGAATGCGGCGTCTTCGCGTGGTGCTTCAATCAATCCCGATGTTGCTCTGCGCTGCCTTGATGGCGCGCGCGCAAGGCCGGCTCGCCGAACCGGCGAATATCATAGTCGTTCACGGCCGCGTTTACACCGAGAATCCCCAGCAGCCATGGGCCCAGGCCGTGGCGATTCATCACGGCAAGATCGTAGCTGTCGGTGACGACGCTGTAGTCGGGCGCATGCGCGGCATAGGCACAAAAGTGATCGACGCAGGCGGAAAACTGGTCCTCCCGGGTTTCGTCGATTGTCACATCCATTTTGTCGACGGCTCTTTCAGCCTCGGCCGTGTAAATCTCGAAGGCGCAAGAGATCCCGTCGACATTCAAAAACGCTTGCGCGAATATGCTTCCGAACATCCGGGCGATGATTGGATCCTTGGCCGTGGCTGGAATTATGCAATGTTCGGTCCCGAGGCTCTTCCGCACAAGAAATACCTGGACGAAGTCTTCCCCTATCGCCCGGTTTTCATCGAAGGCTTTGACGGGCACACCTACTGGGCCAATTCGAAGGCGCTCGCGCTTGCCGGGATCACCAGGGAAACTCCCGATCCGCCGAATGGCGCGATTGTACGCGACCCTCAAACGCATGAGGCCACCGGCGCGTTAAAGGAATCCGCTCAGGATCTGGTGGCTAAGCTCATTCCAAAGCCGTCTCGCGCCGAAAAACTCTTGGCCCTGCGCGCGGGCATGAAATGGGCGAACGCACACGGCATCACCCGCGTGCACAGCGCCGGCGGCGATTTTGAAGTGCTCGATCTTTTCGATGAAATGCGGCGCCGCGGCGATCTCAGCGTGCGCATGTACGTCGCTTACTTTCTAAATCCTCCCCGGCTCCGCCCACAGGACCTCGAAGCCATCGAACACGCCCGCAAGAAATTCCACGACGACTGGATTGACGCCGAAGCGGTCAAATTCATGGTGGACGGCGTCATCGAATCGCACACCGCCGCGATGCTCGATCCTTACAGTGACGATCCTTCTTTGAAAGGCAAACTCTTCTGGAAGCTTGCGAACTACAATTCGGCAGTCGCGGAACTGGACAAGCGCGGTTTGCAGCTTTTCACGCACGCGATTGGCGATTACGGGGTGCGGACGGCTCTGGACGCTTACGAAAATGCCGAAGCGCGAAACCACACGGGTGGTCGCTGGCCGCGCATCGAGCACATTGAAACCATCGCCGCTTCCGACATTCCGCGATTCGGCAAACTCGGCGTGATCGCCAGCGTGCAGCCGCTCCATTCTTACCCGGACGCCGACACGCTGGAGGTTTGGGCGCGGAATGCCGGCCCCGATCGTGCTTCCCGCGCGTGGGCCTGGAAGAGCATCGCGGATGCAGGAGGCCGCCTGGCCTTCGGCAGCGATTGGCCGGTCGTGACTCTCGATCCGTGGCCAGGAGTTCAAACTGCGGTCACGCGCCAAACGTTGGAAGGAAAGCCAGAAGCAGGTTTTGTTCCCGCGCAGCGATTGACCGTGGCGCAAGCAATTGACGGCTACACCCTGGGAGCGGCGTTTGCCGGGCGTCGCGAAAAAACGGAAGGCTCGCTGGAAATCGGCAAGCTTGCCGACCTCATCATTCTTTCGCAGAATATCTTCGACATGGACCCCCGCAAAATTTCCGCCACCAAGGTAGTCACAACGATTGTAGGCGGGAGGTTGATTTTTCAAGCCGATACAAAATGATCTCGAGGAGCGAATGATGACGAACGGTCATTTCCATCGATGGAAGTCCATCCTCTTATCCGTGGTCTTGCTCTTTGGAGTCATCCCCATCCACTCCCGGGAGACGGAGCAAACGTACGACATCGTCATCACCAACGGCCGCATCATCGACGGAACTGGCTCGCCCTGGTATTCCGGCGAAATCGGAATTCGCGGCGGAAAGATTGCCTCGATCGGGAATCTTCGTGATGCGCCGCGCGCCCGCACCATCGACGCGCGCAGCCAGGTCGTCGCTCCCGGCTTCATCGACATGCTCGGCCAGTCGGAGTACACCATCCTTGTCGATCCGCGTCTCCCCTCCAAGATCTATCAGGGCATTACCACGGAAATCACCGGCGAGGGCGAATCGATCGCTCCGCTGAACGACGCCATTCTCAAAGCGGACCAGGAGCAGTACGATCACTATCGCATTCACGTTGATTGGCGGACGTTTCGCGAGTACTTTTCTCGGCTCGAAAAACAGCGCGTCGGAATCAATATTGCCAGTTATGTGGGAGCTACGCGCGTCCGGCGCATGGTGCTCGGCGACAACGACGTGCAGCCCACCCTCGCGCAGCTCGAGCAAATGAGGGGATTGGTGCGCCAGGCCATGCGCGACGGCGCCGTCGGCGTCTCCACTTCTCTCGAATACGCCCCCGCTCCCTACGCCAAAACCGAGGAACTGATGGCCCTCGCCACGGAAGCTTCCAGGTTCGGCGGCATCTACGCGACCCACATCCGCAATGAAGGCACCGGTATTTTGGCCGCTATCGAAGAGGCGCTGCGCATCGGCCGCGAAGCCCGCATCCCCGTCGAAATCTGGCATCTGAAGGTTGGCGGCAAACCAAGCTGGGGGCACATGCCGGAAGTCGTTGCGAAGATCAACGCCGCCAGGGCGCAAGGACTCGACGTCACCGCGGACACGTATGCCTATACCGCTTGGTTCAACGACTTCTCCGCTTTCATTCCCGCTTGGGCGCACGACGGCGGGAACGCCAAGCTAATCGAACGCCTGAAGGATCCTGTAACGCGCGCGCGCATTCGCACAGATATGCTTACGCCTTCGGACAAGTGGGACAACGAATGGCAGGAGATTCCCGGCCCCGAAGCGGTCCTCGTCGGTGTCGTGCACAATTCCCAATTGCTTCCCCTGCAAGGCAAAACGCTCGCCGAGATCGCAAAAATGTGGAACAAGGAACCGATGGATGCCCTCTTCGACCTTCTCGTCGAAGACCATGCGCTCACTTCCGTGGCCGTCTTCGGCATGTCCGAGCCGGATGTTTCCCTAGCGCTCCAGCAGCCCTGGGTTTCCGTCGATAACGATTCCTCTGGCACTTCACCCGAGGGCATTCTCGGACGAGAACATCCCCACCCACGCGCCTACGGCACGTTCCCACGCATCCTTCGGAAATATGTCCGCGAGGAACACAAGCTCCCCCTGGAAGACGCCATCCGCAAGTTCACTGCCTTGCCGGCGCAGCGCATGCGCTTTACGGACCGCGGCGTCTTGAAAGCGGGCATGTGCGCGGACATCGTCATTTTCGATCCGGCAGCGATTCACGACGTCGCCACGTTCGAGTACCCCAACCAATTGTCGCAAGGCATGGATTATGTGCTCGTGAATGGTGTGCCAGTCATAGACCAGACCATGATGACTGGCGCTCTTCCAGGGAAAGTGCTCCGCGGCCCCGGTTACACGCCCTGAGTTGCGTGCCCGGACGTTCACGCCCTAACAGCTAGGCCAGAGTTGGTTCATAATAGCGGCCACGGTTGGTGCGCTGGCATTTGTCTCCTGGAGGAACCATGGCCGATCGCCTGGAAGATTTTCAAGAATTTCGCGCTGACCTAAACGAGGAAATCCTCGGCTGCGGCCACCTAGGCATGAAGCGTTTCTTCGCTCTCGATCACCAGGCTTACGAACCCGGCCCGCTTGACACTAAAACAAAAGAACTGCTTGGACTGGTCGCCTCCGCCGTGTTGCGTTGTGACGACTGCATCACCTATCACCTGGTCCGCTGCGGCGAGGAAGGCTGGAAGCGCGAAGACGTGATCGATGCGCTCAATGTGGCGCTGATCGTCGGCGGCTCCATCACCATTCCTCACGTCCGGCGCGCTTTTGCACGCATGCGTGAAATCAAGAGTTTGCATCCCTGAAGGATCGGGCGTTAATGAGCGCTACTTCCAGCCCGCAATCGCAACCGCAAGCATCCGGCGGCAAGCTGCGCAACGCGGCGATCGGAGCGCTCTTTGCTCTCGTGCTGATCGTGCCGAAACTCGTGCACCTACGCAGCAACCCGCGCTCTTGGATGTTCTTCCGCATTTTCTTGGGAGTCGCTGGAGCGGCGCTCGTGATTCTCCCGCTCGGCTTCGGGAGCAGCTTCGTTCCCGCCATCGTTGGTCTGGCCATGTTCATCGGCTCCATTCTTCTGCCTCCCGCCAAACCCGATGTCAACGCCGGTGGCAAGGCCCGCGAATTGGGCGCACTGGTGCTCGTCAACGGCGGCCGCTTCAAGCTGGGAGATGCACCTTCCTTTGCTGCGCAACTTTCCGTCGGTGGCAAACTAATCTCCGTGCGCGATGGTCAGCTCGAATCTTTTCTGGAAATCCCTGTCGCCGAAATCACCTCGGTGCAAGCCGAGGAATCCCACGGCCGCTGGTTCCTGCGCGTCAGTTGGGCGGGCAAAACAGCGGTATTTGCCTATCGCGGAGTTTTCGCCGAGCACCTCGCGCGCGTCGCCGAGACCACCATCCGCAGCGTGATGCGCCCCGCTCTTCCCGTTCTTCCCCAGCGCCGCGCCGCCGGCGCATGAGTTTCTTTGGTAATTTTCTTGTTTGAATCCCGCACCGCTCGGCCAAAGTGTGTCAAACTATAGGCATGGCACGGGGTTGGGAAAGCAAGGACGTCGAAGCACAGGTTGCCGAGACGGAAGAGCCCAAGCAAAAAGGGGCTGCAGGACAGAAAACTCCGGAACAACTCATGCGCGAGCAATCGCGCAAGGATCTTCAGTTATCGCGCATCCGCATAGCCAACGACCTGGCGTCCGCCACTCACCCCAACCATCGCAAGTCGCTCGAGGCCGCCCTCGCCCACCTCGACAAAAAAATCGCCGACCTCAACTAAAAGTAAGCCTCCAATTTTCTGCCAGCAGTCTCCGTGCTTTCTGCGTCTTTTCTCTGAGCCCGGCGCCTGCCTTAACCGGGTCGGGGCCAAATCTTTTCTCTTTAAGTCTTCAGCCAGTCCTTAGCCCATATCATGTAGAGGCAATCAACGAATGAAGTCTCCCGCCAGCCCCCAAAAATCATTCACGTAATAATGCGAAAGCACGTTTCCAAACAGGTAGCAGATCCCCTGGCACGGTGGAATATCTCCGTAAATCTTCTTCCCGCGCGCAAAGATCTTCTTCAGCGAACCGTCCTCCAGCAAATTACCCGCAACTTTGCGCAACGGCTCGCAGGGATAAAAAACATCGCCGTTCGGATACACCCGCGGAAACATCGTCGGGTAGCACTCGAAGCTGCCGAATCGAAGCAGCGTCTCAATCGTTCGCGGCGTGCCGTTGATCGCTTGAACGCCCCTGCGCCGCCGTTCGATGATCTTATCCACCAGCGCCTGGTACTGCGGATTTTGCAGAAGCGCCAGGTTTGGCATTTTCTCCATCTGCGCGGACTGCGCCGCAAAAACAATTCCTTGCTCCCCGCACCAGTCCAGCAGCCGCTCGACTTCACCGATGTTCCATTGCTCGATCACCGTGCTGATGGTGATGCGCCGCGGGCTGCCCAGCAGTTCCTTCGCTAGCTCCAGGTTTTCCAGCACTTTCGGCAGCGCCGCAGGTTTCGAGAGCGGATTGGTCGGGTCGGCCGCCAACGCATCCAGGCTCACGACCAGCCCCGTCACCGCTCGCAGGATTCGCGGTTTGCGATCCAACAGCGTCCCATTGGTGATCAGCAGCAGGGAACGGTATTTGCATTGGAAACGTGCCGCCTCGGTCAATTCTTCGATGTCGGCTCGCAGCGTCGGCTCGCCGCCCGTAATCACGATGGAGTCCGTCTCTTTGCGAATGCGCTTCAGCAGGCGAATCGTCTCTCGCGTCGGCAATTCATCGCTGAAGACGTCCGGCTCTTTTTGCGTGCAGTAACTGCAGTCCAGATTGCATTTGTGCGTGACATAGAAAGTAACCGCGTATGGCGCTACCACCTTGGTCCGCAAAATGCGCCGGCGCCAAGCGTTGCGAAAGTAAAGCTGAAAATTCTTCGCCACAAACGGAGCCTGCCGCACTAGCCCCCGCAACAAGTCGCGCTTCGAGGGCGGTCGCTTATCCAGCGCACTGACAGGAACGAAGTTCGCCTTCTTTTCAGCCATTGGCGTCCAAGTCAGCCTACAGGACCACCGCGGCCATGCCAAGAAAACAATAGGGGCGCTCCGCCATGGCAAAGCGCCCCGTGTAGAAAATCAACTGGCCTTGAAACTCTGAATCAGTCGGTAAAAACCACGCCCACCGAGCTATGTCCCTTCTCGGCTCCCTCATCGATCCGCACCACGTACCCTCGCAGCTTCATCGATTGCAGACCGTCCGATCCTGGCGCTTCCATCGTCACCTGCAATTCGGACTGCAGCCGCGGCATGTGCTTCAGCGAAATCAGCGCTCCCTGCAGGGAAATGTCCCGGACCACGGTCTCTTCTTCGAAATCTTTCCCGCCTTCGGTTACGCCGCAGACTTTCGCGTGGAATTGCGCTTCGCGGCGCAGCGCCGTCCGCGTTCCCGGCATGTGCGCCTGCACGCGGTCTCCCGGCGCTCCGAGCGTCACCACCATCCCCTCGCTCGCCGCGAACACCGAATCAACCTCTTCCCGCGCCTGCCGCAGTATTGAATCCACCATGCGATCCGTGGAATCCGGATCGTGATGGAAGAGCACTAGCGTTTTCGCCCCAATTTGTCGCGCCACTTTTACGCCTTCCAGCCACGAAGAATGTCCCCATCCTTTTCTCGTCGTCCCGAGCTGTTCGGGCGTGAATTGCGCGTCGTTAATGAAGATATCCGCCCCGGCGGCCAATTCGCGCAGGCTCTCGTCCAGTTTCGCGTCCCCCGGTTCGTTGTCCGTTGCGTATGCCACGATCCCCGCGGGCGTTTCGATGCGAAATCCCAGGCAGCCCTGCGGATGATTCAGCCAGTGCGCCGTGATTTTGTTCTCGCCAACCTTGAACGAATCGCCGCCGTCCAGTTCCTTGAACTTTCGCTTCGCGCTCATTGCTGACATGTCCACCGGAAAATACGGAAGCGCCATCTGCGCTTCAAAGACTTGCTTCAGACTGTCGCGCCCCAAAAATTTTGACCGGAAGCTGTAAAACTGAAATTTGTTGTTCTCCACATAAAACGGCGAGAAAAACGGAATTCCCTGGATGTGGTCCCAGTGATAATGCGTCACCAGGATGTGCGTCTCCGGCGTTTTTCCGCCGTTCGGCGCGGCCCAGCGGCTCCCCAGCATGCGCAGCCCCGTGCCGCAATCCAGAATGATTTGCGTCCCGTCCGGCGCAATCAGTTCCAGGCAAGGCGTGTTGCCGCCGTAGCGCCAGGTCGCCGGGTCCACCGTCGGCGTCGATCCACGCACGCCCCAAAAACTCAATTTGGCTATGGGAACCGTCATTTGCGCTGAACGAAAAACCCCTGTGTGCAGGCTCGTTCCACGCCAACGCGCGGAACGGAAAGCTTGTTTCATGGTCGCAGCCGATGCAAGGACCGTCAATCAATTCGCTTGGCAAAGTGTCATACTGCCTAATAAGCAACGTCCGGGCTGCGCCCCCACCATTGTGCGGGTAGAATAAGGCGGATGGCCGCTCATTCCCACGACCATAGCCACGCCGGTCATTTGCATTCCGCCGGCCACACTCACGCCAGCCATGCTCACCCCACGCTGCGCCCTTCTGTGCTTGGCTGGGCCATGGTTGCCACGCTTGGCCTGGTGCTAGCGGAAGTTTTTGGCGGCATTCTCGGACGCAGCGTTGCCCTTCTGAACGACGCGGTCCACAATCTCTCTGATATTCCCGCGCTCGGTATTTCCTATCTTGCGATGCGCTGGGCTGAACGGCCCGCCGACACCGAAAAGACCTACGGCTATCACCGTGCGGGAACGCTCGCTGCCTACACCAATGCTTTTGTCCTCGTCCTGCTTTCGCTCTGGCTCGGTTACGAAGCGTTCGAACGCTTGCGCTCCCCGGTGGAAGTGGTCGAAAGCTGGATGATTTGGACTTCCGTTGCCGCGCTTGCCGTGAACGGCGGCATCACGCTCGCTCTCGTGCGCGGACGCGGCGACCTCAATCTCCGCAGCATCCTCATTCACAATTTTGGTGATGCGGTTTCCAACATCGCCATCATCGCCGGCGCGCTAATTATCCATGCGACTGGCGCGCGCTGGATCGATCCGCTTCTCGGCCTGGCCATCGGCTTGCTCGTCCTGTGGTCCAGTATCAGCATCCTGCGCGAATCCTCACACATTCTTCTAGAGGGTCGCCCGCTTGATTTGCGCGTCGAAGACGTCGCGCGCGCTATGTTGAAGATCGAAGGCGTACAGGAAGTCCATGACGTTCATCTGTGGTCCCTCGGCGGCGGCCACCACGCGCTCAGTCTCCACGCGCGCGTTCCGGACATGCATCTCGATGAATGCGAGCGGCTTCTCGCCTCGATTAAGCAGGTAGCCTCGAAGGAATTTGGCGTGGAACACACCACCGTGCAGTTGGAACGTGCGGGCCTGCCTGCACAATCCGGCTACGTCATGCCGGAACCCGCGAAAAACTAGCCTTCATGCCGGCAAGCGAAAATTCAATCCGCGTTGTTCGTTGAATTGTCTGGTGGCGTCCAGATCGAGTGCATCCTGCGTGACCGTGTGACGCAATCCCTGGCTGGTAACGTAGCGTAGCGTCCCATTTTCCCAGGAATAAGCCACCGCAAAAAATATCGTCCCATCGCGACGCACAAAAACAAATTCATCGTTGTCGGACAGTCCCGCGCTGGCGGCTTCAGCCGCTGGCATCTGGGCCGGCGCCGTCACCGCGTCGCTAATTCTGTGACGCCGGCTCGTCTCGCGAGCCTCGATATCCGCCTCTTCCGCCTGTGAGGTCTCCGCGACTGGAACTTCCTCTACCGCGGCCTGCGAACCCGGCAGGAAAAATCCGCCGTCAAAAAATGGAAAGAAAGCGGGAATCAGTCCGCGCCCGCGCGATCCCACGATTCCTGATCCGCACACCGCCGCCTGGTGTACCGCATCAAATCCCAATCCCGGCGCTGAGTTGCAACCCGGTCTTCGGCCAATATCCTCTCTGTCAAATCTATCAAAGCGCCTCCCCGTCGTGACCGGCCGGCGGGGGTTTCTCACACTCGGCATCGCCGTTCGCGGGCGAACCGTTCCACTCCTCGCTACCGTGCGCGGCACCGCCACCATCTGCGAAGCCCCCGCGTGCCGAGTCGGCATCGTCACTCTCGGCGCAAAAGCGGCAGCATGCGAAACCGGAGGCATCGCCCCGCGCCCTTGCGCCTCCACTCCCACGGGGAGAAAAACCACAAAACCTGCGAGGATAATTTGGCGGACCATAGTGATCACCTGAAGACCCGGCCTTCTGGGCTTTCGCGCGACGAGTCATCACCAATAACCCATCGCCACTAACTAAGGATGCGCCCGCCACGCCATAGGTTTCAATCCAATTCATCTCCTTTCTGAATTCCCGCGTTCGAACGCCCATCCCCTCGGCGCTGTTCACTCCGCCTCCCCTTGCTCGCCCCCTATTCCCTATCCCCTATTCCCTTCACTGTGTTATAACCGTCCAGCCGTGGAACGCGCCGCGAAGTGGGAGTCAGCGCAGGTCCGGGCCGAGCCGGCACAAGCTGCAGCTCCATCTTCTGGAGCCTCGCAGAGCAGTCCGAGTCCCGCCCGTCCTGCCGAAGATCCTTCGCGGTACTGTCCCGCTTGCTCGCAGCGGTTGGAGTCTCGGCGCTGTAAATTGATCTGTTCGGCATGCGGCTATTACATGTCCTGCTCGGACTATTATTAGCCGCCTGGTGATTTGACCGTTGCCCGGTCTTCGATTACCATGCAACGCTCCAGGGAAGGTCCTTTTTTGATAAGCTTTACGGCTCCGGCGCGGGTTGCCACCGGAACCGCTTTCCGATGAGGAGGAAACTAACGTGGCTTTGAAGATGACCTACCGCGAAGTGGACGGCGTGGCTGTGGTCGCGCTGGATGGCCGCATTGTGCTCGGCGAGGAAAGCAATGCCTTACGCGAGAAAGTAAAAAGCCTGCTCGCCGAAGGAAAAAAGAAAATTGTCCTGAATATGGACAACGTAACCTTCATTGACAGCGCCGGCCTCGGCACGCTCGTGGCCTCGCATCATACCGTGAAGACGCAGGGCGCCTCGCTGCGGCTCTGCCACTTGGGCAGCAAGTTCCAGGAAGTCCTGCAAATCACCAAACTGCTGACCGTCTTCGATGTTTACAAGACCGAAGCGGAAGCCGTCGCCAGCTTCTCCAAGGGCGCCGGAGCCTAAGCGTCCGCGCCGTATGAAGAGTGCCGCACACGCTGGTTTTGCGCGTGTGCCTTTCCCGGCGGGCATGCTCCTGCGTGCCCGCTTTTGTCTTCTGAAATTCTCATTCCTCTAAGTCCTCCGTGAATCCGTCATGAAGTCGAAGCCCAAACTCGTCGCGAAATCCTTCAAAGCCACGCTCGAGCGCCCCCCTTCACGCTTCCACTTCGTCACAATCCGCATCCCGTTCGACGTCACCAAAGTTTGGGGAACGCGCGCCAAAGTCCGCGTCAAAGGCGAAATCAACGGCTTCCCGCTTCGTGCTTGGGTCTTCCCCACCAGCAAGGGCTACCAGTGCATGCTTGTCAAAAGAAGTTTGCAGACCGGCGGCAACGTCTCCGTCGGCGACACCGCACACTTCCGCCTCGAACCCGACACTGCCAAGCGCGTCGCCGTCATCCCCGCCGAATTCCAGCGCATCCTCAACGAAGACCGCTCCTTCCGCCGCTGGTTCGACCAACTCGGCTTCTCCATGCGCAAGTGGATTTGCGATTGGATCGTCAACGTAAAAAGCCGCGAAGCCCGCGTCCGCCGCGCCGAGCGAGTCGCCGAACAGTTGCTCTCCACCATGGAAGCCGAGCTCGACCTGCCGCCCATCCTGAAACTTGCCTTCGCCCGCGATCCCCGCGCCTATCAAGGCTGGCAGTCCATGACTCCCATCCAGCGTCGTTACTATCTGCTCGGCATCTTCTATTGCCGCACCCCCGAATCTCGCGACCGCCGCATCGCCAAAATGCTCGAAGACGCCCTCGCCCGCA
>Ga0137395_10000098_pt1 | contig 27744 bp, 20 predicted proteins | sample czobulk216metaG_FD_108283 | JGI IMG/M metagenome (GOLD analysis project Ga0137395, IMG submission 108283) | Vadose zone soil microbial communities from Angelo Coast Range Reserve, California, USA - czobulk2.16 metaG | ecosystem: Environmental > Terrestrial > Soil > Vadose zone | place: USA...
CGAAACGCCCCGGGGTGCCGGATCTTGTTGTCGCGCCGTGATGCGCCGGCTTCGCCGAACCGCGGTGATCTCCATTAGATTCTCTCCGTTTCCACACGTGCGCATGCCATGAATGGATGGTACCGTTCTAGTGCATTCCCCTGACGAGCAGCAACTTACCAAAGTCCGTTTCGCAGGCTGTGCCGGGCCAACGGCATCAGTACTGTGAAATACGGCTAAGTTATTGGTTTTAAAACCTAGCTTGCTTTTTAACGAACTTTATTTCGCAATTTCTTGGGAGGTGTCCCAGCCCTGGCGCAGGCGACATAAAAGGGCAACAAGCCGAAAAAAGGGCCGGAGAAACGAAACCGTTCTTAAAGGGAGAATCGAAAAGGGAGAATCGAAAGCGTAGCCGCGCGCGCGATGCCATGTCAACGGAACGCGCCGGCTGAGGAAAACCAAAGTAACCAGATTGGCTGTAAAATGGAAACACTTATGAAGATTATGCCGCTGACCCGTGTCTTCCTGGTCATTTCCTTGCTGGCGCTGTCGGCCTCTGCCGGGCAAAAAGCCCCCACCGCTTTAGTCAATCTGACCGTTGTCAGAGACGCCAACGGCAAGCCGGTCAAGAATGCTGAGGTCGTCCTTCACCTCATAAATAAAGACGGCAAGCAAAGGCAGGAAGGGTTGGAGCTCAAGACCCACGATGATGGCAAAGCTGAAGCCACGGGCATTCCCTACGGCAAGGTGCGGATTCAGGTGATCGCGCCGGGATTTAAGACCTACGGCGAAGACTTTGACGTGAATCAACCCAACATCGAGATTACGATCAAGTTGCAGAAGCCTGCAGGGCAGGTTTCCATCTACAAATAGCCTTCTGAAACCGCTGGCGTTCCAAGGGCCTAAGATCTACGGGGCCTGTTACAGTGGTTTTGCTGCAGCTTCTCGCCTTGACAGAACCTGTCGTGGAATGTCATTTCTAGTAGCTTCGATTCATTGGACTAAACAGAGAGCGGGAACGGTCTATTGAGAGTGCGGGTCTTTTTTCACGGCAAATGCTTTGACGGGACCGCTTCGGCGGCCCTTTTCTCCCGCTTTTACCGGGAGCGTATCCGTTCCGATGCGGAGTTCCAATTCACCGGGCTGGTGCACCGCGCCGGCGCGCTCTTTAATGAAGCGGATTTTGATGGCGACGAAAACGCTATTGTCGATTTCAAGTATTCACCGTCGCCCAAAATCACCTGGTGGTTTGACCATCATCAGAGCGCCTTTCTCAGCCCGCAAGATGCCGAGCAATACCGCAACAGCGATAAATCGCAAAAGTTCTTCGATCCCGAATTCAAATCCTGCACCAAATTTCTGGCCCAGGTAGCGCAGGAGAAATTTGGTTTTGATCCGCGCCCGGTTGACGAGCTGATCCGCTGGGCCGACATTATCGACGGCGCTCAATTCAAAAGCCCGCAGGAAGCGGTAGAGATGGCTGAGCCGGCCATGAAGCTGACGATGGCGATAGAATCGACCAACGATCCGGATTTCCTCCCGCGGCTGATTCCTTATCTGGTGAGCGAACCGCTGGCCCGTGTCCTGGAAGAACCGTTCGTTGCCGCGGTCATTCCTCCGCTGCTGGAACGGCACCGCAAGTCGATTGAGATCCTGCGACAGCGCTCGGAGTGCCGGCAGGGCACCATCTATTTCGATATCAGCGATCAGGACCTTGAGGGCTACAACAAATTCATTCCTTATTATCTGCATCCGGAATCTGTCTATAGCGTGGGCCTGAGCAGCAGCAGCTTCCGCGTGAAGGTATCGGTGGGATCGAATCCCTGGACCAACCAGCAAAACATGGTCAACCTGGCCAAGGTATGCGAACGTTACGGCGGCGGCGGACACGCCCGTGTAGGCGCCATCTCTTTTCCGCCCGACAAAGGCGATCTGGCGCGCAAGGCCGCCGCGGAAATCGTGGCGGAGCTGCGAGCGTCAGAGAGCGCGTGACGCTACGGTCTTTGGGACTAAGAGATTGCTTAATCCTCCATTACCTCTCTCTTCAAGAAAATCCCTCAAAGTATTGATCCCGAGTAGATGCTTCGGTAGGCTCACATGAGTCCTCAATCAAAAGATTTTATTTTCAGTGGAGCAAGAATAGTGCAGCGTATTTTTCGTTTTTTGGCAGTAGTTGCGTTACTCAGTTTCAGCCTGGGCGGTGTGGCCCAGCGCAGTAACCCTAAGACAGGAAAGCCTCCAGCGGCTGCTCCGGGCCTAAACAGGCAGCTCTCGCCTGAGCAGAAATTTGTTATCGATACGGTGTCGATGGCGGTGGCCCTGCCCCAATCCGACCAGCAGGACAGGCTGCGCGTGTTATCTACCGCGTCAGAAGTCGTTTCCACCATCGATAAGAAGATGGCAAAGAATTTCTGGAGCGAGGGAGTACGCATTGAGTCAGAGTTGATTCGCCTGGGCCAGACTCCCGCGGTTTCCATGATGGCGAGCGGGCAAGCCGACTGCCGGGCAGCAGTGAGCTTTGTTGAGAACCTGCCGGAAAGCGCCGCGCTGCGGGCTGAGCAATCCTTGATTGGCGCGGTTACCATGTGCTCCAAACAGACGCTTGATCCGGTTTCGCGCAAACTGGATGCCGCGCTGCAGAAAGGAATAGTGCCATCACGCGCACTGATGGCCGCCATGCAGGCACAGGGAGAGAAATCGGCGTGGTCGCAAGACCATTTCGCAAAAATGTTTGCTGCTCTGCCCGATCCGCAGGCAAATGCCACCGAAGCGGAGAACCTGGCAGCGATGTACGCGCAGATGTCCAGCGAAGTAGATAAAGATGTTGCGGCCAAGACGGGACTCGAACTTCTGGACTGGCTGGGCAAGCTGGAAGACACACCGCTGCGCGGGCTATCCATCCGCATTACCAGTGGGGCCATGCAACAGGCGCTTGGGGCTGAGGCTTACCAAAAGGCCTTGCAATCTGATGTGGTGGCCAACTCCACCGTACAAAATGCGGGCCAGGAGCGCGAGATTGAACGTCCTCAGCCAGAAAGCGTTTCCGTGCTGGCAGCCATGAGTAACAAGGGCAGCGACCAGACGGAGCGACTGCGCGGCTTGCCGCCCACAATGCGCGCGCGCGAAGCCGCTGCAAACGGTTTCGCCTCCGGCGCCTCAGGGAACAAGCAACAGGCGCGCAGGTACTTTGACATGGCTTTCAGCGCTGCCGATGAAGTCTGGGACGCTCGTACGCCGGAAACCAACGCCGCGGCCGTGGTGCAGGAAATCAGCGAGGCCGCAGCCCAGGTGGACTCGATCAACGCGCTGACGCGGGCGCAGAAGCTGCGCGATAGCTCCGCCCAGGCCATCGCCATGCTGGCTGTGGCGCGCGTAGTAGCCAGCAATGGTGTTGCCAAATAAAAATTTCCTCACCTTTAACAAAAATTGAGACTTTTTCCGTTGTCGGGCCGGCAATGCATTGGTAGGCTATTGACATCCCATTTTTTCAGACAGGGTCCCGATTTGGTTCATATCATCGATGTGGAGTGCCCCAGGTGTTTCCGCAAGTTCAGGACTGTCCCCTCAGTTTTGGAGCACAACGGATGGGTTGACTGCTCGGTTTGCGGTACGCGCATGACTGTTTCCGCGCCAAAACCAGTAAGCGTTCTTTCCAGCAATGGCAATGAAGAAAGCTTGCCTCGTGCCATCCGCAGTTCGTCTTGAATTCTCCGCAGCCTGTCCCGAAGCCCGGTAGGACCGGCCACCTGGAGAACAGCGTCTTAATCCCAATTGAGTTCTGTCCAAAGTTACCTGCCCCCAACCGGTTTTTCATTGCCAGCACGAGCGCAAATGACTAAGCTTGGCGCAAGCCCCCAGGATGCAGGAGTAGTGTCATGTTCGACAGAAGGTTCCAGCCAGTCGTTCTGTTGATGATTATTGTCGGCGTTTCTGCAGGACAATCCCGAAAGTCGCCCACTCAGTCGCCACGCCAGGCCATCATCGAGATGCTTTCCGGGGGTGAAGCACCGTTCAAGAGGCATCTGACCGTGGAGATGCAGAACAAGTTGGAACAGATGATGAAAGATTCTCCTTCCGGCGCCGATCCATTGCAGGCGCTGACTGCCGCACAAACCGCGAATCCGGACAATTTTCAAGCTTTTGACCTGGGACCAATTCTGTTTTCTTTCAACAATCCAGCACAGCACGAGCGCTATGAAGTGCAGATCGATGCCGAGGACCCGCGCGGCGACGAGGATGTGATGGGGCTCTCGCTGCATCTGGTCCGCAATGGCATGGAACAGGAGACGCCCGCCAAGCTTCATGTGGTCCTGAACATGAAACGTCAGGAAGGTATGTGGCGGTTGAATGCCATCACGCTGAGCGCCACGCTGCCTGTTGGCGACCCCAGAATCCTGGATAATTCCTGGTGGGGAACAGCGCTGTTTGCCGCAACCGGCTCCGCTCCAGACGTCCAGCCCACCGTGGTGCTGGATGGACGCGCGAAAATGACGCCTTTACGCGCCGTGCGCATGATTGGAATGGCGGAAAATATTTATGCCCAGAACCATCCTGGCATCGGCTTCACCTGCACCATGGCGGACCTGATCAACGTGGGCAAAGGTCTGGACGAAGATGGAGTCTATAGGTTCATGGACGCAGAATTTGCCGGCGGTATCTACAACGGCTACCGCTTCACGCTCGCCGGCTGCGACCGCAAACCGTCAAGGGCCTTCCGCGTGGTGGCGGAACCGGTTGCCGGCAAGGGCAAGGCTTACTGCTCAGATCATACAAACAATCTGCGCGCTTCTGATGACGGCCGCGGCGTTACCTGCCTGATGTCGGGCAAGGTGGCCCGCAGATAGAAGATAAGGTACGCCAGGCAAAGGGCATTTCGGTGAAATTAGAGACGGAGGAGCACCAGGCTCCTCCGTTGTTTCTTACGTTCCGCGCCAGCCGGTCTACGTCAGGGCTTTTGCACTACCAGATGATTGTCGACGGAAAAGACGCCAGGTACACCGTTGGCCTTCAGGTAGGCAAGGTCCTTATCGGCCTGGCTGTCCACCACGCCATCCAGCGTAACGTGGCCGTTCTTGACGACAATATGAATCGGGGGCACCGATCCCATCGCGTAGCGGAAGAGAGGTGAATCCTGGCCGAACAGCGCGCGCGCTACCGCGAGACGGAGACGGTCATCATTGGGCGAGGCGGGCAGCACATCGATTTTGTTCTCCACCTTTTCCACGCCTTCAATTTTTTTTACGACGCTTTCCGCCGAATCTTTAAGGACGGGGTTGCGCACCTCGCCCAGTAAGGTAACGGTGCTTCCGTCAACTTTGTACTGCAAGTTATCAAAGATGGTGAGTTGTGGCAGCATCACCAGTTCATGACGGACCTCGCGCGTGATCCGGTCCTGCATTCGCTGCTGCCCGGTGGATGCCTGCGCGTGTTGGCCGGATTGCGCCACCGACATTCCCCAGGTCCCCGCGCATACCAAACCGACCAGGCACCAGTATGAGACGCTTTTCATGGTTTTCTCCTTTCTGTTGGGTACCGGTTGGTTAGATGCCTGAGCCGTTGCCGTGAAAAAGGCAAAGAAACGCCTGCTTACGACAGCGTGCCGAGGGATGGCACTGGCACACATCACCGCGCAACGGTGGCGATCAGAATACCTGCGTACGGGGATTTACCATCGAGATAACTAGGGTTAATCACTGCTTGCGGCGCTCCAGGCTGTGGGTACAATCGTACTCAATCTTCCCCCAAAACGCTCAGGCCCGCTAAAAATACGGCGTAGGGACCCTCCTATTACTGATGTGGATTACGGAAGTACCGTTGTCACATCTAAGAAATGCTTTAACAATGTGAGTACACGTTTGGCCGATGGCCTTTTGGGCCGCGCCTGCGGATTCGAGCAAGAGGAGAAGAGTTTCAAAATGAAAAAATACTTTGCGATTTTGGCTTTGGGAATGATGACGCTGGCGACAGCGGCATTTGCCGGGACAACCGCGGTCAACACCAACACGGTTTCGCCGACGCTGCAGATCTCGGCGACCATTCAAAAGGCCGTTCAACTTACACTGAGCACGGGCACTGCTGCCGTCACCCATTGCACCGTGACACCCACGGGCGGAACGCCGGATTACACCATGAATTTTGGCACGGTGGACGCGCTGGGCATCAACGCCGGAAACTGCAACAAGTTCAACCCGGCCGTCGCGGGAGTGGACAACGCGATTTACTGGTCCGATTACAACCTGACGCCGGTGTTCACCAGCCACACGGCAACCTCAGGCACAACCATCTCGGCAAAGGTAACTACCGACTTCGGCGCGCCCAACAACATTTTCATCGTGCGTGACAGCGCCAACTCCAGCACAGTTCCCGCGGGTGCAGGTTCCTTTGCGGCCGTTAGCACTGGAACCCCGGACGTCATCGTTGGCCCCGGCGTGACCAGCGGTACCGCGCAGACGCGCTTCATCGGCGTGGCGGTGAAACCGGACAACGGCCCGACAGTGCTGCAAGGCGCGCAATCGGCCACGGTAACGTTTACTTTGACGGTCCAGTAATTACTGTACTTTTGTTCTGTACCGTGATTATCGATGTATGTCAGTGAATTAGATGATGAGGGCAATCGAGAATGCAAACGCTACATTCCCAACCCTTCCTGCCGATAACCCCGGAGGAAGGGTGTGTGGAGTGGCCGTCTCAAAAAAAGCAGCTTTCATCATTCTGGTCCTTATCGTTCTGACCCCGCCTGCCTGGGCGGGGGCGAACTTTGATCTCACTTCGGTCGCGGGCGGCATTACGCTGACTCAGGTCGGAAATAATTACATCGCTTCGTTCGGAACGATGAACGCCCTGGGAGTTGGCACTCCTGCCGCAGGGGTCACTGTAATTCCGCTGAACAATGGGGCGTTGTATTTCACCAACTACGGGCTCTTTGTGCACGGGGGCCTGCCTGCGGGCCATACCGGAGTGGTAACAGCTTTTGCCAGCACAAACTTTGCACATCCCATTGCATTGGTCCTAGAGAGCTGCCCGTCTAATTCAACCTGCAACTCCTCCGGCCAGTATTCAGCCATGTCCACCAACGGAGCGGCGCAGACTTCGGTGATCCTTCCGCCAGGCGTCATCAAGGGTCAAACAGTGACAGCCGGGCTAGCAATCTTTGTTCCGGACAACAACAGCGCAAATGCTTTTTCCGGCACGGATTCCGCAACCATCAGTTTCACTATGACGGACTTCACGGCTGGAACGACCATCGAGACGCTGATGCTCTCGTTAAACAATCCGTCAGAAACTTTGCAGACGGCAGTGCGATTGACACTTGCCACCGCCACGGGTGGACTTGCCATTACACCGGGCGCAGATTTTTCCATGAATTTCGGTACCGTCAATGGTCTGGGATTTGGTCCCAGCGCGGGCTTGACAGTTGTTCCTGCTGCCGGCGGCGTTATTTATTCCACGCCCTATGTCCTTCAGCCCGCTTTTGCGGATATCAATTCAGCCACCGCGACCATTAAGACTTTCGTCAGCACGAATTTTGCGCACCCTGCCGCTCTGAAATTGGACGACGCCGCGAGCAGTCCCGGCCCGTACAACGCCATCGGCATCACGGCGGGTACCGCTACTCAAATCACCAGTGCCGCGGCGAACCGCAGTTCCATTACTCGCTTCCTGGGCTTGTTTGTCTCCAATGGCAACGGAGCGACGGCGTTCAACGGGAGCGATGGCGCTACCCTGACTTTCACTCTAACGGTGCCCTAATGACAATAAGGAAACATCACCGCAAAAATCTGTATCTTCTGCTCTGCGGATTGGCCTGCGCTGCCGCCCTGGCGGGCCTTTGCCGGGCACAGTCACTGGGGCTGGCGCCGGCGCAGGTGGTGGAGAAGTTCAAGCCCGGCGTTCCTTTCCAGTTCGATCTTTCGACGGTGAACACCGGCGACACGCCCGTGGACATGCACGTTGAGATAACCGATTTCTGGTACAACGAGAAGAACGAAAAGGTGTTCTCCTCGCCGGGATCCTCACCGCGCTCCGCCGCCAACTGGATTCAGTTTGTGCCTGACCATTTTGAAGTTGGCCCGCACGGCACGCAGAAGATGAAAGCGATTGTCACGCCTCCGGCGGATGCCCATGGCGGCTATTACGCGGTGCTGTTCGTTCAATCCAAGCCGCAGCTTTCTTTCCCCAAGTCCGATGGTAAAGGCGTGTTCACCAGCATGCGTATCGGGTGCCTGGTGCTGCTACGCGCGGAAGAAACCGAAGATTACAAAATCGAACTCAGCAATGTGAAGCTGGCGCCGCCAACAGAGACTCACGGCTTGAGCGTGGACTTCGATCTGCTGAACGCCAGCAACACGCACGTCTTTCCGGTGGCGAGGGTGGCCGTGCTTGACGCCAATCGCAAGCTGGCGGCCAAGGCTGAGAGCGAGGAGAAACGCTTCCTGCCCGGCCAGAAGAACTCCATGCACGTTGAGTGGGCAGGAAAACTCCCTGTGGGCAATTACACGGCCGTAATTACCGTGGCATACGGGGAAGACCGCATTGAGACGCAGCAAGTCGCTTTCAACGTTGCGACACAGTAGGTATTGGAATTTGAAATTCAAAGGACACATCACGGTGATCATCGCGCTGCTGGGCAGCGCGCTGGCTTGGTGCGCCTTCTCGCCGGCAGCGGCCGCGCAAGCCACTGACGCAAACGGTGTGCCTTCACTGGTTGAAGTTTACTGGCAATGGTCGCGGACAATTACCGCACCGGAGTTGACCAACATTGTTGTGCTGGACCAGGACATCGCCAGGGTTGAAGTTGTGAATGACGGGCTGCATATCTTCGGTCTTGCGCGTGGCGAAACCGTTGTGCTCGGTTACCTGCATGAAAGGCCCGTCAGCATTCGGGTGCGTGTTGTCGCGCGGCCGCCAATCGTGATTCCACCTTCATTGCTCCGCCGCCAGGGCGAGATGGCGCAAGGCAGCTTCGGTTCCACGGCGCAGATTTCCAATGCCGGCGGCCAGACCACCACGGCAATCGTCAACAACTTTACCTGGACGCAGCTTGCCGGCAGCGAAGGCCGTCTCTTCATCAACACGCAGGTGGAGGACAACGATTTTCAAGGCGGTCACGCTTTCAACATCCGCCACGGAAACATTGCTTACCGCAGCCCGGGCGTGGACGTAAGCCTGCTGGACAATCTGGTAAGCCTTACCAATAACGGCACGCAGCGCTACCTGAGTCCGGTGACATACTCCGATTCCGTAGAGCTGCGCGGCGCCGGCCTTACTCTGAGGCACGGCGACAATCAGTACATGTTCTTTGGCGGTACCACGATTCCGTTTTACTTCCTTACGCTCGGCTCCACGCGCGATATCGGCGGGTTTTCTTTTACGCGCAAGCAGACGCAGAAGCTGAACCTGTTTGCCACCACCAGCTACATCAATTCTCCGGTGGATTTCTTCAACCCTATGGGCGGACGCCAGGATGACTGGATGCAGACGGGCGGCTTTGGCTATCAACCCTCGGACAAGTGGACGCTACAGGCCACGGGCGGCGTCAGTACGCATGGCGGTATGGGCCGCGGCGAGCTAAGTTACGTCAGCCATCGGCTCACCTTTTTTGCCGCGGGCGGATCGTCTTCTCTGCTGTTTCCGCTGAACCGGGTGCAATCACTGTTCACCGGAACCACATCGGCGAAGGCAGGAATCACGCTGATGTCCAGCGATCGCTTTACCGAATCACTGTACTACCAGCACACCGAGACGCAGGCATTTGGGATCTTGCTCCATGCCGGCAGCTCAGATTACCTGACCCCGTCGTTCTCGTGGCGCATCGATCCGAAAGACGACCTGAATTTCAACTACACGCTCAGCCGCAACAATGGTGGATTCGCCAGCCAGCAAAGCACCGGCAACCGTTTTGATACGACCTGGCGGCGTCAATTGACCCCGCTGGTCGCAAATGCGGCCCAGCTTACGGTGGGTTCGCTGCAGGACCCGCTGCAACTCGATTCTGAAGACGAATTTGCTTTCCGCGACTCGCTGACCTTTCCCATCAAGAGTGGCAGCATGATGGTGGGCTTTGAGCATGATCGCCGCAATCCGTCGCTGGTGCGGAAGCTGGGTTCGGAGTTGCAACTTCTTTCTCCCGCATTGCAGGCGCTGTTCCTGCAGGACCCGGTTTCGTTCGTGCAGTCGAACAACGTGCCGCCAGAGGTCAGGGCGCTCTTGGAATCGCAGGTGCCGATCAGCACGTCGATTTCGGCGTCGGCGCAGTTGCGCATGGGGAAGCTAAGTTTCAATCCTAATTTCTCTTTTGCTCGCGCAGTCACGGGACAAACCGAATCCTGGACGCCGTTCGCGGGATACTCGCTGGCCTACCAGATGCGACCGTCGTTTGAATTGAACTCCGGGCTGACTAACGTATGGGTCCTGGGCAATACCGCGAACACCGTGCAGCGCACCACGCTCATGTATTTTGGCTTCACCAAGCGCTTCAGCGCTTTGCCGGGAGCGCTGTTGCCGACACGACACGCCGGCCGCATCATTGAAGGCCGCGTCTTTCGCGATGCCAACGTGAACGGCGCCTACAACGCCGGGGAACAAGGGCTGGTGGGCATGCGAGTGCGGCTCGACGACGGGGAAGTCGCCGAGACAGACGAGCAGGGCAGGTACAAGTTCAGTGACGTCACGCAGGGCGAACACAGCGTTACCCTGAGCCTGACCCAGTTTGCCGGCCCGGTGAGGATGACAACCAAGAACCTGGCGACAGTGGACCTGATCCGGCAGAGGATTGGCGTGGTGAATTTTGGCGTCGTTGATTTTGCCCGCATCACGGGCAGCGTGTTCAACGATCTGCGATTTGAAGGCAAGCGGCAGCCGGACGCGAAAGGGCTGGCCGGCGTTCATCTGACGCTGGATGATGGCAAGCGGCGGCGCACGATCATCGCGCAGGATACCGGCGACTTTGAGATGGATGACGTTTCTCCCGGCGATTACATGATCAGCGTGGACCGCAGCACGATGCCGGCGAACTACACGCTTACGGAAGAGAGCTTCACTTTGCACGTTGCGCCGATATCGACCGTGGTGCAAAACATTCCTGCCCGCGCCATGCGCTCGATTGCCGGCCGGGTCTTTGTGAAAGTATTGGCCGAGCCCGCGGCCCAGCCTGCTGACTCTGGCAAGCTGAAGATCAGCGGCATGCCTCCGGGTTCGGTGCGCAGCCAGCGCGGGGGACAAGCAGGTGGAAGAACGAGTCAGGCAGGGCGTGGACAGGCACAGGGCACGAGCGGTTCTGCCACCGGTGGCGACTATAACCTGGTGCCGCTGGCTGGAGTTCAAATCACCGCGGGATATGGCGTGGCGAAGACGGACGAGAACGGAAACTTTCTGTTGCGCGACCTTCCCGCGGGAGACCTGACAGTGACATTGGTCCCGGTGAAGGAGTTGGAGCCGGGAATGAAGGTCCCGTTGGGGCAAGTGAAGATGCCGCCTGAGCCTATTCAAGTGCAGGGCGCGACCATTGTGATCAGCAATCCGGAGCTGGCGCCCTATCTGGTGGATTCGCCGAAGCAGTAACTCTTACTTCGCGACGATCGTAGTAAGCCGCACCTGCGCTTGCTTTTCAGCACCGCCGTTAACATCCACCAACATGCGCCGCGTTTCTTCGATGACGGATAGCCTTTCCGCCTGCGGAGCCAGATCGTACGAGACTTCTTTGTCATCGCGATCGTGGTGCTCGCGGTGGCGGGGCGGAAGGACCACAGGCACAACAATCACATTGATGTGAAGCGCGGCCTGCGCGGTCCGGGTCGAGGTCCGGCCATTGCGTCCATCTTGTGCGGATGCGGGGCGGCACAACAGGGTCAAAGCGAGCGCGGTGCATAAGATCTTGCTCACGGTCCGCATGCGGGGGAGAGTACAAATGTCCATGCGCATCTGATTTCTTCCTTCCAGATGACTTATCGGCTATCTTGCCGATCCAGTTAAAAAAGGCCCATTACCCCGGTAATTCGAAAAACCATCCACACGCTCTGAGGCGACTAAACTTGATAGCGACCGATCTTATCGGAATCCGGTCTTCGCGTCATCCAAGGGGCACTTTTTCCAGCCAGTGCGCGATCTTCACGTTCCAGCCCAAAGTTGATGAGATGGCCTTTTGCAACTGCAGGGCTGCCTCTGATTCACCATGGACCAGGAACGTGCTGTTCGGACGCTTCTTAAATGTCTTCAGCCAGTAAAGAAGCTCGGCGGTATCGGCGTGATCGCTGAATTGTTCCAGCGCCGCCACCTGGGCACGAATGGGGACTTCCTGGGAAAAGATCCTGACCGATTTTGCTCCGCTCTTGATGATCTCTCCCCGCGTGCCCGGCGCCTGGAAGCCGATGAACAGCACCTGATTGCGCGGATCGGGAAGGCGCAGCATCAGATGGTGCAGGATTCGTCCGCCGGTTACCATGCCGCTGGAAGACACAATGATGCAGGGATAGCGCATCTCATTGATCTTCTTCGAGTCTTCCTGCCCGGAGGCGAAATGGAAGCCTTCCCAGTTGAGCGGAGAACCAAATTTCTCAACCAGCGCCCGCGCTTCGTCGGTGAATTCTTCCTCATATTTCATGAAAATCTCAACCGCTTTGATGGCCATGGGACTATCAGCAAAGACGGGAACACGCGGAACCTGGTTTGATTCCATCAGTTGCTTGATAAGGAAAAGAAACTTTTGCGTGCGCTCCACGGCGAAGGCCGGAACCACAACGGAGCCGCCACGGTTCACCGTGTCAGTGATGATTCTCGCCAGATGAGGACGCACATCGTCATGCGGGTGCACGCGGTTGCCATAGGTAGACTCCATCACCAGCAGTTCGGGATCTTCATTTCCGTCCGGGCCGGTACGCACCACGCGGCCGGGAGCGCTGGGTTGCAGCGGAACGCGGCCGATATCTCCGGTGAACAAAAACTTGCGCGCGCTGCCATTTGCCTGAAGAAACACTTCAACCATGCACGAGCCCAGAATGTGTCCGGCGTGTACGAAACGGAACGAGAATTCAGGATCGAGCTGCCTGGCTTCGGCGAATGCTACCGGCTGAAACAGCGCCAGGCAGTCTTCGGCTTCCTGCAAGGTGTAGAGCGGCAATGCGGGATTGTGTTTGGAAGAGCGCTTTTGGTTGTGGAACCGCGCTTCTTCCTCCTGAAGATGGCCCGAATCCGGAAGGATCACCGAGCACAGGTCAATGGTGGGTTGGGTGGCGTAGATGGACCCTTTGAAACCTTCTTTCACCAGACGGGGAATCCAGCCACAGTGGTCCAGATGGGCGTGCGTGAGAATTACGGCGTCGATTTCGCGCGCGGGGATGGGCGTATCCTGCCAGTTGCGCTCACGCCACTCTTTTGGCCCCTGGAAGAGGCCGCAGTCGATCAGGACTTGAATGCCGGGCTTGCTCGCTGCATCATTCCGGGTATTAATAAGGTGCTTGGACCCGGTCACGGTCCCGGCAGCGCCAAGAAATTGAAGGTAGGCCACAGTGTTCCTTGCTGAAGTAGTTTTTTCGAAACAAAGTATTTCACAGTATTTCTACGGGCTGGCGCAATCGGACTTTGGCCGTCGACGAGTGATCAATTTGAATATCCAATCTTGCTTCTATAATGTCTGTAAAAAGGGCATCAGCCAGAGCTTTTGAACGTTTAAGTTAATTCTTGAGCCAGTTGTTAAGCATAATTGGATAGATAAACAAGAATTAGACAATCATAAAGTGCTTGACAAATGATTCACAACTCCAGTATTCTTAGTTAAGAGCCGGAGTTGAGTAAAACTATGGTCGACTTGAACAGAATCAGCGACAAAATCGCCAAAATGGAACAACTGAAAGAACTCTTGGCTGATCCAGAAATGGCGCGATTAGCCAGTGAAGTATTGTCGGGGGCCCAATCGAATCATTGGCCACAGTTTCCAGATATTGTCGATATAGTCGTGGGCAGACCAGATTCAAAGATACGCAAAGCACTTGAAGCTGTAACGACATTTACCGGCAAATTTACAGCGCAAGACCTGAAGGATCGGATGCGGCAATTGAATTATCAATTCAAGGCAGAGCATCCGATGATCGGCGTACAGCGCGTGTTGAGACATCTGGTAAAGGATGGAATTGTCACACGCGTAGAAGAGGGAGCCGGTCGCAGACCTCATATTTACGAAAGAAGCCCTCATATTTCTGGCAGAAGATAAGAACTAGAACGTATACAACAGTATGCGAGATTGTTGCCGCCTGGCACTCCAGGGATTCTGGGGTAGCCAAATCCGGCTGTTATCTGATAGTCCGTTTGCCCGGTGTTCGTTTCCGAACAGCGCGTTGCGTTAGCGAACACTTCTGGTCGAGTTTTTTGGTTATTGCGATGTATAATGGCCATTCATTTCATGTACTTACGGGCCAGAACGTTTCGGCACAAAAAGTGCTTTTTACCTTCTGTGCCCTGGACTTGAGGCACTGGCATCAGGGTGCTGCGGACTCTTTCAAAGGAGTTGGGTATGCGTGAAGTCAGGAAAGCAGGTTTTGCCCTTTGCCTGGGAATGGTCCTGTTTGTTCTAACCGGCTTTGGCCCCAAGCGCTCCTCTCCTCCACAGCATAAGGTTGAAGATGAGTCGATTGCCAGCCATATTGCCATGCTCAAGGCAGGCAAGCCACAGCAGAAGGCTGCAGCCGCCTACTGGTTAGGGCAGCAACACTCCGCCGCCGCAGCCGCAGTGAGCCCCCTTGTGGACCTTCTGGGTGATGCCACGGAAGTTGACCCCGTGCAATACCGGCAGCGGCGCCTGGAGAAAATGACGCTGGGAGAAGAAGTGGCTGCCGCCCTGGTCAATATCGGATATCCCTCCATTGAGCCGCTGATTCGAGTGTTGAAGACCTCTCCGCAGTCTGAAGCGCGTAAGAATGCGGCCTGGGCTCTGGGCGCGCTGCATGATACCGGCGCCACGACAAGCCAGATCTGAGAACAAGACCGTCGTTCATCATTGATCGTTGATCATTAATCTTTGATCAAGGATCATTGGGCTGCTGCGCTTAGCCGGAGACAGGACACATACATGGTGACGTTGATTCAGGATGTCCGCTACGCTCTGCGCATGCTGCGCAAAAGCCCTGCCTTTACCACCATAGCGGTACTGACTCTTGCCCTGGGCATTGGCGCGAATACAGCAATCTTCAGCCTGGTGAACGCGGTGATGCTGAAGATGCTTCCGGTGAAAAATCCGGGAGAATTGGTGGCGGTGGGCGATCCCCAGCGTGTTCATCATCGGTCGATTGGCAATCCACGAGTGGATAGTTTTTCTTACCCGCTCTATAGAGAACTGAATACCTTTAACCAGGTTTTTTCCGGCATGCTGGCCTCAGGCGAGGCGTACAGGCTGCGCATCACGGCGGCTGACAGCAACGGAGAAATTAATACCAACGTTACCGGCGTGCTGGTCAGCGGAAATTATTTTTCCGTGCTCGGAGTCAACGCGCTTTATGGCCGCGTGCTCACGCCAAAGGATGACACGGCTGCAGGCGCCAATCCTGTGGCAGTGATCAGTTACAGCTTCTGGAGAGACCAGTTCGGACAGGACCCCAGCGCTGTTGGACGAGTCATCCGCGTCAATGACACTCCATTCACGATTGTTGGTGTAGCGCCACCCGGTTTCTTTGGCGACACCGTAGGCGACCATCAGGACCTATGGGCGCCCGTGACCATGCAGGAACAGTTGATCACGGGAAGGAAATGGCTGGAAGACTATGAGGCTTCGTGGTTGCACTGTATCGCGCGGCTGAAGCCCGGTGTCTCCATTGAGCAGGCGCGTGCCAACCTGAACGTGACTTTCCAGCAAATGGTCAATGGGCCGGCGGGGGCGAAGCTGAGCAAAGACGATCGCGAAGAGCTGCAACAGGCGAAGATCCAGGTGAGTGCCGGCGGCAGTGGTTTTTCCCAGTTGCGGGGCGATTTTCAAGCGCCGTTGTTTTTGCTGATGGGCATCGTCGGGCTAGTGCTGACCATCGCATGCGTGAACGTGGCCAATCTTTTGCTGGCGCGGGCGGCCTCGCGGCAGAGAGAGATTGCAGTGCGAATGGCCATCGGCGCCGCTCCATGGCGCGTGGTCCGCCAGTTGTTGACGGAGAGCGTGCTTCTGGCTTTTGCCGGCGGTGCTCTAGGGCTATTGATTGCTCATTGGGGCACGGCAGCATTGCTGCGCCTAAGCCACAATACCCTGCTTGAGGCGGCACCCGATCTGCGCGTATTTCTCTTTACCGCTGTGGTCTGTTTGCTTACTGGAATCTTGTTTGGTCTGGTCCCCGCGCTACGTTCCCGACGGGTGGCGGTGACTGCAACGCTGAAGTCGGGCGCCCAGAATATCAGCTATTCCTATGGCGGATGGAACTGGGGCAAGTGTCTGGTCAGCGCACAGGTATCCCTTTCACTACTGGTGCTGTTTGCCGCGGGACTTCTGGTGCGCAGCCTGCAAAATATCCGCAATATCGACCTTGGCTACAATCGCGAGCATATTCTGGTGGTTTCAACTGATCCTCTCTCGGCGGGTTATGACGCGACACGCTCCTTACAGCTTGCCAACGAGATGAGTGCCCACTTTTCCAGTGTTCCGGGCGTGCGCGCCGTCACGTATTCCAGGAACGGGCTTTTCAGCGGCAGCAACTCCACAACTTCATTGAAGGTGGAAGGTTATCTTGCGCAAGGCAACTCTGATCCAAACGCTGCCTATGACGAAGTGGGACCCGGCTACCTCACCACCATTGGCATTCCGCTGATGCTGGGGCGCGATATTGGCCCTCAGGATACTGCCACCTCTCCAAAGGTTGCAGTAATCAATGAAACCATGGCCAGGATGTACTTGAACGGAATAAATCCGATTGGCAAAAAGCTGGATATTTATCAGAAACAGGTGGAGATCGTGGGTGTGGCCCGCGACGCGCGTGAGCAGGAACTTAAAGGCGAAGTGCCTCCGCGATTTTACGTTCCCGCAACCCAGCTAGGTGCACCAAATGGAATGGTTCATTTCGAGGTCAAAACCGCCGGTAATCCAAACGCCGTAATTAAATCGCTTCGTAAGCTGCTCAAAGATTTTGACGCCAGGCTCCCGGTGTATGGCGTCCGCACGGGGAATGAGCTGGCGGAAAATATGATCAGGCAGGAAACCGTGGTCGCGCAGCTTTCCAGCTTTTTTGCCGGATTGGCTTTGCTGCTGGCTGCGATTGGACTTTATGGCATCCTCTCTTATTCGGTCGCCGGGCGCACGCGGGAGATTGGTGTGCGTATGGCTCTGGGCGCACAGAGAAGCAGCGTTTTGCGGATGGTGTTGCGGGAGGCCGGAATGCTTGTGGTTTTGGGCGTGCTCGTAGGCGTACCGGCGGCGCTGCTTAGCAGCCGTGTGCTGTCATTCATGCTGTTTGGGATCAGCCGCAATGATCCGGCAGCGATGGCAGTGGTGGTGGCGATTCTGGTGGGAATCGCGCTGCTGGCCAGCTATATTCCCGCGCGCCGCGCCACCAAAGTGGATCCCATGGTGGCTTTGCGATATGAATGAGAAAATGGGGAAGGAATTGGTAATTGGGTAAATTGGTAATTTGGCAATTGAGAAGAGCAATTCGGACTGCCGCCGATAACAGGGCGCACGGGCGCAGGAAATCGGCCTTGGTTCTGTTTGAAATTACCCAATTACTAGATTACTCAATTACTAAATTTTGTCGATCAGCCAAGGCTTTTGGATACTCGAGCCTGATCGAAATGTGACGCTTTCAAAAGGACACATGATTCAGTTTCGCAATGTAGAAAAAACCGTCAAGAGCCCTGCGGGAACGGTCTGGCTGCTGCGCCGTATCAACGTCAATATAAAAGAAGGCGAATTTGTCACCATCATGGGGCCTTCAGGCGCGGGAAAGACAACGCTGTTGAGCATCATCGGGATGCTGGACGACGGTTGGGCCGGCGAATATATATTTGCCGAGCAGGCGGTGCACAAGCTGGACCGCAAGAAGCGGGCGGAACTCAATCGTCGCTACGTGGGATTCGTCTTTCAGAGTTATCACCTGCTGGATAATTTGACGGTGCAGGAAAACATTGACGTGCCGTTGTCGTACCGGGACATTCCACGAGCTCAGCGGGCTTCGATGGTGGCGGACATTCTGGATCGCTTCCAGATCGTCGGCAAGAAAGACCTTTATCCCAACCAGCTTTCCGGAGGACAGCAGCAACTGGTGGGCGTGGCGCGAGCGGTGGCAGGCAATCCAAAATTGATTCTGGCCGACGAGCCCACGGGCAATCTGCATTCCGGCCAGGCCAAGGAAATCATGGAGCTCTTCCGCAAGCTGAATGAGCAGGGAACGACTATCATCCAAGTAACGCACTCAGAGGCGAATGCCGCGTACGGAAATCGAATCGTCCAGCTTAAGGATGGATGGGTGGTGGAAGATTCGTCGGCTGTTCCCGGCAGCGCGACGGCGTAAGGGCGGTTGTTCCTAGTTGGAAAGTGGAGTCAATAATCTGTGTCAACCAAAGCGCAGGAATTACTGAGCGCGACCGTCAAGTCTGAACCGGTGCGGATACTCATCGCCGATGATCAGGCTGACGTGCGCGAAGCATTGCGCCTGCTGCTGAAAGGTGAAGGCTATACAACTGAGACGGTCAGCAGTCCTGCCGCGGCGTTGGAGTCAGTACAGAGCAATGAATTTGACATCATGCTGATGGACCTCAACTATCAGCGTGACACGACTTCGGGGCAAGAGGGGATTGACCTGCTTTCGCGCGTGCAGTCGGCGGACAATAAATTGCCGATCATCGTAATGACCGCGTGGGGCAGTGTGGAGTTGGCCGTCGAAGCCATGCGCCGTGGCGCGCGAGACTTTATCCAAAAACCGTGGGACAACAATCGTCTGCTGAGCATTATTCGCACGCAGGTTGATCTGTATCGCACCATGCGGCGGGCCGAGCGCCTGGAAGCTGAGAATAGTTTGCTGCGCGCGCAGAATCGCCCAGTATTCATCGCCGAATCAAAAGCCATGGAGCCACTGCTGAACCTGATGAGCCGCATTGGCCCGAGTGACGCTAACGTTTTAATCACAGGTGAACACGGCACAGGGAAAGAAGTGGTGGCGCAAACGCTGCACGCGCTCTCTTCCCGCAGCGGGCGCCCCATGATTACGGTGAACACCGGCGGGCTGCCGGAAGGCACCTTCGAGAGTGAGTTGTTTGGGCACGTGAAGGGCGCGTTCACTGACGCGCGGGCCGATCGCGTCGGGCGCTTTGAGCTGGCGGACCGCGGCACGCTGTTTCTCGACGAGATCGCCAACGTCCCGCTCAAACAGCAAGCCAAGCTGCTGCGCGTGCTGGAAACAGGCGAGATGGAGCGCGTTGGCTCTTCCAAAACGCACAAGGTTGACGTTCGCGTGATCTCGGCCACCAACGCTGACCTGAAGCTGGAAAGCGCTGAAGGGCGCTTCCGCTCAGACCTGCTGTTTCGATTGAATACGGTTGAGCTGCACATTCCTCCGCTCCGCGAGCGGAAAGAAGACATCCCGCTGCTGGCTACACATTTTCTCAAGCTGTATGCGCAGCGATATCGCAAGCCGGTCAAGGGCCTGGACCCCGCGGCCCTGCAGAAGATGCTCGACCATCAGTGGCAAGGGAACGTGAGAGAGTTGGACCATGCGACGGAACGGGCTGTATTGATGAGCATCTACGAGCAAATCCATCCCAACGACCTGGGCCTGGAAAGCGACAAAGCAGCTCCGGGCAAGATTGAAGACATGAGCCTGGAAGACGTGGAATCCCTGCTGATCAAGAAGGCGCTTGCACGCCATTCGGGTAACATCAGTCATGCGGCGGACGCGCTCGGTCTGAGCCGTAGCGCGCTTTATCGCCGCATGCAAAAGTATGGTTTCTGATCCGGACCGCCAAATCGGTTTCGTTCCCACCGTCAAATCCCCGCCCAAACGGACCAAGCTGAATTTCGACACTCGCATCCTGCTGATGACTCTTCTCATCAGTCTACCCGGCGCCATCGTGGCAGAAATTTTTCTCTGGGTCGGCGACCACTCCATCGAACTCAAGTGGACGGTCACGCTCTTCATCGTAGTCGCCTGGGCCATCGGCAGTTCCATGCTCCACGCGCAGGTGATTCGTCCGATGCAGACCCTCTCCAACATGGTGGCGGCCATCCGCGAAGAAGATTTTTCTTTTCGACTCCGCGGCGGCGGACGCGAAGATTCTCTCGCCGACCTGATCTTCGAAATCAACTCGCTGGCCATGCGGCTGCAGCAGCAAAAGATCAGCGCGCTTGAAGCCACCGCCCTGCTCAAGAAAGTGATGATGGAAATTGACGTCGCCGTCTTCACCTTCGATCAGCAACAGCGCCTGCGTATCGTAAACCGCGCCGGCGAGCAGCTCATGGGCCGCATCGCTCCGCGCATGCTTGGCCTCACCGCTGAAGAACTGGGCCTCAACGAATTCCTGCAATCGCCCGGCCCGCAGACCGTGCAGATGACCTTCCCCGGCAAGCATGGACGCTGGGCCATAAGCCACACCTCGTTTCGCGAAAACGGCGTGCCTCACCAACTACTCATCATCTCCGACCTCAGCCGCGCCCTGCGTGAAGAAGAGCGCCAGGCGTGGCAGCGGCTGATCCGCGTGCTGGGTCATGAGTTGAACAACTCACTCGCTCCCATCAAATCGATCGCCGGCACTCTGGGCTCGCTCACCGTGCGCGCCGCACTGCCGGAAGACGTTGCCCAGGACATGCAACAGGGCCTGCGCGTAATTGAAAACCGCGTGGAATCGCTCAACCGATTCATGCAGGCTTATACACGCCTGGCGCGCATGCCCGCGCCCACGCGCACCCGCATGGACGTTGGTCCCCTGGTGCAGCGCGCGGCATCGCTGGAGCGGCGGCTTCCAGTCACGTCCACCGGAGGCCCGGCCGTGACCATCGACGCCGACCCTGACCAGATCGAGCAACTGCTCATCAATCTGATCCGCAACGCCGTCGACGCCTCGCTTGATCCTTCGCTCAAACATCCGGGCTCGGTCGAGGTCGGCTGGCGCACCAACGCCCGCAGCGTTGAGGTCTTCATCCGCGACGAAGGCCCCGGCCTGCTCAACAGTGACAATCTTTTTGTGCCATTCTTCACCACCAAGCACGGCGGCAGCGGCATCGGGCTGATCCTGAGCCGCCAGATCGCCGAGGCCCACGGCGGCGTCCTGCAACTCTCCAACCGCCGCGACCGCACCGGCTGTGAGGCCGTGATCGCCCTGCCGATCACGTATGAGGCGGGGCTCTCTGGTTGATTTTCCGATCACTGTTTATCTGTGCCGATCAGTGGTGAGTTCTTGTTTGGGTTTCAAGTTCGGGGTACCCTGCAAGCCCTGTTTGGTTTGCTGGGTTTTCAATTTCGGCGATTTTGGCAATTTTGGCACTTCTGGCAATCTCCTTCGTGTTCCTGCCCTGTGTGGTTAATGGTTTTGGTTTTCCGATCACGGCGATGTCGGCGATCACGGGCGATCACGGCGATCTCTTCTCTCCCTTGTCCTTTGTGGTCAAAGGTTTTGTTTTTTCCCATCAGCGTTCATCTGCGGAATCTGCGGCAAGGTCTTCTGCAGATCGCTTATTACTTTCTTCAGCTCAATCACCTCCAGCGGACACTCTGGCCAGTTGTGTTCCCAGCACACAATCAGGTCGCAGCCGTTCGGATCATGCCCGTGCTTCAGAAAATTTCTGCTCTCCTGTTCCAGTTCGATTCTTGCGCGCTGCAGTCGGTCCCTTCCCACCATCCGCAGCGCCTCAATGTCGGGAAACTCCGCCTGCACACGCAACACCAGAAAGCCCAGCCGGTCCGCGATTGCTCCAAACAGGAAGAGCACCCCGAACTCATTGGTCGGCGCAAATACCAGTGCCCCGCACTGTATCGGCGCACCGTAAGTGGGCTGGCCCGGAATGGTTTGCGCAAACGGTCCCGCAAACGTCAGCGGGCTGGCCGCCTGGGGTTCGCGCGTATCATTCACCAGCGCCAGCACGTCTTTCCACTGCTCCTCCAGCCCGCTCGCCTCGGCAAATCTTTTCAGTCCCACCGGTACATAGTTCCAGCTCACAAACCGCGTTCTGAGAGGTCTCACGCTGTACTGGCTTAGCGCTCCATATTCTTTCATCGTCGGGAGTTTTTTCAGTGACCTGGCTACCCGCGCCCAGTCATGGAACAAATTCTCCATCTCCACCTTCTTGGCGCCAGACGCTCTTTCAAGCTTGCATTCGCGCAAAGCTCGATTAAGCGTGCCAAAGTGCCTCCTCAAATCGCGGCGGCTTACTCCGCCGTAGTTCTTCAGTTCCTCACGTGTGGGTACGCGCCCTAACTTCGTCGCGCACGTCAAAACGGCTGCCATTACCTCTTCTTTAGTCATGCTTTTCGCTCCAATAAAAAAGCCACCCAGGTCTTGGGTGGCTCTGATTTCAAAAACTGTTTGATTTCTCGATATTTGTGTGGCACAGCCTGGGGGCCCCGTTTAAGACCGATTCTGGCTTAACGGGGTTGAGGCGCCCTCGGCTGTGGCCCTTTATCGATCTTCCAATCTTCCTCCTTCGCTTCCTCCATTCCTCCGTGTTTCAAGGTTTTGCTTTTCAATTTCGGCGATTTTTGGCAATTTTGGCACTACTGGCAATCTCCTTTGTACGGGCAGAATAAAAAAGCCACCCGGTTCGGGTGGTCAGATCTAAAATGCCTTTTCTCGAATGTATTTTAATGCAACTAGATGAATCTAATGGCTTTAAGCTGGATCAACATAGGTACACACTTCGAGCGTCATGGATGAAAGCAATTCAAGCACACGGGCCAATCTCGACCGGCGCTGAATGCTTCTTCGTGGTCATGGCAGGCGGGCGAAGGACAAACTTTGTCCGCGGACCAACTGACGTGGTTGCAGGCGGTTTCGGGTAGTTTCCCCATTCACAGGTAGCGCTTGGCTAAATCGCAATTCGCCAATCGCTAACTACTTAAGTTCCGGCAGCGCCGCTCCCGGCGGAACTGATCGAACTATAGGCGAAAACCGTCTGAATTGCAAGCGCGAAATAGTACATCCCGAGACAGTTTCCTCTGCCATGCCGCATCAGGGAGTTCTCCCCAACCGCGCGGATGCTGGCATCGTTAAGATTTATTAAAATTTACTCAGGAAACCCCCGCCGCCTATTGACAATCAAGTCTTACCGCCGTAATAATTTCACCCCAGTTCGGCAGCATCTCTCTATTCCGGTTGCTGTTAAAAGTTTCCCAGCCTGTACGACGGATAGCCAGGACGGGAATTAAACAAATCCATCAATTTGGCGCCGCCCCCCTGCGGAGGTCAGTTCACGTGTCCGAATTCGACTACCATTGTTTCCACCACTCTCACGAAATTCCGCAGGTTGGGCCTTTATCAACGTTCCTCAACTCGGTTCGACACCCAGGCACAGACTTGCGTGCGGCGAATCTCGATTTGTTCCCTTCACTCAGAAGCTAGCAGGACAAAAACAAGGCGAGTCGTTGGTCTTTTCCTTACGAAGAAACCCGGCAGCAAATTCGTTCGGTCAGGCCAATGACCGCAAGCGGACAACTCAGCAATAACCAAGGAGCGCAACCATGGGTAACAATCGCAATGACCGATTCTGGCTTTCTGAAAAAAGCGACAGAGCCAGGCTTAGAAATGCAGAAAATGCACGCAAGAACCGCGCTGAGATCGTGAAGGCCTTATCGCACGGCAAGATCTCGCGCCGCGAACTCGTCCGCATGGGCCTGTTCACCACCGCCGGAGTGTTAGCGCCCATTGGTGGTTTGAGCCCGTTCGTTCGCAGTGCCCAGGCCCAAACAACCAGTTTTAGCAGCGGCTGTTTCGGGTTTGACGTTCCCACCGGAATGTCGCCCAGCCCTACCTTTGGGGTCCCGGCATTTTCAGCCGCCATGCCCCGTTTCGACGTGCTCCGGCGAAATACAGTTTCAACGCTGAATCCAGCACCCCAGGCCGCGGCCAACACCACGCAGCAGCCGGTTGATCCTCTGCTTGGCGGCGGCACTGGTCCAATCGAAGGTCGCCCGCCGGGTGCCATTTGGGCGCACCAGCGATTCGCGCAATTCCCACCCCAGATCGCCATTGAGGTCAATGCCGCACAGGCAACCGCAAACACCACTTACAATCCCGGCGTTGCGTCGAACTTGAACTCCGGCATCAATCCAGCCCAGTCCTTTCCGCTGAGATTCAGCCTCGACCCCCGCTTCCCCACGCAGCAGCCAAACTCCGTGTGGACTTTGAACGGAACCATTCCGCCCAAGCTGGCACAGGTGCGCTATGGGGAGCCGGTCTTGTTCCGCTATCACAATCGCCTTCCCGCTGACGTAAGCCAGAATAATGGCTTTGGACGCCACACCATCAGCATGCACGAGCACAACGCTCACCACGGGGCGGAAAACGATGGCTTCACCGGAGCCTATTTCTTCCCCAATGAGTTCTACGATTATCACTGGCCCTGGGTATTGGCAGGATTTACCACCATCAACACTGGCGCCACGGATGCTCGTGCCGGCGCTCCCAATGATGCTGGCGGGATCAACAAGGTGCCCGGCGACTGGCGGGAAACCATGAGCACTCACTGGTTCCACGACCACATGTTCAGCTTCACCGCTCAGAACGTCTACAAGGGCATTGCCGCCATGAACAATATCTACAGTTCGCTGGATCGCGGAGACGAAACCGTCAACGATGGGGTCAATCTGCGGCTGGCCAGCGGATCTTCCAATGGCAAGGGCTGGGGCAACCTGGATTATGATGTGAACCTCATGCTGGCGGACAAAGCGTGGGACTCAAGCGGACAGCTCGCCATGGACATCTTCCAGTTCGATGGTTTCCTCGGCGACCAGATAACGGTGAATCTCGCCTGGAAGCCGTACTTTGAAGTAGAGCGCCGCAGGTATCGCTTCCGCATCCTGAATGCCAGCGTTTCTCGCTTCTTTAAGCTCGCGCTGGCTGACGCCTCAGGCAACGCTCGGACGTTTTGGCAAATCGCCAATGATGGCAATCTGCTGCCGAGAGTTGCGCCCCTGACTCAGACCGATGAGCTGGGCATCGCCGAGCGTTATGACATCATCATCGACTTCGCCAACTTCAACCTGAACGACAAGCTGTGGTTGGTAAATCTTGCCGAGCATCAGAACGGGACGGAGCCGGACGCTGATCTCACACTCGCGCAGGCGCTGGCCACGCCGCAGTGCGATCCGGGTGTCGGCAAATTCCTGGAGTTCCGCATCGTGCGGAATCCAACTAATCCCGATGTAAGCCGCGATGTCAGCGTGGCGGCTAATCAGACGCTTATCCCCAACCCTGACCTGTCCCAGATACCCGTTGCCAAGACACGCAACTTCGTGTTCGACAATAACCCGAATGTGGACACCAATGATCCGGTAACAACCTTCATCACCGGCGCTGGTGGCCAGAGGCCCGCATGGGGCATCGCTACCGACGGCCAGAGAAATGCACTAGCGGCGGACTTCGGTCGAGTCACGGCGGCGCCCAGCTTCGGTACCCGCGAAACCTGGACCCTGACCAATGCGCGCGATCGCTGGGACCACCCCATTCACATTCACTTTGAGGAAGGAGTGATTCTTTCTCGCACAGATAATAGAGGGAATTCTGTGCCCATATCACTGGCGGAGCAGGGACGCAAGGATGTTTACCGCCTGCATCCGGGCGGAAGTGTCACCATCACCATGCAGTTCCGCGATTGGGGCGGCATGTTTATGGAGCACTGCCACAACACCATGCACGAGGATAATGCCATGCTGATGCGCTGGGAAATCGACAATGGCGGCGCTCCGTTCTTGAGACCGCTGCCAACTCCGATCCCGTCGCCTCAGGGCGTGACCTTTGAGGCCCCGGATGACAACATGTGCAATGGCGTGGAATTTCAAACAGAACCGTGCTGACAGAAAGGCTGCGCCAGCACGCTGGCGGGCCGTCCCTCCTCGAAAAGGGGCGGCTCGCCGATTATCTTGAAGTTGGACTGATAAGGAGTTCGGGCCATGCAAGTAAAAAATTGGGTAAGGATCGCAGTTTGTTCAGTGTTGCTCGTAGCTGGGTTGGTGCTCCTTCAGATCAGCCCCGCATCGGCTGATTCGCGCAGGGGAGCTGACTACTTCACCAACGTCACGCTCATCACCCAGGACGGAACCATGGTCCATTTTTACGATGACCTGCTCAAAGGCAAAATTGTTGCCATCAACCTGATCTATACCAATTGCGAGTACTCGTGTCCCCTGGAGACTGCTCGTTTGGCACAGGTGCAAAAACTTCTTGGCGACCGCGTTGGCAAGGATATTTTCTTTTATTCCATCAGCATTGATCCGGTTCGGGACACTCCAGCCGCTCTCAAGGCCTATGCCGCAAAATTTCATGCCGGGCCGGGCTGGACATTCCTTACAGGAAAAAAAGAGGACATTGATCTGCTCAGCAAAAAGCTGGGATTATATTCCGATCCCAGGCTCAGCAAAGATGGACATACTCCTCACCTGCTGATCGGCAACGAAGCAACAGGCCAGTGGATGCGGGACTCCGCCAGCGACAATCCAAAATTTCTTGCCAACTTGATTGGCAATTTTATGAACAGTTGGAGAAATGCCAGCACCGCCCCGCAAAAAAAGAGCTACTCTGAGGCGACGCCGATTGATCTGAGCAATATCGGGAAGTACCTCTTCTCCAAGGAATGCGCGGCCTGTCACACCATTGGACATGGCGACAAAATCGGGCCGGACCTGCTCGGCATAACCAATGTTCGCGACCGGGGATGGCTCAGGCGCTACATCCATGAGCCGGACAAAATGTTGGCTGAAAAAGATCCTATTGCCCTGGAGCTCTTTCAAAAATACAAAGAGGTGCGGATGCCGAACTTGCGCGTGGGCGATGCTGACATGGATGCGCTTATTAACTTCCTGGCTTCTCAGGGAACCGACACCGCCCCTAGGCCGAAACCCGAGGAACCCAAGACCGGCGTAGCTTTGAAGTAGTCCCATGTAAACGCCATATTTCGTAGGCACTTTGGCCGTAGTGTCACACGACAGGACACGTATCAGGGTACGCCCCCAGCCCTCACCTTTAGGTGAGGTGAGCGAAGCGAATAGGGGCCGTAAGAGAAAAAACGAAATTTCCTTGCGCCGCCGGCCCGCGCGCAGCGCAGCGGAGAGTGTTCCTTCTCTCCGCATTTTTTCCATCCGGCTAGCCGCTTCGTGCGTTATGCATCTTTCACACCCCCTTACGGACACGTCAACGGCCCGAACGGCGTCGCCGGCTTGGTCAGCGCTTTGGTGTTGGGATAGCTGAATGCTCCGCTGATCGCGCTGGAAGGCGATTTCTGCTCGAACCACTGCAACAGCGCCTCAGTCTGCGGATGATAGGTAAATCCGGAAACGTGTACCGGGAAGACGGCGTTGGCCAGCACCTCGACCGGGTCTCCGACCTCAAGATCGTTTTGGCACGTTCCAGGCGAGTTGGGGAACTGCCAGGCCGGAACCAGGTTGTTGACGAAAGGATCGTCGAAGATCTCTGAAAGTTCATGGCTGAGAGCGGTCACATCCTGAAAACCGCCGCTGAAAGTGCCCGGAGAAATCCAGCTGGCAAAAGCAAACACCCAGCGTGACTCCTTCGGCGTGCCGTTGTCAGTGAAGTAGGTATGGAAGCCCAGAACGCAGCAGGCGCCCATGCCGCCGGAGCTGTTCACCGAGTAGAGGAAGGTATTGGGGA
>Ga0137395_10000099_pt1 | contig 27589 bp, 15 predicted proteins | sample czobulk216metaG_FD_108283 | JGI IMG/M metagenome (GOLD analysis project Ga0137395, IMG submission 108283) | Vadose zone soil microbial communities from Angelo Coast Range Reserve, California, USA - czobulk2.16 metaG | ecosystem: Environmental > Terrestrial > Soil > Vadose zone | place: USA...
GTCGGCGCCTACGGACTCGAGGGCGAGCGCATCATTTGCGCGGGACTGCCCTATACGAGCCCCGTGGTGGACGGCCGAGAGATCTGCCGCCGGCACCTTCTCGACAAGCTCTATCTGTTCGGGTCGGCAAACTCAGTACTCTATCGAGCGGATTTGCTGCGAGGCGATGAACGCTTCTACAACGAGGCGAACATTCATGCAGACACCGAAGCCTGCTTTGCGCTGCTGGTGGCCTCTGACTTTGGCTTCGTCCATCAGGTGCTGACCTTTACCAGAGTGCGCGCGGGTTCCGAGACCGCCAGGTCTCTGGACCTCCATACCGATCTTGCAGGCACGTTGCAGATTCTCAAGATGTACGGCGCGCACTATCTGACTACGGAAGAGCTCGACGCTTTGATCGACGAGCACGTCGCCGATTATTATCGCTTTCTCAATCAGAGCGTTTTCGTGAGACGCGATCGAGAATTCTGGGAGTATCACAAGAAACAGCTGGCGGACGCCGGTATTCCCTTCAGCCGGACGCGTTTGATCTGGGCGACGCTGGCGTCGTTGCGTCGCGCGCTCGTGCCCAAATCCAGCTGGCTCGACAGACGCCTGACGTCAGGACGACGGAAAACGGTCGCCGCTCCCGCCGCCGAGGGATCCGAGCGGAACGCGCTGCTCGGCGAATCCAGCGGCACGAGGGGAGCGAAATGAAATTGCCGAACTTGAGCGAGTCGATGTACGTGGCGCGGTTGCGCTACATCCAGTCGGTCCACGAACCACCCGAACGCCGCAATCCGGACACGATGGTGCGCCACTTTATTCCGTTTCGTCAGCGCCTCGGAACCGCGTGGCTAGGCCGCCAGGATCTCGCGAGACTGCGCGCCGAACCGTTCTATCACTATCTGATCGCGCGGACCAAGTATTACGACGAGGTCCTGACGGACGCTGTTGACGATGGGGTGCGGAAGATCGTGATCGTCGGTTGCGGCAGCGATACGCGAGCCTACAGGTTTCAGGATCTCCTCCGCGCCAGGGGCGTACAGGTGCTCGAATGCGATCAGGCGCAGGCCATCGAGATCAAGCAGCGCATGACGAAGCGATGGCGCGGCGCCGACTACGTCCAGTTCCTGCCCATCGATTTGAACGACGACGCCTGGCCCGTGCTGGGGGGCTGGCTGGGAGACAACACGGGCCCCAAGAGCCTCGTGCTCATGGAAGGCGTCAGCCCGTACGTCAACGAGCGCACGTTCAATCAGTTCCTGCGCTTCCTCGCCGCCACCCTAGCGGTAGGCAGTTCCGTGGCGTACGACTTCAAGATTCGTGGAATGAGTGACGACGAAGGCCGCGGCGGACGAACCCACGAACCGTTCCGGCTGTCGGCCGACGAAGTTGAAGTGGCTGCCTACCATCGGGTGCGCGGGCTCAGGCTCCTGCACATGGAGGTCAGTTCTCACTTGAGCACTCGTCTGCTGCCCGGCCTGACGGAGACCACACCGTTATTTGCCGAAGACTGTCTGATTCGGCTGGACGTCGCCTGATCCGCGGTTCCGTATGAAACGTTCTTACGAAGAGTTCGATCTGTCGGGCGTTCGGACGTACCCGCTCAAGTCTCGTCAGAGCAAGGCGCACGCGGAAGACTTCGGGCGTCCATGCAGCGAGGGCGCGAGCATCACACAGCTCATCGACTCGCTTCCGAACATCCTTGCGGCCGCGGATTTCAAAGCGGTCGTTCGCGCCATCGTCGACGCGAAGCACCGAGGCGGCGGCGTTATCTGGGGGCTCGGCGCTCACGTCGTCAAGACTGGACTTGGTCCGATTCTGATCGACCTGATGGAGCGCGGATTCGTATCGGCGCTCGCCACAAACGGCGCGACCGTCATTCACGACTTCGAAGTCGCGCTCGGCGGCGCCACGTCGGAGGAAGTCGACGAAGCGCTGGGCCCGGGCCGCTTCGGCATGGCGGAGGAGACGGGACGGCTGCTGAATGGCGCGATCACGAACGGCGTGGAGAAGGGGCTGGGAATCGGGCAGGCGGTTGGCCGGTTCCTCCTCGAGCAGCAGCCGCCGTTCGCGCAGAGCAGCATTCTGACGGCGGCCGCGCGCCTCGACATACCGGTGACCGTTCACGTCGCGATCGGCACCGATATCATCCACATGCACCCGGCGGCGTCGGGCCGTGCGCTCGGAGAGGGCAGCCTGCGCGATTTCAGGTATTTCGTCACGAACGTCGCGCGCCTTGACGGTGGCGTGTACCTCAATTGCGGGTCGGCGGTGGTGCTCCCGGAAGTGTTTCTGAAGGCCGTGGCGCTGGTCCGGAACACGGGCATCGCCCTCACGAATCTCACGACGGTCAACCTGGATTTCGTTCGTATGTATCGTCCGCAGACGAACGTTGTCACGCGGCCAACCGCCGGCGGCGCCGGGCGCGGCTATTCGCTCGTGGGCCACCACGAGCTGATGATTCCACTGCTGGCTGCCGCCATCGTCGATCAGGCGAAGCGGACTCGCGCACCACAAACGGCGGCAGATTCTCAGGCCGGAAGATAGCGACGTTCACGCGGGCGGCCGACGCCCGAACGAGGTTGAATGGCAATGCACCACGCGACAAAGAAGCGGCTCGCAAGTCTGCTCTGGCCCAGGTTCTCGCACGCAGTCGAGACGATCAACAGAAACGCGGACATGATGGCCACCATCCGAGGCTATGAGGCCAATGCCGTTCAAACGTTCGTGGATCGCAAGGAACTGTATGCCGAGGTCAACAAGCGTCTCGGCAACGTGGCGATGAGTTATCTCGAGTTCGGAGTGTGGCGGGGAGAGACGCTGGAGGCCTGGACGAAAATCAACACGAACGAGGCCTCACGCTTCTACGGATTCGACTCCTTCGAGGGTTTGCCGGAGAACTGGGTTCACGCGTTCGGCGCCACCAAGAAGGGCGACTTCGGTGTTGACGGAAAACTGCCCGCTATCTCCGACCCGCGAGTGTCGTTCCTGAAGGGGTGGTTTCAGCACACGCTCCGCCCGTTCTTGAGCAGCACGCCGATGAAACACCCGATCGTGATTCACAACGACAGCGACCTTCATTCGAGCACGCACTACACGTTGAGCACGCTGGACCCATATCTCGAGGCGGGCGACATCATCATCTTCGACGAGTATTCGTCGGCGTCCAATGAATACCTGGCATGGGAGCAGCACAAGCGATCGTTCATGCGCAGCGCCGAGTGCATGGCCATGAGCGATCATTGGACGCAAGCGGCTTTCGTCATTCTGTAGCGACCACGCGAATCCCGTCTTTCTCAGGGCCACCGCTTCGGCGTGGCCCATCCCACCGCGCCCAGTTCCCGGGCAGTTGAACTCGTCCCTCCTATTGCCATTGCGTCGGCGCAGCCGGCGGCTCGGTTTCCCCTGTCCGGCGACATCGTCAAAGTCCACTTGCCATTCGTCAGGACCACCTAAGTCAGCTTCTTGGCTGACTAGCACCGCGCACGGCGCGCGGAGTCTTTCGTTTTTCCGCCTATTTACCCCGTAGTCACAGAAACTCGACCATGGACGCCTTCTTGCTCTCAGCCGGCAGCGCGGAGCGGGTGAGCTGGACTCACGAGATGTGTGTCCGAGTTCCATGGTCTCGGAAGGGCGCGGCGTCCAGAGGAGACTCCGATCAGGTGCCGCGAAACAGCAATTGATTAGGGAGCAGCCATGTCCAAGACGAAGGTGTGGGTCCTTGCCGCGGCAGCCGCGCTCATCGGCCTACACGCGCAGCCGGTTCAGGCGGCCACGGTTTATCGCGCCGTCGGATCGTGCACGACCAGTCCGGTTGTGCCGTCCTCGCGGCACTACTCGACCATCCAGGCCGCGGTAAATGCATCGGTCGCGAGCGGCCAGGCCGCGATCATCCTGGTGTGTCCCGGCACGTACCGGGAGCAGGTCGAGATCGGTCCGGGCCCTGACTACGCGCCGGTGATCACGCTGAAAGGATCGGCCGCGGGCGCCATCATTGCCCCACCCGCAGGTGGATTGGTCGCGAACTATCACAGCAGCATCCCGCTCTTCAGCGGGCCGACCGACGCGAATTCCAACGGCTGGATCGCCGCGCAGTTGCTCGTCCACGACACGTCGATTGTGTCGGTCAGCAATATCGCCGTCGACGGCACAGGCGCGGCATGTGCGTCGGTCGCAGGTGTCCCGTCGGCAGTGGCGGGCATTCTGTTCGCCAACGTCGGGGACGAGTCGTACTTCACGACGGCAGGTTCGATCAAGAGCGTGTCCGTCCACGACCTTCCGGGGTTTTCGGTCGGCGGACCCTGCGGATACTCTTCGGGCATCATCTCCGAGAACTCGCACATCAAGATCACCGACAACACGGTCACGAACGCCTTCTACGCGGGAATCTGGCAGGTCGGGGGCATCAGCGATATCCTCCGCAACACCGTCTCCTACGTCGGCGTCTCCGGCATTCGGGTGACGTCCGGGCTGCCGAACGATCTCTCTGTCAACAAATTGTTCCAGATCACGGAGAACGCCATCGTGCTGGAAGGCGGAACGGACGGAGCGACGATCGACTCGAACACCATCACGCCAACGATCTCGTTCGGTATCTACGCGGTCGACACGCACAACAGCTACATCGTGAACAACTCGATCACTGGTGGATTTGGAAGCATCTTCCTGGACCTCCAGTCGTCCGGCAATCTTGTCCAGAACAACGCGCTCTATAGCTGCGGCTTTGCCTGCATCATGGATCGCGGATCATGGGGCGGGAATCTGATCCACTGGAACGACTTGTTCGGCGGCGCGCAGTACGGAATCTGGCTTAACACGCCTGCCGATGACGACGAGTACGGAACGCTCTTCGCCGGACCCTTCCCGATTGAAATCTGTCACTCGTCGAACCCTGGGTTCAGCGTCGGATTCTGCTCGGAAGGCAACTGACCGTCGCGGCCGTCCGACTAGACCACTGAAAGCGAAACATCGATGCCCGCCGTGCCGTGTGCACGGTCGAGCATCGATGCTTCTATAGATGGAGCGGGAGGCAGGAATCGAACCTGCGGCCACAGCCTGGAAAGCCGCGACTCTACCACTGAGTTACCCCCGCAATTCAGTCACGTCGGTCAAATCACAACGCTACTTCGGACGCGAGCGGACGGACCGTCGCAAGTTGGCGGAGAAGGGCACCTTCCACCATCTCTGTCGAGATCAGGTCCATGCAGTTCGGCGCGAAGTCGCACGAGTTCTTGTAGCAGCTCAGACACGTCATGTCCGGGACGACTTTTTCGCCGAGCCCGTAAAGGTCGATTTCGGCCGCGCTCGTCGGCCCGAACAGGACGACCGTTCTCTTCCCGAGCGCCAGCGCCAGGTGCATCGCCAGCGTATCGCCGGTGACCGCGACATCGCAATGACTGAGCAGCGCCGCGAAGTGGCGCACGGTGTTATCGCAGCCTGGATCGATCAGCGGGATCGACGACGCCCGCTTGAGCCGATCGTTGCGCTCCTGTTCCGCCGGCCCGCCGAGCAGCAGGAACTGCACGTCTTCACGCCGCCCGACACGCGACACGAGATCGACGTAGCCGTCCTCGCGCCACTGTTTGAGCGGCCAGCGCCCGCCGGCGCCCGTGTTCAGGCCGATGACCGGGCGTTCGAAGTCGAGGCCCACCGACTCGAGATGTTTCCGGGCACGCTTGATCTCGTCCGCCGAGAGCTCGAAGACGTAGTGATGCTTCCGGCCTGACAGCTCGAGAATGTCGGCCATCCGGTCCTGATACGTCGCCGCCCCCTGCCTCTTGATGTCGTCGAAGACTCCGGCCTCGAGCCAGCGCCTTGCCGCTTCGTTGGTCGGCTGCACGCACCCGCGCTCGTCCAGCACGAACCCGTCTTTCCGATCCGACCGCGCGGCGGCTGCGAGAGCGGCGCTCGTCTTCGACGCGTCCAGGTTGATCACGCGATCGAAAGTGCGTGTCTGAAGATGCACGAGTGCTTCCGGCCCGAGTTCCAGTACTTCGCTGACGTACGGGTTGCGTTGGAGAAGAGGGACGGAATCCTTGCGCGTGATCCAAGTGATGGAGGCCCGCGGATGCACTTCGGCGAGTGGCGGCAGGAGCGCCGTCGATCGCAACACGTCGCCCATGGCGTCCAGCTTGATGATCAGCAGACGTTCTTCGACTTTCTGATATTGATCGCACGTGCACAACACGCCGGTCTGCTTGTGCCACACGCACGGCCGATCGCCGAGAAAGAACTTGCAGTCGAACGCAATCTCGCGAGAGCCGACGATGGGAATCACCTTTGTCATTGGAATTGCGAGCCGTCTATGAATTCGCCGCGACCGGGTTGGATTGCAGAACGTCGACGAGCCGCGACGTCGACAGCCCCGGGATGCGGCTGACGATGTAAATCTCGCCGCCGGCGCGTTTGACCGTTTCACTCTCGATGCAGTTTTCGCCGTACTCGGAGCCGTTGACGTGAACGTCGGGTTTGACCTCTTTCAGAAACGCGATGGGATCGGACTCATCGAAGATGTGGACGTAATCCACCATTCGCAGCGCGAGCAGCATTTCGGCGCGCGCTCGCTCAGGAATGATTGGCCTGCTCGGCCCTTTGTACGACTTCACGGACGCGTCGCTGTTCAGACCGACGATCAGAATGTCGCCGCGTTGACGTGCCTCGTTGAGAATGTGCAGGTGGCCGTTGTGCAGAATGTCGAAACTGCCGTTGATGGTCACGATCCGCTTGCCCTTGGCTCGCAGCGTCGTCGCCAGCTGGGCGAGGGCGTGCCGGGGCACAAGCCTCAGAGCGTCGGTGTCGAGGAGAATCTCTTCGGGTGTGACCGTGGCGGTTCCGAACTTGCCGACGACAACGCTGGCGGCCCTGTTCGCGAGTCCGACGGCGGTCGAATGATCGGCCCCGGCGGCGCGGGCGAGCGCGAAGGCGGCGACAACTGTGTCGCCGGCGCCGCTGACATCGAATACTTCCCGCGCCAGTGTCGGCATGGCGAACTGTTCGGTTGCCGTCCGGCTGCAGAACAGGATGCCGTGAGGTCCGAGCGTGAGGACGACGTTGGTCTCGAGCTCGGACGCCAGCGCGACCGCGACGGAGACGATGCCGTCCTTCGTCGGTTCAGCTTCGGGCAGACGCAGCAGCGCTCGAGATTCCTTCCAGTTGGGCGTCAGGTAGTCGCAGCCGCGGTAGGACTCACGATGTTGCGGCCGCGGATCGACGATGACGTCGAGACCCGACTCGTGTGTGCGCCGGATGATGGCTTGCGAGAGCGATTCGGACAGGAATCCTTTCGCGTAGTCGGAGATGACGACGATGTCGCAGTTCTCGACGCAGGCGTCGAAGAGGCTCAGGATTTCCGATTCGACAGACGGCGCGAGCTGCTGGATTTCTTCGTAATCGAGGCGAACGATTTGCTGCTGCTGTCCGACGACCCGCGTCTTGCGAAGCGTCGCCAGCCCGTGGTCGACCGCGAGCAGGTCGATGCCTGCCTCCGATGCGCACTTCCGCAGCGTCTGACCGCCTTCGTCGTGGCCCACGAGGGCAATCAACGTCGCGTGTCCGCCGAGCGAAACAACGTTGGCTGCTGTGTTCGCGGCGCCGCCGAGAACGCGCCTCGCCGTATTGACCCGAAGAACGGGAACGGGAGCCTCCGGTGAAATCCTGCTGCAGTCGCCCAGCAGGTACTCGTCCAGCATGGCGTCACCCAGGACCAGCACGCGCCGGTTCTTGAACTCCGAGACGTGCCGTGCGAGCGGATCTGTCAGTTCGTCGAGAGTCATCTGGATTCCCAAGCCGTGCCGCAGAACGCGTCGGTCAGTTGGCCCACGCCATTCATAAGGCAAAGGGCGCACCGGATGCGCCGCCCGGAGTGATATCCTATAAGGCGTTGATTTTGTGGTAGTTAGATGGTGACTAACCACCTGCGACCAGACCCACGGACCGGGAAAGTCTCCGTTGCTGCAGACTTTAGTTTCTAATTGGGAGCGACACATGTCCGCCGATTCGACTGATACCCTTCGCGCGATCTTCGACAACACGGTCAGCGTGCACCAGAGATACATGACGTACGGACTCGACAGAATCGTAACTGCCGCCGATGCCATATGCCGTGCGGTCGCATCCGGCCGGAAGGTCCTGGCGTTTGGCAACGGTGGCAGTGCGTCGGATGCAGAGCACCTGGTGGCCGAGCTCGTTGGACGGTTCGAAGGGGAGCGCCGCGCCCTCGCCGGCGTCGCGCTGACGGCCGACTCGTCGGTGATGACGGCCATTGGCAACGACTACGGCTACGAACGTGTCTTCACCCGTCAGATCGAAGCCCTTGGGCAGCATGGGGATGTCGCGTTCGGGATTTCGACGAGCGGCCGCTCGCCAAACGTCGAAGCGGCGCTGGCCGCTGCGAAGGGCCGTGGCATGGTCACCATCGCCATGACAGGGCGAGACGGCGGCAAGATGGGCGCCGAGGCCGACATACACCTCAACGTGGCCGAGGCGTCGACGCCGCGCGTCCAGGAGGTCCACCGCACCATCATGCACGCGATGTGTACGTTGATTGATCGCAGCGTGAGAGCTGAGTCCGGCCAGCCACAGACATGAGCCGGACTCGAGTGTTTGTCAGTCGCAGCTTCGCTCGCTAGGGAACGATCCGCAGGTTCGTCGGAGCCGACGGCGGAGTGCCGCCGCTGGCATAGCAGTTCGCGGGATTGAACGTCCGCACCGGACCGGTGCCGTCTGCCGGACCACCAATCGAGGCGAAGCAGTCCTGTGCAGGAATCGTGAACGCGTGGCCGCCGACGTTGGCGATGTTGCCGCCCGTGATGTCAGGACCAATGGCTGGCCACGGCTTGCCGGCGGGCCACCATCCCGGCTTCCCCGGCAGATAGAACGATGCCGGCAACGTCTGGCTCGAGGGAAGCAGATTCGAAAAGGCGGCTTGCGCACCGGAAAGCGAACTCGGTACTTCCGCCGCATTGAACTGCACGCTGCCGTGCACGGTGTCGTAGTTACCCCAGCGCATCAGCGTCGTACGGACGTTCGGGTCTGACGGGACGACCACTCCATTCTCGCTGTTACCTCCACCGAGATCGAAGATGGCGGTCCCGCTCTCGTAGCCGGTGTTGGTGCCCGCCGTCCCGACCACATTCCCCACCAAGCTGTAAAAGCGCGAAAAGGAACTGAGCGAGACGGGTACGAGATTGTTGTTGCAGCTGCCGAAGGTGGCGCTTGCGTAGGGCGATCCGCTCACCCAGCACGCCGGCTGGGTCCCCGACCAGCGGTTGCGGAACGCCGTGATGAAGTGATGCGTGCCGTGAAACACGTCGCCGTTCAGCTGATTGCCGACGTTGCCTTCGTACAGGATGTTGTCGGTGCCGGCTGTGTGCTGCATCGTCGCCGGCAGACTGTACCGGCTGCTGGCGCTGTAGTAGTTGTTGATGCTGAAGTTGTACGCGACCACGATGCCGGAGCACGCGCCGTTAATCATCTCGGGGCTCGCGATCGCCTGGAAGATGTTGTTCTCCACAAGGAGATCCGATCCGGTGAAGCACTCGAAGCCGTAGCTCTGACTGACGGAGTTCTGCGTCAGGAAGAAGTAGCTGTCGCGAACGGTCACGCGTGCGGACAACAGGACCTGGACGTGCGCGCGTCCCGTATTGACACTGCGGATACCCGACACCCAGCAGTTGAGGCAGTTGAAGACTTCGATGCCCGCGACGCCGGTGCCCGAGTGATCGAGAGACACGTTCTCGAGACCGAGCCCTTGCGAGGGACTCATGGCCCACCACGCGTTCGGACTCTGGGACGAGCGCCAATTCGGCATGTGAAGACCGGGCGAAATCGTGACGGCGACATTTGTCCCGCTGCACGCTGCGCCGGGCGTCGTCACGCTTCCGCACCCTGTGACCGTCACGACCTGCAGCTGCTGACGGCCGGGGCGCTGGGCGCCTCCGCCGTTTCCTTCCAGCGAGTACGGCCCGGAGACGCCGGGCGACGTCGACGACATCGTGCCGTTGGAGTCGGTGACCATGATGCCTCCGTTGTCGGACGTGTCATCCAGCTGATCGAGAATGAGTGGGAATCCGACCTTCAGGTTTGGCACGCTCGCCAGTGTGATCGTGGTCGTGTCTTTGGCATAACCGGCGGTCCAGTTCGTTAGGTTCGAAGGTCCGCCCCTCCAATTGAGGTCGGAGCTCTCCATGCAAACGTCGGCCAGAAAGCCGTGGCAGCCGACGTCGTTGTTGAATACGAGGAACGTTTGATCAGCGCCCGCACCCCGAAGCGTCACATTCGATTTGCCGCCGCCGAAGTCGATGCCGCCGATGTTATAAGTCCCCGCATTTAGCTTCACGACCTGTCCTGCGGGACACGATGAAATGGCGCTGTTGATCTGGGCCGCCGTTGCGCCCGGGTTGAGCGTCGCGCAGATTGTGTTTCTATTTGTGGGAATGCCGCCCGTCACGCCGACATTACTCCAGTTGATGCTGCGGCTTGCCGCGACGATGTTCTGTTGGGCGAGAGCAGTTGTCGAGAAGCCGACCGCCACCACCGCGCACAAAACAAATGCACTTCGTTTCATTCCCGTCCTCCTACCGACCGGCCTTTGCAGGGAGCGCTGAAAGGGATGCTGGAGCAGTCTCCAACGCCTTCGAGAGGAGCAAGAAGGGTTCCAAAATAGTCATTGCATGACGCTGCGTCTGGTGGCGCTCGAGCATAGGAGCTGGACCACGCGACGGTGTCCGCTCAATCGCGGGCATGCCACTAACCAGCTGTCTTGATGAGAGTTGTAAGACCACGGCCGAGGTGCTGCGAATGTCGTCTTCAGCCGACGCAGACTGCAATTTGGCGGCCGAGATCCTGGGATCCATTGTCTAGATCACGCTTTCGTAAGAGTCGTTTCGTGTCGTGTCAGCGGCCTCTGGAGTGTATCCGGTCGTGTAATTGTTACGTCGCGGGTTCGGAGTAGTAGCCTCCGTAGTATTCGGCTGCCGCCAAGGACCGGCGCTCCACTCGATTCAGGACGGTGCCCACGATCCGCTCTGCGCCAAGCTCGCCGATCGAACGGTTCACCAAAGCATAGGGTGTCGAACCTGCGGCAATCACGAACAACACGCCTTCTGTCATGCGCGCCACCAGCTGCGCGTCGGGAAGTAGCGCGACGGGCGGCGTATCGATCAGGACCCAATCAAAGTGTGCCGCGGCGTCGTTGATCACATTGCGGATGCGATCGGACGTCAGCTGGGCGAGCGGGCTGGCGCTGGGCCGTCCGGCGGTCAGCACGCTGAGCCGCGGAGATACCTTCACGACAGGAAGCACCGCCGATCCGGTGCGCAGTACGTCGGCCAGACCGACCTCATTCGAACAGCCCAGTAGATTGTGAATCGTCGGTCGTCTCAGGTCGCCGTCGATCAGAAGGACGCGTCGGTGAAACGATTCACTGAAGGTCATCGCCAGATTGGCGATCGCGAAGGTCTTGCCCTCTCCAGGCACCGCGCTCGACACCATGAGCACTTTGAGGCCCGTCTGCAGCTGTGCATCGTGCAGGACGGCGGCCAGTCGGCGGAATTGATCGAGGATGACCGGCGCGATCGCCGCGCCGCCAACGAGCCTGTCGGAAGGCGAGGCGCGCATCTTACGAGTCTGCAGTTCCACGGGCGCAGCGGGTGCGGCAGTCGACCGAGCGGCAGGCTCTGGCCGAACCTCCGCCGACAGGCTAGTCGGTTTCTCGGCAACGTACCGGTCGAGGGTTGATACGTCGTTGGTCGGCGTGATCTGTTCCTCTGTGGCGTACCTCTCGAGAGTGGACGTGGCTGCGGACAGTGTGATTGGTTCGAGCGCAGCTCCGCCCCTCTTGTCGTCGACATCCAGTCGGGCCGTTCGCTTCAGCGCTTCGTCAATTCGGCTCATGTCGTTCGTGCGGCGCGAGTCCATCCGCGAAATAGCGAGAATCGTCGGGGTTTCGGCGCCGTCGCAAAGAGTCCGGTGTCGGCGACGAGTGCCTGTTCGCCCTCACCGTCGACGGGTGCGCGGTCTGGCGGCTCACTGGAACCGCCGGTCATGGGCTGGCCGATGACAAAGCTTCGGGCGGCCGCGGTGTCGTTGGGCTGTTGCTTCTCGCCGAAGTCGAAGTCCTTCGCGACTTCCAGAACGATCTCGCGATCGACCGGTTGCCGGCCCAGACCGCATCCAGTCAGCAGCGCGTTATCGCACATCACGCTGATCGATCGGGGAATGCCCCCAGATCGCTCGTGAATCAGCATGACGGCTTCCCGCGTGAACAACTTCCCGGCATCGCCGCCCGCCGTGCGAATGCGCATCGCGATATACGCAGCCGTCTCGTCCTGATTGAATGGTACGAGTTCACACCGTAGCGTGATGCGCTGCTTGAGTTGGCGCAGGCCCGGCTCGTTCAGCCTGTCTCTCAGTTCAGGCTGCCCGGTCAGTACGAGCGGCAACAGCTTCTCCGTCGTCGTTTCGATGTTGGCCAGCAGCCGGATCTCTTCGAGGAGCTCGTCGCTGAGACTTTGCGCCTCGTCGATTACGAGCGCCGTAATGAGCCCCTGCGCACGCCGTTTTCGCAGCACCTGGTCGAGCTCTTCGAGCAGGACGGCCTTCGACGTGGCGGCCCGGTCGCTGAGGCCGAATCGATGTGAGAGGATTTCCACGAACTCCTGCCGCGTGAGCGCCGGGTTGTTCAGATAGACGCACGAGGCGTTGCGGCAGGCCTCCGACTCGATCGCCGCGTGGAGGAGCGTGGTCTTTCCGGTTCCCGCCTCGCCGACGATGACCGTGATGGCCTTGCCGGACGACAGTCCGTATTCGAGATTCCGCAACGCTTCGCGATGCTGGGGCGTGAAGAAGAGATACTTCGGGTTCGGCGCCAGCTCGAAAGGCAGCTCACGGAGGCCGTAAAATCGCTCGTACATAAAAGACAGTCTAAAACCGCCGCCAGAGGGCTACAACCGCGCCCGACGCGGCGAGCACGAGAGCGGAAAATCCGATGAGGGCGATTCGCCAACGCCGGTTGCGGCGTTCGTTGTCTGAAACCATGAGTGGGATGAGAGCGAGTACGCGCAGATCCAGCGCCCGCACAACATCGTCCTCACACACGAATGTTGTGTCGCGATATTCCAGCCAGCCGACAAGCAGAAGACCGATCACCAGGCCCGCCGCCGCTCCGCCGAGATCGATCTGGAGACGGTTCGGGCTGAAGGGCCGCTCGGGGACCCTGGCCGCATCCAGGACCTTGAACTGGGCGCCGATGTTTCGCCGTTCCAGATTCGCGGCGAGCTTCGCGTCGCCCTGTTTGGCCAGCAGACTCTGATACGTTGCTTGAAGCGTCGCGTAGTCTCGCGTCAACTCTACGAGATCCGATTCGCGTTTGGGCACGGCGTCCAGCCTGGTCTGGTAGTCCCCGACGAGGGTCCTCAGCCTCGTTTCCTGACCCTGTTTTTCGGCGAGCTGCCGATCGATATCTTCGATCTGCAGCTTGAGATCCTTCAGGCGCTGCTGGCGCAGCCGTTCGGTTGGCGATACGGCAGCCTCAGCGACAGCGGTTGTCGTGGCCGGCCCTTCCGTGGAATGCGACTGCGCTCGCTCGGCGTCGAGCTTGGCCTGCAGATCTCTGATCGTTCGCTGCATCGTCCGCACGTCGGGATGATCAGGCTTGTCGTGCAGCAACAGACTCTGTAAACGGCTGCGTGCCAACTGCAGCTGATCGGCGGTGGAGCTCCCTGACGGGATGTCCGTCACGGACGTACCGGCCGTCGCAGTCTGCGGCGCGACGGCCGCCGGCAGGTCGGCTTGAAGATCGATGCTTTGCCGTTCCAACACGAGGCGCCGTTCCCTGGCGCGATCCATCGTCTCGGCCAGGTTCTGCAGCTGGACCTGGACGTTTTGCATGGCCTGCAGGTTGACCGTTACCTGAGTCGGCAGCTCCGCGCCGAAGCGGGTGCGGTATTCCTCGAGCTTCTTTTCGTGCTCGACCAGCTGCCGCTTCGCATCCGCGAGTTGCGCCCCGAGGAACTGACTCGTATCTTCCGCGAGGTTCTCGCGGTCGCGGACGCTCTCTTCGATGAACAGCGAGGCGAGCCGCTCGGTGGTTTTTTGAGCCGTTCTGGCTTCGTCGCTGATGTACGACAGGCGGAACGATTCCTTGCCCTCGATCTTGATCGGCGGAATGTCCTCGCGCATGCGCTGGACGACGTCTTCCATCGGAAGCGTGCGCCGCAGTGACTTGTACAGGTCAAGGTCAAGAATGATCCGCTCAAGGCGCGTTCGGCTCAGGATCTGGTCTTCAAGCGAGTTGAGCTGATCTTCGATTTTTCCGGTGTTGGCCGATTTCACGTACGAATCGGGGATCCGCTGAGGCATCAGCATGATCAGCGTCTCCGATCGGAACTGGTTCGGCAGACGCTTCGAGATGACGACGGCGATGACGCCGCACAGCGCGACCGCGACGACGGCAATCCACGCTCGTCGAAGGGCGATTCGAGCGACATCCTCAACGGTGAATTTCTTGCCTGGCAGCACGGCTTATCGGTGCCTCACAGGCACCCAGAGAGTCAGACCGGTCCGGACGCCGTTGCGGGTCAGGTACGGCGGAACGCCGGTCGGCAGCTGGATGCCCGAGTTGAACTTGTAGTAGTAGAACAGATACTCGACGTAAGTCGCCCACATCTTGCCGAGGCCGAATCGTACGCGCGCGTCAGCCGTGTAGGTGGAGAACTGATCCGGTGCCCCCGTGAGCGCGGACTCGCCAGTCGAATACGCGCCCGACAACGACACGTCGGCGCGACGGTTCAAGAAACCACTCGCGGAGGCTGCGTACGCCTCGGTAAAAACCGGCCTTGCAAATCCCTCGACGTAGTACCCCATCCCGCGACGATATGTGCCTTGCGCGGTCCACGTGCGGCCGAGCTGATGCGTCAGCGCTGTGCTGGCTGTCAACCGATACTGGCGCCCGACATCGAGCGAACTGGCCTGCGAGAGCGCCCCGTTCGCGATCGTGGGCCCAAGGCTGAGCGTGACGGTGGTCTTCCGTGTGCGCGAGAGCGGCCGGCTGTAATCGACTCCAATGTCGAAGTCGTGTTCCGTCGTTCTCGGAGCACCGAGGTACTGTCCATCCTTATACGTGTAGCCCAGCCGCAGCTTCACATCACGGTTCAGCGAATAGAGGAAGTGTCCGCCGACGTCGTGCGTCCGGAGATCCGGATACGCGGTGTCGTGTCCCGTATAGTCCTGGTACTGGAAGCCCGCGTTGAACAGCAGCACCGCGCGTTCGGTGATCTTGTGCGTGAGACTCGCCTTGCTGTCGTACACGTACGAGCGCTTCGAGTTGAGCACGTAGTTTGGCGCCGCCGGGACGGTGTCTCCGGCGCCCGCTTCTCCCGTGCTGGCGAAGAGGCCGTAGAAAAGCGCCGGCGAATACGTGATGCCCTCATTGAGGAACAGCGAAGTCCTCGGGGTCAACTGCACGGTGAATCCCGTGCCGACTGAATGATTCACTACCATCGCCTCGTGAAGGTCGCCGTAGTAGCGGACGCTCGAACCTCCGGTGATGCCCACTTGAAAGCGTCCCCGGCCCGACTTGAAATCCATTTGCGGCGTGAACGTCGTGTACGAGCCCCTGCCCTGGAAAATCTGCAGATCGACGCCGCCGGAGCGATCCGTCACGTCCTGGTCGTACGCTTCGGCGACGCTGACCGTGATATTCAGATTCTGGGAGGATTTCGTTGCGGCGCCACCGAACACCGATGGCGACGGACGGCTGTCGGTCTGCGCCAGCACCGAAGGCGGGCACACCACGAGCGTCACGAGGATCGCGATCGCCGGGAAGAGACGGTGTCTCACAGCCTGGACCGTCGCCGCGTCACGGAACGACGACAGTGTCGCCTGGCTTGAGGGCGACGTTGTCTGTCGAACGCTTCTGACCGACGACGTCTTTGTAGTTGAACTTGAGGTACTGCTGCTTGCCGTTTTCGGTGCGGTTGACGACGATATGCTTCGAGTCGGCGTATTCCAGCAGTCCGCCGGCGACAGAGATGAGCTGCAGGACGGTCATCTCGCCGATCATCGGATACATCGAGGGCTTCGCTACATTTCCTGTGATGTATACAACCCGGCTCCGGATCTCCCTGACCACGACGGTCACGTCCGGATCTTCGACGAATTTCGACGCGGCCTCGAGAAGCCGTACACGCAACTCTTCGGGTGTCGAGCCGGCGGCGTTGATTTCGTTGAGCAGCGGCAGGGAGATCTTGCCGTCGGGACGCACGGTGACGTCGGCGGACATTTCCTTGTCTCGCCAGAAGACGATCGACAGCATGTCCGCGGCGCCGATCACGTAACCCGTCGAGAGCGAGGCGGCCGTCGCACTGCCCGCAGACGCGGGAGTCTGAGGCGCACGGACAGCTTGCTGGGCCGCGTGTCCCGTGGCGTTGAACGTCAGCGCGATGATCGGCAGCAGTCCGATGGTTGTGAAACGCATTGCTATTGCCGGTATTCCTTGAAGGGCAGATGACAATCGTGTTTCCTGAGGAAGTTCAGGAAGCGCTTGTAGTCGCCGGCGTCGATGTTGAAGAGCCGCAGCACGATCTTGTAGTTGCCGCGCGCCTCCTCCAGGCCCTTGTGGACCAGATCGCGCACGTTGCCGCGCGTGATTTCGCGATTCATATAGAGCGGATAGACGGCGGCCCAGAACGACTGGCGCTCCTCGATCAGCTTCTTGAACAGGTCGTCCACGATCGTGCGGCGACGCTCGCGGCGCGGCCGCACACCGGCTGCCGGAGACGTTCTGAATTCGAGCGGCAGATCATCCAGCTCGATGACTTCGCGCCTGCCGGTGACCACCAACTTCTCGAGCGCGTTCTGCAGCTGGCGGACGTTGCCCGGCCAGGAATATTCAGTCAGCGTCTGCACGGCTTGCGGGGAAATGCTCCGCACGATCGCCCCGTACGCTGTCCCGGGGGACGCTCCGGTGCCATTGCGGCCGTTTCCGTTACCGCCGTTCTTGGCCACTAGGGTCTGCAGGAAATGGTCGACGAGGAGCGGGATGTCCTCGCGCCGCTCGCGCAACGGCGGCACGACCAGGTGAATGACGTTCAGCCGATAGAACAGGTCTTCGCGAAACTGTCCCTGCGCGATGAGATCCCGCAGGACACGGTTCGTGGCGGCGATGACACGGGTGTTTGATGACATCGCGACCCGGTCGGCGCCGACGGTCTGAATCTCACCCGTCTCGAGATATCGCAGCAGCAGTCCCTGCATGCGCAGCGTCATCTCGCCGATCTCGTCGAGGAAGATCGTGCCGTTGGCGGCCATCTCGAGCTTGCCCGGCTTGTCCCGGTACGCACCGGTGAAGCTTCCCTTGACGTGGCCGAACAGCTCCGATTCGAGGAGCGTCTCCGGAATGCCGGCGCAGTTCACAGGAACGAAAGGCGCGTCGGCGCGGAGGCTCAAAGCGCCGATCGATCGCGCCACGAGTTCCTTGCCCACTCCGCTCTCGCCAGTGATCAGGACTTTGCCGTCGGAGCGAGCAACCTGCTCGATTTCCTCCTTCAGCTCTATCATTGCCGGGCTATTGCCGAGTAGATTGATTTTTCCGTTCTGTCTCATCGTCATTACTGTTTCAAAGAATGCGGCAGACTTTTCCCGCCGATCCGCCGCCGAACGTCATCCATTGACGCATCGTTGGCGTCGGCTAGTGCAAGATAACCACCAACCCGATTACTGCGGAGACTTGGATATATCTACTTGTAGGTCAGTGACTTAGCGGTTGTAAAACGAGCGACCGTACGGTTTTCGATGTTCTCGACTCGTTCTGGATTCGTGACTAAAGTCGCCGAATAGGCTGACTTTTGTCGCAAAGACGGGAGAGAGAAAGCTTACAGAACCGCCGCTACCGCCGCACGACGGTCATCCTGACCCGAACGGACATCGACGCTGTCGATCTCCGGAAGAATGCCCCGTCGCCCGGCTCCGGCGAGCTCGAGAATCGCTTCAGCGAGCGCAGCGGGTGCATGCCGGATCTTTCCGCGCTCGAACCGCCAGGCGAGGTCGCGTTCGATGATGACCGGCTGTATTCCGGCCGTACGACGCCCGTCACGAACGACGGGCACCGACCCACGGCGCGCATAGTGCATCGCGACCGATGCTTTGACCGGTCGCTTGTTGACGAGGACATAGTCGAACAAATCGAAGCCTACGTGCGAGCGAATGGCGTCGAGGTGATCCGCGAGCGTATAGCCATCGGTCTCACCGGGCTCCGTCATCAGATTCGCGACATAAACTCTCACGGCTCGCACGCCGCTCATCGTCGACGCGATGCCATCCACCAGGAGATTCGGAAGGATGCTCGTATACAGACTTCCGGGTCCGACGACAATCACGTCGGCATTGATGAGTGCGCGAAGGGTCTCGGGAACCGGCCGCACGGCACGCTCGAGCGACAGACGCTTGATACCGGTCCGGCATGCGACGATGGCTGTTTCTCCGAGGCGTGTCTCGCCTCCATGGAATTCAGCCCGCAGCGCGACGTTTTCCGCCGTCGATGGAAGAACGGATCCTTCAAGCCCCATCATCGAAGACAGCGTATCAACGGCCGTTTCGAAATCGCCCGACATCTGCGTGAGTGCCGCGAGTAGCAGGTTGCCGATCGGATGGCCAGCGAGGTCGTGCGATCCGCTGAAGCGATGTTGAATGAGCGCGCTGTAAGGCGAACCGTCAGGGGCTAGTGCGGCGAGGCAGTTCCGCACGTCTCCTGTCGGGAGTATGTCGAGCTGGCGTCGCAGCCACCCCGAGCTTCCGCCGTCGTCAGTCATCGTGACGATCGCCGTGAGACGTTCGCGCGCCCCATAGAAGTCCAGGCTGGCCTGATTCAACGCCAAGGCTCGTCGCAAACCCGAGAGCACGGCCGGTAGACCGGTGCCGCCACCCATAGCCACACATCGTGGGCGAGTTTCGTTCGCTGGAGAAAATGGCGGTACGCCGATCGATGTGCTCCGAGTCATGTCGTGTGCGCTACGGAGCAAGAGCAATACCGTTGGATGGCAGTCGCACGTACCGCGGGGTTCTGCCAATGGTGCTGCACGGAAATCTCGAGCGCTTGCACAGATACTTTCCCTGACCAGCGTCTCGGAAAAGGCCGCTGACGTGCCTGAACTCACGGCCAAGGCCCAATTCCCGTCACTAGAAAGTTTTCCTGCGAGGTGACATTAGTCAGACGCAAGCGTGGCTTCTTGCCCATTGTCTTGCACGCTTTCTTATCTATAAATACACGCCTTTCTGGAAGAGCTCGTAACACATAGATTCGAAGATGTTTGTCCGTTTCATGAACTCGTCACAGATGTGGCCGTCTTTGCGCCCACAGGCTCTTCCTTTGCAGCACCACTCGAGCTGGTCGAATTGCGTACCAATCGCCTATCTCACGTCGGCAGACTCTCCCGGATTCTCGCGGCGCTCGCCGTCTTTCTGGCGGTAGCCGGGACCGCCTTTGCGGGAAGCATCACACTCGCCTGGGACCCGAGTCCAAGCGGCGACGCAGCCGGCTACCTGGTTGTCTACGGCACCGCGCCAGGCGCGTACACAACCACAGTCAACGTTGGAAACCAGACCTCGGTGACCCTGCGTGGTCTTGCCGACGGCCAAACTTACTTCTTTGCGATCAAGGCGGTCTCGGCGACAGGCGTGGTGAGTGCACCCTCGAACGAAGTGTCGGGTACGTCAACGAACACGGCACCACAGGTCACGACTCCGGGATCGCAGACGACGAGCGAAGGCGCAAGCGTGAACCTTCCCGTGTCTGCGGTTGACGCGGAGGGGGATCCGCTCACGTTCAGCTCGACGAATCTTCCGCTTGGCCTGTTTGTCGATTCCGTCACCGGCGTCATCAGCGGAATCGTCGCGTATACCGAGGCAGGGTCGCATTCGGTGACGATCACTGTCAGCGATGGCGCCACGCAGACGAATGTTGCATTCACATGGTTTGTGACAGCTGTCGATCAGCAGCCAATCGTGGGCAGCGTCGCGGATCGATCATCGCCGGTCGGCGCCGTTGTGTCGCTGCAGACCGTGGCCAGCGATCCAGACGGCGACATGCTCTCGTATACCGCCATCGGAATGCCGCCTGGCCTGACGATTAATGCGACAACGGGACTCGTTTCCGGCACTCTGACCGCCGCCGGTTCGTACACACCGACCCTCAGAGCGAGCGACGGGACGTTCTTCGGCTTTGCCTCATTTGCCTGGACGGTATTGCCGGCGAACGATCCGCCATCGATCGCCGCGCCTGGGAATCAGGAGAGCAGTATCGTCCACGCGCTCGCGCTGCAGCTGTCGGCCTCCGATGCAGACAGCAACACGCTGACGTTTTACAGCTCCGGACTGCCGCCGGGCCTGACTCTTGACAAGAAACTAGGGCTCATTTCCGGCCAGCCGACGACGACCGGGGTGTTTAGCGTCACGGTTACCGTGAGTGACGGTCTCGCGACTGCCAATCAAGGGTTCGACTGGACGATTGATGCCGACAGTGCTCCGGTTGTTCCGAATCCAGGCAGCCAGAGCTCTGTCGAAGGCCAGTTCGTCTCGCTGCAGCTCGTGGCGTCCGACCCCGAGGGTATACGGCTCGCCTACATTCCGACACTGCTGCCGCCGGGTCTGTCAGTAAACGACAAAGGGCTTATCGCCGGATTAGTGCCGATCGGGAGTGCCGCCGTCTACAACGCCGTCATTACCGTGAGCGACGGCTCGCAACAGACGAGCGTTAGCTTTTCCTGGACGATCTCGGCTGCGGCGCCGACGCCGCCGATGTTTGTCGCGGCGGCAAATTTTGCCGTCGATCGCAACTCGGCGGTTCCAAATCAGGCCAACCTTTCGGTGAATGTCAGCGGCACGAACACGATGCTCATCGTCGCATTTCACTCCGAGGGCGATGGCGCCGACCAGAACTGGTCGGTCACTGACAACGGCGTACAGGGGACGCTGCTCGTCAACACGAACGGCTACTCGGGCGGCGCCAACAATCGCCGGTTCCGGATCTACTACTGGCTGAATCCGTCGCAGGGTGCCAATGCGATTTTCGTCGGCAATTCGTGGGTTGCTTCTAACGAGCTGGCGGTTTCAGCAGTTGTCCTGAGCAACGTGCTCCAGAGCGGTCCGGTCGGCGTTCCAGTGGTCGATGTGTCCACGTCAGGCCGCACGAGTGAAGGCGAAACAGTCACGACCACCGCCAGTGACCTGGTGCTTCACGTCATCGCCGATGCCCTGTTCGTCAGGGGCACCTTGAGCGGCGGAGAGACGTCAGTCGCGGTGGCAAATGACGGGCTCCCAAAGAGCGGCGGCGGCGACGGCGACGCCAGTCTCTGGATCGCGACCAAGTTGGGCGCGTTTCCGAGTACGACGGTCGGATCGAGCGGATGGCCGGGCTCACCGTCGCCTGCTCCTCGAGTCATCAACGGAGTGGCGATTCCCATTCACGGCGCGCAGGCCATCGTCGGGCCCGACCTTATTGTGTCCGCCGCGCACGTAGACCCGTTCACACAGGGTCAGGGCGGCGCCGTCTACACGCTGATAGTGACCAACGGTGGCAATGCGCCGACCAGCGACGTCGTTTCCGTGCTGGACACGCTGCCCTCCGGACTGACGGCGACTTCGATCAGCGGAGCGGGCTGGGATTGTTCGGTCGCGGCCTTGAGCTGCACGAGGAATAACGCGCTGTCTGCCGGCGTGAGCTATCCGCCGATTTTGCTGACGGTAACTGTGGCAGGAGATGCCGCAGGAGTGGTTGTCAACTCGGTGACTGTGGGCGGAAACGACGTCAACAGCGGCAACAACACCGCCACGGATCAGACGCTGATCATTGTTCCGGGCGTACCGGTGACGCCAGCGTTCGTTCAGATGAACTACTCCACGCCCCAAACGGCCCAGACCGTCGTGGCCGTTACTTACGGTGCCGCGCAGGTAGTCGGCGACCTGAACGTCGTGGTGGTTGGTTGGAACGACTCCAATCGAAGCGTGCAGTCGGTGGTTGACTCCAGGGGGAACGTTTACGTCCGGGCGGTGGGTCCGACCGCGCGAGCCGGCTTCGGCGCGCAATCGATCTATTACGCGAAGAACATCATCGCGGCGGCTGCTGGCACGAATTTGGTGACGGTCACCTTCGACGGTTCGACCGTGTTTCCAGATATCCGAATCGCCGAGTACAGCGGACTCGACTACGTCAACCCGGTCGACGTAGTCGTCGGGGGACAGGGATCGAGCGCGACGAGCGACAGCGGCGCCGTTACCACGACGAGCTCCACTGATCTGCTCGTTGCCGGGAACACCGTTGCAACCGGCACAACGGCGCCTGGCGCCGGCTACATCGCGCGCACCATCACAGATCAGGACGGCGACATCCTGATGGATCGCGTGGTGACGGCAACCGGTAGCTACAGTGCCACGGCCCCTCTGTCCTCGACCGGGTCCTGGGTCATGCAACTCGTCGCATTCCGCGCGGCGGGCAGCACCGGCAGCCAGACGCCGACGATTACCAGTCGGACGCCGGGAATCGGACCGGCGGGCACGGTCGTCACGCTGACGGGCACCAGCTTTGGAGTAACCCAGGGGACGAGCACGGTCAGGTTCAATGGGACGACGGCTACGCCGACTGCGTGGAGCGCCACGAGTATCACCGTGCCGGTACCCGCGGGTGCAACGAGCGGCAACATCATCGTGACGGTTGGAGGCGTGTCGAGCAACGGCTGGTCCTTCACGGTGCTTCCGACTCCCGGCCTGACCTTTCGCACGCCTGGATCCGGGCCAGTGGGCGCGGTCGTCTCGATAAGTGGCACGAATTTCGGTGTGACGCAGGACGCCAGCACCGTTGCATTTAACGGCACGATGGCCTCGCCGACAGCATGGAGTGACACGGCTCTTACCGTGCCGGTACCCGCCGGTGCGACGAGCGGCAACATCGTAGTTACCGTTGCCGGTGTCACGAGCAATGGACTGCCGTTCACCGTGCTGCCCACACCTACGCTCACGTCGCGGACGCCGGACTCGGGGCACCTCGGTACCGTGGTGACGCTGACCGGCACCAATTTCGGAGCGACGCCGGGCGCTAGCACGGTGCGGTTCAACGGCGTGGCCGCCACGGCGTCGGCATGGAGCGACACGAGCATCAGCGTCTTCGTGCCATCGGGCGCGACGAGCGGCATCATCGTGGTGACGGTCGGTGGAGTGGCGAGCAACGGCCTGCCGTTCATCGTGTTTCACGCGCCGACCCTCGCCACGATCCCCAACCAGACCAGCTCCGAGAACGACAGCATCAACGTGGCCATGAACGCCAGCGATCCTGACGGCGATGCGCTGATGTACACAGCGACTGGACTGCCGGCGTCGTTGTCGATCAATCCGACCACTGGCGCCATCACGGGCACGCTGACGTATACGAGTGCCGGAACCTATGACGTGATAGTCACCGTCAGCGACGGCGAGCTGAACACGAGCCAGTCGTTCACCTGGACGGTGATGAACGTCGACCGCGCGCCGGTGCTGGCGACCATCGCGGATCAAACGAGCGCGGAAAACACGACGGTGTCACTGACGGTATCGGCGCCGGATCCGGACGGCGATGCCGTGACCTACAGCGCCACGGGGCTGCCCCCCGGTCTGACGATTGGTTCGTCGTCTGGCACGATTGGCGGCCTGTTGTCGTTCGTAAGCGCCGGCAGTTACAACGCGACCGTGACCGCGTCTGACGGGACGCTCAGCGCAATCCGGAGCTTCACGTGGACTGTGACAGACGTCGAGACCACACCGGTTGTTGGTCCGATCGGCGACCTGACAACGACAACAGCTGCGACGGTGCTGCTACAGGTGAACGGAAGCGACGCCGATGGCGACGCAGTGACGTTCTCGGCAACCGGTCTGCCGGTGGGCATTGCGATCAACCCGAGCACCGGAGTCATCACAGGGGCGCCGACGACAGCCGGTGTGTACTCCGTGACGGTGACCGCAGCGACTGACGGAGGCAGCCCGAGCCAGTCGTTTGTGTGGACCGTGAAGTCTTCGGGAAAGACAAACCATGTCGCCTTCGTCCAGGCGACAGCCGGCCCGATTCCACCAGCGGCCTCGATTGTCACGGTACCGATCGCGGCGGCGCAGCATGCCGGCGATCTGAACGTCGTCGTCGTCGCGTGGCGGGACAACACGGCCCAGGTCGTATCGGTGGCAGACGCGGCCGGAAATGTTTACCAGGCGGCCGGCAGCCCGGCGACGCTGGCCGGTCTCGGCACGCAGGTCATCTACTTCGCGCATAACGTCGCCGCGGGTGGTCCAGGCACGAACTCCGTGACCGTCACGTTCAACGGCAGTGCGAACCAGCCTGCCGTTCGGTTGACGACCTACGGTGGCATCGCGACCACGATGCCGCTCGTCGGCGCCACGAGTGGAACGGGCAATGGGGTCACGGCCGATAGCGGCATCGTCACGACGCCAGGCCACCGCGCCTTGCTCGTTGGAGCGCTGCTCGCGGGTGAAACAGTCGACGCGGCCGACGGGGCTTATCCGGATCGAATGGTGTCGAGCGCTGGCACCGATCTGCTCGAGGCTCGGGCAGTCGGGCTGGCCGGAGACTATACCGCGACGGCCACGCTCCATGCTGCTGCGCCCTGGCTCATGCAGCTGGTTGCCTTTGATGTGCCCAACAACGCGCCGGTGCTGACGGCGCCCGGCGATCAGTCAATTGGCGAGGGCTCACTCGTTACGCTGGCTCTTGCCGCGACCGACGCCGATCAGGATGCTCTGACGTTTGGTGCGACCGGACTGCCGCCGCTGCTGATTCTCAATCCGGCGACGGGCGTCATCAGCGGCACGTTGACTTTTGAGAGTGCCGGCTCGCATACGGTCACCGTTACGGCGACCGACGGCGAATCGACGGCGACACAAACCTTCACGTGGTCAGTAACCAACGTGAATCGCGCGCCCGTGCTTGCATCGATTGCCGATCGCACGGACGCTGAGAACGCCTTCGTTGTGATCGCCGCATCTGCGACGGACCTCGATGGCGATGCCGTGAGCTACAGCGCGACCGGTTTGCCGCCGGGCGTGACGATCGACGCGTCCTCCGGTGTTATCAGCGGCCTCCTGTCATATTCCACCGCTGGCGCGTACAACGTGACAGTCTTTGCAAATGACGGGACGCTTGCGGCGAGCCGGAGCTTCACCTGGACCGTCACCAACACGAATCGTGCGCCGGTGCTTGTCTCGATGGGCAATCTGACGACAGTAATCGGCGTTGCCGTCACGCTCCAGGCAAGCGCAACGGATCCCGACGGCGATACGGTCACTTATGGCGCGACGTGGTTGCCCCCGGGCGTGACGATCGACAGCAGCACAGGCGTTCTGACAGGCGCGCCAGCTGCCGCCGGTGTCTATGACGTCGCGATTATCGCGATCGACGGCAGCACCTCCGCCGGCCTTTCGTTCATCTGGACAGTCACGACCGCACCGACGGGGCGCGTCATCTTCAGCCAGGCGCACTCATCGTCGGTGCTGACTTCGGTAGCGGCGATCACAGTCGCTTATCCGGCGCCACAGATTCAAGGCAGCCTCAATGTGGTGGTTGTCGGATGGAAAGACCCGTCGGCGCAAGTACTGTCCGTCGCCGATTCAAAGGGGAATATCTATCAGCTTGCGGTTGGCCCGACGACGAGGCCTGAAGTGGGCGGCCAGGCCATCTACTACGCGGCAAACGTCGTCGCCGCACCGATCGGCGCGAACACGATCACCGTGACCTTCACCTCGCCGGCGAACAAGGCGGAGGTGCGCCTCGTCGAGTACCAGGGAATCGAGCCGACGAACGTCGTCGACGTGACGGCAGGGGCAAACGGAAACAGCGGGGAAGCGACCAGTGGACCGGTGACGACGACGTTCCGCAACGATCTGTTGTTCGGCGCGGTCTGGTCGCCCCTGGCGACGACGGCTCCTGAAGACGGAATGACCGCCCGACTGACAACGGTGAGCGGAGCGCTCTTGGAAGACGCGACGGTGAGCGCCGTGGGAAGCTACACGGTTCGGGCATCGGTGGCGCCACCGAGCCCATGGATCATACAGATGGTCGCGTTCCGCGACACGAACCATGCGCCTCTGTTGACGAACCCTGGCGATCTGACAAATCTGACGACGATCGCCGTGTCGTTGCCCCTGGTCGCGAGCGATGTAGACGGAGACACGCTCACATTCAGCGCGACCGGTTTGCCGGCTGGTCTCTCGATCAACAGCGCCACCGGAGTCATCAGCGGAACGATTTCTCTGGCGGCGGCTGGAGTCCATAGCGTGACCGCGTCCGTGTTCGATGGCGCGCTCACGACGAATGCGACCTTCTCGTGGACCGTGACTCCGCCGAGCGTCAGTGCAAACTCGGCGACGCTGAACCCGGGCAGCCCAGCCACGTTGATTTGGACCAGCATCGGATCGCCGACGTCGACGGACTGGATTGGGCTCTTTGCGACCGGCGCGCCTGACAGTTCACCAGCGGCCTGGTGGTTCACCACCGGATCGACGAGCGGCAACCGCGTGGTCACGCTTTCTGCCTCGTTGTCGCTCGGTACATACGAATTGCGACTGTTCGCTCAGAACACGACGCGCCTCGCCGTGAGCGGGACACTGACCGCAGCCGGGGCGACGCTGAGCGGAACGCCGGCTGCGCTGGGGCCGAGCGGGACGGTGACGGCGACGTGGTCCAGTATCGGCTCGCCTACCGCAACCGATTGGATCGTTCTCGTCTCGACGACCGCGCCGGATAGCGGCTACATCGCGTGGGGCTACACGACTGGAGCTGGCAGCGGAAGCCGAAGCATCGTTGTCCCGGCGTCCGCGGCGCCCGGTACGTATGAGCTTCGGCTGTTTGCGCAGAATTCATTCCGGCGGCTTGCCACGAGCAGCGCGATTGCCGTCCAGGCAACGTCGATCACGGCGGGTCCGACCACAGTGTTGCCGGGAAACCCTGTCACGGCGACCTGGTCGTCCATCGGTGCCCCCACCACGACCGACTGGATTGCCCTCGCGCGCACGAGTGCCGCGGACACGAGTTACGTCGCATGGGGATACGCCAACGGGGCGAGCGGCGGAAGTCGAACGCTGACGATGCCGAGGTCTGCCACGGCTGGGACGTACGAATTGCGTCTCTTCGCAAAGGACTCGTTCAAGCGGATTGCCGTCAGCAACACGATTACAGTCGCAGCGGTGACGCTGGTGTCAAGCCCCACGACGCTGGCACCCGGAGGAACGCTGACCGTCACCTGGCAGAACATCGGCGCTCCGAGCGCAACCGACTGGATGGCGCTGGTGCCCGTTGGCGCGCTCGACGCGAACTGGGTCGCCTGGATCTACGGAACCGGACGCGCGAACGACAGCACGCTGTTTACGATTCCCGCGACTTTGAGCGCCGGCAACTATGAGGTGCGGCTGTTCTCGAACAACAGCGCGCAACGTCTCGCCGTCAGCAACGCGGTAACCGTCACGGTCCCAGGTCCGACGCTCGCCACCAGTCCCGCGGTGACGGCGGCAGGTGGAACGTTAACGCTCAGCTGGCGAAACATAGCCGCGCCGACATCCACAGACTGGATCGGTGTTTACA
>Ga0137395_10000100_pt1 | contig 27560 bp, 22 predicted proteins | sample czobulk216metaG_FD_108283 | JGI IMG/M metagenome (GOLD analysis project Ga0137395, IMG submission 108283) | Vadose zone soil microbial communities from Angelo Coast Range Reserve, California, USA - czobulk2.16 metaG | ecosystem: Environmental > Terrestrial > Soil > Vadose zone | place: USA...
ATGAACTTCGAGGCGCCGCTGACCTCGCTCGTCTGGTTGACGTCGCTCATCTCGGTCGCGATCACCTACGCGGTGTCGTATGTGCTCATCTCGGAGCTCGGCGACGGCTCGTTGTGGTGGAAGCTCTCGACCGTCATCACCTGCGGCACGCTCGCCGGTGCGATCATTCCCGAGCTCGTGAAGGTCTTCACGTCCGTCGACTCCGGTCACGTGAGAGAAGTGGTGACGGCGTCACGCGAGGGCGGACCGTCGCTGAACATCCTGTCGGGCTTCGTCGCGGGCAATTTCAGCGCCTACTGGCTGGGTCTGGCCATCGTCGCGCTCATGGGCAGCGCCTATTACGTCAGCCGCTTCGGATTCGGCACGCTGATGATAGCGCCCGCGGTCTTCGCTTTCGGCCTGGTCGCGTTCGGCTTCCTCGGCATGGGGCCGGTGACGATTGCGGTCGATTCCTACGGTCCGGTCACGGACAACGCACAGTCGGTTTTCGAGCTGTCAGTCATCGAGTCGCTGCCTGGCGTCAAGGAATCGATCAAGAGGGAGCACGGCTTCGACGTGCGCTTCGACCGGGCCAAGGATCTGCTCGAAGAAAACGATGGCGCAGGCAACACGTTCAAGGCGACCGCGAAGCCCGTGCTCATCGGCACCGCGGTCGTCGGTGCGACGACGATGATCTTTTCGATCATCATGGCGCTCACTGGCGACCTGACGCACGATCTGGACAAACTGGCGATTCTGTATCCGCCGTTCCTGCTGGGCCTCATCACGGGCGGTGCGGTGATCTATTGGTTTACCGGCGCGGCGACGCAGGCCGTCAGCACCGGCGCGTATCGCGCGGTCGAGTTCATCAAGGCCAACATCAAACTCGACGGCGTGGAAAAGGCGTCGGTGAGCGACAGCAAGAAGGTCGTGGAAATTTGCACGCTTTACGCGCAGCGCGGCATGTTCAACATCTTCCTCACCGTGTTCTTCTCGACGCTCGCGTTCGCGTTTCTCCAGCCGTTCTTCTTCATCGGCTATCTGATTTCCATCGCGTTGTTCGGATTGTTCCAGGCGATCTTCATGGCCAACGCCGGCGGCGCGTGGGACAACGCCAAGAAGATTGTCGAAGTCGAGCTGAAGGCGAAGGGCACGCCGCTGCACGCGGCGACCGTTGTCGGCGACACGGTCGGCGATCCATTCAAAGACACCTCGTCGGTGGCGATGAATCCCGTCATCAAGTTCACGACGTTGTTCGGGATCCTGGCGGTCCAGCTTGCGGTCCGGCTGGCGGCAGACGCCGGCTCAACGACAACTCTGGCGGTTGCGGCCGTGTTCTTTGCGCTGTCTTTAGTCTTCGTCTGGCGGTCTTTCTACGGAATGCGGATCGGCTCCCACACGTCGTGATGACGTCAGACCGTTGAAAATTGGCGGTTTTTGGTCAAAATCGGCGCCGGGCCGTTTCCGGCTGCGTGGTGTCTAAGTTGCGAGGGAGTATCGTTGACTCCCCGTTTTTTAACTGACTATAATCGCCGCCTTTGGCCGGGTACACCCGGCCAGGCAGGTAGAGTAGGTCGAGGAGGCTCCCCGTGCCCCGTGACATGTTCGGCGACGTCGTGGATCCGTCGGTCAAGGTCGGGTCCCGCAAGTGGTACACGATTCCACTCTCGATTGCGGTGCACACGGGAATCCTCCTTGCGCTGATCATTATTCCGTTGATGGCGGCTGACGTGCTGCCGACACCGCCGGCGATGATGAACGCATTCGTCGCGGCGGCGCCGCCGCCTCCGCCACCGCCGCCCCCCCCGCCGCCGCCAGCGGCCGCGGTGCCACAGGCTCCCAAGCCCGTTGACGTCAACGTGAATGCCGCGCCAGTCGAGGCGCCCAAAGAGATACGGCCCGAAACCGGACTCGAGCGCGGCGTGCAGAATGCCGTCGGCGGAGTCGAGGGCGGCGTGGCCGGCGGCGTGGCCGGCGGTATCGTTGGAGGCCTTGAGGCCGCGCCACCGCCACCGCCGCCGCCGCCTCCTCCGCCGGCTCCCGTTCGCGTTGGCGGCGCCATCAAGCCGCCGGTCAAGACGAAAGACGTCAAACCGGTTTATCCGTCGATTGCTCAATCCGCCCGCGTCCAGGGCATTGTCATCATCGAGGCCACGATTGGCCCCGACGGACGCGTGCAGGAGGCGAAGGTACTCCGATCGATCCCGCTGCTCGACGCATCGGCGCTCGACGCCGTGAGGCAGTGGGTCTTCACGCCGACCACGCTGAACGGTACGGCCGTGCCCGTCATCATGACCGTCACCGTGAATTTCACCCTGCAGTAGTCGTCACGCATTCGTACATTTCTTAATGTCCCGTTTGTGAGCTCGTATTGAGGAGGATGGCCCGTGGATTTAATGGCGATGTATCAGTCGATGGGAATTGTGGCCAAGTGCGTGGCCGTCGTGCTCATTATCATGTCGATGTGGTCGATTGGCGTCGGCATCGAACGCTTCTTCACGTATCAGCAGGCGCGTAATCAGTCCAAGCTGTATGCGCCGCAGGTCGCCAAGCACATCAAGGAAGGCCGCCTGAAGGACGCCGTCGCGCTCTCGACCTCGAAGAACTTCCGTTACAGCCACCTCGCGAAGGTCGTCCTCGCCGGTCTGCAGGAATACCAGTTCCAGAAGGAAAGCGGCGGCGCCCTCCAGCGCGAGGACCTGCTCGACACGGTTCGCCGTTCGATTCAGCGCGCCTCGGCGCTCACCGCGTCGGATCTCAAGAAGGGCGTCTCGGCGCTGGCCACCATCGGCTCCACCGCGCCGTTCGTCGGACTGCTCGGCACGGTCGTCGGCGTCATCAACGCGTTCCAGGGCATCGGCGCGAGCGGATCGGCCGGCCTGGGCGCCGTCTCGATCGGTATTTCGGAAGCGCTCGTCGAAACCGCGCTCGGGCTGGTCGTCGCCATTCCCGCGGTGTGGATTTACAACTACCTGACCTCGCGCATCGAGTACTTCAACGTCGAGATGGACAACTCCTCGTCCGAGCTCGTCGACTACTTCGTCAAGAACGCCTAAGCCGGCTGTCACGGTAGGGAGATTTCGTTATGTCAATGGACCTGGGCGGCGCCAAAGGCGGAGTCAAGGCCGATATCAACGTCACGCCTCTGGTCGACGTGATGCTCGTGCTGCTCATCATCATGATGCTCATCACGCCGATGTTGAATCAGGGCGTCGCCATGCACCTGCCGAAGGCATCGAACACGGTCGACAAGCCGACGACGCAGGACAACACCGTCGTCGCCGTCGGCAAGGACGGCGCGATGTACGTGAACTCCAAGCCCGTCTCCGAATCGGACATGGCCGCGAGAATCACCGAGGCCCTGGAGAGCAAGAAGGAGAAGGTCGTCTTCATCAACGCCGATGAAGAGGCCCTCTACAGTTCCGTGATGCTCGCGATGGACCAGCTGCACCAGGCCGGCGTCGAGGACATCGCGCTCATCACCGAGCGGAAGCGGCCAGCGTCAGGGGGAGGTCAGTAATGGCCCACGCCCATCACCACCTCGGCGCCGACAAGGTCGTCAAGGGGGAGGTCCTGCACGCAAGTGCGGACATGAACGTCACGCCGCTCATCGACGTGCTGCTCGTTCTCCTCGTGATCTTCATGTCGGTCGTCAACCTGACCCAGCAGGGCGTCGACATCAACCTGCCGGCCGAAACCAAGAAGACGACGGACGTGACGCCTGACGTCAGCCAGATCGTGCTGACGTACTCCGCGGATCGGCGGATCTCGGTGAACAAGACCGACGTCACCCTGCCCGAGCTCGCGAAACGTCTTACCGACATTTACAAGGATCGCAGGGACAAGAAGATCTTCCTGATGGCCGCCGGTCAGCTTCGGTACAAGGACATCATCGACGTGATCGACGCGGCAAAGGGCGCCGGTGTCGACCAGGTCGGGATCGTCACCGAAGGCATGCAGAAGGCCGCGGGCGCCGGCGGCAACTAAACCGTCGTTCATCCCCGAATTCGTGCTGGCCGCTTCCCGGTTCCGGGAGGCGGCCAGTTTTCATTTGTGGAGCGGGATACCCCGCGGGTAAGGTTGAAGAATGCGGATCCAGCCACGCCTCTCACGCGCCGCCGCTCTGCTCCTGCTCGTTCCGCTGGCCTTGACGGCCCGCCAGACGCTCGTCGCACAGCAGGCCGCGGCGAGCGGCGCGCCGTCGCGGACGTTCGCCCCGAATGACCTGCTGCCGCTCGACTCGTCCATCAGGACGGGCACGCTGCCGAACGGGCTGAAGTTCTACATTCGAAAGAACGCGCGGCCTGAAAAGCGTGTGTCGCTCCGCCTCGCGGTCAAAGCCGGCTCGATCGAGGAAGCCGACGATCAACTCGGTCTGGCGCACCTCGTCGAGCACATGGCGTTCAACGGCAGCGAGCATTTCAAGTCTGGCGAGGTGTTCAGCTACTTCGAACGCGTCGGCGCCCGGCTCGGGCCGCACGTCAATGCCTCGACCGGTTTCGACGAAACGATCTACATGCTGGAGCTGCCGACCGATCAGGGCGAGGTCGTGTCGAAAGGGCTGACCGCGCTCGCCGATTTCGGTGGCGGGCTCTCCTTCGATCCGAAGGAAGTCGACAAGGAACGCGGCGTCGTGATCGAAGAGTGGCGAGGGGGCCTCGGCGCCGGCTCGCGCGTCCGCGACAAGCAGATCCCGATCATCTTCTACAACTCACGCTACGCCGCCAGGCTTCCGATCGGCAAGCCCGAGATCATCCGCAACGCTCCCGTGGCGCGGCTCCGCGCGTTTTACAACACGTGGTACCGGCCGGAGCGCATGGCCGTGGTGGCCGTCGGCGACATCGATCCCTCCTCGATGGAGGCGTCCGTCAAGGCGGCGTTCAGCTCGCTGCGCGATCGCGGTCCGGCGGCAAAGATGCCGAACGCCGGGCTGACTATCAAGCACCCGGTACTCGTCAGCGTCGTGACCGACTCCGAGCTGACGTCGTCCAGCGTCCAGATCCTGCGCAAGCGGAACAAGCTGGGTGAGCAGCGCGTCGCCGACTATCGGCGATCGCTCGTCGAGCGCATGGCGGAGATGATGCTCAACGATCGGCTGTCGGAGCTGTCACGCAAGCCCGACGCGCGGTTCCTCGGAGCCGGCGTCGGCGACCAGTCGATCAGTCCGACGGTCGACGGATTCGTCGTCGCAGTGCGCGTGCCGGACGGCAAGATCGAAGACGGCATGAACGCGGTGGCCGTCGAGGCCAGGCGCGCGCGAGAATTCGGTTTCACGGCAAGTGAGCTCGACCGTGCCATGAAATCTCTCGACGCCGGCTACGAGCGAATTCATGCAGAGCGCGATAAGTCGGAGAGCCCGTCGTTCGCGCGGGAACTGGTCAGCCACTTCCTCGAGGGCGAACCCGCCCCCGGCATCGAGTACGAGTACCAGCTCGTGAAGCAGCAGTTGCCGACGATTACCCTGGCTGAAGTGTCTGCCATGGTGCGGCGCCTGATGAACGACGATGGCCGGGTAATTCTGGCCACGGCGCCTCAAAAGGAAGGCCTGCAGCCGCCGACCGAAGGGTCGCTTCGCGCGGCCCTGACATCAGCGGACGCTGCCATCGTCACTGCGTGGAGCGACGCGGCAACCACTCGGGCGCTCGTGGAAAACAAGCCAGCGCCCGGGGCCGTCGGCTCGCGTCGGGAGATTCCCGAAATCGGCGTCACCGTCGTCAAGTTCGGGAATGGCGTGGAAGCGTGGCTGAAGCCGACGACGTTCAAGAATGACCAGGTGCTGTTCTCGCTGACTTCACCGGGAGGCGCGTCGCTCGCCTCGCCCGACAGTTTCGAGGAAGCGGTTCTGGCGACCAATTACGTTCGCACGTCGGGTGCCGGCGGCCTCAAAGCGCTCGACCTCCAGAAAATGCTGGCCGGCAAGACCGCCGGCGCGTCGCCGTTCATCTCGCTCTCGAACCACGGCATCTCGGGCAACGCGTCGCCGGCCGATTTCGAAATCGGTTTGCAGCTGCTGTATCAGGAATTCGTCGCGCCCGGCGACGATCCAGAGCAGTTCGACGTCCTCAAGCGGCAGCTGCAGGCGGCGGTTGCGAATCGAGGGAGGGCGCCGGGCCAGGTGTTCTCCGAGAAGCTCGAGCAGATCAACACGTCGGATCACTACACGTCGAAACCGCTGACGGCCGAGCGTATCGCCTCGCTCGATCGCCGGAAGATGCTTGCGTTCTACAAGGAGCGTTTTTCGAACGCGGCTGATTTCACGTTCTTCATGGTGGGCGCGTTCAAGGTCGACGACGTGGTGCCTCTGATCTCACAGTACGTAGGCTCGTTGCCGTCGACGGGACGCGCGACCGCCGAAGCCAGGGACGTGGGTATCCATTTCCCCGCGAATCAGACGCGCGAAAAGGTCGAGATGGGCCGCGAGCCGCGCAGCAACGTGGTGCTCAGCTTCTACGCGGAGCCTTCGTCCGATCCGGTGGCGGCCGAGAATCTTTCCCAGGCGACCACCGTGCTCGATATCGCGCTTCGCGATGCCTTGCGCGAGGAGCTCAGCCAGACGTACACCGTCTCGGTCGGCCAGAGCGGCCCTGGACTTCCGCAGCGCGGTGGCGGCCACATGAGCGTGAGCTTCGGTGCGGCGCCGGAAAACGTAGCGGCCATGACCGACAGGGTGTTCGAGGAGATCAGGAAGCTGCAGGAGAACGGACCCTCCGCGGACCTGACGAACCGGGCCAAGGAAGCCGCAAAGCGGAATTACGAAACGTCGCTGCAGCAAAACGGGTATTGGATGGGCCGTCTGCAGTCGGTGCATCAGTTCGGGCGCGATCCGAAGGAGATTCTGACGCGCGTGGCTCGCATCGACGGGGTGACGTCACAGACTCTCCAGGATGTCTTCAGGAAGTCCTTCCCGTTGGAGCACTACACGGTGGTGACGCTGGCGCCAGGCGCCGCGCCCGCGGCTGCCGCGATCACACGCCCATAGAGGCAGGACGCGGCACGTCCGCGGCCGGGGTACACGCATGTTCAGGCATGTGAAGGTTGTCGGGCTGGGCCGCGTGGGCGCCGCCGTCAACGCGAGGCTGGCGGAGCGCGGTCTAATCGCCGCGGGTGGCGACCCGGACCTGGTGCTCCTCTGTGTGCCCGACCAGGCGATTGGCGAGGCTTCTGCCGGCATTCCAGCGGGTCCCTGGATGGGGCATGTGAGCGGCGCAACGCCGCTGGCCGCGCTTGCACCTCACGTCCAGCGGTTCGGGGTTCATCCGCTGCAGACGTTCACGCGTTCGCGGGGACCGGAGCAGATGGACGGTGCGTGGGCCGCGATCACAGCCGAAACCGACGAAGCGCGCGCGCGGGCGTGGTGGCTGGCCGGGCAACTCGGTCTGCGGCCGTTCGACCTGAGCGACGACTTGCGCGTGCTCTATCATGCCGGCGCGGCGACGGCGTCGAACTTTCTCGTTACGCTGTACCGGGCCGCGAGTCAGCTTCTCGATCGAGCGGGGGCGCCACCTGAGGCCCTGCTCCCTCTGATGCGGCGCACGATCGAAAACGGCTTCGAGCTCACCGGCCCGATCGCGCGCGGCGACTGGTCAACCGTCGAGGCACATTTGAAGGCGATTCGCTCCCATGCGCCGGAGCTCGAGCCGCTCTATCGGGCGCTGGCAGAGGCCACGCGGCCATGAAAACCGTGCGCACGGTGTCTGATATTCGACGCGCGCTCGATCCGCTGCGCCGCAACTCGCGAGTCGCCCTGGTGCCGACGATGGGCGCGCTGCACGCCGGCCACGTCGCCCTCTTTGACGCCGCGAGACGCGGTGGCGACGTCGTCGTCGCCAGTATCTTCGTCAACCCGACTCAGTTCAGCGATCCGCAGGACCTCGCCAGCTATCCGCGCGACGAATCGACGGACGAGCGCGTCGCGGCCGCGGCTGGCGTCGATTTCGTGTTCGCGCCGGCCGTCGAAGAGCTCTATCCGCCTGGCTACGCGACGTGGGTCCACGTCGACGGCGCGGCGCTTGGCCTCGAAGGCGAACATCGTGTGGGACATTTCCGCGGCGTCGCCACCGTCTGCCTCAAGCTGTTTACTGCGGTCAAACCGGACCTGGCGTTTTTCGGGCAGAAGGACGCGCAGCAGGTTGCCGTCGTCAAACAGCTCGTCCGAGACCTCAACGTCAGCGTCGAAATCCACGTCGTCCCCATCGTCCGCGACGCTGACGGCCTTGCGTTGTCGTCCCGAAACTCGCGGTTATCGAGCGAGGAGCGGGCCCGGGCGCTGGCTATTCCGGGGGCGCTTGATGCGGGCGTGGCCGCGCATCGCGAGCATCGGGATCCTGTCGCGGCCGCGCGTGCCGTCCTCGCCGGTCTCGATGTCGACTATGTCGTCGTCGCCGACTTCGACGGCCAGCCGACGCTGGCGATTGCCGCCCGCGTTGGCGGCACGCGGCTCATCGACAACGTCCGCTTGTGACGGAGGGCCATTCCTCATGATGAAACTGTCGCTCGCCGATCTGACGGCCCTGAAGCAGCAGCACCAGCGAATCACCATGGTCACCGCGTACGATGCGCCAAGCGCGCGTTTCGCAGACGCCGCCGGCATCGACGCAATTCTGGTGGGCGACTCCGCGGCAATGACGGTATTCGGCTACGACCAGACGAAGGCGATTACGCTCGAGGACATGCTGCTGCTCGCACGCGCGGTTCGTCGGGGAGCCTCGCGGGCGCTGCTCATCGCCGACATGCCGTTCGGTTCGGTCCAGGTGTCGGACGAGGTGACGGTCGCGAATGCCGTGCGATTCGTGAAAGAGGCGGCCGTCGACGCCGTCAAGGTGGAGGGCGCCGGACCGATGTTGCGCCGGATTGGCGCGGTGATCGACGCCGGGATTCCGGTGGTCGGCCACATCGGTCTGACGCCGCAATCGGCGGATCAGCTCGGCGGGTATAAGCCTCAGGGGCGCACCGCCGCCAAGGCTCACCGGCTGCTGGACGATGCGCGTGCGCTCGAACGCGTGGGGTGCGTGGCGCTCGTCCTGGAGGCCATGCCGGAGCCGGTGGCAGCTCAAATCACCGGAGCGCTGCACATCCCCACGATCGGTATCGGCGCCGGCTCCAAGTGCGATGGTCAGGTGCTCGTGTGGCACGACCTGCTGGGGCTTGGTGGATTGCCAGATAGCTCCAGCGGTCGTGTCAGGGTTCCGAAGTTCGTCAAGCAGTACGCCAATCTAGGCGCGGACATCGTGAAGGCGCTCCAGGCATACGTCGCCGACGTGCAGGCGGGACGTTTTCCGGCGACCGAGCACACGTATTCAATGCCGGACGAGGAACGGGAGCGCTTCGAAGCAGAGCTCGCGGCCCAGGGGCGTCGCTAACTACGTTTTATCGGCGACGAACCCGTAGGTCTCGTAACGCCACCGTACGTCGTCACCGCGAACGGTCAATACCGCGAAGCCCTCGGGATGACCGTCGCGCGGGCCTTTCCACCAGTTCCCACAGACAGCGCCCGACGTGATGAACTGGCAGCCGTTGTACGTCACGGTCTCGCGGATGTGCGTGTGGCCCTGCAGGACGAGCTGCGGCTTGTACGGCCAGAGCACGTTCAGCACGTCCTGCGCGTTCGTGACGAGGTAGATCTCCGCGGTCTTCCAGGGATCGGGCACGAGCTGCAGAACGGCGCTCACGAGCGGAATGTGAGTGACGACGGCCAGCTTCGAGCCAGGCTTCATCCGTGCCAGATCAGCCTTCAGCCATGCGATCTGTTCTTCGTCGACGAAGCCGATGAACTCCTTGCCGGGGATGCCGTTCTTGATCGAGTCGAGCAGAACGAAGTGCCAGCCGTTGTAATCGAACGACGAATACAGCGGACCGATGCGGTCTTCGAACATCCGCTTGCCGTACATCGGATCTGACGGCGGCACACCGCCGTTTGTCGAAATGCCGTACACGTCATGGTTGCCAATGATGGTGTGAACCGGCAGGTTCAGCGGCCTGACGGTCTCAGCATAGAGATCGAAGACCTGTTTCGCGCGCGGCTGTGTAACGGCGCACGCGTCATACACGAGGTCGCCGCCGCAGATCGCGAAGTCGGGCTTGAGCGCGTTGATCTTCGCCATGCACCTGCGGCTGCCTTCCCCGGCGTGCAGCTCTGGCTGGATATGGATGTCGGTGAAGTGGACGAAGGAGAAGCTGCCGGCCGCCGAGACCTCGGCCTCCGGGATGGAGGCGCCGACCGCGCTCATCGCGCTGATCGTCAGAAACGATCGTCTGTTGATATCCACCGAAAGTCCCTTGAAAAGAGAAACGCCCGGCCAACGTGCAGCCGGGCGTTTCGAACTGCGTAGGCTGTGACGACGTTCAGTTGAACGTGTAACGGAAGCTCAACATCATTACATAGACGTCGGAGATCCCGGCGTTCGTCTGCCAGGGTGTCGTCAACAGGGCTCCGCTCAGCGTCTGCAAGTTATACGTGAGCCTTCCCTGAGTGTCGACTGTGGGGCTCGTCAGGATCTGCGGGTTGATGAGCCGTTGCGAGACGCCCCAGTTGTGATTGAGCAGGTTGCCGAAGTTCGTGATGTCGAGGCGGATTTGACCGGAGTGACGCGCCCCGCCAATCTTGTGAAACAGATCCTGCATGAGGCTCAGGTCGACTCTGTTCACCAGCGGATTGTAGAAACCGCCGCGCTCTGCGTATTGGCCGCGGCGCGACCTGAGGTACTCGTCGTTCTGGATGTACTGCTCGAATGCCGCAGCTTGTTGCGCCGGCGTGAAGGTCGCACCACCCTGCGATGCGGGCAGCGTCAGTGTCTTGAAGTTCATCTCCGACACGTCACGCGGGATGTAGATCAGGTCGTTGTTGGAAGCGACATCGCCGTTCGCGTCACCTGAAAATACGTAGCTGGCGTTGGTGGCGAAGTTGTTCTGGTTCGGGGCCGCCTGATAAAACATCGAGACGCTCGTGGCGCCAAAGTTGAAGTACTGGCGCGTATACGTCGCCGTCAGGAACACCCGGTTGCCGGGCGAGTTGACGGAGTTTGCCAGCGCCGGGTTGTTCGGATCGAACACGATCGGGTTCGCCGATCCCCAGGAGCTGCCGGCCGTCGACGACGGTTCCACGAGGCTCCGAGAAACGCCGTAGCTGTATCCGCCGCTCATCGACAAGCCGTGAGACATCGGCTTCGAGACTGACGCGGCGAAGTTCCACGATCGGTTCTGGCTCTGATTCTTGATGACATACGCTGCGGTCACCTGGTTGCCCACGGCGTTGTTCAAGCGCGTCGAACACGAACCGGCTTGGCCATTGGTGGCGCAGGCCGGAAGCGCGACGGTGATCCCCGGAGCCAGCGCCGCTCCCGCCGCCGTCGCGGCCCATCTCGGGCGGGTGTCCACGCCGAGGAAACTGCCTTCGGCTGCCGGCAGGTTCGCGTTGATGTAGACCGGAGCATTGATGTCGCGGTTGTAGATGTAGTCGACGGTGCCCACCAAGCCGAAAGGCAGCCTCCGGTCTACGCCGATGTTGGTTCGCCAGGTCTGCGGAAACTTGAAGCCTTGATCGGTGACGTCGAGCTCATAGCTCGCGGCGGCGGCGCCGGTTGGCGCCGGTTTGTACCGATCGGGGTTCGGGTTGAAAGGAAACGCCGTCGTATTCCGGGCGTCGACGAATCCGTACAGGACTCCCGTGTTGCCGATCTGATTGGAGATCCAGACATATGGCGGCTTGCCGGTAAAAAGACCCGTTCCTCCGCGCACCTGCGTTGTTCCATCCGACAACGCATCCCAATTGAAGCCAACTCGAGGTGACCAGTACGGAGTGGCGCTTGGGAGCGCACCGGAACTGTATTTGACCGACGACCCATCCGAATCACGGAAGCTGAGATTGTTGGCGAGCGGATTGTCGAACGCTGTGTTTCCGAATCTAGCGACGTCGACGCGCAGACCGGCCGTCACGGTCAGATTGCCTCGCGGTCGCCACTCGTCCTGCGCGTAACCGCCGGCGTACACCACGTCGAGCTGCTGCATCGGCGGCGTCGTCTGTCCGGGCTGCAGCAGGTTCTTTACCTGGAAGATGCTCAGGCTTACTGGCGATACCGTGCGATTCGGATTCGCGAGGAAGCCGTTGGCGTCGGTGTAGAAGTCGGCCAGCGTGTTGTACGAGTATGCGCTCTGGATACCGAAGTAGAACGAGTTGTCCGAGTGGAACTTCTCAACCGAGCCGCCGAACGTCCACTGGTGGTTCTTGGCAAACTTCGTGATCGTATCCTGTACTTGAAAGGTCTTGTAGTTGAGCAGGTTGAATGGCGTGAATGGCTCCGATCCAAACGACGTGTACGCGCTGCCGTCGCCTGCGCCGATGACGACAAACGGAAACAACGCAATGTCGCCTCGAGGTTCGTCGAAGACGTTGTTGCCTACGATCAAGTTGTTGGTGTACGTGCCGAACACCGAGTTCCATTCGCCGATGCCGGACTTGATGTTCTCCAGCATCTTGTAGTTCGCGTTCTGGAATGTGAGGAACTGGGTTCCGAAACTCCGCGCGGTGCCGAGCGACGACGATGTCGACTGGTTCTTATCGGTGCTGGAGCTGAGCTGGTTGTACCGGAAGTTGAACTTGTTCGCGTTGTTCAGGTTGTAGTTCGCCTTGATCATCCAGGGCTTGCCTGCTGTGACCGCATTGAGGCCGTCAAACGGACCGGTGTCGTACTTGAAATTCGTCAGGAGGTAGTTACTGAGCGCAGAGAGATCGGATGCGAGGACGCGCGTCGTATTGCCAGTGACCGGTGCGCCTCCAGGGTTCGACGTGAAGGTCGTGAGCGGGCGCGTGTCCTCCTGATACTCGAAGCTCTGAAAGAAGAACAGCTTGTTCTTGACGATCGGACCTCCGACCCATTCGCCCGTGTCCGTTGTTTTGAAGGTTCCCGGATTGAACGTCTGGCCGGCTGCTTGAGTGCCGACGTACGACTGGTTCCGATAACGCGTGTAGACCGATCCGCTGAACAGGTTGTTTCCACTGCGCGTCACCGTGTTGACGTTCGCGCCCACGAAGTTCCCCTGGCGCACGTCGTACGGCGCGACGCTCACTTGGACTTGCTCGATCGCCTCGAGGGAAATCGGTGCGACGCCCGTGCGATCACCCGGCGTGCCCGTCGTCGTGTCCAGACCGAAGGAGCCGTTGAAGTACGACCCGTCGATCGTGATGTTGTTCGCGCGGTTGTCCTGGCCGGAAAACGTGCCCGCTCCGCCGTACTGCGGCGACAGGCGCATGATGTCGGTGATACGGCCGGAAATCGTCGGCAGCGTCGCGAGCGCTTCACGCGTGATGGCGGTCGCGGCGCCGGTATGGCTGGTACTGAAGACTGGATCGAACGTCGCGGTCACTGTCACCTCTTCGGCGAGTGCCGCGACCTTGAGTTTGAAGTCTATGTCTGTGGAGACGCCGAGGCTGACTGTCACGCCGGTCTTGGTTTCCGTGCCGAAGCCTGGGAGGGCCGCGCTGACCTTGTATGGGCCTCCGACGCGCAGGCCAGGAAGCACGAAGTGGCCGTCAGCTTGGGTGACGCCCTCGTACGAAGTGCCCGACGGCTCGTGAACCGCGACAACGGCGGCGCCAGGGACAACCGCTCCCTGCGAGTCGGCCACGACTCCGGCGATCGCTCCGGTGGTCACACCCTGCGCATTGGCCAGTGGCGCTCCGACCACGACCACCCACGCGGCAGCCGAGATGGCGCAGACATACCGCAACAGCTTCGTACGCTTCATTCCAGTTCTCCTGACAGTGTTTTCTTGAGGACTTCTGTGAACCGCTGGCAATTCTACTGTGGCGGGCGCAACGCGGACGAAAAAAGCAGGCCGGCGGACAACCTGTCCGACGGCCTGAATCCAAACTGCTGGAGCCGGTTGGCCGGAATTCCGGAATGTTCGACTACGCCCCCGCCGGCCTCTTCTTGCGTATTTCCTCGGACTTGTCGCGCAGTTCGTTGGCCTTCTTGAGGAGGTCCTGCTGCTTGACAGGGTCTTTCTCGATGTTTGCCTGAAGCCGAAGCAGCAACCCTTTGTAGGTCATGGCATCGGAGTAGTCGGGCTTGATGTTCAACGCCTTGTCTACGGCGTCGATGCCCTTCAATATGTAGTCCCGCTTTTCGGTATCGCGCAGGCGCGAGTCTTTCCTGGCTTCGTCCTGGTAGTACACCGCGATGGTCTGCCAGGCTTCAGGGTTCTTGGCGTCTCTTTCAGCCCGCTGTTCGAGCGCCGCGATCGTCTTGTCGAAGCGTCCCTGGCGGTTGTAGTAGGAAGCGAGGGACGTGTAGACGGACGCGTCGTTCGGTCGCGCGTCTTTCGCGGCCACGAAGATGCGCTCTGCCTCGTCGTAGACGCCGGCGTCCTCGTAGAGTCTGGCGAGCATGAAGTAGTTGGCCGGGTCGGCCGGGTCGGCCTGAATCATGTGCTGAAGCACCGGCTCCGCCTTGCCGGGATCGTTCAGTTTGTCGGTGCCGTATGCCGCCACCAGATACTGCATCGACAGCTTGCCGAACTTCTTGTACTCGGGGTTCTCGGCAGCCGACAGCTTGTCTGCGGCGATTTGGTAGTACTTCACGGCGTTCCCCATGAGCGCGTCGTTCGCCGGTTCGCCCTTCTTGCTCGGTTTGTAGAGGTTGTCGAGGCTGTTTGCGAGGAAGAAGTAGGCCGGGAGCAGTTCTGGTGTATCGGGGTCCGCCTCGACCGTGGTTTGGTACAGGTCCGCCGCCTTCTTGTAGTCCTGCGCCTGATAGGCCTGGTTTGCGTCCTTGTAGGCTTTTCGGCCCTTCAATTGAGTGACTTGCCCGCAACCAGTGGCAACGGTGGTCGCAACGCCAAGTGCTGCCACCAGCGCCGCCGTGGCCGCCTTTGGCAGCGACATTACCGGAAAAGATCGCATTGCGCCCCCTTCAAGAGTGCCCGAACACAGGCCGGAAATTTGCTGTCGCCGAAACCGGGCCAGTATAGTGAAGCAAAAAAAGGTACGTCAAGATAGACACCGGATTAGATGATTCGATTCGAAGACCTCCTGGATAAGGTCAAAACGTACAGCCCAGACGCTGATGTGGAGCTGCTGAGGCGCGCCTACGTCTTTTCGGCCTTCGAACATCGCGATCAGGTCCGCCGCTCCGGCGAGCCGTATCTCATCCATCCACTGGCGGTTGCCGAATTCCTCGTCGAACTCAAGCTGGATGCCGTCGCGATTGCCGCCGGGCTCCTGCACGACGTCGTCGAAGACACGCTGACGAGCATCGAACGCATTCAGGAGCTCTTCGGGCCGGAAGTCGCCCACGTCGTCGAAGGCGTGACGAAGATCAGCGCCATCCCGTTTTCGTCCACCGAGGAGCGCCAGGCGGAAAACTTCCGCAAGATGCTGCTCGCGATGGTCGACGACATCCGCGTGATCCTCGTCAAGCTCGCCGATCGTGTACACAACATGAGGACCCTGAGCCATCTGCCGGAGGAGCGCCGGATGAGAGTGGCGCAGGAGACGCGCGACATCTACGCGCCGATCGCAAACAGGCTCGGGATGAGCAAGGTCAAGAACGAGCTCGAGGAGCTGTCGTTCAGGTATCTCGAGCCGCAAGCGTATGAGGGGCTGCGCGTGAAGGTAGACGCCAAGCGCCGCGCCGCCGAAGGACTCATCCAGAGCTTGAAAGCGAACGTCGAGGCGAAATTGCGGGAGGCGCAGATTCCGGTTGCCGAGATCGACGGCCGGATCAAGCGCCTGTGGAGCATCCACCAGAAACTCAAGCGGCAGAAGATCGAGCTCGAGCAAGTGTACGACTTCATCGCGCTCCGGGTGGTCACTGACAGCGTGAAGGATTGCTACGGGGCGCTGGGAATCATCCATCAGACATGGTCGCCGGTGCCCGGCCGCATCAAGGACTTCATCGCGATGCCGCGACCGAACGGCTATCAGTCGCTGCACACCTCGGTGATCAGTGAGCGCGGCGTCCCGTTCGAGGTGCAGATTCGGACCGTCGGCATGCATCGCATGGCGGAGGAAGGTATCGCGGCGCACTGGAAATACAAAGAGGGTCGCGTCGGAGACCATCGCGACGAGCGCTACTTCCAGTGGATGCGACAGCTGCTGGAGTACCAGCAGGAAGTGCGCGACCCGCAGGAGTTCATTCAGAACCTCAAAGTCGATCTGTACCCCGAAGAGGTGTACACGTTCACGCCTAAAGGCCTCGTCAAAGCGTTTCCCCGCGGCGCGACGCCCATCGATTTCGCATACTCCATTCATACGGACGTCGGCCATCAATGCGTCGGCGCGCGTATCAACGGCAAGATGGTGCCGCTCCGCACGAGGCTCAAGAACGGCGACATCGTGGAAATTGTCACTGCGGCCGGTCACAAGCCCGGACGCGACTGGCTCAACTTCGTCGTCACGTCGCACGCGCGCTACGAGATCAAGTACCTCATCCGGCGCGAAGAACGCGTCAGGGCGATCGACCTCGGACGCAAGGTGCTGGACAAAGAAGCCCGGCGGTATGACCTCAACATCAAGACGGTTGTTGATGACCCGGGCATGCCGAAGGTGCTGGCGGAGTTCGGCGCGCAGAAGGTCGACGAGCTTCTGGCGTTGATCGGGTACGGCAAGCTCGCGCCGAAGCAGGTGCTCTCGAAGCTCGTGCCGCCCGATCGGCTTCAGGAAAAAGCGCCGGAAGGCTCGCTGGCCGCCGCAGTCAAGCGAGTCCTCGGAACCGGCGAGGAGAAGATCAAAGTGCGCGGCATCGACGACCTCATGGTCTTCCGCGCGCGCTGCTGCAACCCGATTCGCGGTGAGAAGATCGTCGGCTACATCACGCGCGGCAAGGGCGTGTCGGTCCACTCGGCGACCTGTCCGAACGTCGTCAACCTGCTCTACGACCCGGAGCGCGGGATTGAAGTGGAATGGGACAAGGGCGACAGCGCCGCTGGTTCCTACACCGTCAAACTGACAATGGAAGTGGAAGATCGGAAGGGTCTGCTCGCGGCCGTCAGCGCGAAGATCGCCGATATCAACACGAACATCCGCAACATGGAAGCGCACACCGACGACGATCGTCACGCGCGAATCGACGTCACGGTCGAAATCAGCGACCTCAAACATCTCGAGCGCGTCATCAAATCGTTGCGGGGTGTCGACGGTGTGCTGGACGTCGAACGGGCGGGAGGAGCAGGACGTCCCGTCTAGAGAGCGGAGCCGCCACGCCTCGGGGTATTCCGCCGCTGTCGGTGTTTATCGTGCAGGTTACGCGTCGTACGAGGCGATCGCGTCGATTTCGATGCGCGCATCGCGCGGAAGGCGCGCGACTTGAACCGTCGCGCGCGCCGGACGAGGGTCGTTGAAACAGGCCGCGTACACCTCGTTGAACTCGGCGAAGTCGTTCATGTCGGCGAGAAACACCGTTGTACGGACGACGTGGTTGAAGGACAGCCCGGCAGCCTCGAGCAGGGCGCTGAGATTGTCCATCACCCGGCGTGTCTGCAGCGCCACCGAGCCGGTCACCATCTGACCGGTCGCCGGATCGATCGGAATCTGGCCGGATAAAAAGAGGAGCTGCCCGGACCTGAGGGCGGGCGAATAGGCGCCTCCGGGGTTCGGCGCCTTCGGACTGGCGATCGACTGCTTCACGCGGCTTTCGTGACTTTGCCTGACCGGAGGCAACGTGTGCACACGCGAATCCGCTTGTTGCCGCCGCCGACGATCGCACGGACTCTCTGGAGATTCGGCTCGAAGCGGCGCGCGCTGACGTTGTTGGCGTGGCTGTGCTGCCGGCCGACCACGGGACTCTTCCCACACACTTCACAATGTTTGGCCATCTAAACCTCTACTGGCGTTCTCGCGAACTTCAAAGTATAGCTGGCCGTTCACGGCACTATCAAGCGCGGCGCGCCCGCGGCGTCGGGCGGCGTCTCGTCGGTGCGGTGCACCACGCGTTCGATCAAACCCAGAAATGCACGCCTGTTTGTCGGGTCGGTTTCGCGGATGCGGCGCGCTGTGTTCTCGAGTCGCCGGAGGATAAGGGCCGCGTCCCGCTCGAACAGGGATCCGGCGCCTCCTGCGGCCTCCGCTAAGGCGGCCTTCAGCGTCGACGCCAGACGGCCCGCCGGGACCGAGGTCGTGCGATGCGCGTAAATGACACCTCGCACCGCTGTTTCGAAAGTCGCGGCAAGCGTCCCCGCCGCCTCGGCAACATCGTCGTCCACGATCGATTCGAAGTCGGACGCCTTGTGGCGTGCGATGAGTGTGGCAATCAGAAAGAAGAGCTGCGACTGTCGCTCGTTCAGATCCTGCATGAACTCGACGAGAACTCCCAGATCCTGACGTTGCTGGCGGACCACAGCCGCCGGCGGGTGCTCGCGCGCGACGGCTAGATAGGAGCAACTGGACGGGCACTGGATCTCGACCAGGCGCTTGGTGCCGCAACAGACCGCGCAAATCTGGTCATTCAGCGCCGGGCAGGTTCGACGGGCTCGACGTTGCCGGCAGAGAGGGCAAATCACGCTCTCATTGTATGTGCCGGCTGATCCGCAGACCGGACCAGCGCGGTAAATGCCACGTCCAATGTCGAAGATGTGTCATCACTTCGCGGACGGTCGGTTCAAGATCGTCACCAAGAACGGACAAGGCTGCACTTTCGGAGACGAACCGATCTCACTTTGGAGGCGTCTAAGCAGGCGTCATGTTTTGAACAACTGGTCTAAGTTTCCTGAGAGACTCTGTAACTAGCATCTAAGGAGACAGTTAATGGACAGAAATCAAAGCAGGTCAGCTGGATGCTTACGTAGCCGATACAGTTGCGTTACGAATGCTTCAGTCGGCGACTGGAGCGAGCTCATATTGTCATAGGACTCTATTCCGTGTTAGTCTTGGCAATTCATTTGCATAGCGGTCTGGCAATCATAATTGGCGGGGCCCCAAGAGGGCGGAGACAAGGAGCGGCGTCATGAAGAACACTCACACCACAACAACAGCGGCCGTAGGCCGGTCCCGGTATAACGAGCTCAAGCAGATGCTCCTCGGCCGTCGGCGCGAGCTGCAGGCGCAGGTCCAGCACAAGATGCGTGATGTTCGGGCTACGGGCGAGAGCACCAAGCTTGCCGAAGTATTCGATGCGGGCGAGAGCTCTGAAGCCGATATTCAGGAAGACATCGAGCTGGCGCTGATCCAGATGAAGTCGGAAACCCTCAACAGGGTGGATGACGCGCTCGTCCGGCTGGAGCAGGGAACCTACGGCAACTGCTTCGACTGTGGCGAGGAAATCGCCGAAAAGCGGCTCCGGGCTCTTCCCTTCGCGGTCCGGTGCAAGGACTGTGAAGAAGCCAGGGAGAATGCCGAACAGCGAGAGCGTCAGGTGGCGGCCCGGCGCGGTTCGTCATCGCTCTTCTTCGACATGTAACGAACCGGCGTCCTCGGGGGCTCCGCCGGTGGCGGAGCCCGTCCTGCTCTTCCACTGGCATCTCCCCAAGACGACAGATAAAGTGAGGTCGCTATGAGCGATCAACTCGAGAACCTCAAGCCCGAGGATCTCTCCGGCGGTGATCGACCGCTCTCGATTCCACCAGAGCTGCCGGTCTTGCCGCTGCGGGATACGGTGCTGTTTCCGAACTCCTTCATGCCGCTCGCCGTGGCTCGCGAGAGCTCGGTCCGTCTGATCGACGACGCCATCGCGAACGGCAAGCTCATCGCCGTGTTCACCCAGCGCGACGCGTCGGTCGAAGAGCCTGTGCAGGCCGATCTCTACGCGGTCGGCACGGCGACGCACATCCACAAGATGTTCAAGCTGCCCGACGGAAGCCTGCGACTCATCGTGCAGGGTCTCTCGAGGTTGACCTTGGACGAAGTCGTGAGCACGCAGCCTTACGTCCGCGCCCGAGTCAGCGCCGCCGTCGAAGGCACGGCAGACGCCGACGCGCTCGAAATCGACGCGCTGGCGCGGAACATCAAGACGAACTTTCAGCAGGTGGTGTCCCTCTCGCCGCTGCTGTCGGACGATCTCCAAACGCTCGCGACCAACATCGCCGAGCCCGGCCGGCTCGCTGATTTCATCGCATCGTCACTGTCGACCATCAGCACAGCCGTCAAACAGGAAGTACTCGAGACGCTCGACATCCGCGCCCGCATGGACAGTCTCAACCGGATCCTGATCAAGGAGCTCGAGGTGCTCGAGCTCGGGTCGAAGATTCAGTCGCAGGTCCAGTCGGAAGTCGGCAAGAACCAGCGCGATTACTTCCTCCGCGAGCAGCTGAAGGCCATTCAGCGCGAACTCGGAGAGGGCGACGACCAGACGAAGGAAAACGAGGAGCTGGCCGAAAAGGTCGAAGCGGCCGGGATGCCCGAGGCCGTGAAGAAGGAAGCCCTCCGCGAGCTCGACCGGCTGTCGAAGATGCCCGTGGCGGCCGCCGAGTACACGGTGTCGCGCACGTACCTCGACTGGTTGGTTGCGCTGCCCTGGAACAAGCGCACCGACGAGGTGATCGACCTGCCGAAGACGAAAGGCGTCCTCGACGCGGATCACTCCGGCCTTGAAAAGGCGAAAGACCGCATCCTCGAGTACCTCGCAGTCAGGAAGCTGAATCCCGACGTAAAGGGGCCGATTCTCTGCTTCGTCGGCCCTCCAGGCGTCGGCAAGACATCTCTCGCACGTTCGATCGCGCAGTCACTCGGCCGGAAGTTCGTCCGCGTCTCGCTGGGCGGCATGCGTGACGAGGCTGAAATCCGTGGCCACCGGCGCACGTACATCGGCGCGCTGCCGGGGCAGATCGTCCAGGGATTGCGGCGGGCGGAGTCGAAGAACCCGGTGTTCATCCTCGACGAGATCGACAAGCTGGGCTCCGACTTCCGCGGCGACCCCTCGTCTGCGCTGCTCGAAGTACTGGATCCGGAGCAGAACCACACGTTCCGCGATCACTACCTCGACGTGCCTTTCGATCTGTCGGAAGTGCTGTTCATCACGACGGCGAACGTGCTGGATCCGATTCCGGCGCCGCTGCGCGACCGCATGGAAGTGCTCGAGCTGGCGGGTTACACCGAAGACGAGAAACTGAAAATCGCGACGGACCATCTCATCGCGAAGCAGGTCAAGAATCACGGGCTCACACCCGAGTACATTCGCTTCACTCCGGAAGCTGTGCGTCAGGTCATTCGCGGTTACACCCGCGAGGCCGGCGTCAGGAATCTCGAGCGTGAGATCGGCTCCCTGTGCCGGAAGGTGGCCCGTCGCCGGGCCGAGGGCGACTCGACGCCCATCGAGATCACGCCGGCCGTCGTCGTAGAGATGCTCGGTGCTCCCAAGTTCCTCGACGAGGAAATGGAGGAGCGAACGAAAGATCCCGGCGTGGCGATCGGTCTGGCGTGGACGCCCGTGGGCGGCGAAGTGCTGTTCATCGAAGCCTCGAAGATGACGGGCTCCGGTTCGCTCACGCTGACCGGCCAGCTCGGCGACGTGATGAAGGAGTCCGCTCGCGCCGCGCTGTCATGGCTGCGCGCGCACGCCAAGGAATACAGCATCGACCCGGATTTCTTCAAGAACGCCGAGATGCATGTGCACGTGCCGTCGGGCGCGATTCCGAAGGACGGCCCGTCCGCCGGCGTGACGATGGTGACGGCGATGGCGTCGGAGCTGACGGGCCGCGCGGTCCGCGGCGACATCGCGATGACCGGCGAAGTCACGCTGTCCGGCCGCGTGCTGCCGATCGGCGGCGTGAAAGAAAAAGTCCTTGCCGCCAGGCGCGCCGGCATCCACGAGGTGATTCTGCCGAAGCAGAATGCCAAGAACGTCGACGAGGATCTGACCCCGGAATTGCGAAAGGGCCTCGGTGTGCACCTTGTCTCCAGCATCGACGAGGTGCTGGCGCTGGCGCTCCAGCCGATCTCTTCCGACGACGCCCGGCCGCATCACAAGCGCGAGCCGAAGACGTCGAAAGCCACGCACATCGCGGCCCGGCCCTGACGCGGCGCTGCTAGATCAGCGTCAGGGCGTAAGCGGTCTTCAGATCGACAACCTCGCCGCGGGTGACCATCGCCTTCGCCTCGGCGATGGTCATTGGATGTACCTCGATGGCCTCGTCTTCATCCGGTTTGTGCGGCGAGTCGGGCGCAGGCGCGTGCAACCCGGTCGCGCGAAAGAAAAACATCTCCTCGTCGCAGTAGCCGGGCGCTGGAAACAGCGCGCCGAGGCGTTCGACATGGCTGGGCGCGAGCCCTGTTTCCTCTTCGCACTCTCGAAGGGCGGCGGCTTCAGCGGACTCGCCAGAGTCGACGTTGCCGGCGGGGAGCTCCCACAAATCGCGGCTGACGCTGTGCCGGAACTGACGAATCATCACGACCCGGCCATCGTCCATCACCGGAATCAGCACGACGCACGGCGCATGTCGGATCGTGGCGATCTCGTGCGGCTTGCCGGTTGGCGCGCGGACGGTCTGGACGTCCACGGAAAACACGCGGCCTTTATAGACGATCGCCATGAATCTGCTCCGTGAGCTCGTCGAGCACGGTCTGAAGATCTTCCGGCAACGGACTGTCGAATTCCATCCGTCGGCCATCAGCCGGATGCGCGAACGCCAGCCGTGCCGCGTGCAGGAACGGCCGCGACAGATGCGCGACGGCGCGGAGGTCCCCGGGCACCCGGCGCCTCGCGCCGCCGTACAGCGAATCCCCCACGATCGGATGGCCGATCGCGCTCAGATGAACGCGGATCTGATGAGTCCGGCCCGTGTAAATGGCGACGCGCGCCAGCGTCAGTACCGTGCCGAACTTCTGAGCGTGCACGATTCTCGTCACCGCCTCGCGGCTCCGCCTGGCGCGCGCGGACATCTTCTTGCGATCGCCTGGATCGCGGCCGATCGGCGCGTCGATCCGCCGTCCCGCCTGCACTTCGCCCCAGACGAGGGCGACGTACTCTTTTTCGATTTCACGATCGTGAAACTGTCGCGCGAGGTTCTCATGCGCCGCGTCGTTCTTGGCGACCACCATCAAGCCGGACGTCCCTCGATCCAACCGATGAACGATGCCGGGCCGGCGTTCCCCGCCGATGCCGCTCAAATCGTCCACGTGATGCAGCAGGGCATTGACGAGCGTTCCCGACTCATGACCAGCCGCGGGGTGCACGACCATTCCGGCCGGCTTGTCGACCACGATGAGGTCACGATCCTGGTACAGGATCGGCAATGGGAGCGCCTCCGGCTGAGGCGCCGGATCGACAGGCTCCGGAATTTCGACCGCGACGCTCTGTCCGCTCTTGATCGCCTGATTGGCCTTTGCGCTGCGTCCGTCGACGCGGACGTGGCCGTCCTTGATGAGACGCTGGATGTTCGATCGCGAATGGCCGGCGAGGACGGAAACGAGGAAGACGTCGAGCCGGGCTCCCTCGCTTTCGTCAGGAACCGAGAAGCTGCGGCTCACGCGGCTTTCTGGCTGCGTGCCCCTGAATGGGCCGGGCCGCCGGCCCATCGACTGAGATAAACGAGCATGCCGACGGCGAGCGGGGCCAGGATCACCGAGACGAATTGCGAGGTCGACAACGGTCCGACGTTGCCACGCTCGTCGCCGCGATAGAACTCGATGAAGTATCGCGAAACGGCGTAGAGCAGCATGTAGAGCCAGAACGTCCGGCCGGCGAACTTGCGGCCCCGCTTCTCCGTCGTGAGCAGGACCATCAGGATGAGGAACTCGGCCCCCGCCTCGTACAGCTGCGTCGGATGCAACGGCTGGTTGAGCGGCGTGCCGGCGTTTGTCGCGGCGAATGGATCCGTGAACGTGATGGCCCACGGCACCGTCGTCGCCTTTCCGAAACAGCAGCCGGCGAACAAGCACCCGAACCGCCCGACGACGTGGCCGAGCGCGATGCCCGGTGCAAAAACATCGCACGTCGACCAGAGAGGCAGACCGACGCGCCGGATGTACCAGAAGGCGACCACGACAGCCAGAATCAGCCCGCCGTAAAAGTCGCCGCCCTCACGAAGCAGATTAAGCAATTCAGCAGGATTGTTCCTGAACGCCTGGAAGTCCCTGATAAAGAGGAGCAGCTTGGCGCCTAACAGGGCGCTGATAATGACGTAGATGCCGAGATCCATGACGCGTGTGCCGTCGAGCTGGCGCGCTCTGGCGCGTCGCAGCGCAAGCTGCAGCCCAAACAGATAGGCGGCCGCCAGCAGGACCCCGTACGTATAGACCGTGATCGTTCCCAGGTAGGGAATCGTCCACGGCAGCTCAAGCAGTTTTGGATGCATGCGCGCCTACTCCGAGCATATCGAGAATCATGATCGTGACGCCGACAGAAATTGCCGAGTCGGCCACGTTGAACGCCCAGAAATGGTGGGTTCGCCAGTACACGTCGACGAAGTCAACCACTGATCCCACCGTGATCCGGTCGATCAGGTTGCCGGCGGCGCCGCCGATGATCAGCGCCAGACCGGTGCGCGCGAACAGCTGATGATGCGCGAGGCGGGCTGCATAGAGGCCGACGCTGACCATCGCGCCCGTCGCGATGACCGCGATCAACGCGGTCTTGAAAGGAAAGTCGGCGGCGTTGAACAGGCCGAACGCGGCGCCGGTGTTCGGAACGTGCGTGAAATCCATGAAACCCGGCACAATCGTGACGCTGGTATAGACCGGCAGGCGCGCCCGAACGATGGCCTTGGCGATCTGATCCATGACGACGATGACGATCGGCAGCCAGATTTCAAGGCGGCGAGCCGAGATCGGTTCGACGACGACTGCTTGATCAGGCATTGGTAGTTTGGGCCAGGGCATCCTGACAGCGATCGCAGATTCCCGCCCAGGCCGGATCGGTTGAGACAGCTTTGACGTAGCGCCAGCACCGTTCGCATTTGACGCCGTCGGTCCGCTCGATGGTGACGGTAATTCCCTGGTTGTCCGGCTGCGAGTCGGCGGATGCCGGGCCGAGCTCCACCTCCGACACGATGAACAGCATCGGCAGGTCCTTCGCGTGGCGCTGAAAGAACGCCAGGTCGTCCCGCGGCACCGACAGCACGGCCTTTGCCTGCAGTGAGCTGCCGATGCGCTTGTCCTTGCGCAGCGGCTCGATTTCGGCGAGCACCTGTTCGCGGAGGGCCGTCAGGCGGGACCAGCGACCGAGCAGCTCGGGATCCAGCAACGATCTCAGCTGGTCGACGGACGGGAACAGCTCCAGATGCACCGATTCTGATTGCGAGCCTGGCAGATGCCGCCAGAGTTGATCGGCGGTGACCGAGAGGATCGGCGCAATCAGACGCGCCAGCCCTTCGGCCATGATATGCATCGCGGTCTGCGCGGACCGACGCTCCCGCGAACGCACTCCCAGTGTGTACAGACGATCCTTCGAGATGTCGTTGTAGAGCGAGCTGAGATCGACCGTGGCGAATGCGTTGACGGCTTGAAACACGGTCGGGTAGTCGTACGCGTCGTATGCCTCGAGCACTTTGAGCGCGAGCTCGGCGTACCTCGCGAGAATGAACCGATCGACCTCTTCCATCCGATCGCGCGGGATCCCGTCCACGGACGGGTCGAAGTCGTACAGGTTCGCGATCAGGTATCGCGCGGTGTTCCGGAACTTCCGGTAGGCTTCGACAATCCGCGCGAGGATCTCTTTGCTGACGCGAAGCTCTTCGCGATAGTCGCAGCTCGCCACCCAGAGGCGCAGCACTTCGGCGCCGCTTTCCTTGATGACGTCCTGCGGCAGGATCGTATTGCCGATCGACTTGGACATCTTCCGGCCTTCGAGGTCGATGAGAAAGCCGTGCGTCAGAACCTGTCGGTACGGTGGACGCCCGCGCGTGCCGAGACCGACGAGCAGCGAGCTCTGAAACCAGCCCCGGTGCTGGTCGCTGCCCTCGAGGTACATGTCCGCGGGCCACGTGAGCTCGGGCCGGAACGGCAGCACCGCCTCGTGGCTCGAACCGGAGTCGAACCACACGTCGAGGATGTTTTTCTCGCGCTCGAACGACTGACCGCCGCACTCGGGACACGTGAGTCCCGCGGGCAGAAACTCTTCGATTGGCCGCTCCCACCAGGAAACAGCGCCGTACGTGTCGAACACGGAGGCCGTCTTCTCGACAATCTCGGCCGTCATGACCGCCGTGCCGCACTTCGTGCAGTCGACGGCGGGAATGGGCACGCCCCACACGCGCTGGCGCGAGATACACCAGTCGGGTCTGGTCTTCACCATGTTGTAGATGCGGTCGTGTCCCCACGACGGAATCCACTTCACCTGGTTGTCGATGGCCTCGATGGCGGCTTCGCGCAGAGTCGGGTTCGACCCGGTAGCGTCCGGCTTTAACCCGACGTTGTCCATGCTGATAAACCACTGCGAGGTCGCCAGGAAAATCACCGGGTTGTGACACCGCCAGCAGTGCGGGTACTGGTGTGCGAACGTCTCGCGATGCCAGAGCCGCCCGCGTTCCTTCAGCGCCTCTTCGACCTTCGGGTTCGCGTCGAACACACGCTGGCCGCCGAACAGCTCGACGTTGTCGTTGAAATGGCCGCCAGGCCCGACCGGGGCGTAGATCTCCAGGCCGTAGCGGACGCCCGTGTTGAAGTCGTCCGCGCCGTGGCCGGGCGCCGTGTGAACCGCGCCGGTACCCGCGTCGAGCGTCACGTACTCGCCGAGTACGGCCACCGAATCGCGTTCATACAGAGGATGCCGGAAACGGATGCCTTCGAGATCCGCGCCCTTCATTTTCGCGACAGGCGTCGAGAGATCGCGGCCGACGACCGTGCCGACCGTCGCCGCAAGCTGCTCGGCGAGGATGACCGCGCGCCCATCGACGTCGTAGGCCGCGTAGTCGAATTTCGGATGAAACGCGACGGCCAGATTGGACGGAATCGTCCACGGTGTTGTCGTCCAGATGAGGACCGACACCTTCCGGCCCTTCAGCTCAGGAACCCGCGCGGCCAGCTCGCTCGCGCTCGCATCTGCCAGGGGAAACTCGACGTAGATCGACGGCGAGGAGTGATCGGCGTATTCGACTTCCGCTTCGGCAAGCGCCGTGCGGCAGTGAATGCACCAGTGCACGGGCTTCTTGCCCTTGTAAACGAAGCCCTGCTCGACGAACTTGCCCAGTGCCCTCGCGATCGACGCCTGATACTTGTAGTCCATCGTCAAGTACAGGTGATCCCAATCGCCCATGATGAGCAGTCGCTGAAACTCCTTGCTCATCACGCCGATGAAACGCTCGGCATAGGCGCGGCAGGCGCGGCAAAACTCCGCCACTGACATCTCGCGCTTCTTCGGCCCGAGCTCGCGATCGACTCTCAATTCGATCGGCAGGCCGTGGCAGTCGTAGCCGAGCACGTATGGCGCGTCGAAGCCGGCCATCGATCGGGACTTGACGACGAGATCCTTCAGGATCTTGTTGAGGGCGGTGCCCAGATGGATGTTGCCGTTGGCGTACGGCGGGCCGTCGTGCAGCACGAACTTCGGCGCGCCCTTCCGCCGCTCGCGAATCTTTCCGTACAGATTCATGGCGCCCCAGCGTTCGAGCCATTCCGGCTCGACAGTCTGAAGGTTCGCTTTCATCGGAAAGTCCGTGCGCGGCAGGTTGACCGTGTCTTTCCACTCAGGCATCGATGATCATCGATTCTATAATGATCC
>Ga0137395_10000101_pt1 | contig 27554 bp, 22 predicted proteins | sample czobulk216metaG_FD_108283 | JGI IMG/M metagenome (GOLD analysis project Ga0137395, IMG submission 108283) | Vadose zone soil microbial communities from Angelo Coast Range Reserve, California, USA - czobulk2.16 metaG | ecosystem: Environmental > Terrestrial > Soil > Vadose zone | place: USA...
AAACAACTATGAAGCTAGCCGAGAAACTAGAGAAGAAACCGGTGGCGGTGATCGATGCGCCGGGGTTCGTTTCGAATCGCGTGCTGATGCCGCTGATTAATGAAGCGGCTTACTGCGTGATGGAAGGTGTGGCCACGGCAGAAGCCGTGGACGCGGTGATGAAGCTGGGGATGAATCATCCCATGGGGCCGTTGGAGTTGGCGGATTTTATTGGGCTGGATGTTTGCGTGGATATCATGCATGTGCTGCAGGAAGGCTTGGGCGATCCCAAGTATCGCGCGTGTCCTTTGTTGAAAAAATATGTGGCTGCAGGATGGCTGGGGCGGAAGTCTGGGCGCGGGTTCTACGGCTACTCTTAGGATCAACAATTTCCGCCTTGAGCATAGGAGACTTGGAGTTCATCTTGAGATTCATACCAGTGATTGTGATTCTTGGCTTGGTGGGAGCCTTTGTTATCCTTAAGGTCCTTGCTCGGAATAAGCGGTACAAGCGTACAAGCGCGGAAGTTGCGGACCTTCTTGAGGCTTTCTTGTTGCCGACTGGTGATCCTGGGGCCTTTGACACTCTTACCTCCTTTCCGCTTGAGGATGAAGAACTCGAGAAGATTCGCGTTCGGTGTGCGAACCTCGACTCCGAGTTCCCGCCGGAAGCAAAGGGACGCTTCTGCAGTGAAGAGGGACTCGAAGTGATTCGGGACTATAGTAGCCAGTTGCGGGCGGCGAAGACAGGTGCCCCGAGATAAGCGAACAAAAGGCGAATAATAAGATTTGCTTTTTCTTCGCCATGGTGATAGTTTGGGCCTCGTCGTTTTCAACAGGTGCACCATGCGCAGTTTTTCGAGCAGTGTTCTAAGCTGTCTGGAGCGTGAGAGACTTGAAGAGGAGCTTTCCGAGGCTCGCATCCGGGGCCGCAACCTCTCCCGGCTGCGGCAACTGACCCAGCGGGAACGGATGGCACTGGATGAACGCGAGCAGACGGCTCAGGCGCGGCTGAGAGACCACGACGCGGAGCACGGTTGTCAACAGTGATGCGACATTAGGCGGTACGGGGTCGGCACCATTTGCGGTTGAGATCCTTCGGCCATCCTTGTCGGATGGCTTCAGGATGACAAGGGCGAGTTGTTGGTGCAACCGTAAAAAAGGATGGCGCGGAGATGAATCGAGTGGTAAACTCCACACTTCGTTACGTCCCTGGACACGGGCGAAGCGCTTTCCCGGCGCAATACCCAAGTCAGCGGCCCCGCAGGCCAAGTTTCCTACTTTCCTCCACCGAGGTGTGAAATGGCAGACGACAGAGAAAGATTGCTGGCAGCGGCGATATCGCAGATTGAAAAGGACCACGGCAAGGGCGCGATCATGCGCCTGGGCAGCCGGGATGTTCTGGTGCCCGTCAGTGTGATTCCAAGCGGATGCCTGTCGATTGACGCGGCGCTGGGGGTCGGCGGTTTTCCACGCGGGCGCGTGATTGAGATTTACGGGCCGGAATCGGGTGGCAAGACCACCATGACGCTACACGTCATCGCCGAAGCGCAGAAACTCGGCGGGCAGGCAGCGTTCATTGACGCGGAGCACGCGCTCGATCCGGTATACGCGCGGAAACTGGGCGTGGATGTGGATAACCTGCTGGTGTCGCAGCCTGATAACGGCGAGCAGGCGCTGGAAATCGCGGAAACGCTGATTCGTTCCGGCGGCGTGGACATCGTCGTGGTGGACTCCGTCGCAGCGCTTGTCCCCAAGGCCGAACTCGAAGGCGACATGGGCGATCCGCAGATGGGATTGCAAGCGCGGTTGATGTCGCAGGCGCTGCGCAAGCTGACCGGCATTGTTTCTAAGTCGCGGACATGCCTCATTTTCATCAACCAGATTCGCGAAAAAATTGGCGTGATGTTCGGCAACCCGGAGACCACTACAGGCGGCCGCGCACTGAAGTTTTACGCGTCGATGCGCGTGGATATCCGGCGCATTCAGGCGATCAAGGAAGGCGACAAGGTGGTTGGTTCTCGGACGCGTGCAAAAGTGGTGAAGAACAAAGTGGCGGCGCCATTCCGCGAGGCCGAATTCGACATCGTCTACGGCGAAGGGATTTCGCGCGAAGGCGATTTGATCGATCTTGGCGTGGATAAGGGCGTGCTTGAAAAGAGCGGCACGTGGATCAGCTTCGGCGGTGAACGTATGGGCCAGGGCCGCGAAAACGCGCGCGTCTTCCTGAAGGAAAACAAGGACATTCGCGACAAGCTGGAAAACGTGTTGCGAAAGAAGCTGGAAATCCCGCTGCCCGGCAATTCAAACCCGGCAGTACCTGGGCCGAATGGACACGCTGCGTCTGCACAGGCGGAGAAGCCGCCGATGAAAACATCTGCGGCAACCGCAGGCGCGGACGCATCCAAAGCGCGTCCCACACGCTAAGCGCAATAGCATGATGATGAGACCGGCCCTTTTGCAAATGCGCAGAAGGGCCGGGTCTTTTTAGAGGTCAGTGTAAAGCCGGCACTTTCATGCGCGGGAGATCACGTTGGCCGGACGAAGGTTCAGGCTCCTGCCCTTACGGTCAGCTATTCAAAACAAAGCACATAGCCTCGTACTAGGGCTAGGAGGCTATTGTGCCGGCATGGGCAAAACTCTAAAATATGTCTCATTCTGAGAGAAGTGTTTCTCTTGGATACTGAGACTTTTGGCTGCGCCGAGGCTAAGTCGCATCAAATGAACGGTGCCCTTGAGTGGCGGGCGGGATGCAATGAGTCTCAGAAGCGTGTCCAACGGCAGTAGCGAGCCGGTAGCGGCAACGAACAGGTTTTGTGAATGTTTGTTGACCCTGTTGGCCGCGTAAGGTAAAACTCTGACCCCCGGTGTTTTTGGCGTGGGCAGAACGGGGCGAGTTGACCGGTTCGCGGTCATCGAGAAGAGGCGGGAACGGTGAAGCAGTTCGGAAAAGCAACTATTGCGGTGTTAATGGCGGCAGTCACTGCCATGCCTCTGCCGGCAGCGCCCGGCGCGGGTGCGCCCGTGAAGCGCGCTCGCAAATCCGTCGCGCGGTATCGCGGAGTCCCCACGTTTGCGGATTCCACCAAGGCGGACGACGGCGCATACGATGATCCCATCGTTCGCGAAGCTGCGGTTTCCGCACTCGGCCGTTACAACGGCGCAGTTGTGGCGGTAGATCCGAACACCGGCCGAATCCTCACAGTTGTGAATCAGAAGATTGCTTTCGGAGACGGCTACATTCCTTGCTCGACGATTAAACCGACTATCGCGCTTGCCGCCCTGGAAGAAAACGTCATCACCCGAGACACCATGCTCAAGGTGGGACGCCGCAAATACATGAACTTGACAGAAGCGATGGCGCACTCGAACAACGTATTCTTCGAGCAGCTCGGATCGCGCATGGGATTTGAGACGGTTTCCAAGTACGGCCGCCTGCTCGGGCTGGGAGAACTCGCCGGATACAACCTCCCTGACGAGCATCCGGGATCGTTTCCGACAGTGCCGCCTGCTTACGGCGGAGTCGCGCGAATGTCCAGCTTTGGCGAAGGCATTCAGGTAACTCCGCTGCAGCTCGCCGCGCTTTCTGCCGCATTTGCGAACGGCGGGACACTTTATTACTTGCAGTATCCGCACAGCCAGGAAGAAGTTGAGAATTTTACGCCGCGAGTGAAGCGGGAATTGAATATCGCGCCGATTTTGCCGGAAATTCGCGAAGGCCTGCTAGCCGCGGTCCTTTATGGGACCGGCAAATCGAGTTTTGACCGGGGCGGTGACGAGATGCCGCTGGGCAAAACGGGCACTTGCGACGACCACACAACGCCATCGAAAATTGGCTGGTTCCTTACCTACGCCGACGACGCGCATCCGAAAATCGCGCTCGCCGTTCTGCTGCGCGGAAACACGCGCCGAGTAAAAGGGCCGACTGCCGCCGTTGTGGCCGGGCGAATCTACCGCAAGCTCCGCGAACAGAATTATTTTGCGGACTCCGCGCACGCCGTGGCCATCAATACCGGCAATTAACTCGACTTAAGATTTCTCAGGATTATTTCTTGCGCTGCGGACGACCTCCGCAGCGTTTCGTTTTGCAGACGCGCATCAACAGCTTCAACCGATGTGAGCAGTGCAGGATGCGAGTGCCGCAGGGATGCCGGGCACGTCTCAGGGGAACAAGCAGTTGGACGATTGAGCGCACGCCCAGCGAAACGCGTTTGACTGCAAGCTCGATTTAAGACAAAAGAGTGAGGGGCGCTCGTTTGTCAGAGGGGTGGCAGGGAGTCGTACAGGAAAGTTTCACCTGATAACATGCCGGCAGACGGGCGGCTTGGGGGAATTGTGAATCGTCGTTTCTTGTTCTTGTTGCTTTTTGTATGCGGCGCCGGGGCAGTAACTCTGGCATATGTGTTCCATTTGCGGCTGGCCGCTGCCGAGGAATTCGATCGCCAGGTAACGCTCGCGAATGAAGAAGCTGCGAGAATCCGTGAACAAGTCATCCTGCCGACCGAAAAGAAGGTCCCTAGGGGAGAGAACTTCACCGCTGCACTCCAGAAATTCGGATTGAGCGCCGAAGAAGCGGCGAGCGCTTCGGCGGCGGCTCAGCATGCGTTTAACCTCCGCCAGGTTCGCGCTGGAAACACCATCACAGTAGGGCGGTCGGTGGAAGGAACGCTTCGCGAGATCGATTACAAGATCGACGCGGACCGAATGCTGAAAATCGTCCCGGAAGACCGGGGGTTCACGGCGCAGGTCCAGGAGATCCCCTCGAAAACGGAAATCGCGGCGGTGACGGGTCGCGTCGACGATTCCCTCTTTAACGCCGTGGAGGACGCCGGAGAATCCGCGGAATTGGCCATGCGGCTTGCGCAGATATTCGGTTACGACCTCGATTTCTACACCGATCCACGCAAGGGCGATACGTTTCGGATCATTCTTGAAAAGAAAAAATATGCCAACGGCCAGACGGCCGGATATGGAAATATTCTCGCCGCGGAATACGAAAACGCAGGGAAGAAATACCAGGCACTGCTCTTTCACGATCCCGCCGGGCGGTCGGCATATTATTCAGCCGATGGAAAGTCGCTGCAGAAGGCGTTTCTCCGCTCGCCGCTGAAGTTCGGTGCGCCGGTGACGTCGCATTTCAACCGGGCGCGCTTTCACCCCATTCTCAAGACCTATCGCCCGCACATGGGGACGGACTACGGCGCACCCGTTGGCACTCCGGTGCAAACGATTGGAAGCGGACGAGTAATATTCGCGGGCCGCAAGGGCGGCGAAGGCAACATGGTGCAAGTCGCGCATCCCAACGGCTACGAGACGATGTATTTACATTTATCACGCATGTTTGTGCATGGCGGAGAACGCGTGGAGATCGGAAAGACCATCGGCCTGGTCGGGAGCACGGGCCTTTCGACAGGCCCGCACCTCGACTTCCGAATCCTGCAGAAAGGTCAATACAAGAATTTTGAAAAGCTTGGCCTGCCGCCCTCCGATCCCGTTTCAAAGAAGAACCTGCCGGAGTTTGCCGCCGTGAGCGAGAAGTGGCTGCCGCTGCTGAAGAATCCTGAGCTGATTCAAGCGCGCGTCACTCTCCCGAACAACAGTGAAACCCACTAGCGTTCCGATCAATAAATAATAGGCAGTTTTGAAAAGTCCGAGGAGATTTCGTCCGTCACCCGGAGGACGACGAGCGTGCGATCATCGTGGGGAGCGATATCAGCGCCACTGTGATTGTCGGTTTCAGCGAGGATTCGATCGGCAATTGCGCGAGCGGAATCTTCCGGAGAAATTCCGGAGAGGAGGGCAGACAAACGTTGCAAGCCGAACTCCTCTTCCGTGGCGTTTGCTGATTCGAGGATCCCGTCAGAAGCAAAAATGATCACGTCACCCGGCTGCAGATCGATGGAGGATTCATCATATTGCGTGCCGGGAAGCAGACCGAGCGGCACGCCTTCCAGTCGAATCGAAATCACATGGCCATCGCGGACGAGGAGCGGGTACGGTCCACCGGCGTTGGAGAGCGTAAGGCGCCGCGTAGACGCGTCGTAAACGGCGAACAGCATGGCAATAAATCGCGAATCCAGCCGCGCGCCATGCAGCCGCTGATTCAGAAGTGCCAGCATGGATGCCGGTTCATAAGCGCGTTCGACAACGATTCCGCGGACGGTGCCGATAGCCAGGGAGCCGTACAGCGCCGCAGCCGTGCCTTTACCGGAGACATCGCCCAGAGCCAGCGCCAAGCGGCCTTCGCCGTAGGGAAGGAAATCGTAGAAGTCTCCGCCCAACTCCTGCGCGGGAACATACCCGGCCGCCAGATCGAGACCGGGCACTTCGCGCGCGCCAGTCGGAAGAAGTTGCCGCTGGATTTCCCTCGCGGTGTCCAATTCGCTGCGGAGCCGGCGTTCACTTTCTCGGGCCTCCTGGTAGAGCCGGGCGTTTTCCAGTGCGACAGCGACGTACGAGCCGAGAGTTGAGAGCATGCGTTCATGTTCCAGCGTGAACGCGTGCGGCTCCGCGCTTTCGAGATCGAGAACTCCGATGAGCCGGTCGCACAAAAGAAGAGGCACAACGAGTTCAGAACGCGCGACGACACCGCTATCACAGTGGAGGTAACGCGGATCTTCCGTGACGTCATTGACCCGGAGGACGCGGCGCTCGCCCGCAGCCGACCCGGTGAGCCCTTTGTGAAGCGGGACACGCGTGCGCGCGGCAATGGAATCGCCGCAGCGCATGGCGAAAACGCTTTCCAGATGCTGAGACTGCTCGTTCCAGAGCATGACGGTGAAAACGTCATACTTGACGATTTTCTTGATGCGCTCGGCGACGCGGCGGAGAAGTTCTTCGCGGTCGAGGATGGAGGTCACTTCGCGGCTGACTTCGTAGAGCAGAGCGAGCGTATTGGCCTGATCCGGATGAGAAAGGAACAAGCTCTGCGGGACAGGGTCTGCATCACCCAGCAGAGCAAAAGAGCCGATTTTTGAAAGGTCTTGCATGGAGCGTTCGCAGGCTAGCCTTTATTGGATGTAGCAAATCCCTGGAGGTTTCACAACTGAATTCTCAAAGAGGGCCCAGGAAGGCGGCTGGCTGTTAGTGGACTCTTTGTGGAGGCATGCCTTCGCAGAGTGTGGTCATCCGGTTGAACGAACAGTTGGCTCTAGTTGCGCGTACTTCAAGTTCTTCGCAAGGCCGTCAGGCTTCCAGCTTCCTTATGAAACAGCGCTTTGCTGCAGCCGCGCAGAGACAACAGCTCCGAATCGTCCAATCTGTAGCGATCGATCGCCGCGTGATAGCCCTGCCAATTGAACGGACGATGCCGCCTGGCCATCGTCCGGAAGAAACGGTCAAAAAAATGGAAGCCGATGCCGAAATTGCTGTCCATAAGGCCTTCGCTATCGACGCTCCGGTGATGAATGTCGTGCAGCCTTCTGGCATTCAGAAACCATGACCTAAGCAGAGGAATCCGCGTCATCCAGAAGTTGTCCACGTGCATTCTGTCGTGCAGGTAGTTGAACATCAGCAAAGGCCAGCCGAGCAATGTGCATAGTGCGAGCCCCTGGTACACGGGTGCTACGCCGAGGAGGGCCATCACAGCCCAGCAAAACAGCAGAATAATCGCAGAAGGCGCCAGCCATTCGATCCCCACATTGCCAAGGGCGAAGCGGTTGTCCGTCGCGTCATGGTAGCCTCCGGCACGCATGGGTTGCCGGGGGCCATAAATCAGGAAATGATGGATCAGATGGCCCCGGCTGAGGGCAGGGAATTCATCGCTGTGGAGAAGCCGGTGCAGCCAGTAGCCGGCAAATTCCGCGACAACCACGGAATCTACCAGAGTCGCGACGACTCCAACAAATGTGACGTGCAGGCGTTCGTAAAACATGGGTGCCTCTCCTGCTATTCCACCTGCGGTTCCTAGAGCGAAGCAGCGCTGCCGCCGGTAAGTTGACAGTAGGGAGTGTGGAGATAGCGTTCAAGCGACAAGGAACGTCAAGCCGGTAGTGAGCAAAGATGTCGCACGATGTCGTGGAAGTCTGATTCCTGGCGGATTGAAAACAAAGGACTTGCCGGAACAAACGCGGGATTGATACACAAAGAAAAACAGCAGATCGACAGCTCGGGGCGGCACCGAGCATCATCACAAGAAAGTCGAGCGCCATGACCTCCCTGGGGCCCGGCGCTCTCAGATGTATCAGGAAAAGGCTGCCTTAGCAGCGAACCAATGACTACTTTACTTCCCAAGTGTCGCCGGCGCGGAGAAGCTTGCCGAGGTCGCCGGGACCACGCTTGGCGATGACGTCCGTGATCTGCTGGTTCATTACGTCTTCATAGCGGGGAAGATCGTCCCAAGCACGGAAAACGCCGATCGGCGTGGGGAAGCCCGGCCGGTGTTCCATATGCGAGAGTAGGAAGGCGTAGGACGGCCGCGGGTGGTGCGCGTCGTGCACCGCTAGATCGCTCTCTGTAATGCCGTTGCCAAGCTGGACGACTTCGATGTCGCCGTCGGATTTGCGGCGGATGCCCTTGTCACGGTTCTTGCCGAAAACGAGCGGCTTACCATGTTCGAGCTGGATCACGTGCTCGCTGCGCGCGTCGCGCTCAGTCAGGGAGAACCACGCCCCATCGTTGAAAATATTGCAGTTCTGAAGAATTTCCACGAACGCGGAACCCTTGTGCGCCGCGGCGTGCTTCAGCGTTTCTTTCAAGTGTCCCTGGAAAACGTCGACGGAGCGCGCCACGAAAGTCGCTTCCGAACCGATGGCTAGCGACATCGGATTGAAGGGCCGGTCTACGGACCCGAACGGCGTCGATTTCGTCTTCTTGTTGAACTCAGAAGTCGGCGAATACTGGCCCTTCGTCAAACCGTAAATTTTGTTGTTGAAGAGCAGGACCTTGATGCCGACGTTGCGCCGCAGCATATGAATCGTGTGATTTCCGCCGATGGACAGCGCGTCGCCGTCGCCGGTAGCTACCCAAACTTCCAGGTCAGGGCGAATGGCCTTGATGCCGGTGGCTACGGCCGGCGCTCGGCCGTGAATCGTGTGGAAGCCAAATGTATTCATGTAATACGGGAAGCGGCTGGAGCAGCCGATGCCGGAAACGACGACGAAATTCTCGCGCTTGATGCCTAGCTCCGGAAAGACAGACTGCACGGCGGAGAGAATCGCGTAGTCTCCGCAGCCCGGGCACCAGCGCACTTCCTGGTCAGTTTGAAAGTCTTTCTTTGTGAGAGGCGGTGGCAGCGTCGCTGTTCCCATGATCGAATCTCCTAGAGTCCCAACATCTCTTCGATTTTCTGTTCCAGCTCGGCTTGCTTGAACGGACGGCCCTGAATCTTGTTGAGACCAACAGCATCCACAAGATACTTCGCGCGCAGCACCCACAAGAGCTGGCCCATGTTCAATTCCGGCACAAGCACTTTCTTGTAGCGCTTTAGAATGTCACCCAAATTAGACGGGAGCGGATTGAGGTGCCGCAGGTGGAGGTGGCCGATCCTGCGGCCTTTCGCTCGTTGCGCCTTCAAGGCCGCCGTAATCGAGCCGCAAGTTGAGCCCCAGGCGACCATCAACAAATCGCCTTCCAGATCACCCGCGGGAAGCACATTCGGGATGTCCTGCGCGACAGCCGCGACCTTTGCTGCGCGGACGCGCACCATATTTTCGTGGTTCAGCGGCTCGTAGTTGATGTTTCCCGTGGGATCCTGTTTCTCAAGTCCGCCGATGCGATGTTCGAGCCCCGGCGTGCCCGGCACCGCCCACGGGCGCGCCAAAGTCTGCGGGTCGCGCTTGTAAGGCAAGAAGCCGACCGGGTCGCTCGCAAATTTTACCGGGAAATCCGGAATGTCTTTCAGCTCCGGTATTCGCCACGGCTCCGCACCGTTTGCAAGGTAACCGTCCGAGAGAATAATTACCGGCACCATGTACTTGACGGCGATGCGGCACGCTTCGATGGCCACCCAGAAGCAATCCGCAGGCGTCGCCGCGGCCAGAACTGGAATCGGCGCTTCCGAGTTGCGGCCAAAGAGTGCCTGCAGCAGATCGGCCTGCTCGGTCTTTGTCGGAAGGCCGGTTGATGGTCCGCCGCGCTGGATGTCGCAAATGACCAGCGGAATCTCCACGGCAACGGCTAGGCCCAACGCTTCCGTTTTCAGGGCCATTCCTGGGCCGGAAGTCGTCGTGATGGCGAGAGCCCCCGCGTACGCCGCGCCGATCGCCGAAGTGATGGCAGCAATTTCGTCTTCCGCCTGGAAGGTCATGACGCCAAAGTCTTTGTACTGGGACAGCTCGTGCAGAATGTCCGAAGCAGGAGTAATCGGATAGCTGCCCTGAAAAAGCCTCAACCCGGATTTCTGCGCCGCGGTCACAAACCCCAGTGCAAGCGCCTGGTTGCCGCTCATGCTCCGGTAGAGTCCCGGGGTGAGCTGCGCCGGCGGAATTTCATAACTGATCTGAAAAGCTTCCGTGGCTTCGCAGTAAGAATACCCGCCCTTCAGCGCGAGCTTGTTCGCTTCGACGAGCAGCGGCTTGTTCTTGAACTTGTCTTCGATCCACCGGACCGTCGGGTCCATCGAGCGGTTATAAAGCCAGTAGCACATGCCCAGCGCGAAAAAGTTCTTGCAGCGGTCCATGGACTTGGCGTCGAGGCCCAGATGTTCGAGCGAACGCCGCGTCAGCCGTTCAAGCTCGACTGAAAACAGCCGGAACTTATCGAGGGAATGGTCTTCCAGCGGATTCGAGGTCATTTGCGCTTTGCGCAGGTCGCCCTCTTTGAAACTGTCGCTGTTGACGATCAGGATCCCGTTGGCCTTGAGGTCGGCAATGTTCACCTTTAGCGCGGCCGGATTCATGGCGATCAGCACGTCGATAGCGTCGCCGGGCGTATAAACTTCATTGGAAGAGAAGTGCAGCTGGAAGCCGCTGACGCCGGGAATCGTTCCCGCAGGGGCGCGGATTTCGGCCGGGTAGTCCGGAAAGGTCGCAATATCATTGCCGTAGAGCGCGGCGGTATTCGTGAACTGGCTGCCGGTGATCTGCATGCCGTCACCGGAATCTCCCGCGAAGCGGATGACCGCCTGATCGAGCACTTCGCGCTTGTTTTTTACCGGTGGAACTTCCGCGAGTGTAGACATTCTTGTCCGAACCTCCGCACTTCGATGAACTCCCTTGTCCCCCGGGAGTGTGGCTCAACCATAAGGATGAGGCGGTGCGGTGAAGGACGGTTCTAAGGCATCCCGCCAGGAGCCGACACCCAAAGGATATCACACCGGCCCGCGCGCGGTAGGGAGAGTGCACGCCGCAATGGGATGTGCCTTATCCAGAAAGAGTTGCAGGTATGCCAGGCCGAATCATTGAGAGGCCAGAATACTTTCGAGACCAAGGGACGAAACGAATGAAGACGGCCTTTGCTGCGAGAACTCCAGCCGGGTCCTCAACTGCCCGTCGTGGCCATGAGCGCTTTGGCTTCTTCCAGGCCGCTCTGTAAATCTGCCGTAGTCTTGATAGTGAGCAGCTCAGCGCCGATTCCGACCAAGGTATCCGCGATCCCTAACGAAATGCCGGCAAGGATGACGTGCGCTCCCAGGAGACGGACCGCGTCTACAGTACGCAGCAAACCATCGGCAGTTTCCGGGTCAATCTTCGGGACTCCCGTCAAGTCAATGACCACGGCCTTGGCACGTTGCGCGCGGATGTCATTTAGCAGTTGGTTGCGCAATTGCATCGCGCGCCGCGCGTCCACCAGGCCGATCAGGGGCACAACGAGCAGTCCTTCCTGCGCCTGCAGGACCGGCGTAGATAATTCCTTGACGGCCGCTTCCAATCTGCGGCTCTCCGTAATATCCATGATCGTCGCAAACAGGCAAGGATTGCCGGCGAACTCGATTGCGTCAGCGGAGAGTTGCACTGTCCGTACTTGGCCCGACTTGGTCCGCAATGTGGTCTCCACTTCCCGGACTGGATGCCCAGCGGACAATTCCGTGACAACGCGGGTACGTATCTCCGGTTCCACCCAAATCCCCAACTCGATGGAGCTCTTACCGATTAGTTCTTTGGCGCTGTAGCCCGCCAGTTTGCAAAAAGATTCGTTCACTTCAAGATAGCGCGCATCTTCCAGCGTGCTGAGCATGATCGGATACGGGTTGACGCGAAATAACTTCTCGAACGTGGAACCCATGGCCCACTTACGTTCCGTCAAATCGCGCGTAACCTTTCCAAAGCCATAGAGTCGTCCCTGGTCATCCTTAACCGCAGTGATGACCACGTTGGCCCAAAAGTGCGTGCCGTCTTTTCGGACACGCCAGCCTTCGTCTTCGAACCGGCCTTCAGCAGCCGCGACTTCCAACTCGCGCTGTGGCTTTCTCTGTTCCACGTCCTTGGCAGGATAGAAAATCGAGAAGTGCTTGCCACGAATCTCGTCAGCCGTGTACCCTTTGATACGCATAGCCCCTTGATTCCAAGTTGCGACGTTCCCTTCGGCGTCAAGCATGAATATCGCGTAATCCTTTACGCTCTCGACCAACAATTCGAGCTGGTCTGCAATTCTCCAAGAACGTCGCGGCATTTCTTTCATCGAATGTGTGAACCTGGGTTGACCCAAACAGTAGTCGAGAGCCGGGGGCCGGGCAAGCGAACTCTGCGTAATTCCCAGCCAAAGGCTAGCAAACGTGAGCGAGCAAATGAGTTCGAGCGCGGACGATGCGTCACTGGAGGTAATTACAAGAGATAAGCGGCTCCGTATTCTATTAGACCCTTGCCGGCGCCCTTGCGAGAACTGACGATCCTGGCAGGCGTGTAGATATTCGGCGCTCTGGAAGTGTAGGGTACTGCCATTTCCACTTGCGATCCTTCGGGATAATTGCTGGCGCTAAAGAAGCTGAGGCCCCCGCGCGCCAAATTCCTAACGAGCACAACCTCGTTTCCAAGAGTGGGGTGCCGAATACACCCAACCGCTTCTACTTGAACACGCTCGTGAGAACGTTGATTCTGCGTTCCAGGGGCTAAGAGGTGGCGTGACACCGGGTGAAGACCATTTTGTTCATCGGGAGCCTCGGGCTTTGCGGAAGTTTGGTTGTACGGCCGCGTCCAGGTAGTCCATCCACCACAATCCTGGCAAATGCGGGAGATACAGTGATGGTGGAGGAAAAGATCAGCCTCAAATTCGCTTAGGTAGGATACCGCCAGCCGCCCACACGCGATACATCGGAGCAAGGCCCGGAGCACAGCCGTCTCCGCGTCAGCCACCGAGGGAAAAGAAATGTCCCACAGATTAACTTCGGGATCGAGCAAAACCAGCCCGAACAGATTCCCCCCCGAGCCGCCTGGAATGCGGCCTACGACGCGGGCCATCGCCTCCTTGCTAACTCCAACTCGCTGGATCTTTACGGCCTGGCCAATGGAAAGCTCTCCTTCCACCATGATCGCGGCGCCGTGGCGGCTAATGTCTACTGTCTGGCCTTCCTCCAGGAAATCAGCGCCTTGTTTTCCGGCGCCAGAGAGGCGAACCGGTAGGTTCAGAAAAACACGTTCGCTAAGACGTTGATTCTTGTCCAGAGCAGGAAAAAGGGCGTGACCATTTGCAACAGCGCTCGCGCCGGGTTCGTTGCTGAGATGGTTCGCCATGTGGCACCACTGCCGATGGAAGAACTCCACACCCTTCTTCATCTCCGCGAAACTTGAGCCCCTTCCCAAGGCCGCGGAGCATACCAATGCGGACTGGACTTCCGACTACAGTTTCTTCAGCACCCATGCAAATGACAATCAGGTGAAAGAAGGATTTAGGAGAGGGTAATTCCACTTACACAGTGAGCAGAGTCAGTCCCATCGCGGAAGGCAAATTTTGCGCTTGACGTTCGCTTTCCTTTCGCCTAAAGTGCCTGTGGAAAAGATTTGCAAGCGGAGGCGCGCACATGGCTCTGACCAAACGGCAAAAAGAAGTTCTGGACTACCTCGTAGCGTTTGAGACCAAGCATGGCTACGCGCCAAGCTTTGAAGAAATCGGCAAGGGCCTGAAGCTCACTTCCCTGGCCACCGTGCACAAGCACATCACCACGCTCGAGAAAAAAGGCTTCATTCGCCGCGGTTACAATCAGAGCCGCTCCATCGAGATTATCCAACTTCCGAAGTCGGTCAAGGAACAAGTCAGCGATCGCAAATTGCAGGAGCTTCCGCTGGTGGGAAGAATTGCGGCGGGGCGTCCCCTGGAAGCCGTGGAAGAACGCGAAACGATTTCGCTGGGCGATTTCGCGCGCGGCGGCAACTCCTTTGTGCTGCAGGTCAAAGGCACCTCCATGATTGAGGATCACATCATGGATGGGGATTTCGTTGTGTGTGAGCAGACGCAGGTCGCCAATGCTGGTGACATCGTTGTGGCGCTGATCGGCGGTGAGGAAGCGACCCTCAAGCGCTTCTATCGCGAAGGCCCTGGGAAGATACGCCTGCAGCCGGCAAATTCGGAAATGGCTCCCATCATGGTGGCGGCGAACGACGTCAAGATTCAAGGCCGTGTGATCGGCGTCCTTCGCAAATACTAGTTCTACTCATCTGAATATCTATGCTGCGGGCTATGCCCATCCGCCCGGGGGAATCGGGTAACCTTCGCTGGCGCTCCTCCTCACCTATCCGCTGGTAAATTGTTTGTGTCAGAATCCTGTTGCGTGCATCAGAAGAGTGTTACCGGTTGTCCTCATGGAGCCCTTTCGGGCAACGTGGCAGGGAAAATCAAATTCGCTCCAGAGATCCTAAACTCTTGAGGTCGCAAACTTGTCTTCGAACCGCCAGAGCATTTTGATCGTTGACCCCGACGCGGCCTCGCGCCAGGTTCTTGAGGAACTTGTGCGTTCGGCTGGCTACGACGTGGCCGTGTCTTCCTCCCAGGTCGAAGGATTCAAGTTTGTTCAAGAGGCCAGCATCGACCTCTTGATCCTCTCCGCTGACCTTGCCGACATCCAATGCTGCGATGCGCTCGCCGAAGTTAAAGGCAATGCCGCCACTGCCGGGACACGCGTGATCCTCCTCACGAAAGGAGGCGGAGCGGAACGGGCTCGGGGACTCGATCTCGGCGCGGACGAAGTGCTCACTTCGCCGTGGGACGGGGCGGAATTGCTCGCGCGGGTTCGTGTTCAGCTGCGCGATAAACACGCCTTGGACGAGTTAGGAGAGAAAACGCGCATCGCCGACGAAAGCCGCGAGGTGGCGCAGACGGCTTTTCAGGCCCTCGCCGTCACGGAGAAGATGACCCGCGATGCGTTTTCGCTCGAGCGGGCCTTGAAGATTGGCGTCTCCGCCCTATTTGCCATTGCCCTGGTGATCGCCGGAATTTTCGTTCTTTTCTCCAGACGCGCCAACAAGGAAGCGAACCGCGCCTATGCTGTGATTGCCCAAATGGAGCGCGGCGCTCACCGCCAGGAGCAATTGATGGCGGATGCCCGCAGCGCGCGCGCCGATCTGAAACAATCGAATGTTCTCGAGCAAAAGCAGCAGCTCAAGCAACATTCAGATGAGCTACGCCAGAAAATTTCGGATGCCGAACCTGGTGAAGTGTCCGCCCTTCGCAAGGAACTCGAGGAAACCACTTCCCGCCTGAAACGCGTGGAGACCGAGTCGCAATCCGCGGAAGAAGTGATTCGTGCCTATGCTCCAAGCGTGTGCCTCATCCACGTGTCGGTGGCCTTCGTCGACCGGGCTTCGGGGCGTCCCCTGCGATACGGCGGAATCAATCCGGATGGCGAGCCGCTTCACGACAGTGATGGCAACCCCGTGTATACATTGGAGGGGCGCGCGCCCGAAGTTCGCGCTGATTTCTTCGGCACCGGATTCATGGCTGGAGAAGGCCGCATTCTTACCAATCATCACGTGGCGCAACCCTGGTGGAAAAATGACGAACTCACCGCCGTGACGAGCCAGGGGCTCAATCCCACTATTGCCGACCTGACTGCCTATTTTCCAGAGTCCAGCGCCGGTGTCCCCGTCAGTGTTTCCGAAATTTCCGAGGCAGCGGACCTCGCGGTGCTGAAAGGTGATTTGTCCAGCTTGAAGAAACCCATCCTGAAAATGGATGCGCGCAAGGAAGCGGCGGTCAGCGGTCAGCCACTGCTTTCCCTCGGCTATGCCACAGGTATCAGCGCCATTCTTGCGCGCGCGGGAGAGGACGTCGTGGACGAAATCGCCAAGAGTACCGGTGGCAAGCCGAAAGAAGTTGTCAACGAACTTCTTCGGCGCAAACTGATCCGCCCGCTGGTCACTCAGGGCCATATCGGCGACGTTCTTCCGGACAAAATTGTCTACGATGCGCAGACCACTTCCGGCGGCTCGGGCGGGCCGCTCATCAATCGCGATGGAGAAGTGATTGGCGTGACGTTCGCGGTGGTCAAAGGTTTTGGCGGTTCAAATTTTGGCGTTCCCATTCGCTTCGCCCAGCCGCTCCTCAAACCATGAAAGCTGGTTTTGTTTTATCCTAGGACGTGGAGCTAAAACGACGTTTTCCGTCATCAACTGGAATCATGGATCATCTTCTTGGTCGCGCCCGTGTGATCCTCGTTTGCCTGCTCGCCATTCTGCTGGCATTGCCGGCCCCCGTTTACGCCTACGCTGTTCTCTCTCATGAAGCCATCATCGATGCCGCCTGGGAGACGCACATCAAGCCTCTCCTAGTAAAAAAATTCCCGTCGGCAACGGAGGAAGACCTGAGCAGAGCCCAGGCTTACGCTTACGGCGGGGCCATCATTCAAGATATGGGGTATTACCCGTACGGCAGCCCCTTTTTCAGCGACCTCACGCATTACATTCGCAGTGGTGATTTCATCCAGGCGCTGTTGCGCGAAGCGAAAGATCTCAACGAGTACGCTTTCGCCATTGGCGCGCTGGCCCATTACGCCGCGGACAACGACGGCCACCGCCTCGGTACCAACAGGGCAGTCCCGATTTTGTATCCTGGTCTTCGAAAGAAATTCGGCGACAGCGTTGCCTTTGAGGATAACCGGCTGGCGCACGTGAAAACCGAATTTGGTTTTGACGTTCTCGAAATCGCGCGCGAACGCTATGCTCCTGACAGCTACCATGATTTTATCGGTTTCGAAGTCGCACGTCCGGTACTTGAGCGGGCCTTCCTGGAGACGTACGGTCTCGAGCTGAAGGATGTGCTCGTTAGCGAAGAGAAAGTTCTCAACTCTTACCGCCGCGACGTGAGCAAGCTGATTCCAAAAGCCACTCGCATCGCCTGGCACCTCAAGAAAGACGAAATCAAGGACGACATTCCAGACGCGACGAAGAGAAAGTTTCTGTTCAACCTGTCCCGCGCAAACTACGAGCGCGAATGGGGCAGGGATTATCGCAAGCCCAGTCCGGGCGAGCGTTTTCTGGCCTTTCTCTACAAGCTGATTCCCAAGTTCGGTCCTCTCAAGATCCTCCAGTTCCGGACGCCCACGCCGCAGACCGAACAGATGTTTGAGGCCAGCTTCAATGCCACGCTCGACCGGTATCGAGAGCTGCTGTCGGAGGTTCGCGCAGGCCGACTGGACTTGCCCAATAACAATTTCGATATCGGCGAGAAAACTGGTCCCGGAAAATACCGTCTGAACGATGAAGCCCATGCGGAATTACTGGACAAGCTGGCGGAAACTAAGTTCGCGGGCGCTACTTCTGAAGTCAAGGCTGAGCTTTTGCGCTTTTTTGCAGAACCGGATGCGCCGTACGCAACGAAACGCAACGCCAAAGCGTGGACAAAGGTTCAAACGCAGTTGCAACAGTTGAAATCAGCACAGGTCGCGGCCGCTTCTGCCAATGCTGCACGACAGGTGACACCCGAGGCTCCCGTCAATCCGTAAGTCATGGCTGCTCCCCTGCGCGGCCTCTCCTTCTCGAAGCACAAAAATAATTGATTCCCCGGATTGAAAAGACCGCTACTTAGTCGCGTCGTCGCCATGAAACAATGTAGAATTTCGCGCGACCCATTGATCGCCTCTGAGATGAAGAAGACCAAACCGATCCGGAAACTCCTCGCTGCCAATCGCAGCGAAATTGCCATACGCATCTTCCGTGCCGCCAACGAATTGGGATTGCGAACCGTGGCCATCTATTCGCAGGAAGACCGGTTGTCCCTGCATCGCTTTAAGGCTGACGAAGCGTATCAGGTTGGCCCCGGCAAGGGCCCCGTGGAAGCCTACCTGGACATCGCGGGAATCGTCGCGCTCGCGAAAGAGAAGGGCGTCGACGCCATCCACCCAGGTTACGGTTTTCTTTCCGAAAATCGTGCGTTTGCACGCACCTGCGAAAAAGCCGGCATCACTTTCGTTGGACCTTCGCCGAAGCTTCTTGAATTGCTTGGAGACAAGACCGCCGCACGAAGACTGGCCACTTCGGCGGGCGTTCCCGTCCTTCCGGGAACCGAGAATCCCGTCAAGTCGGCGGCGGAGGCGCAAAAAATTGCTCGGGGGATCGGCTATCCCGTCATTGTGAAAGCGGCGATGGGCGGGGGCGGCCGCGGGATGCGCGTCGTTCATGACGCCGCGCAGCTCGATGTTTTACTCGAAGAAGCCCAGGGTGAGGCGCGCTCCGCTTTTGGCGACGCCTCAGTTTTCCTTGAAAAATATTTGCCCCGTGCCCGCCACTTGGAAGTCCAAATCCTCGCTGACCATCACGGTAACTTGCTGCATCTTTACGAACGCGACTGCTCTGTTCAGCGTCGCCACCAAAAGGTCGTCGAGGTCGCTCCGGCCGCGAATCTCCCTGCGAATATTCGCGCCGAACTCTGCGATGCCGCGGTGCAGCTCGCGCGCAAGGCCAACTATCGCAATGCCGGAACTGTTGAGTTTCTCTACGACGTTGATTCGGAGAAATGGTATTTCATCGAGGTCAATCCGCGCATTCAGGTCGAACACACTGTGACCGAGATGGTCACCGGCATCGATCTTGTGCGCTCGCAGATTCTCGTCGCGCAAGGCCACCACCTGCACGAGCCACCGATGTCGTTGCCAAATCAGCAGCATGTCCCGCTTAACGGCGCGGCTCTCCAATGTCGCGTGACGACGGAGGACCCGGAGAATAACTTCGCCCCTGACTACGGGAAACTCTCCACCTATCGTTCGCCCGCAGGCTTTGGCATTCGTCTCGATGGCGGCACCGCCTATGCCGGAGCGACGCTCGCCGCCTATTACGATTCGCTGCTCGTCAAAGTGACGGCCTGGGGCGCGAATCTTCCCGAAGCTTGCCAGCGAATGGACCGCGCTCTCCGCGAATTCCGCATCCGCGGCGTGAAAACGAATATTCCCTTTGTCGAAAACGTTGTCAATCACCCGAAGTTCCGCGCCGGCGAAGTCACCACGTCTTTCCTCGACGAGTCGCCTGAACTTTTCCGCTTTCCGAGCCGTGGCGATCGCGCCACAAAACTCCTTTCCTATCTCGGCGATGTCATCCTCAACGGCAATCCCGAAGTGAAGGGCAAGCAAGTGCCGAAAGAAATCGAGGCCGCAGTAATTCCGGCGTCACCCACGGACAAACCACGCGCCGGTACGCGCCAGCGCCTGCAAAAGCTTGGTCCGGCAAAATTCGCTGCCTGGGCACGAAAAGAAAAACGTCTGCTGGTCACCGATACAACTTTCCGCGATGCTCATCAGTCGCTGATGGCCACGCGCGTCCGCACCTTCGACCTGCTCGCCACCGCCGGCGCCGTCGCGCATCGCCTGCCGAATCTTTTCAGCCTCGAGATGTGGGGCGGCGCAACGTTTGACACTTCGATGCGCTTTCTGCACGAAGATCCCTGGCAACGCTTGCGCGACCTGCGCGAGCGCATTCCCAATATTTGTTTCCAGATGCTTCTTCGCGGCGCCAACGCCGTCGGCTACACTTCCTATCCCGACAATCTCATCACTGAATTTGTTCGCGAAGCACATTCCCAGGGCATCGACATCTTTCGCATCTTCGATTCGCTCAATTCCATCGAAAACATGCGTGTTTCCATCGATGCCGCGCTCGAAGCCGGCGCCGTTTGCGAAGCTGCCATTTGCTACACCGGCGACATTCTCGACAAAAGCCGTCCAAAATATTCGCTCAAGTATTACGTCGCGATGGCCAAGCAACTGGAAAAACTGGGCACGCACTTCCTGGCCATAAAAGATATGGCCGGACTCTGCAAGCCGTACGCGGCATTCGAATTGGTGAAAGTGCTCCGCGATGAAGTCGGCGTTCCGATTCACTTTCACACGCATGACACCAGCGGCATCAACTCCGCCTCCGTGCTGAAAGCCGCCGATGCCGGAGTCGACGTGGCCGACGGCGCCATCGCCTCCATGAGCGGCGGCACCAGCCAGCCCAATCTAAATTCCATCGTCGCCGCCCTTCGCCACACGCCCCGCGACACGCAGCTCGATGTCGACGCGCTCAACGAATGCTCCGACTATTGGGAAACGGTTCGCACTTACTATCTTCCGTTTGATTCCGGTCCCAAGGCCGGCTCCGCGCGCCTGTACCAGCATGAAATCCCCGGGGGGCAATACACGAACTTGCGCGAGCAGGCCGCCGCGATGGGCCTCGGCCATCGTTGGCGCGAAGTCGAAAAAATGTACGCCAAGGTCAACCAGCTTTTCGGCGACATCGTCAAAGTCACGCCTTCCAGCAAAGTCGTCGGTGACATGACGCTTTTTCTGATGGCCAAGGAAATGCAGCCGGCGGATACCCCGAAGCTCGACGAAAAGCATGATGTGTCATTTCCAAATTCCGTCGTCGAAATGTTTTCCGGAGTCCTCGGAGTGCCTCCCGGCGGTTGGCCGAAGAGGCTGCAGAAAATCATCCTGCGCGGCCAGGCCCCTCTGCGTGGCCGCCCAAGCGCAAACCTGGAGGCAATTAACTGGGAAGAAGAGCGCCAGTCTCTCGAGAAAAAACTCGGTCACCCCGTCCGCCGTGGTGATCTGCTGGGCTATCTGCTCTATCCCGACGTTTTCACGAAATACGATAAATTTCGCCAGACCTATTCGGACGTCAGCGTCTTGCCCACGCCGGCATTTTTCTACGGACTAAAGTCCGGCGAAGAAATCACCGTCGAAATTGAATCTGGGAAATCTCTCATCATCAAGTTTCTGACCATCAGCGAACCGCATCCCGATGGCACGCGCACGCTCTTTTTTGAGCTGAACGGCCAGCCTCGCGAAGTCAACATCCGTGATCGCGCCTTGCGTGTGGTCGAGCGCGCTCATCCCAAGGCCGATCCTGCCGATCCCGGCCAGGTCGCCGCGCCAACCGCCGGCGTCATCAGCGGCATCGCCGTGCAGGCCAATCACGCCGTGGAACGGGGCGCAAAACTTCTCACTCTCGAAGCCATGAAAATGCAGTCCAATATCTATGCGCCCATTTCCGGACGCATCATGAAAATCCTTGTCACCTCCGGGCAGCATGTCGAAGCGAAAGATCTTCTCGTGATGATCGCGCCGTGAGTTCCGGTCAGCTCCGCAAACACGAAAAATTCCGCTCGCGCTTTCTCCGCAACCAGCGCGATCTCATTGTTTACACTCCGCCCGGATATACCGATCAGTCCGCGCGTCATTTCCCGGTTCTCTATCTTCACGACGGCCAGAATCTTTTCGACGGCGCCACTTCCTTTATCCCCGGGCAGGATTGGCACGTCGGTCAAACCGCGGATCATTACATTCAATCCGGCTCGGTTGCTCCTCTCATCATCGTGGGCATGTACAACACCAAAGCACGCATTCGCGAATACACGCCTACTCACGTTCCCAAGCTCGGCGGCGGGCGCGCCGACCGCTACGCAAGATTTCTCATCGAAGAAGTGAAGCCCTTCGTTGACAGCGAATACCGAACGCTCTCCGGCTCGCAGCACACCGGCATCGGCGGTTCATCGCTTGGCGGCCTCGTTTCCCTCTATGTCGGGCTTAAGCATTCGCGTATTGTCGGAAAAATTGCCGCTCTCTCGCCGTCCGTCTGGTGGAACCAGCAGGTGATCCACCGTTTTGCGCAAACGGCGGTTGTGGAGCCGCGCCCGTGCATCTGGCTGGATATCGGCACGCGCGAAGGCCCCCGCATCGTGCAGGAAGTCGAAAAATTCCGCGATGTGCTCCTCGAAAAAGGCTGGCAGCTCGGTTACGACTTGCACTTCGAGCGCGTCGAAGGCGCGGAGCACAACGAAGCAGCCTGGGCGCAGCGCGTCGGTCCGTTCCTGCAATTTCTGTATCCTGCGCGCGAGGCCGCTGTATAATCCGCGCTCGATTCATTTGGCTTCCTGGGGGCGTCGCATGTCGGAAGGCCGGCCTCTCACCATTCTCTGCGTCAGTTCCTTCGAAAAGGGTCAGGAATTTATCCGCACCTGCAAAGCGCTCGGCTGCCGCGTTTTTCTCCTGACCGTCGAAAAACTTCGCCACGCCAGTTGGCCGTTCGAATGCATCGATGAAGTCTTCACCATGCCCGAGGAGCTTCCGCTGCAAGGCCTGATTTACGCCGTCAGTTATGCCGCCCGCTCGCGGAACATCGACCGCATCGTCGCGCTCGATGAATTTGACATGGAAAATGTTTCTGCCCTTCGCGAGCATCTTCGCATTCCCGGTATGGGGCTCACCACCGTCCGCTACTTTCGCGACAAGCTGGCCATGCGCGCCCGCGCCCGCGAAGCCGGCATCCTCGTCCCCGAATTCGTTCACGTCCTCAATTACGATCATCTTCGCGGATTCATGTCCCGCGTTCCCAACCCCTGGCTGCTCAAGCCTCGCTCGCAAGCTTCCGGCATTGGTATGAAGAAGATTCATTACCCCGATCAGTTGTGGCACTGGCTCGACCAGCTCGGCGATCAGCAATCTTTTTATTTGCTGGAGCAATTCGTTCCCGGCTCCGTCTATCACGTGGACAGCGTCGTTTCCGAGCGCACTGTTGTCTTCGCTGAAGCCCATGCCTACGGCACGCCTCCGCTAGATACCTCCCATCAAGGCGGCGTATTCACCACGCGCACTCTTCCGCGTGAAGCGGAAGAAACCAAATCGCTCCTCGAAATCAATCGCAATTTACTGGATGGCCTAGGCCTCATGCGCGGAGTCACTCATGCCGAGTTCCTCCGCTCGCACGCCGACGGCAAATTCTATTTCATTGAAGTTGCCGCCCGCGTCGGCGGCGCCTACATCTCTGATGTCATCGAGACCGCCACGGGAATCAACCTCTGGCGCGAGTGGGCCCGCCTCGAAGTCGGAGCAGGGAATCAGCCCTACCAGCTTCCACCGTCACGCCGCGACTACGCCGCCGTCGTTCTTTCTCTCGCTCGCCAGGAACATCCCGATACGTCCGCCTACACCGATCCCGAAATCACCTACCGCATCACCAAGTATCACCACGTCGGCTTCATCCTGAAGTCCCAAAGCCCCGAACGCATTCAGCAGTTGCTCGATTCTTACGCCACCCGTTTTCAAGCCGATTTCGTCGCCACCCAGCCGGTCCCCGAAAAACCAACGTCTTAATGGCATTTCCCCTGTTTATCAGGACCTTCCAAGGTAGGAGGATGTCAGAAAGTTGGTTTGGCTGCCCGCGCTCTCTCGCGTTGATCGGAGACAAGCCGGTAAACGGAGTCTACGTCCTCGATATCGACAAACGTGGGCACGCTCCCGATACTTAGCGTATTCCATGCTCCGAATCCCTGGTTGCGAGACCACATGGCTTGAGGTTGGCCGAAACGTAAAATGCCAATTCCATTCGAACCACCTTCCTTGACAAGCGAAGGCAGAGAGTCAATGTAGGCCGAGGCCGTTTGCCGTTTCCAGCCGTCCTGCACCACGATAACCCGACGATTCGTCACCGCGTAATGAGTACGTCCTTTCAACCATGCGGCATAGAGGAATCTTCCCCAGATTAGGTATTGACCAATCAAGACAAAGGGGATGCCCCACAGCATTCCGAACGTCCATCGACCGTGGGCTTGGCCTCCCCACACTCCCGAGACGCCCGCTTCCCAGAAAATGGCAAAGCCACCCCAGAAAAGGCTGAACGGAATCAAGAAGAGGTCTTCCTTATGAAAAATGACAGAAGCCTTCGGCTGCCCTGCCCAGACGAAGCTTTCCCCGGGCACGAGTTCTGGTTGGACGGCGGCTGCGGAGGTTGGATTAATTTGTACCATTTCCAGAAGTATAGGATAAGTTTGGAACCAACAAGCACTTCGACCGCGACGTGTGTTTACACGTGTAAAACTGAGGATGAAGTAGACCCGATCGCGATAGATTGGATTGCCGGAGATTGCCCAACCACAACGCCTCCCCACCCGCTTTACATTTCCCCCACTTTCCTTCAGTATTCCCCCGGACTGCCGCCCACCAGCCCCTGGCACGACCTGTCCCAAAGTCTAGTAACTGTCTGGAACAGCGGCTTCACACATTGTTTGCCGCGCACTCTTCCGGGGAATACAGTTTGCAGTACCCCGGACGGAATTCTGCGTTGGGGTGGTTTTGTCGCTTTGGAGGTCCGATGTGGGGCAATAAGAAACCGGATGCAGCGCAAGCAGGGCAACCGGATCAACGAAACTTACAAACGAATCAGTCGTCGAAGCCTGCTTCGCCGGCTTGGGAGGATAAACCCGCGATGAGTACAGATGCGATGCGTCCATTAGGTGCAACCGCGGACCGCGCCACGGCACGGCTCGGGGCCAGTCTGCACGTGAAAGGTGAGATCTCCGGCAACGAAGATCTGTTGATCGATGGATCGGTCGAAGGACTGATTCAGCTCGATGAGCGGAAACTGACTGTCGGGCCCTCAGCAAAAGTAACCGCTGATATCATTGCCCGCGAGGTGGTGGTGTACGGCAACGTGAAGGGCAACCTTCGCGCAAAGGATCGAATTGAAATCAAGAAGGATGGTTCGGTCAATGGTGACCTGACCACTTCCCGTATCATGATCGAAGACGGCGCCTACTTCAAAGGTTCCATCGAGATCGACAAGAGCCCGGAAAAGGAATCCGGTTCGAATGCGTTTGCCCGCTCCTCTTCGTCTGCGGCCGCGCCGGCAGCCAAGACCATTTAACTTTTTTCCCTCAACTCTGTTTCAACAGCGGCGTCCCGGTATCCTCGGGGCGCCGTTTGCTTGTTAGCCTCGATTTCTCACAAGGAATGCGCGTATTCTTAACGCCATTTCCCGTCGCCATGGTTATCCTGAGCGCAGCGAAGGATCTTAACCGATCGGCACGTCAAAGCGGCGAGGTGGCGAGACGCCCTGGTTAGCTATCTGTTGTCCCTCGCCGCCGTTCCCTTGGGAATCGGTTCGATCACGCCCACAACTGTTGCCGCAGCAGGCGGCGCCACTCTCACCTTCGCGGCAGCGGCTTTCAGAGCGGTGCCACCGTCACCATGAATGGAAAATCCGCCAGCGTCACCTTCAAGGACATCAACACTCTCCTTGTCGTAACTCCCGCCCTTACTCCTGGCCCGCAGCAAATCATCACCGCCAATCCCGACGGCGAATCCGTTTCCCTCGACGACGCGTTCACCGCCAACTAAGTAGGACAGACATTCCTGTCTGTCTGCCTTGTCCCGTCTGTCTCTCTTCTCCGCATCCCTTCTAACCTTTTCGCGGTATCCTCATCCAATTTGAAGAAGATAAAATAGTCAGATTCGCCGCCAGGGAAGTTTGACTCGCCCGGCCCGTGAGAGGATTCGAATGGAAACGCGAAAATTGGGAAACTCCGATCTCAAAATTACACTCGTCGGCTTCGGCGCCTGGGCTCTCGGTGGTGGCGGATGGGAATTTGCCTGGGGTCCGCAGGACGACGCCGATTCCATCGCCGCGATTCATCGCGCGCTGGAGCTGGGCGTCAACTGGATCGACACTGCCGCCGTCTACGGCCTGGGGCACTCTGAAGAAATCGTCGCTGGCGCGTTGAAAGAATGGCGCGGTCCGCGGCCCTACGTTTTTACGAAATGCGTCTTGCGCTGGAATGAAAAAGGGAAAATTTGGAAGGAGTTCAGCCCCGTTTCCATCCGCCGCGAATGCGTAGACAGTCTCCGCCGCCTGCAAGTCGATACCATCGATCTCTACCAAATGCACTGGCCCCCGGACGAGAGCAAGCCCGGCATCGAAGAAGCCTGGCAAACTCTTGCGACACTGAAGGCCGAAGGCAAAGTCCGCTGGATCGGCGTGTCCAACTTCAACGTCGCCCAAATCAAACGCGCCGAAAAAATTGCTCCGGTGACTTCCTTGCAGCCGCCCTATTCGATCATTCGCCGGCAAATTGAAGCGGAGGTTCTTCCGTATTGCCAACAGCAGGAAACCGGCGTGATCAATTACGCTCCCATGGCCTCCGGACTTCTCACCGGAGCCATGACTCGCGAACGCGCTGCCGCGTTGCCCTCCGATGATTTTCGCAGCCGCAATCCGGAATTCCGCGAGCCGCGCCTTTCAAAGAATCTTGAACTTGTGGAACGCCTGCGCCAGGTTGGCGCGCGTCACGGCCGCACTCCCGGCGAAGTGGCCATCGCTTGGACTTTGCGTCATCCGGCCATCACCGCTGCCATTGTCGGCGCCCGCAACGCCAAGCAATCCGAAGGCGTCATGCGCGCTGGCGAACTAAAACTCACCGCCGAAGAGCTCGCGGAAATCGAAGGCGCTGCCGCGCTCGCCACTGCTCGCTGAACGTAATCAAGTACCCAGAGGCGAAATGCAGGCATCAGGCGCCGCGCCACTCATGCAATCTTCGAGAACCACGAAGAGCTAGGCGCGCTGGTAGTCCGGTCTCCAACATTTGATCAGTTGCTTGATGGCTTTGCGCTCCGTCACTTTTTCGTCCAGAACTTTTCTTGCCAGCGCCGGCAATTCCACGTCGCTTGCGAAACGCAGCGCAACAATCTGGCCGATAGTCAGCTCGGCGCATCTCGTCTGCAAATCCGCGGGCAGCACCTGCGCGTATCGCAGACGCTCCTCGAGACGAATGACGCGGTCCTGCACCGCAAGCGCAAACATCCGCGCCTGAAACGCCAAGATCACCAAGGCTCCAGCTAGAATCACGCCAAAGATCCCCGCGAAAGAAAAACCTAACTTCCACAGCCGGATCAGCGACCAAACAAAGTTAATCACAAAAACCGGCACCGCGAAAAAATGATATGTGGGAACGAACCTTCCATGATTCGAAAAATTCTGCTCTTCCATCGATCTACCTCCCTTGCGCCTTGTGCCGCATGATTGTAGCAAACTGCCGTTGCCCAGCTCGGAAGACTCGCTTGCCCATGGTCTACCTGCCTCGATACGCGGCATTTATTTCCTTTTTCTCCGATTCTCTGAACCCATCCCGCCGCCCTGTGCATCCAACCGTCTGGACGAATTCATCGGTTCGGCGATTTGCTGCTTGAAAGCCACGCTGCACCGGAGGCGCGAAAATGGCGAAAGCATCGTGGGGCGGAAAAATCATTGCGGAAAGCAGCGCCACCGTCGTTGTCGAAGGCAACCAATATTTCCCGCCCGAAGCCGTAAAGAAAGAAAACTTAAAGCCGAGCGGTCACACTTCGGTCTGTCCTTGGAAGGGCACGGCCCACTACTACCACGTCGAAGTGAACGGCATTCGCAATGACAATGCCGCCTGGTATTACCCCGAACCGAAGCCTGCGGCCGCTGAAATCAAAGACCGTAT
>Ga0137395_10000103_pt1 | contig 27531 bp, 20 predicted proteins | sample czobulk216metaG_FD_108283 | JGI IMG/M metagenome (GOLD analysis project Ga0137395, IMG submission 108283) | Vadose zone soil microbial communities from Angelo Coast Range Reserve, California, USA - czobulk2.16 metaG | ecosystem: Environmental > Terrestrial > Soil > Vadose zone | place: USA...
CATCCTGCCTGTCCCGGCCATCCTGCCCGTCCTGCCCGTCCTGCCTGTCGATCGCAAATGAGGCCTATCGTCCGGGTAGGTGCGTACCGATATGTCCGGACGTGTCAGCGCCGGAGAGCCCCATGTCGCAGTTGCGTTCGAAGTTCGTCTGGACGGGAGTCGTCCTGATCTGGGCGGTCTTACCGATCTCTGCTCTGATATCTGGTTGAAACGTAGTCGTCGACGAGGCGCTGAAACTCCGACGCCAGCTCGTCGTACGTCCCCCGCAGCGTCTTGACGTGCTGGCCGTCGATGAAGACGGGACACGTCGGCGCCTCTCCCGTTCCCGGCAGGCTAATCCCGATATTCGCCGCTTTTGATTCACCGGGTCCGTTGACGACGCAGCCCATGACGGCGAGCGTCATCGACTCGACGCCTTCGTAGCGCGTCTTCCACGCCGGCATCTGTTCGCGAACGTACTCCTGAATCCGCTCCGCCAGTTCCTGAAACGTCGAGCTCGTCGTTCGTCCGCAGCCCGGACAGGCTGTCACGCTAGGCGCAAACGATCGCAGGCCAAGCGCCTGAAGCAGCTCGCAGGCCGCATACACCTCTTCACGTCGATCGCCGCCGGGGCGCGGCGTGAGCGAAACGCGGATCGTGTCGCCGATGCCTTCGTTGAGCAGCACGCCCATGGCCGACGCCGACCACACCAGCCCTTTCACGCCCATCCCCGCTTCGGTGAGTCCCAGATGCAGCGGCTGGTCGGTCTGCCTCGCGAGATCACGGTACACGGCGATGAGATCCTGCGGGCGCGACGTCTTGCACGAGATGATGATCTGATCTTTTCGCAGGCCGGACTCGATCGCGAGCGCGGTCGACTCGATCGCCGACAGCACCATGCACTCGCTGATGATGTCTTCGGAGCTCTTTCCCAGTTCGCGGTCGGTGTTTTCCTGCATCTTCGCGACGACCAGCTCCTGGTTCAGCGAGCCGCCGTTCACGCCGATGCGAACAGGCTTCGAATTGTCGACGGCGACTCTGCAGATCGTCGCGAACTGTTCATCGCGGCGCCTGCCGGTACCGACGTTGCCGGGATTGATTCGATACTTGTCGAGTGCGCGCGCGCAGTCCGGATGTTTCGTGAGCAGCAGATGACCGTTGTAGTGAAAATCGCCGATGAGCGGCGCCGTGCATCCCGCGTCGAGCATGCGCCGCTTGATCTCGGGGACCGCAGCCGCCGCCTCCGGCAGATTGACCGTGACGCGGACCATCTCCGAGCCGGCCTCGGCCAGCGCGATGCACTGCTCCGCGGTGGCTCGCGCATCCGCCGTGTCGGTCAACGTCATCGACTGGACGACGATCGGCGCGCCCCCGCCGACCTGAACGCCTGGTCCGGCGCCAACCTTCACGCCGACCGTCTTGTGAAGCCGTACCGGTTTCATGTGAGGGATTACTTCTCATGATAGCATCGCGCCATGAAGGCGATTCTCGTGCGCGAGCACGGCGGTCCAGACGTGCTGAAGCTCGAAGATCTTCCCGATCCCAAACCGGCGGCCGACCAGGTGGCCGTGCGGCTGCGCGCCGTCGGCGTCAATCCCGTTGACGTCTACATTCGGACGGGCGCCTACGCACGAAAGCCCGCGCTGCCGTTCATCCCGGGCTCAGACGGCGCCGGTGAGATTGATGCGGTCGGCGCGAATGTCACCAGCTACAAAGCCGGTGATCGCGTGTTCATCCACGGCACGGCGGCCGAACACACGCATGGCCACTACGGCGGCGCGTACGCGGAGCGGGCGGTCTGCCGTCTCGATCATATCTACCATCTGCCTGCGTCCATTTCGTTCGGCCAGGGTGCGGCGATGGGCGTTCCCTACGCAACCGCGTATCGCGCGCTTTTTCATCGCGCGGCCGCTAAACCCGGCGAGACCGTGCTCGTTCACGGCGCAACGGGCGGCGTCGGCCTCGCAGCCGTGCAGATTGCGCACGCGCAGGGCATGAGAGTGCTCGGAACGGGCGGCACCGACAAAGGGCGGCAGACCGTTCGCCAGAGCGGCGCCGACGCGGTCTTCGATCACACGACGCCGAATTACATCGACGAGATCATGAAAGCGACCGGCGGGCGTGGCGTTGACGTCATCCTCGAGATGGCCACGCACGTCAACCTCGACAAAGATCTGGGTCTCATCGCGTTGCGCGGCCGGATCGTCGTCATCGGCAATCGCGGCCGCGTGGAGATCGACGCGCGTCAGGCGATGGGGAAAGACGCGACGATTCTCGGCATGACGCTGTTCAACATCAGCGACCCGGACATGGCGTCGATCAACAGCTATATGACGGCCGGCCTCGCGAACGGAACGCTCACGCCGGTGGTCGGCAGGGAGTTTCCGCTGGCCGATGCCGCGAAGGCGCAGGATGCCGTGATGGCGTCCGGCGCGTTGGGAAAGATCGTCCTCCTTCCATAAGAAGCCGCGAGCTCCACCATGGCCGAAACCATCGACTGGCCGCCCAAGCGCTCGCGTCGTCGCCGGGGCCCACTCCTCCTGCTTGCCGCGATCGTCCTCGTACTTTTCAGCGGAGGTACGACGCTCTCGTACTACGTCGACGCGCTGTGGTTCGACTCGCTCGGATACGTCGATGTTTTCTGGAAGACGCTCAACTTTCAGGCCGCGGCGTTCCTGACGTTTTCGCTCATCACGTTTCTCGCGATCTACGGTTCGTTCGTAGCGTTCAAACCGGCGAAGTTCGGCGAAGCGGGATCCACCGGCACGATCATGGTCAACGGACAGCCGGTCCAGATTCCTGTCGGACCGGCACTGCGGCTCATCGGCCTGGGCGTGTCGCTGCTGATCGCATTCATCACCGGCGCCGGCATGATGAACGAGTGGCCGACGCTCGCGCTCGCGTGGTACGGGCGCGCGGCCGGGGGCGCTGCGGCGGTCGACCCGATCTTCGGGCGGCCACTCTCCTTCTACCTGTTCACGTTGCCGGCGTGGAATCTCATCACCGGATGGCTCCTGACGCTCACAGTCCTGTCTTGCGGCATCGCGATCTTTTTTCTCGTGGTGGGCGGAGGCGCGCGGGCGCTGAGCATACTGAGCCGCCGGGGGTCCGCCTCGTCCGTGAACCTGCCGTGGCGCGGGCTGTCGCTGGCGTATGCCGCGCTGCTCCTGATGCTCGCGGCTCGCGTCTACCTGGGACGGTTCGACAACCTGTTCGACGATCAGACGATCTTCACCGGGGTCAACTACACCGACGCCCACGTGACGCTGACCGGCATGCTCATCGTGTCACTCGCGCTGGCGGCTGGTGCGGCGATCACGATCGTCAACGCCGTGTTGACGCCGCGCGTCAGGTGGCTCATCGCGGCGGTCGTGCCGGCTGTGGCGATCTATATGGTCGTGTCCGTGCTTGGCTGGTACGTGAGCGGCTTCATCGTGAAGCCGAACGAGCTCGTGCGCGAAGCCCCCTACATCGCCCACAACATCCAGATGACACGGCAGGCGTTCGGCCTTGACCGCATCACGCAGCGCCCGTTCCCCGGCGACTCGGGCATCGAAGCCGTCAACGCGGGCAACAACCGCGCGACACTCGACAACATCCGTCTCTGGGACTGGCGCGCGCTCCAGGACACGCTCCGGCAGATCCAGGAAATCCGCACGTACTACGATTTCCCCGACATCGACATCGACCGCTACGAGATCGACGGCGCGGTCCGGCAGGTGATGGTCGGCACGCGAGAGCTGAGCGTGAACAAGCTGCCCGAGAGCAGCCGCAACTGGATCAACGAGAAGCTGATCTACACGCACGGCTACGGCGTCACGATGAACCCGGTCAACGGCTTCACGCCGGAGGGGCTGCCGACGTTCCTGCTCAGCAACATGCCGGTCCAGAGCGGGACGGCCAGCCTGAAAGTGACGCGCCCGGAAATCTACTTCGGCGAGTTGACGGACACCGACGTGTACGTCAGAACCCGGCAGAACGAGTTCAACTACCCGCAGGGAGACACAAACAGCGTCACGTCGTACGAAGGCACCGGCGGCATCGTGCTCGGCGGCTTCCTGCGGCGGCTCCTGATCGCCATCGATCGCGGCGATCTCGCGAAGCTTCCGTTCAGCGACGACGTGCGCGCCGACAGCCGGCTGCTGATGAAGCGCAACGTCCGCGATCGGGTGGCGGCGCTGGCCGGCGGCTTCCTGACTTTCGATCCTGATCCCTACATGGTCGTCGGCGAGAACGGGCGGCTGCAGTGGATCATGGACGCGTTCACGACGTCGGAAACCTATCCGTACTCGAGGCATTACCGGCTCGCGCGCGGGTCGGTGAACTACATCCGCAACAGCATCAAGGCCGTGATCGACGCCTACGATGGCACGACCACGTTGTATGTGCTGGACGCGGAGGATCCGATCATCGCGGCGTACCGCGGCATTTTCCCGACGCTCTTCAAGGACGCGTCGGCAATGCCGCCAGGCCTGCGCAAGCATCTGCGATATCCGGAGCTGCAGCTCGAGCTGCAGGCCGCGGTTTACGGTCTGTATCACATGACGGACCCGGGCGTTTTTTACAACCGCGAGGATCTCTGGACTGTCGCCAGCGAAGTTCGGACACAGCGTAACGTCGACCAGGCGGCGCAGCCGATGACGCCGAACTTCGTGCTGATGACGCTGCCCGGAGAGACGGGCATGGAGTTCGTCGAGATTCTGCCGTTCACGCCTGGCAATCGAAACAACCTGATCGCCTGGATCGCGGGCCGCAGCGACGGGGACAAGTACGGAACACTGGTCGCGTACAACTTTCCCAAGAACAAGCTCGTCGACGGGCCGCTGCAGGTCGAGGCGCGCATCGATCAGAACCCGCAGCTGTCCGCGCAGTTCTCGCTGTGGAATCAGCAAGGCTCGCGCGTCGTCCGCGGGAGCCTGCTCGTCATTCCGATCGGACGCGGACTGTTGTACGCCGAGCCGATCTATCTGCAGGCTGAGCGGAGCCCGATGCCGGAGCTGCGCCTGGTTGTCCTCGCTCTGCAGGATCGCCTGGCATACGGTTCGACGTTCGAGGCCGCGATGGCCGGCCTCTTCGGGCAGTCTCTGCCCGCGCCACAAGTGGCGGCCACGCCGGCGCGCGCGGAGGCGCCGGCTGCGGCCCGCGATACCGCATCCGGCACCGGCGCAACTGACGTGCTGATTCGCGACGCCGCGCGCGACCTCGCCGAGTACCAGCGCCTGACGGCGGAAGGCAAGCTCGGCGAGGCCGGCCAACGGCTCGAATCACTCAAGCAGAAGCTGGATCAGCTCCAACGCGCTCCGCGAAGGTAATCACGTAGCCGTCGGGATCGGCGATCGCGAACTCCTTCGTACCGTACCACTGCGTCACTAGGGGCATCACGATCGGCGTCATCGTCTTGAGCCGATCGTACAGACGCTCGATGTTCCCTTTGCCCTCGAGCTCGATGAACATCGTGCCCGTCAGGCCAGGCGGCTTGCCCGCGAACAACGGGAACTCCTTCGCCGCCGTCTCCCGTTCGTTGAAGAAGATCTCGATCGGTCCGCTTACGACGGACCCGAACACGAACGGCAACTGCTCGGGGACGGTGAACCCGCGCTCGAAGCCGAGCACGTTGGTGTAGAACGCAAGGCTGCGCTCGACATCAGTGACGAGAAGATTCGGCGTGAGCTTGGTGAACGTAGTCATGGCACACCTTTCCGTGTGCTCGCATTCCTACATCCGTGAACTCGGCGAGATCGAGATCGCAGGTAGGAGTCCCTGTAATGTCGAGTGGGCGGGACCCCGCTAGGTACGGCGAGCACGATAACACAAGTAGAATGGCTCCGCGAAAGGATCCTGACATCTATGCGTATGCTCGTTTTTCTGACGCTTGCACTTCTGGCAGCCGTTCCTCTTTCGGCGCAGGCGCCAAAGCAATCGGTCGCCACGCCGCCGCCCGACGTGGCCGCCCCTCCCGCCGATGCGGCCAAGACGCCAACAGGGCTCGCGTCGAAGGTCGTCACGCCGGGAACCGGCAAAACGCATCCGGGTAAAACCGATGTCGTGACGGTTCACTACACCGGCTGGCAGACGGACGGGAAGATGTTCGACAGCTCGGTGCTGCGCGGCAAGCCGGCGAGTTTTCCTCTCGACCGCGTGATCGCCGGATGGACCGAGGGCGTCCAGCTGATGGTCGAAGGCGAGAAGCGGCGCTTCTGGATTCCGGAGGCCCTCGCTTATAAGGGCCAGCGCGAGCCGAAGGGCACGCTCGTGTTCGACGTCGAGTTGATCTCGATCGCGAATCTTTCCGCGCCGCTGGACGTGAAGGCGGCTCCCTCCGATGCGAAGAAAACCGCGAGCGGGCTGGCCTACAAAGTCATCAAGGCCGGCACGGGCTCCAAGCATCCGAGCGCGAGCAGCAACGTGACGGTTCACTACACCGGCTGGACCACGGACGGGAAGATGTTCGACAGCTCGGTGGCGCGCGGTCAGCCGGCCTCGTTCGGTCTCGGCGACGTCATCAAGGGATGGACCGAAGGCGTGCAGCTCATGGTCCAGGGCGAGAAGACGCGCTTCTGGATTCCGCAGGACCTGGCCTACAAGGGAGAGCGCGCGCCGTACGGCGTGCTGGTCTTCGACGTCGAGCTGCTCGAAATCAAGTAGAAGGCTAGTGCCCGGAAATCTGTCTGAGCGCGCGTTGAAAGCGGTCGGTTAGGACGCGCCGATCCTCGTCGGCGACGTGTCCGATCCGCGACCAGCTCGCCTGCGCCTGTCGCGCCTCTTCCTGCACCGCGCGACGGCGGCTCTCGACGTCGACTTTGCCGCCGATCGTGTTCGCGGCCATCGCTTCTTTGAGCATCGACGCGAGCCGCTGCGGTGACATCTCCGCATTTGATCCTGAAGGGCCGCCACCGAGCGACGCGACGAGCTCCTCGACGCGCGTCACCAGCGTTTCCATGCGTCGTCGATTCGCCTCAGGATCCAGGTCGGTGCCTTTGAATCCTGACGGCCAGCGGGCGATGACACGACGACACGCATCCGCATAGCGCCTGTCGAGGACCGCGGCCGTATCACGATCGACACCTCGCGCGGCGATCTCCTGCTGCCAGCGGTTCCGCAACGCGCGGACGGTTGCGGCGAGATCCGGCGGCGGCTCCAGCGCCTGTGACGCCGCCGCGTCTTCTCCAGCGTCGACCGCGGAGGGCGAAGGGGCGAGTGCTTCGAGCTCGACGCAGATCGCCTCGCGGGCGGCGATGCGTTCGGCCCGCGCCACGTCGTGCCGCTGGGCAAAGCGGGTGAAGAACTTGTCGCAGCCGGCGCGGAAGCGCTGCCAGATCGCATCGGACCGGCTTTTCTTGACGGGCCCGATCGTTTTCCACTCCGCCTGCAGCGCGCGGATGGCGGAGGCGGTCTGCTCCCAGTCGATCGACTCGGCGAGGCCTTCGACCTTCAGGCAGAGCGCTTCTTTCTTCGCGAAGTTCCCGGCCCACATCGTCTTGCGCTTGGCCAGATCGTCCTGCCGGCGCGTGAAGAAACGGTCGCACGCCGCACGGAACCGCTCCCAGATCGCTTTCTCCTGACCGCGGGTGACGGGGCCGATTGATTTCCATTGCGCCTGAAGACCTTTGATCTCCTCGGCCGTCTGCACCCAGTTGCTCGAGGCGGCCAGCGCCTCAGCGCGCTCGCAGAGCGCGGATTTCTTCGTGAGGTTTTCCACGCGCTGTTCGGCCTGCGCGGCAAAGTGCGCTTCGCAGCGCACCCACAGCTCGTCGTGCGCGGTCTTGAATCGACGCCACAACGCCTCGCCCTGCTGGCGCGGCACGTCGGCCGCCAGGCGCCACTGCTGCTGCAGGTCGTGAATGCGGCGGGCGATCGCTTCGGGATCGGGCTCGGCGCGGAGGGCTTCCATCTTCTCGCAGAGCTGCTCCTGGATTCCAACGTTCGCCCAGCGCTGCCACTCCGATACCTCGCGCAGATCCTGCACCTTCGGCGTCAGCGCCGCGGACGCCGCCTTGAGGCGCCGCACGACGTCTTCGTACTCCTTTCTCGACGGCAAGGGCGGCACGTCGGCGAGCGCCTCGCGCAGATCACGCACTGCACGGTCTGCCGCCTTCAGCGAGATGTCTTCCTTGCCGGCCAGCGCTTCAGCGCGTCCGATGAGCTGATTCATCCGGCTCAAGCCCTCGCGGCGCGTCGCCACTTCGGCCTCGTCAGCCTGCCGTCGCCGCGCAGCTTCCTCACTGGCGGCTTGCGCCGCGACCTCGCGATCCGCCTGCTCGGCGGCCGCGCGCGCCTGCTGCTCCGCGGCGTCGCGCTCGTCTTCGCGCGATCGCTCCAACGCCTGCGCTTCTACCAGCACACGATCCTCCTCAGCTGCCCTTGCCACTTCCACCGCGGCGCGAGACCTCGCCTCTGCCTCAGCCTGCGCCGCGACGCGAGCGACCGCCTCGGCCGCTGCCGTCGCTTCTGCCGCCTGCGCGGCTTGCGCCACCGCGATCTCCAGCGCTGCGCGTTCGTCGCGCTCGCGCAGCACCTGGCGCGCACGCTTGGCGGCCACTTTGTTTCTCGCGCGCGTCGCGACCTGCTCGAGGTCGTCGCGCTCTTCGAGCCGATCGACGGCCGCCGCTGCCGCATCCTTGTAGTCGCTGTTGAGCGCGACCATCAGGACGTCGGCGCGATCGTGCAGCTGCAGCAGCGCGCGCTGGCGGATCGGCTCGAGCGCGGCCTGCCGCGCCACGGATGCCAGGATGTGCGAACCACCGGTTCGTTCGAGCCGCGTCAGCGCGCGCCGGCCCACCGATTCGCGAAGCGCCGCCTTCGTAATCTGCGCGAGCGTGCGCGCCTCGTCCAGCGCGTCGACGGCGGCCAGCGCCACTTCTTCGCTGACGCCTTCGAACGCGTCGATCGCGATGTCGCGCAGCATACCGAGCGCGTCGTCGCGCACGCCGGCGTCCGAGTCGTCACGGGCGATCGCCGCCAGCACGGCCGGATCCATGAGCTTGGCGACGGCGGCCCGTCGTACGCGCACATCGTCGTCCCGCGCGGCGGCGGCAATCTGCTCGCTCTCCGAAAGCGGAAGCTCCACGACGTACGCCAGCCTGACGGCGGGGTCCGGATGTTTCTGAGGCTGCGTGCGAAAGCGATCGAGCAGGGTCATGAGATGCCGAGGGCGGCCAGCCGCGTGGCCACGTCGTGGCCGTGTGATGCGGTTCGCACGCGCTTGTCGATGTCAAGAATCCGGCCGTCGACGCCGATGAAGAACGTCCAGCGCGACGCAAAGCCGCTGCCGCCGAGCACGCCGTACGCACGGGCCACGCGGCGAGACACGTCGCTCAGAATGGGATATTCGAGATCGAGGGCGCCGGCAAAATCGGCGTTGGTCTCCGCGGAATCGACGCTTGCCGCGAAGAACTGCACGTTCGGGCGATCAAGCACGGAGCGGTGCGCGCCGAGCGATCGGCACTCCACCGTGCATCCACCGGTGAACGCCTTCGGAAACCAGGCGATGACGACGTTCTTGCCGAGGAAGTCGGACAGCCGGTACTCGCGGCCGTCCGAGGCCGGCAGCGTGAAGTCGGGAGCCGGATCGCCGGGCCGCAGCGCGAGCAGCGTGTTGCCGCCGCGCCCAAGCGCGAGATTGGCGAAGCCGGTCGCCACTGCTCGCGCCGTTTCCGTAAGAACTCGCAGCCGCATCAGCGAATGTCTGCTCGCGTGCTCATTCTAGTGACGACCTCTGTGATCGCGCGATGCCCCGGTTGAAACATTTCTCGCGAGAGCACGGCACGCTCCAATTTTGCGGATCGACCAGACAACGTAAAATAGGCGCAACAGTCTTTACGCTCCGCGTTAATGCTTACGCTTCCCGTCAGAGTGTTCTGTTGGCCCGTTCGTTTTCAGGCCTCGTCGACGATCTGAGGTCTGCTCTGGCAAAACCGCTGCCTGCCGGGGCGGCGCACGCCCTGATGGCGCCGAGGCCGCGGCGGCAGTGGCCCGAAGGCTCGAGTGCGGCTACCGCCCGGCAGGCGGCCGGTCTGCTGCTGGTGTTTCCACTCGACGGGCACGCGCACCTCGTGCTGACACAGCGCGCCGACACGCTTGGCAGACACGGCGGACAAATATCTCTGCCAGGCGGCGTCATCGAGCCCGGTGAGGCGTTCGACCATGCGGCGCTGCGCGAGGCGCATGAAGAAATCGCCGTCGATGCCCGACACGTCCGGATCCTGGGCGCGTTGACACCCATCGACATTCCAGTGAGCGGCTTCCGGCTGCACCCGGTAGTCGGCGTCAGCGACAGCCGTCCGCCATTCGCAGCGGCGGACGGAGAAGTCGCCAGAATCCTCGATGTGGCCGTGGATGATCTGATGGCCCCTGGCGCGGTGATTTCGACGTCGCGCGAGCGAGACGGCCGTCAGGTGGCCGCTCCGGCATTTCACGTGGCCGGCGTCGAGATCTGGGGCGCGACGGCGATGCTACTGGCCGAATTCCTCGTCATGCTCGGCTGGGCCGGGATCGGGAGTGAATAGAGCCGCGGCACGACATAAGAATTTCCAGACGAAAATGTCGCCAGCATTGTCGCGTCTTACTGACGCGGCGGAAGGAATCAGCGCGCGGCGTCTTGCCAAACGCGGTTTGATCGGCAAATAATGCACGTTTTACTGTCGCTGGAAATCATGCGCGCTGCGGCGGTCCGCTCGAAATACATCGCGATTCCAACGATTCCAACAGGCAACATACGTCATGCGACGCAGTAAAAGGGGGCGAGGTCATGGGTTCTGCTGTGCTTGGTGAAGCGATCACTGCGATCCGCGCGTGGTCGGTCGGAGAATTCAAAGGGTCGGCCAGCGGATCGGCCGAGACGTTCGGCAGCCTCGTATTCAACGACTCGGTGCAGCAGGCTCGCCTGCCCAAGGCGGTGTATCAGGCGTTGCGTCGCACGATCACGCACGGCGATCCGCTCGATGCTTCGTCAGCCGACGCCGTGGCCAAGGCCATGAAGGAATGGGCGATCGAGCACGGAGCCACGCACTACACCCACTGGTTCCAGCCGCTGACCGGTATCACCGCCGAAAAGCACGACTCGTTTCTGTCGCCGAACGGCCACGGCAAGGCCGTCGCCGAGTTCAGCGGCAAGGAACTGATCAAGGGCGAGCCGGATGCGTCCAGCTTCCCGTCAGGCGGGATGCGCTCCACCTTCGAAGCGCGCGGCTACACCGCGTGGGATCCGACGAGCTCGCCGTGGCTCCTCTACAGCGGCGGTGCCGTGACGCTTGTCATCCCGACGGCGTTCGTCAGCTGGACCGGCGAGACGCTCGACAAGAAGACTCCGCTGCTGCGTTCGATGGAATCTCTCTCGAAGCAGGCCGTGCGCGTGCTCAAGCTGTTCGGATCGACCGCCGAGCGCGTCGTGGCGACCTGCGGTCCCGAGCAGGAGTACTTCCTCATCGATCGGTACTTCTACCTGTCGCGTCCCGACCTGATCAACGCGGGCCGCACGCTGTTCGGCGCGAAGCCCCCCAAGGGCCAGGAACTCGAAGATCAGTACTTCGGCGCGATTCCCGATCGCGTGATGGCGTTCATGAACGAATCGGAGGCCGAGCTTTACAAAGTCGGCGTGCCCGTGAAGACCCGCCACAACGAGGTGGCGCCGAGCCAGTACGAAATCGCGCCGGTGTTCGAGAACGCCAACGTCGCCACCGATCATCAGATGATCGTCATGGAGACGATGCGCCGCATCGCGCCGAAGTACGGCCTGTCGTGCCTCCTTCACGAGAAGCCGTTCGCCGGTGTCAACGGCTCCGGCAAGCACCTCAACTGGTCGATGAGCGACGGTGAGGGGAACAACCTGCTGAGCCCGGGCAAGAACACGCACGACAACCTGCAGTTCCTCGTGTTCTGCACGGCTGTGCTCCGCGCGGTCAACAAGTGGCAAGGACTCCTGCGCGCCAGCATCGCCAGCGCAGGAAACGATCATCGGCTGGGCGCCAACGAGGCGCCGCCGGCGATTCTCTCGATCTTCCTTGGCGACATGCTCACCGATATCTTCGAGCAGATCGAAAAGGGCGGCGCCAAATCGACCAAGAGCGGCGGCGACCTCGACACCGGCGTCATGGTCCTGCCCAAGCTGCCGCGGGACGCGGGCGATCGCAACCGCACGAGCCCGTTTGCCTTCACCGGCAACAAGTTCGAGTTCCGCGCCGTGTCGTCGGGTCAGAGCATCGCGTATCCGAACATCGCGCTGAACGTCGCCGTCACCGAATCGCTCGACTACATGGCGACCGAGCTCGAAAAGGCGATGAAGGGCGGCAAGTCTCTCGAGAAGGCGGTGGCGGATCTGCTGCCGAAGGTGATCAAAGAGAACAAGCGGATCATCTTCAACGGCAACAACTACGCGGCCGAGTGGGAGAAGGAAGCCGGCAAGCGCGGATTGCTGAACCTCAAGAACAGCGTGGACGCGTTCCCGCAGCTGATTTCGAAGGAAGTCGTCGCCACCTTCGAAAAGTACAAGATCCTCAACGAACGCGAGCTGCACGCGCGCTACGAGATCATGCTCGAGCAGTACAACAAGACCGTGAACATCGAGGGCCAGCTGATGGTGCTCATGGCGAACCGGTACATCATGCCGGCCGCGCTCGAATACCAGCGGCAAGTCGGTGCCAGCGTCTCCGCCGTCAAGGCGGCGGGAGCGAAATCGGTCGAGGGCAAGAAAACGCTCGACAAGCTGACGAAGCTGGTCGACAAGTTCAAGGCCCAGGCAGACAAGCTCGAGAAGACGCTCGCGCACGAAGGGTCGTCGGCTGAAAAACACGCGAAGCACTTCCGCGACAGCGTCATCCCGAGCATGTCGGCGCTCCGCGAGCTTGGAGACGAGCTCGAGAACGTCATGCCGCACGAACTGTGGCCGCTCGCGACGTACCGGGAGATGCTGTTCATCAAGTAGAGGTCAGGGATCAGAGGTTAGGGGTTAGGGGTCAGGGCTGAGGATCAGGGTGCGGCGAACCACTCGCCGCGCCCTTTTTTCTGTACCTTCCTTGACGCACGCAGTACTCTCAGGGGCCAGCCACAACCTTCCAAGACGAGCGCATGGCGAAACGGAAATCAGGCGGCGGGACGACCCTCTTCGATAACCTCGACGCCGGGGACGGCGACCAGAACCGGGGCGGCGGTGGGCCCGGTGGAGTCGGGACGACCGCGGTCGCGCTCCACGAAGCCGCCCAGTCGCGCTACCTCAACTACGCGCTCTCGGTTATCACGGCGAGAGCCCTCCCCGACGTCCGCGACGGGATGAAGCCGGTGCAGCGCCGGATCCTCTACACGATGTGGCAGCAGAACCTGACCGCGGACGCCAAGCACCGCAAGTGCGCGAAGGTCGTCGGCGACGTCATGGGCAACTACCATCCGCATGGAGACTCCGCGCTGTACGAAACGCTCGTGCGCATGGCGCAGTCGTTTTCGCTGCGGTATCCGCTCGTCGACGGTTCGGGCAATTTCGGGTCGCTCGACGGCGACAGCGCCGCGGCGATGCGCTACACGGAGTGCCGGCTCGCGCGCGTGAGCGACGAAATGCTGACCGAGATCGAGCAATCGACGGTTCATTTCCGGCCGAATTACGACGGCACGAAAACGGAGCCCGTCGTCCTGCCGGCGCGCATCCCGAATCTCCTGGTGAACGGGGCAACCGGGATTGCCGTCGGCATGGCGACCAACATCCCGCCCCACAACCTTGGCGAGGTGTGCACCGCGCTCGTCAAGCTGCTGGACAACGAGGACATCGGGAACGCGCAGCTCTGCCGGTACATCAAGGGCCCCGACTTCCCCACCGGCGGCCAGATTCTCAACTCGCCGGACGAGCTGAAGACGATCTACCGCACCGGCAGCGGCAGCATCCGGCTGCGCGGCACGTGGGACATCGGCCCGGAGACGCGCTCGACCAAGACCATCTACATCGACAGCATTCCCTACACGGTGGACAAGTCGCAGCTGGTCGCGCGCATCGCGGACGTCGTCATGGCTCGCAAGCTGCCGCAGCTTCTCGACGTGAAGGACCTGTCGACGGAAGACGTACGCGTCGCGATCGAGATGAAGAAGGACGCCGACGAGAAGATGATCATGGCGTACCTCTTCAAGCACACGCCGCTGCAGATCAACTTCGCTGTCAACCTGACGTGCCTGATTCCGACGGAGAACCCCGAACTCGGCCGGCCCGAACGTCTCGATCTCAAGCAGATCCTCTGGCATTTCCTCCACTTCCGGCTCGAAGTCGTGACGAAACGGCTCGAGCACGAGCTCGCGGCCCTCAAGAAACGCCTGCATCTCCTCGAAGGCTTTGAAAAGGTCTTCGATGCGCTCGACGAGATTATCAAGATCATCCGCAAGTCGGACGGCAAGGCGGACGCCGCCGAGAAGATCATGAAGCGGTTCGAGCTCGACGCCGACCAGACCGACGCGATCCTCGAGCTGAAGATCTACCGGCTCGCGCGCCTCGAGATCCTGGTGATCCGGAACGAACTCGAGGAGAAGCGCAAGCGCGCCCGCCAGATCTCGACGCTGCTTCGCGACGAAGAGAGCCGGTGGAAGCTCGTCCGATCCGAGCTCGAAGAGATCAGCAGAACGTACGGCGACAAACGCCGCACCAAGATCGAGAGCGACAGCGCGGAGCTGGAATACAGCGCCGACGACTTCATCGTCGAGGAAGACAACGTCGTCATCGTGTCGCGCGACGGCTGGGTGAAACGGCAGAAGGAAGTGAAGGACCTGTCGACGTCGAGGCTGCGCGAGGGCGATTCGGTGCTCGCGGCGTTCGCCGGCAGCACGCGGGCGTCGTGCGTGTTCTTCAGCAACTTCGGCGTGGCCTACACCTGCCGTATAATCGACGTGCCTGCCTCGACCGGCTACGGCGAACCCATCCAGAAGCAATTCAAGTTGAAGGACGGAGAGCGGATTGTCGGCGCCTCGAGTCTCGATCCACGCGCTGTCGGCAACGTGATTCCGAAGAAAGAAGGCGCCGAGGCGCCGGTGCACGGCGTCGCGGTCAGCAGCGACGGATACGCGCTGAGGTTCGGTCTGGAAGGCCTGGTCGAGCCCAGCACGCGCGCCGGACGCCGATTTGCCAGGCCATCGAAAGGTTCGGAGATCGTCGGCGCGGCGCGATACACTGGGACAGAAATCCTCATCGCGGCCACAGCCGAGGGCCGCGGCATCCTGTCCAGGGCTGAGGAAGTGAATTATCTGTCCGGTCCTGGCAAGGGCGTGCTCCTTATCAAGCTCGGCAAAGAGGACAAAGTGCTCGGCTTCATCGCGTCGAGCGGCGACCGCGATTTTCTCACGGTCGAAACCAGCCGCGGCGCTGAACAGACGATCAGCACCGCGAAGTACGAAATCACCGGACGCGGCGGCAAGGGGCGGGAGCTCCTGCAACGCGGCCAATTCACCCGCGTGTTGTGGCCGACGCCGGACGCACCGGAGCCATTGACGTCCGCCTGAAGGCGGACGACAACACCGTGAATGAACTGTCCGCCTTCAGGCGGACCAAAAGGATCAAGATTTGCCATCCCAGCAGGAACGACTGAACATCGCAGTATTCATCGACTTCGACAACATCGAGATCGGCGTCAAGAACACGCTCGGCCAGCAGCTCGACGTCGGCACCATTCTCGAGGCCATCAAGGAACGCGGCGAGATTGTCAGCAAGATCGCGTACTCCGACTGGACGCGCGCCGGCGATTACAGCCGGCATCTCACCCAGCATGCCATCCGCCTGGTCCAGCGCAATCTGACGCCAGGCGGCGACAAGAACGGCGCCGATATCAACATGGCGCTCGACGCGCTCGAAATGGCGTTCACACACCAGCACATCAACGCCTACGTCATCGTCGGCGGTGACAGCGACTTTCTTTCGCTCGTCGAAAAGCTCAAGCAGTACGACAAGAAGGTCTTCATCGTCGGCGGGCGCGCGTTCACCAGCACGATCCTGCAGCGCAACTGCCATGAGTTCATCGCGTACGAGAATCTTCATGGAGTGCGCAAGACCGCGGCCGCCAACGCAGCACGCAGCGGCCGTTCGCAGCCGCCACCTGCGTCGCTCGCGTCCATGCCGATCGCGCAGGCGTTCAGCATCGTGAAGCGCGCGCTCAAGATTCTGGCCGATCGCGAAGTGTCGCCGCAGACCGGCTTGCTCAAGAGCACGCTGCTTCAGCTCGACTCGACTTTCTCCGAACGGAACTACGGCGCATCGTCGTTCCTCGATTTCGCCGAGAAGCTCGCGCAGGCCGGACTCGTCCAGCTGAAGACGTCGGGCCGAAGCGTGATGGTGGAGCTCAACCCGTCGTTTGAGGAGAGCGACACGGCCGACCCGAAGGTCCGCACCACGACTGATGCGGAGGCCACCGACGACGTTGTGCAGGCCTTCAGGCCTGCAAGCGCCTCCCCCGCCGACACACAGGCTCCTGCGCCGCAGGCAACGGAGTCGAACGCGGATGGGATTCGTTTTGTCGGGGACGTGCTGCGCGGCGCAACCAGCGCCAGATGGCCGATGTACATCCGGAACGTGAAACAGCTGCTGCGCGCCGCGGACAACGGATTCGACGAACGGCGCTATGGGTTCGGCGGATTGATGGATCTGCTGCGCGCCTGCCAGCGGGATGGGCTCATGCGCCTCGAGCGCGATCGGCGCGGCGGTTTGCGGGTGTTTCCCGGCGCGGCGATCCAGCCGCAGGGTTCAGCGCTCCGCGCCGTCCCGCCGTCGGCGCTTCCTCAACCGGATGTCGCATTCGACGACGCCGCAGAGCCGGGCGATCAGCCGCCGATGGCAGAAGCCGCGTCCGTCGACGCGACCGATACAGATGTCGATCAGGGCGGTGCGCAGCCCATCGACACGACAGCCGAACTGCTGGGTCGAGCCAAAACCCGGCGGCCTCGTGCTCCGCGAGCGGCTGCCAGCGCAGGCCGCAAGACTACGCGAGCCGCCGCGGCGCCGGCGGGACAACGCAAACCAGGGAGCCGCCGATCGCCGCGCTCGAAGAAGAGCGATGCCGACGCGAACGACAACATCGGCAATTCATAGCTGATGGCTCCGAGCTACACAGCAAAAGACATCACCGTCCTCGAGGGTCTCGAGCCGGTCCGGAAACGGCCCGGCATGTACATCGGCGGTGTCGGGTCGCCGGGGCTGCATCACCTCGTCTGGGAAATCCTCGACAACGCCATCGACGAGGCGATGAACGGCTACGCCTCCGACATCCGCGTGACGCTCCACGCCGACGGTGCGTCGATCACGATTGAAGACGACGGGCGCGGAGCGCCGATCGACAAGCATCCGCAGACGAAGAAGAGCGCGCTCGAAACGATCTTCACCGTGCTTCATGCCGGCGGAAAATTCGAGCACGGCAGTTACAAAACCGCCGGCGGCCTTCACGGCGTCGGCGCGAGCGTCGTCAACGCGCTGTCGAAAGAGCTCGTCGCCACCGTCAAGCGCGACGGCGCGCAGTGGGAGATGCGGTTCAAGCAGGGCAAGCCTGTCGGGGCGCTGAAGAAACTGGGCGCCGCACGAGGCACAGGGACGACGGTGTACTTCCGGCCCGACGCCGCCATCTTCCCGAAGATCGAGTTCGAGCCCGAGGTCATCAAGGATCGGCTCGAGGTCGCCAGCTTTCTGCACAAAGGCGTCAAGGTCGTGTTCGACGACGAGACGTCGAAGCAGAAGTCGACGTTCGAGCACTCGGAGGGCCTCGTCGATTACCTCAAGAAGATCATCGCGGAACGGGGCTCGAAGGCCGTCCACGAGGCGCCGTTCGTGCTCAACAAGGACGAAGGACTGCGCGTCGATCTGGTGCTGCAATGGACCGAGGCCACCGACGAGCACATCCGCTCGTACGTGAACGGCATCCCCACCGCCTCGGGCGGCACGCACGAAAACGGACTGCGGGCCGGTGTTGGGAAGGCCATCCGGAATTTCATCGACACGCACAACCTTTCGCCGAAAGGCGTGACGCTCGTCGCCGAGGATATTCGCGAAGGCCTGACAGGCGTCCTGAGCGTGTTCGTGCAGGAACCGCAGTTTCAGGGTCAGACGAAGGATCGGCTGAACAATCTCGAGCTGGTCTCACAGGTCGATGGCGTCGTCCGTCCCGCGCTCGAGCACTGGCTGAATCACAACATCAGCGTCGCCGAATCGATCGTCGCCCGCATCATCCTGGCCGCGAGGGCGCGCGAGGCGAGCCGCGCGGCCCAGGCCGAGGTCTCGCGCAAGAGCGCCACATCGGGCCGCCTCAACCTTCCCGGCAAACTGAGCGACTGCACGAACTCGTCGAGCGAGAACAGCGAGATCTTCATCGTCGAGGGCGATTCGGCCGGCGGCTCGGCGAAGCAAGGACGGGATCGGGCGCGGCAGGCGATCCTGCCGCTGCGCGGCAAGGTGCTCAACACCGAGAGCGCGTCGCTCGCGAAAGTGCTCGAAAACAAGGAGCTCGTCGATCTGGTGACGGCGCTCGGATGCGGCCTCGGGAAAAACTTCGAGCTTCCGCGGCTGCGCTACGGCAAGATCATCATCCTCGCCGACGCCGACTCGGACGGCAATCACATCGCGACGCTGCTGCTGACGTTCATCTACAGGCACCTGCCGCAGCTGATGACGAACGGGAAAGTGTATCTCGCGCAGCCACCGCTCTATCGCATCGACATCGGGAAGGAAACTCACTGGGCGCTCGACGATGCGCAGCGCGACGGCGTGCTGAAGGCGAACGCGAAGAACGGACGCGGCACTCCGGAAATCACACGGTTCAAAGGCCTGGGCGAGATGATGCCGAAGGTTCTGTGGGAGACGACGCTCAATCCGAGAACACGCCGGCTGCTGCGCGTCGATGTCGCCGACCAGATCGTCACCGACCGCGTCATCAACGAGTTGATGGGCAAAGATGCATCCGCCCGGTTCCGCTTCATCATGGAGCGCGCTGACGAGGCTGAAGAGCTGGACGTGTAGGGATCGTGAATCTGGTCATTTCGGCATCTGATTATTTGGGCATTGGGCATTTGGGCATTGGGACCGCCAAATGACCAGATAACCAAATGACTAGATGATCAAATTCGATAGTGCCCCTGGTCATCCCGATCAACCTGCTCCGCGGCTCGGCGTTCGGCGCCGCGATCGTCTGCGCGCTGCTCCTGCTGCAGTACGCCCACCGCCGCAAGCTGTTCATCCTGCTCTGGGCCGCCGGCTGGCTCGCGATTGCGCCGGAGAGCCTCGTGATTTCGCGCAGCTACGAAACGGCGATCGCCACCAACCTGGCGAACGGCGTCTCGCAACTGCTCCACATCTCCACGAGCCTGCTGTTTTTCTGGAGCGGCGACCTGTACCGGCAGTCGCGTTTCATCCAGGCACCGCGCCTGCGCGTGCTGCTGCCCGTTGCCGTCTGGTTTGTGCTCGCGCCGATGCTGTTCGGGCCGGCCGCCGTCCAGTTGCCGGGCTACGGCATTTCCGCGGTGCTGCTCGCAGGCGGCGGCTCGATGTACGCCGCCGTGCTGCTCGAACGCCGGATGATCGGCGCCGGGCTGGTGTCGCTCGTGCTGTACGGCCTGGCGATCTCGAATCTCTCGTCGATGTTTTCGCCATCGGCCGTGCGCGTCGAGCCGGTGTCATTCGACATCTTCGTGCTGAACTCCGTGCTGTACATCTTCGGCGCGGTGGGCATTCACCTGCTCGTCTTCGAAGACATGACATTCGAGCTGAGAATGACCAACCGCCGGCTCGAATCGGCGCAGCAGGACCTGCTGCAGGCCGCCATCACCGATTCGCTGACGGGCTGCCATAATCGGCGATTCTTCGAGCAGGTGGTGGACCGGGAGCTGCAGCGGCACGCGCGTTTCGGATTGCCGCTTTCGCTGCTCTTCATCGACATCAATCGCTTCAAGGCCGTCAACGACACGCTCGGGCACGAGGCCGGGGATCGGGTCCTGAGGTACGTCGCGACGTTTCTCAAGCGCCACATTCGGGAGGCCGACTACGTGTTCCGCTGGGGCGGCGACGAGTTCCTCGTGATGATCACGTGCCTGGGCGACGAGGCCCAGCGGAAAGCCAGACGGCTGAAGGCGGCGTTCGATGCGGCGCCAGAAGCCGTCGACCTGCCGCCCGGCATTGGCTTGAGCGTCGGCTGGACCCAGGTGCCGCAGGGCGCCACCGATCTGATGCCGCTCGTTCGCAAAGCTGATGATCGGATGTATCAGGACAAGGGGACCCGCTAGGCGATCCCCAGTTCGTGATTCAGCGAACCAACGAGCAACTTCCACACCAGGTAATACAGCGCCATGCCAACTGGAATGACGGGCAGCGCGTACCACATCTGAATTGAAAACAGGCCGGTCGCGCGGCCGAGAAGAATGACGGCCGGCACAATCAGCGCCACCAGCAGCGATCCGTGCGCGCCAATCGGCAGGCCGGTCCGCGACTTCGTCGCCAGATGCAGCATGTTCCAGACGCCCCACAGGTTCGGTACGACGGCCATCGGAAAGAGAACCGTCCGCTCGAGCGGCCGCGACGGCAGGCCGAACACGAACTGGCTCGGCACCTCGAAATAGAAGACGTGGTACGCGTCGACCGACATGATGACCAGCAGAAACAGCGTCGGCACCACGATGCCGGCCATGTAGGCGCGGAGGTACGGTCGCGGTCGCATGGGAGTCTCCTTTACAACTGATACGCAAGAAGCCAGAACCACTCCGGAAATATCAGCAGCACGATGACGACGACAGCCGCGATACTCAAGTCTGTCAGCGTAAACCGGCGGCGGACCTCGCCGCGCCGCAGGATGGCCGGCCACAGATCTCGGGATGGCATGACCCCTTCGGCGGATGGCAGCGCCGCCCGAAGGATTCGATTGAGTCGATCGTCGTTCGTCATGGCGTGATGCCCAGCCGGGCCAGCTCCTTTCTCAAAAGACGCGTCGCGCGGAACACGCGCGATTTGATCGTTCCAATTGGCAGGTCGAGCGCATCGGCGATCTCCGCGTACGGCTGCTCGTCGACGAGCGCCAGCGTCGCCACGATCTGCAGCCTCGGCGGCAGGCTCCGGAACGCGAGCGCGATCGAGTCGTTCACGGCCTGATCCGTGTGCGGCGCGGCCGGCAGCGTGTCGTCGGCGGTGCGCCAGCCGGCGCGCGGCCGCGCCGCGCGGAGATGATCGAGGGCGGCATTCGTTGCGATTCGCCGCATCCAGGCGCCGAAGCTTCTCGACGCATCGAACCGGGCCCGCCCGCGATAGGCCCGCCAGAACGCCTCGACGAGCACATCGTCGGCGGCGCTGCGGTCGCGGACGATTCGCACGATCCAGCGATAGACCTCGGCCTCGAATTGCCGGAAGAGCGTTTCGAATGCGGTTTGGTCTCCGTGAACAAACCGCTCGAGCAGTTCGCCGTCGAGCCCGTCCGGCATGGCTGTCTACCCTGCCTTACTCGGCGCTCGGGGGAAAGGTTCCCTCTGGCGGGGCGCTAGGTGGTAGCGACTTTGGTGCTCTGGCTGGCGACGCACTGCCATCGGCCGGCGCGCATCACGAAGACGTCGATGTAGCGGAAGGTCAGCTCGAGCCGCTGGCCCTTGCTGGGCCCGACCAGATGCTGGGTAAACCACACGACCGCCGTATCGCCGTACACCTTGACGGTGAATTCATCAAGCGTCGACGAATCGATCTGCTGATTGAATTCCGTGGCCAGCTTCAGTTCCTTCGCCCGGTCGCCACGGCTGCCGTCCCCGTACGTCGACACGAATTCATCGGCAAGGACCGTCTCGAGGAAGGCGACGTCCTTGCGATGGAATGCCTCGTCCCAGTCGCGTTCGAGCTTGATCAGAATCTGCTGGTCGGATCGGACCGGCGCCGACTGGCCGCCCGCTGCGGGCAGCGCGGCGACGAAAACTGCGAACAGGAGCATGGCCGCGCGCGTCATTGATTCCTCCCCGAACTGCTACAGGGTGGCCTGGACGACGGTTTTTGTGCTGCGGTGCGTACCGAGAACCTCGGCATGCAGCTTCTTGCTGAGGTAGACCTTCGATTCCGCGTTGTCGCTGGCGTGCCGTTCGTACTTCACGACCTCGAACCGCAGGTGATCGAGCGTGCCCCGCATCTCGTAGAACTTGTTCTTGGTCTTGACGACGATTTCGTCGAAGCCCTGTGCAATCGCCCAGGCTTCCTGCTGTTCGGTCAGCGCGCGGAAGTGGCCTTGCCCTCGCCAGTCGCGGCGCGTGCCGCCGACCCACGTGTAGAGCACCTTTCGATCGTCGAACTGCACGTGGCCGCGCAGTCGGTCGACCAGGTCGATCAGTTTGGCCTCTGTCTCGGGCGTTCGAATCTCGTGACAGACCTTGTACGACACGGGAACGACCGTGCCGGGATCGTCGGGAAGCGAGCCGGTGGCGAGCAGAATCAGATGCGATCGGCCCGACAGCCGACGGACAATCTCGGCGGCGGTTTTCTTGCGTGGAAACTCGCCGAAAAACTCTTCCATGTACTGAATCTCGAGCGCGCCCTGCTCGAGGTCGTACTGCGTGATGTGATACTGCACCAGTCTCAGGCCTCGCCCTTCTGCGCGATTCTCGCCCAGGTGTCGCGCAGCGACACAATGCGGTTGAAGACCGGGGCGCCTGAGCGCGCGTCGGGATCGACGGAGAAGTAGCCGAGCCGCTCGAACTGGAACCGAAAGCCGGGCTTGGCGGCCGCCAGGCTTGGCTCGATCTGGCAGCCGGTCAGCACCTCGAGCGAACCGGGATTGAGGTAGTCGAGAAACGTCGTGCCGGTCTCCTCGCGATCGGGATCCTCGACCGAGAACAGGCGATCGTAGAGACGCACTTCGGCGGTGCACGCGTGCGCCGCGGACACCCAGTGCATCGTCGCCTTCACTTTGCGTCCGTCGGGCGAATCGCCGCCGCGCGTGGCCGGATCGTAGGTGCACCGCAGTTCGACGATGTCGCCGGCCGCGTTCTTGACGACGTCCGTGCACGTGATGAAGTACGCGCAGCGCAGCCGGACTTCCCGGCCGGGCGACAACCGGAAGAACTTCTTCGGCGGCGCCTCTCGAAAATCGTCCTGTTCGATGTAGAGCTCGCGCGAAAAGGGCACCTTCCGCGTGCCGGCGGATGGGTCTTCGGGATTGTTGATGACGTCGACCTCTTCGACCTGGCCCTCCGGATAGTTGGTGATGACCACCTTCAGGGGGCGGAGGACGCCCATGACGCGCTGCGCGTGGCGGTTGAGATCCTCCCGGATGCAGAACTCGAGCTGCGCGACGTCGATGACGTTTTCCTTTTTTGCGATGCCGATGCGCTGGCAGAAGTCGCGGATCGACTCCGGCGTATAGCCCCGGCGCCTGAGGCCGGTGATTGTGGGCATCCGCGGATCGTCCCATCCCGACACGTGGCCGAGCTGCACCAGCTGCAGCAGCTTGCGCTTGCTCATCACCGTGTAATTCAGGTTGAGCCGCGCGAATTCGATCTGCTGGGGACGGGTTCCGTCGAGGGCGTCGCCCAGCTCCCTGACCAGCCAGTCGTACAGCGGCCGGTGATCCTCGAATTCGAGCGTGCAGAGGGAATGCGTGATGCGCTCAATCGCGTCCGACAAGGGATGTGCGAAATCGTACAGCGGATAGATGCACCAGGCGTCGCCGGTCCGGTGATGTGTGGCGTGCCTGATGCGATACAGCGTCGGGTCGCGCATGTTGAAGTTCGGCGACGCCATGTCGATTTTCGCTCGCAGCACATGCGCGCCGTCTTCGAACTCGCCGGCGCGCATCCTCGCAAACAGATCGAGGCTCTCGGCGGAGGGCCGATCTCGATACGGGCTGTTGCGCCCCGGCTCCGTCAGCGTGCCGCGATACTCGCGAATCTGCGCGGCGGTCAGGCTGTCAACGTAGGCGCGGCCCCGGGTGATCAGCTGCACCGCGAATTGATACAGGCGCTCGAAGTAGTCGGACGCGAAGAACAGCGCATCCCACTTGAAGCCCAGCCACTCGACGTCTTCCTTGATGGCGTCCACGTACTCGACGTCTTCCTTCGCGGGGTTGGTGTCGTCGAAGCGAAGGTTGCACGTGCCGCCCGTCTCTTCCGCGATGCCGAAATTGAGGCAGATGGACTTCGCGTGGCCGATGTGGAGGTAGCCGTTGGGTTCCGGAGGGAACCGCGTCGCGACGCGCCCCCCGTGTTTTCCCGCCAGGCGATCCTCGGACACGATGGTCCGGATGAAGTCGATTGGTGCGGCTGTCGCTGGTCCGTCTTGCGTGTTCTCGGTCGTCATGTCAGGGACCGCTACATTCTATAAGATGCAGGGTCCCGGACCGGCTCGACATCAGTCGTCAGTCTCCAGTCACCTGTCTCCAGTCTCGAAAGCCCGGCGACTGGCGACTGGTGACTGGTGACTGATCAGTAGTTCAGCCAGTAGGCGAGCTTGACCAGAAAGACGTTTCGGGGCGGCACGCCGAAGATGGCATGGGCATCGCGGCCGAAGTCGAACCCGCCGGGCACCGCATAGTTCTCGCGGGCCTGCTGCCACACCACAAACAGCGTCGAGCCCGGACGGTATTCCCAGCGGAGCACGTTCGTCGTGCGGAACGACTTCACGTTGAAGTCCGGGTTGCCGTACACCTCGGGCGTGTACGCGAACGGCGTATAGCGGCCCTCGTAGGTTTCACTTCGCGGGTCGGCAACTTCCTTGAACGCGCCGTATGCGCCGGCCGACACGAACGGCTGCGCGTAGAGCTGAAGGGACAGGTTCGGCGTGATCGTGTAGTTGAACCGGCCGGTCATGGACACAGTGGTCTGATCGAGGCGACCGAAGACGTAGTGCGTGGCCGAATCGGTGACGTTGGTGATCCACTGCGAGTCGGTGTGATTCCGGTTGATGTTCGCCGCGATTGAAAACATGATGGCGGGCACGGGCCTGACCGTGATCGACGGATAGTAGGCCTGCCACGATGTCTGATGGTTGTCGCCGCCTCGGTCGGCCTCGAACCCCGCCGAGAGACGCCGGCGGCTGTCTGACGACATCCAGAATCCCCGCTCCGGCCCGCCCTCGGAAATCACGCCGGGCCCGCCTCTTGTGACGCGGTCGTCGAACCCGCGCCGGGGCAGCGGCGTGAAGAAAAAGCCTCCGGCAGTCCAGTTGTTGAGAAACGTCAGGTTGCCGTTGACGTTCGCGCCGCCGAACTGAACGTCGCCGTCGAAATCCCACGACGTCCACTGATTGAAATTGATCGTCCGCTGGCGGAACCACCGCGTCACCTTGTTGCTGCGGGCCTGCAGCCAGTGGCCCTGACGGATCTGGTCCGCCCTCCGCAGAAACCCCAGGTCGTTCGTGTCGAACCCCGGCGATCGGAAGTACAGGTAAGAATTGGAATGGATGTACTCGCCGCCGATCTTGTTGAACGCGACGGCGCCGGCGTAGCCGGCCAGAGCCGTCCTGGTGACGTCGAGGTGATCACTTTGAAGACCTGGTCGTTGAAAGAGGTGGCGGTTGTTTTCCTGGAGCGCCTCGATCGCCGGTGGCGCGCCGTTGACCTGGCTGCCCTCGAGGTACCCGTTCAAGCTGTACTTGTTCTTCAGGCGCCAGTCGAAATCCGCGCCGCCCACGTAGGCCGAACTCGGCAGGAAGTTCAGAGTGGGGCTCAGCCTGCGATTTGTCGCCGTTGCAATGACGCCGATGTACGACTGCCCGGAGTACTCGCGCTTGACCCGAGCAACGGAGTAGCTCGCAGACGGTTCGACGACCTGCTCTGAACGCGCACCGAAGGTCGACACGTCGGCGAACTCCTCCTGTGTGACGGCATGCATGACGCCGATCGAGTAGCGGCCGACGCGCCCCGTCAACTTCGCTGCCCCGAGAATCGTCGACTGCGCAGGCGCGTCGGTGTAGACGCCGTCTCCGTACGGCAGCGATCCCGTGCCTTGGGGCTGGCGGCCGATCCGGCGCGAGTAGAAAAGGTTGTTGCAGCCGTCGTAGCAATCCGCGTCGAACCGGAAGTTGCCCGAGCCCTCGACAAAGAAGGGGCGGCGCTCGTTGAAGAACGTCTCGAACGCCGACAGATTGACGACGGCCGGATCGGCTTCGACCTGCCCGAAGTCCGGATTCACCGTCGCCGTGAGCGTCAAACCCGGCGTGACGGCGTATTTCATGTCCAGGCCGACCGCGCCGGTGCCGGCGGACGCGCTGAGAAGCGGGTTGCCGCCCGTCCGCTGCCGTGTGAGGCTGCCGACGGTGTACGGCGCCAGCTCGAGCCGTTTCGACGCAGCCACCGTCGACAGGCCGCCGAGTTCGCCGAACGACGACACATACCCGTTCGCGCCGCGCGAAAGCAGCGGCCAGGTGGACGTTTCCTTCAGCCGTCCGATGTCGCGCGCAATCGCAAAGCCGAACGTGCTCATCTCCGCTGGGGAAAATCGGAGTTGCGAAAATGGAATCTTGAATTCCGCAGTCCAGCCCAGCCTGTCGCGCGACACGCTGACGTCCCAGACGGCGTCCCAGCTCGAATCGCTGTTTGTGTCGTTGAACCAGTAGCGATCGCTCTTGACGCCAGCCGGGTTCACGGCGAATTCATACGCCGTGCGGCGGTCGTGGTACGAGTCGATGAGGACCCGGATCCAGTCCGACGGCGTGTCTTCGTCACGCCGCGTCAGATAAGAGGCGATCTTCTCCGGCTCGCGATCGTAGGCGCGAACCTTCACGTACAGCGTCGTCGAATCGAACGCGACACGAAACTCGGTCGCCTGGCTCGGCTCGGCGCCTTCCCTGGGCTCGCGCTGAATGAAGTCGCTGACCAGCGGCGCCGTTTTCCACACATCCTCGGAAAGGGCGGCGCCGCTGGCCACCGATACATGAACGGCCTCGACGCGGGCAGCATCGGCCCAGGCCGACGCCGGCGCCAGGAGAGCGACGATAATCAGAGAGGTTCGGGTCACCGGATGCTTAGACGCATGCAATGGAGGTGGAGTTGGCGTTTTCTACCCTTATCGACACGACGACGCTCGCCGCGCACACATCGGATCCGGCCTGGCGAACTATTGACTGTCGTTTCAAGCTGGATGACGAAGGCTGGGGCCGGAAAGAGTACCACACGGCACACATTCCGGGCGCCGGATACGCCCACCTGGGTCACGACCTGTCCGGGCCCGTGTCAGGCCGAAACGGACGCCATCCGCTGCCGGATCCATCGGCGCTGGCGCAAACCCTGGGTCGTCTGGGAGTGACACGCGGTGTTCAGGTCGTCGCGTACGATCAGGATTCGGGCGCCTGGGCAAGCCGCTTGTGGTGGTTGCTCCGATGGATGGGACACGACGAAGTGGCGGTGCTCGACGGTGGGTTCGCGAAGTGGCTTACCGAACAACGCCCGACAGCTGCGGGCGACGAACCATTGAAGCCCCAACCGTTCACCGGCGCGCCTCGCGCTGAAATGACGGCAGACGTCGATGAAGTGAGACAACTCATGGGGCAGCCTGGATCACTGCTTCTGGACGCGCGCGCGCCCGAGCGGTATCGCGGTGAGATCGAACCGATCGATCGCGTCCCCGGCCACATTCCGGGCGCGGCGAATCATCATTTCCTGCAGA
>Ga0137395_10000105_pt1 | contig 27447 bp, 17 predicted proteins | sample czobulk216metaG_FD_108283 | JGI IMG/M metagenome (GOLD analysis project Ga0137395, IMG submission 108283) | Vadose zone soil microbial communities from Angelo Coast Range Reserve, California, USA - czobulk2.16 metaG | ecosystem: Environmental > Terrestrial > Soil > Vadose zone | place: USA...
ACAGCCAATTTCCGATTTGAAAATGAGTATTGGTGGAGGTCCAGTCTTTTACGAAGATATTCAATCAGTTAGCGAACGCGACCTGAGGCGTGCAGAAATGCTGGCATTTCCCTTTGCGGTCATTGCCCTTCTGCTGGTGTTTCGCTCGGTTGTCGCCGCTGTTCTGCCTGCCTTAGTGGGAGGAGGCGCTGTGATTGCCTCGCTCGCGCTCCTCTTTGGCCTTGGGCAAATCACAACTCTTTCCATCTTTGTGCTGAACATCACCACGTTGTTTGGTCTGGGCCTTGGTGTAGATTACTCGCTTTTTATAGTAAGTCGATTTCGCGAGGAGCTTGCCCACGGCCGTAATGTTGAGGAGGCGGTCGCTATCACGGTTGCCACTGCCGGACGTGCTGTTACTTTCTCTGGCCTCACCGTGTCGATTGGTCTTCTGGGTCTCATTTTTTTCCGCATCAATATGTTACGTTCGGTTGGTATGGGTGGGATGCTGGTCGTTTTGATAGCGGTGTTTGCTGCGATCACCTTGTTGCCTGCTGTTCTGGCCATTATTGGTACAAGAGTAAACGCATTTCCTGTGCGTCTTCCAAGACTATGGGGGCGAAAGCAGATTCAGCCCAATCCCGATGGTTTGACCAGTACCGACCCTCAGTATGGATTCTGGTACCGACTCTCACAACTCGTTATGCGCTATCCTGTACGCATATTCGTGTCTGTGCTACTCTTCATGATCGCGTTGGGATTGCCTTTCCTGGGGGTACGCTTCTCTGCGCCTGATGCCTCGATTCTCCCTGCTGATGTCCCGTCTCGCGCGGCATATGACCTACTCGCTAGCCGATTCAATGCTCGTGAGACGACTCCCATTCTACTGGCAGTACAGACGAAAGGCAATGTGCTTACTCCCGACAATATTCGTAATCTCTACGCTTATGTGCGTCGCATTGAGGCGGATCCGCGTGTTGCGCGAGTAGACAGCATCGTGAGCGCGGACCCTCGATTCGCGTTGGATCAGTACGAGGTACTATATACACACCCTCAACTGGTAGCAGACCCCTACCTGTCCGCGTTTCTCAAGACATCGGTGGCCGGTGATACCACGATGATCTCAGTCATCAGCAAATATGGAATGCTAGATCAGCATTCGCAAGAATTGGTACAGACAATTCGTAATACTCATCCTGAAAATGGTATTACCGTATTAGTTGATGGTGGAACCGCGGGCAATATAGATTATGTACACTCACTTTACACAGACTTTCCTATAGCAGTGTTGATTGTATCGATTACCACTTATATTGTGTTACTGCTGTTTTTCCGTTCACTGTTCCTGCCGCTCAAAGCTATTCTGATGAACACCCTCTCGATTCTGGCAAGTTATGGCGCGTTGGTTGTCATATTCCAAAATGGATTCATGCATCAAGCGCTCGGCTTTACTCCGCTCGGCTTCGTTGAGGCATCGAGTCCTATTCTCTTGTTCTGCGCATTGTTTGGTCTCTCGATGGACTATGAGGTCTTCCTGCTCTCGCGTATACAGGAGGCGTATTGGCAGACAGGTGATAATACGAAGGCGGTTGCGCTTGGCTTGCAGCGGAGCGGCAGAATTATCACCAGTGCAGCTCTGATTGTGATTGTGGTAAGTGCGTGTTTCGCTACTGCTGACATGATTCTAGTCAAAGCGTTGGGCCTTGGTATGGCGCTGGCGGTAGCTCTAGATGCAACGTTAGTACGTGGGTTGCTTGTGCCTGCTACCATGCGCTTACTTGGCGATTGGAACTAGTGGCTCCCATTCGTAGGTGTGCAGCGCCGACCACCAGTTTTAGCTGAAGGCTCAGATGTACAACAACTAGAGGAGAGCAAAGAAGATGGACTTTTTATTGTATCGGGGGAAGATGCTCAGATAGGAGGAAAGCAATGAAATTGAGACGAAAGATCATCGGGTTACTTGGGGACGACAAGGGCGGGGGCTGGCACCAATCCATCTCGCCAACGACGCTGGCGCGTCTACTGCTGCGCAGTCAGGCGAGATGCAAGGAGAAGCCCCGCACCTACTATAGACGTAAGAAATATGATGCCAGGCATTGTATAGTAGGTGCGGGGCTTACCCCCGCCCTGCTTCTGATTTTAGCGCTCTTGCTTTCCTCTTGTGGTTTTCCAGGTGTTGTGTCAACTTCAGCTCAATTGCCTGCGGTGAATTTGTCGCCTACAACAACTCCATTGCCGCCCGTTCGCTTTCCTCAGGATGAGGCAGCACATCGTGATTTGACAGAATGGTGGTATTATACCGGCCATCTGAATGCCACGATGCCTGGTGGAAAAGTGCATCACTATGGTTTTGAGCTGGTTTTCTTTCAGGCCCTGCGAGGTGATCTTCCCCCTGTTTACGCTGCGCACTTTGCAATCAGTGATATAACTCGAGGCGAGTTCCATTTCGATCAACGTCGCCTGACTGAACCAAATGCAGTGATACCTGATGGCACATCAACCAGTGGCATAAATGTTCAAATAAACGACTGGTCGATCAAAGGTGTCAATGGGTCAGATCACCTGGTTGCGAAGCTGAATAATTATGCTTTGCAAATCAATCTTAATGGTTTAAAGCCTGCGACATTACACAATGGAAATGGATTAATTACTTATGGGCTAGGTGGTTTTTCCTACTATTATTCACGTACACATATGTCTCTCTCAGGGATGCTGGTTGACCATAATCAACCCTTGCAGGTGTCTGGCGAGGCATGGATGGACCATCAGTGGGGTAACTTCCTCACGCTTAATGGTGGTGGGTGGGATTGGTTTAGCATTCAGCTTAATGACAACACTGAGATGATGTTGTACCTCATTCGGGATGCCTCTGGAAAGACTATCTCAACTTATATTGGCTATATAGGGCCGCAGGCCAGGGGTTTTCTGCTGCCTGCAAGTGCACTCAATGTGACTGTTCTCAGTCATTGGAGAAGTTCAGTAACAGGAGCAAACTATCCATCGGGTTGGAGGCTTGAGATAAATGATCCTAAATTGCAAGCCTCACTCATACTCGTACCTGAATTGAAAGACCAGGAACTTGTGGTATATCAATCGACAGGGAACAGTTATTGGGAAGGAGCAGTGAGTATTCAAGGGCAGAGTGCAGGACAGGTTGTACAAGGTGAAGGCTATGTCGAGCTGACGGGCTATGCTCATCTTTCTTAGAAGAGGCAAAAAGTGCTTGGAATAGTATACTTAAGAAGTATCGGCTACATTCATCTCAGTTGTAGGAAGAATATGGTATACTCTTCAGGTACCTTTAGACTTAGAACACTCCACATTTGTATTTGTAATTTCAAGTGTAAGACATTGTAGCGCAAAATGTGCTACAATATAGCACTGTGTATTGTTGTGTTAATTAGTATCTACAATGGTATTTGGTTATAGCATATGGTTCGTTATACTTTAGGGATCGGTGGTATTTGTTTGCGAAAAGCGCAGGAAGTTTAGATGGAGACCAGAACACAACCACCAACACAAGAACAGTCAGCTATCGTTGAGCGTGTTGCTCGCATAGTTTCCCGTGTACGCGGAGCAAAGCCTGATTATGCTCGTTTGGCTGCAGAATTAGAGCCAGCAATCCCTTTTGATGTTTTTGGCATCGTATTGTTGCGTCATGACAGAGAAGCTGTTCGGGTGGTGGTCTGTACAAATGAAGCAGATGGATGGTTTGCCCACTATCATCAGCATCCCCTAAACGACTCGATGGTTGAGTACATCTTGCAGCGTAGTGAAACTGTGCAATACCAGGAATATGCTGACAAAACAACAACCGAGCCGCATCTGACTGCTGATTCACCACGTGCGCAGGATTTGGCCGCTCTCGAAATAAGGAACTACCCAGAGGGTTTAGATGGTTCCCCTGCACAAAGTGGCGACGCATTGAGCGGTAGACCGTACCTGCATTCTACGTTGATTGCCCCACTCGTAGTTGAGGATCAGATACTTGGTTCGCTTGAACTGGGCAGTACACGCATTGATGCATATGCTGGTGAAGCGCTCCAACGACTTATCAGCGCTGTGGCACATGTCCTGGCAGCAGCCATCGAGAGTGCTCAGGTAGGCGGTAGTGTAGAAATACAAGATCGGCAGCGCGAGGAATTGAAGAACGTTTCCAGCGCTCTCGCCTCGGAGATGGACCTCTCCATGATTCTCAATCGGATCGTGGTTGGTATCGCGAAAGCACTGAATGGTTCCTCTGCAATAATCAAACTGGATCGACGCTATGGTACCCTGAAACTGGTAGTGCAGTACGGACTGGATACGGCAGTTTTGAAAGAGATTGTTGGACATGAATTAGCTTTCACCGAACAAAGCATCATTGGTTCTACTATATACCGTCGCCAGCCTTATGTTTCAAATGACATTGCCCGAGACAGCCGTTTTCCGGAAAGCAAGCTATTTGCGTCGCAGCTTGGTATTCGCTCTATTTTCAGCTTTCCACTGGTGACTGGCTCTAGAGTCTATGGCGCACTTTTGCTTTGTTCATCTGAACCAGGAGGTTTTACTCCTCTCAAATTAGATATTCTTTCCCTCTTTGCCAGCCAGGCTACGATCGCGATTCATAATGGCATGTTATTGGAAGGGGCGAGGGAGCGAAGACGTTTTCAGGAAGCAATCGAGCGACTCGACTCAACTCGACAACTGAATGGTTCTGCCGGTTCGGATGAACTAGATGAGCTGCTATTGCTCAAAAGGGTGCGGGAAGAGTCTGAACAGACTTTTGGTGTCAGTTTTAGCAGCCTGTTACGTTTTATCAGTGACCACTTATTGACATCCAGCGAACGTGACTTACAGAATATGCTGCACGCCATCCAAGATGAACCGCAAGTTACAAATGTAAACTATGTCAATGGAGCAGTTTTACCGTTGCTTCAGGAGCAGAAAGCCGCTACTCTTATAGAAACGGCTGAAGCTGCCCTGGCTCACGCTGGATTATTAGGTGATGTGAGCGCTGCGCTTACACCGGTGTTAACTCAACTCTATGAGCGAGTTAGAAGTGATATGACTACCCCCTGGTTTGTTACCGATGCACAAGGGAAATGTATCTATGTGAATCCCGCAGCAGAAGTATTTTGTGGAATACATCTTTCCCTCGATAAGCTGGGGAACCTTGCAAGCTTGCAACGCCCGGCACATGAAGTAGGGAAAGATTCTTTAAAAATTGAGTCACACGAGATATCGTGGTTGTTAGAGAGCCATGTGCCTTACGATACTTATCTTCCTTTTTCTCAGATCTCCTCGTTAACTCTGCTAGATGCATTTGCAGGTTTGCTTTCACGTATACGCAACGTCGATGAAGTACGTACGTACCTGCAAGAATTCACTCACTCTGATCTCGCTCTAGACGATGCACGATTAGTTGAGCGTCACCAAAACGTCGCTCAACTGGAATTCCCACCGGCAAATACATTACGCTTTATCATTGCTGCTGAACCTGTGCAAAGACAACCTCAACTGCAATTTCAAGTCGAGGCTAAAGTTACCAGAGATCAAGAGCCAGTTTCTTTCAATATACATTCTGCAAAGGAGCCGAGAAATCGTTTTTCTGACCCACAAACGATGCTTCCGCATAGCGCCCCTTCAGACCGCCATTATCAATTTATGCACTTTGCTCTTTATGATTCGCAAGATCAACTTTTAGGCAATGCCTTACAGATTCAAGATATCACTGAGCAGGTACGAGATGAAAAAAACAAGGCTGTACTGCTCTCGACTGTCTCGCATGATTTACGTACACCTCTTACAGCCATTAAAGCTGCGGTGACAGGGCTTCTGCAACCTGATGTTACCTGGGGTGAACCGATGCTTAGCGAAATACTTGAAGATATTGACGCCGAGGCCGATCATCTGCATTCTCTCATCAATTCTTTCATCGAAATGTCTCGTATTGATATGGGCGCGCTGGTGCTCGAAAAAGAGTGGTGCGACCTTGTCGAAATCGTACATAGTGCTTTCACTGTTGATAAACGGCTGTTAGCAGGCTATCCCGTGCATACAGATTTTCAATCGCAGTTGCCAATGGTTTATGTTGATTATGTTCAGATCAAACGAGTTTTGCATTGTCTGCTTGAAAACGCCGTATACCATAGCCCGGAAAATGCTGAGATTGTTATCGCAATTGATACCGTCGCTGGCGGGGATGAAGATGTTGTTGCGCCCAAAGATTCTCACCAATTCTTGCGTGTACGGGTTATTGACCATGGGACCGGGATACCAAATGGGGAGCAAGAGCGGATTTTCAAAACCTTTTACAGTCTCGACACACAAGGTAGTGGGCTTGGACTGGCGATTAGCCGAGGAATTATTGAAGCTCATCAGGGTCGCATCTGGGTCGAGCCTGCCCCAGGTGGAGGGTCATGTTTTGCCTTTGTACTACCTATTTCCTGATAAGGGGTTACTTGCCTCATGAAAACAAAAGGGAAATGCATACTAATTGTAGATGACGAACCGCCGATACAGCGAATCTTACGCAGGAATCTCACCATGAGTAGGTATGATGTCCTGATTGCAGACAGCGGAGAGCAGGCTGTAGAACTGGTACGTCTCCATAAACCTGATCTCATACTACTTGATCTCTGGTTGCCAGGTGAGATGGATGGTATGAGTGTGTGTGTGCAGGTGCGTCAATGGTCTCAGGTTCCAATCATTGTCGTTTCAGCCCGATCGGACGAAAAGCAAAAAGTGCAGGCTCTGGACAAAGGAGCCGATGATTATTTAACCAAACCGTTTAGCAATGATGAGTTGCTCGCTCGAGTGCGGGCATGTTTAAGACGCGCTGCAAATGCCTCAGAGGGGATGAATGTTCAACAACCCGAGGTATTAACCTCTGAAGATGGTTATGTAAGTATAGATATTTTACGACGACAAGTGCGTGCAGGCGCTCAAGAAATCAAACTGACTCCGACAGAGTTTGAATTGTTACACCAATTAATGTTGCATGCTGGTAAGGTAATGACGCATCGTACATTGCTACGGGCGGTCTGGGGACCTGAGTATGGTGAAGAGGCAGATTACTTGCGGGTCTATGTGCGACAACTCCGTTTGAAAATCGAGAAGGAGCCTTCACGACCAAAGTATTTACTAACCGAACCTGGAGTTGGTTATGTTTTTCGCCCACAAGTGATGGCAGCAAATAAAGATGAAACACAATCAGCCATTACCACAACGACGTCCCTCGAAACGCATCCAAACTAAGTTTCGAGCTATTGGAAACTTTAATACAATTTTAATGACTTTTTCGCGTTTTTTATGCTAGTCTAACTTGTTTTGCCGTACACTGCCATAATGGGGTATTCAGTGTTCATTATCGTGTGGGAGTGAGATGCGATCACAGACTTCCTTAGAGGTAAGGGAAGATGTTTCCGCAAGGTAAAGGAAATAGAGGATCAATGGAGTCACAAGATCGTATTATGGATGGAGATCTACAAACGCTAGGTCTTCAATCTATTCTAAAAATGCTCGCGTTGAGTGGGAAAACCGGTACATTGTTGGTACACTCGGGTCCGGAAACGCTTTCCATTAGTCTACGCAAGGGCCAACTCATGGCTTTGCATGAAGAGAGTTACATCAAATCAGATTTACTGAGCATGCTCTGCCTGATCAATAAACTCGATCCTCCTCGCGCCCAAGCCGTGCGTGAGGCTTCGCAAGGTAATCTCCAGGTTGCATTAGCAATGCTGGTTGAACGCAACTGGATGAGTGCCGAAGAAATGCAGCGCCGTCTTGAATTTGCTGTCACACAATCGATTAGTCATGCCCTCCGTTGGGTAAATGGACGTTTCTCTTTCCATAGGCAATTGGTTACTATGGAAAGCCGAATGCAGCCGCTAGATATTGACAGTGTACTTCTTGAGGCATTACGCCAGGCTGACGAGTGGGTGGAAATGGGTGAGACTTCACTTACTAGTATGACAGTTGCTCGTTGGCTACCAGAAGTAAGTAATGATGTGCGTAGCTTAGGATTGAGCCAGGAACATATCGAAGTGCTTTGTCTTGCAAATGGTGAAGTACCACTGCAAGCGATGGCTATGGTTCTGATGATCCCTGAAGCCCGTGTTGCTCGTATTATGAATCATCTGCTGGAATTGCGCCTGATAGAGGTAGTTGATACGGCATTAGAGGCAGAATTACAGCAAGATCTCTCAAACATCATCATCGTGTGTCAACATAAATTGGCTCAGCGGCGACAAAATCTTGCCCCAGAACAACATCTTCTCGGACTGATCGAAACATTATCTCAATGTATTAATGGGTTGCTGATTCATCACGGCACTTATGCGAAAAGCCTGCGTGGAAGAGGACAACTTCCTTTCACGGAGATTGTACGTTATTTAGAACGGCGTTTTGCTCAGCCCCTGCAATTACTAGCAAATCAGCAGTATCCAATCCTGGAAACGGTGACATTTACAAATGGGCAACTTGACTGCACTGAAATCATTTACCTGGATAAGTTGGTGAAAGGAGAGAAGCTAGAGGAGTTTTATTGGGAGGCTGTACTGGGACTTGCTACGTTCTTACGAACTGTTTTCTCAACGCTGTTGAATGATGAGGTGGGTAATTCGCATACTGGTCGTCAACTTAACTACGTTTGGAAAGCATTTCTTACAGAAATTGATCAAGAGATTCAACAGTATCAACTCTATCGGGCACATCAGAACACACAACAGATGCGTAACCGGTATAGTGAGACTGGATTCCAAAGTGGGCCAGGTAGAAGTAGTGTCCCTCAAAGTGATGGCAATCTTAACTGGTCGCCAGAGAGACAAAGGAGGTCAATTAGATGATCGAACCAATACCAACGGTTCTAGTAGTAGACGATAGTCCCACGGTGCGGAAAATTGTTCAAATGACTCTGCAACGCGAGCGTATTAGAGTAATTACTGCTGGGGATGGTCTAAGTGCTCTCACCTCGGTGGCGGACGAAATGCCTGCTCTTATTCTCCTGGATATACAGTTGCCTCGCATGGATGGGTACCATATTTGCCAGATAATACGGAAAAACTTGCAGTTTCGATCAATACCTATTATTATGCTCAGTGGGAAGGATGGTTTGTTTGACAAGATGCGGGGAAGGCTAGCCGGGTCAACAGAATATTTGACGAAACCGTTCGACTCAGTAGAGTTGGTCCAGACAGTTAAAAAGCATCTTGTGGGTTGGCAGCAGCGTATGCCTCCGCAGTATGAAGGTATGCGTACGCGTCTGAGACGTCGTGGATAGTCCTTGTCTCAACCACTGATTGAACAAATATGCGAATCAGGAATGGTTAATGTCCCCCATATAGACCTCCCGAAGAACATAATGACACGTTGTTATAGCCATTCTTTCCCATTGACTGGGCGATATATGTTGCGCCCCTACAAAGGAAAGGTATACTGTTATGCCAGGGCAGAAGGTACTTGTAGTTGATGATAGTTGGACAGAGTTGACAATGATCGCCACTCCATTACGGAATCAGGGCTTTGATGTGATAACCGCTGTGGATGGCGATGAGGCACTTGAGAAAGTCTTCAAGGAACGACCACAATGTATTGTGCTCGATGTAGTCTTACCTAAACAGAATGGGTTTCAGCTCTGCCGTAGGCTAAAAAGCCTGGATGCAAGTAAGCATATACCAATAATTTTGTTGACAAGTAAAAATACTCAGCTTGATAAATCCTGGGGACTTCGACAAGGTGCCGATATGTATATGACGAAGCCTTTTAGTGAGGATGAACTGGTAAACAACGTTCGGCAACTCTTGTAGATTTAGGAGCTTTTAAATGGTGCAGCGCGATACGGGGCGACTCTCGCAGTCCACAGTAGATGGGCTGCAGCCTCAAAGAGACATTGCCACTGCCAGATCTATGGGAAGTAATCCACAAGGCAACATGCGTAGTTTTCCTGGGAATGTGATCTCCCCAAGAGAACTGACAAACGTACCAGCAGAAGCAGTTGTCGTTGGTGAGCAATATCTGGTTTTTTCACTACTTGAATGTGAGCTTGCTCTCAAAGCGGAGCATATCGATGGTGTAGAACGCCTTGCGGACGTGACTCCAGTTCCTAACGTTGCGTCATGGATTAGTGGAGTGATCAACTTACGCGGATCTATTGCCTCAGTGGTTGATCTGCGCTCATTTCTCGGGATGGAAGGTGTGCCTTTTAATCCACGTACCCGGCTATTATCAGTGAAATACAATGAAATGGTGATCGCCCTGGTCGTGGACAGTGTAAGCGAAATGATACCTATTCCCCCATCCGCAATAAATGGGAATGTACGTCAAGCCAATATTCCACAATGGTTGGCTTCCTATGCTTCTGGAAGCACGCTTGTAGGAAACCGATATATTATCTTGTTGGACACGGCTCGTCTGCTATTCTCTGACAAGATGCAACACTATTCTTAGAGATCTTAGGAGTATTCTGGTGATATTTCGAGATCTCAGGAGTATCCTGGTGATATTTCAAAATGCTGCTTCAAACGAGAGGAGGCCTGGAGGATGAATGACACCGATAGAGGCGGAATGACAGTAAGTTCATTGTTGGTAATGGGACTCGCTGCTTCAGTTGCCATTCCTGTCATCGCTATTATTGTTCTTGGTATTTTAATAAGGGGAGTTGTTGATCAAACAGTCGTTGTATATATGGTGGGGTTATGCGCTCTGATCGTGTTACTAGGAGTACTGTTTGTTAATTATTTTGTGCGTCGCAGAATCCTGGATCGGGTTCAGGGACTTGTAGATGTGTGTCGAAAATATGCGGCAGGGGACCGCTCTGTTCGAGCTTTGGTCATCGGCGATGATGAATTCGCCATGCTTTCGATGTCTATCAACACACTATTTGATAACCAGGGATTCGCCTCGGGTGGAATAGGAGCGCCTGCCAGTGGCTCAAGCGATGCAGCGGCTCTACAAGCGCAAATCGAAAAGCTCTTGCAGGAAGTAAGCGCTGTTGGTGATGGTGATCTTCGTGTCCAGGCAGAAGTAACGCCAGATACTCTTGGGGTTCTAGCAGATTCCTTCAACTATATGATTGAAGAGCTTGCTAAAGTTGTTGGTAGGGTGCAAGCTACAGCATTGCAAGTAACAAATGCGACGCGTCGCATTCTTGATCGCTCTGATGAGCTTGCTCAAGCCTCTTCAACTCAAGTGCAACAGATTTCGCAAACAACCGAAGCGGTAGAAGCGCTGGCAATCTTCATTCAAAATGTAGCTCGAAATGCTCAACTGAGCGCTGAAGCAGCGCAAGATGCATTGCATAATGCTGATGCTGGTCAACAGGCTGTACGCCAGTCTATTGACGGAATGTTGGTTATTCGTGAAAATGTTCAGGAAACGTCGAAAAAGATCAAGCGTCTTGGAGAGCGCTCCAATGAAATTGGCGAAATCGTTCGTATCATTGAAGATATTGCAGATCAAACTAACCTGCTAGCGCTAAACGCGGCAATTCAGTCTGCCATGGCAGGGGAGCATGGACGTGGGTTTGCAGTGGTTGCCGATGAGATCCGTCTACTGGCAGAACGTTCGACCGAGTCAACAAAACGCATTGCAACCCTGGTCAAGAGCATTCAAGGTGATACATTTGAGGCAGTGGTTGCAATGGAAGATAGCACACAGGAAGTTGTCAAAGGGTCGCAACTTGCTGACGAGGCTGGACGAGCCCTCAACTCCATTTATACTGCTGTGGAACGGCAAGCGCAAATGATCGAGACTATCGCGCATGCTGCGAATGAGCAGGCACAAGTTTCAGAAAATGTAGCTGTAGCAATGGGCCAGATCTCTGAGATTACACGTCAGACGAATGCAGGTACGCAAGAAGCTGCGATGAGTGTAAGCTACCTCTCTGAACTTGCTGATCAACTGCGAGCTTCAGTCTCAACATTTCGATTGCCCGATCATGCCAATGAAATGGTGGATGTCTTCCCAGGCATGGCAGGTGTTCCGGCATTACCTGGTGGTAATGCTGATCAGTATTACCAGCAAGATATGGGGATGGGGATGCAGAATGAATGGAATCAGGGTTTTTCGAGTGATTTTCTTTCACTTCCTCAACCTCAGGGATCAGGAAATTCTGGAGCTTACCAGTTCGCGTCCAATAACCAGCAGGACTTTGGATCGCAGCCAAGCTTTACTGGTACACCCCAGTATGGTGGACAGCAATTCAGTAGTGGTCAACAGTATGGTAACCAGCAGGCATATGATGGGCAGCAGTTTGGTATTCAACCCGTTTATGGAGATATGACCGGGTTCGAAAACCAACAAGGATTTGAAGGACAGCAGCAGTTTAATCCGATGCCTGGATCTGCATATGGGAGTTCAAATCAATCAGCATACCCTGGTTCGAATCAGGTACCAGAGATGGGACAACAAAACGTCGGGTCACAGCCAGGGCAATCGATGTCTGCAAACCAGCGTTGGAGAAACCCTCAGCAGAGTCAGCCTTCATTTGGTCAAGATCAGATGCCTTTCCCGAACAATGGACACTCGGGGCAATAGCAAACGGAGTTCCAGCTACGTGGAGCATTGCTTCTCAGATCGTGGAACTAGAATGAGTGGGTGCGCCAAGCATGTCGAATACATTTGATAAACTATCAGTCCTCGATTCATTTATCGAAGAAGTGAATAGTTATTTGCCGGAAATCTCGGCAAATCTCGGACGTTTAGCGCACACCCCTGATGACACAGAAGCGCTTGAGGAGACGTATCGTCGCGTTCATACCATTGGCGGCTCTGCTTCTATGATGGATTTTCCAGGTCTTGCACACGTCGCCCATGGTATGGAAGATATCCTGGGTGACGTATTAGATGATCTTGCTACTCTGGATCATCCTACGATTGGGCTTCTACAACGCTCTCTTGGTCGTATGCATAGACTTCTCGATGGCATTCATAATGGTATTGACGAGGATGCCGTCATAGCAGAAGACGATGCAGACTATTCTCAATACCGCGTGATGATCGAAACATCCATACGAAACGGAGATAATTTACTCTCACACGAGGAGGACCAGGCTCAAGTAATTGCTTCCACACAGCCTTCTGCGGAGACATCAATAGCCTCTCTCGATGAGATGGTAGCATCATTCCGTACACCTGCTGCGGCCACAGGAGAAGAAGTTTTCTGGCCTGAAGAGCCTGTTTCAGAGCAGAGGGCCGACCTGACACCTCAGCCCTCCCAGATCGGGACACCTGTTCCTGTTGAAGCAACTCAGCAGAGTGCTCTTGAGATACTCGCCGGGACATCGCATCATTCAGTTCCACAAGATTTACCAACGGTTATGTATCAGTCTACTCCACAGCAAGAGCAAACTAGAGCTGTAGAGGAGACCGGAGTTGAGGATGAACGATCTCAGCCGGAAATGACTGAAACAGGAATCATTCTTCATCCACATGAGCCTTCAGTTGTTCAAATTTACAATAGTCTACAAGAAGAAGCTCAGGTATTAGAAACTCAAGCTTCTTCGTTGAAGAGAACGCTTGCCCAATTGCGCCTTTCAGTTTCTATCATTGAGGGACAACGTATTGAATTCAGGGGTTTCCTTGATGGATCAAAAGATGCGCTTGATCGCATGGAAGAATGGGCTGGAAAGGCTATGGGGCTCAATCTGCGTAATAGCCCCGAGCAGGTAAGGCGATATCTTCCGCTGTCTGTAATGTGGGTGGCAAATAGCAAACTTAAAAAGGTGCTTGATTTGCTAACACAGATGACTAGTAGTGTAGAGATGACAGATGAGCAAATGCATTCTGCATTGCAACAGTTACGCACATCCATAGAGGTGTGTGGTGATGCCTTCGAACAGCTGCAATCGAATCCGTCTGCACGCATGTTTACTCATGATTCTGGTTGGACATCGTGGGAGCAGCATGGTGCTCGTGAACCAGAGGCTGTGCATGAGCGCGTGACATTTGAGCGTCGTGGTGATCCCGCATCTTTGCGCGTTGAGATAGAAGCGAGAGTACGCGAAGAATTACAAAGTGAATATGAAGCACGACCGCTTACACTCGCAACACGGGCTGAATTAGAAAAGCATCTACGGGAAGAAATTCGTGAGGAGTTTGAGGCGAAAAGGCAGTTGCAGGCGAGTGTCGCTGGTCCGGAAACTGGTGAAACACTTCATGAGATTGAAGCACGTTTGCGCAATGAGATAGAGATTGAAGTGCGTCGTGAGTTTCTCAGTCAGCTTACTGGAGAAGACGAGGAAATTCTCGGTCCGGCTGTTCAGGTGCAGTCTGCTGTTTTTGCGACAACTCCGCCGTCTGCCTTGCCAGTCAGTACTTTTGTGCCTCCTCAAACAACAGTAGCAACAGCCACTTTTGGTGGCGATTTCGGCGAAGAGGCTAACGAAATCTTCCGTTTGGAGGCGGAAGAACATCTGCAAACGATCAGCATGTATGTGGCTTCTCTGGAAAACTCGCCCACCAATCTTGAACCGATACAAGGTATACGGCGTGCGACTCATACACTTAAAGGCGCTGCCAGCGTGATGGGTTTCCGTACTATTGCTGAACTCTGTCACATTTCTGAAGACTTGCTTGATAGTGTGATGGAGGGTGCCATTACTGTATCACCATCCATTGTCAGTCTCATATTAGATGCTACTGAAGTACTGGATGTACTGATAAACCGAAAAGGTTCCGAATCTGATAACCAGGCTGCAGAACAGTCTCTTCGCGCTCGCTATACAGAGTTGCTCGGTGATCAGTCTTCACTGTCAAGCACGATTGAAGAGGTGATTGAAGCAGAGTTTGAAGAGAGCGAAGCCGCAAGTATGGTGGATGTATCTGTTACGAGTGTGGTTGCGGATACCCAATCCAATGGCGCGGGTGTACAAGAAGCAACTCGGGTAGACCTAAGTGTGCGTGTACCTCTCCTCAAACTGGATGAGTTAGTGAACCTCTTTGGTGAACTACTTGTGAATCGTAGTGTGTTAGAGGAGCGTTTGCAGCGCTTGATGAGGCTTGTCGCTGATACTGGAGTAAGTAGCGCTCGCTTACTTGATGTAGGTCAGAAGCTTGAGAGCCGTTTTGAAGCTACCACGTTGCCCAGCGGCCGTTCGGTGCAGGTGATGCCCGGTCAAGGCAATCAGAGCCTGGGCTATAACTTAGGTGGCAATGGTAAGAATCCAAATAATCGTATTGAGTCTTCACACCTTACTGAGTTCGATGAACTTGAACTTGATCGTTACACTGAATTCCACCAACTGGCTCGTGGTTTGAGCGAAGGTATCTCGGATATGACAACGCTCAGCAATGAGATGGAAGCGATCATTCGAGACTGCGAAAGTGTTTTTGCCCGCGAGAATCGTTTAAATACGACCTTCCAGGATCGCTTAATGAAGGCTCGGCTGGTGCCACTCTCAACTCTGATCCCGCGTCTCTATCGTACTGCACGCGCGGTAGCACTCAAGCAGCACAAAGAATTTGAATTTGTGTTAGAAGGCCAGGAGACAGAAGTAGATCGTACCGTGATCGAGGAAATTGCCGGACCTTTGTTACATCTTATGCGTAACGCGGTAAATCATGCTATTGAAACGCCTGACCTTCGAGTTCAGAAAGATAAATCGCCGACTGGACAGATAAAATTATCTGCCGCCTATGAGGGAAACCAGGTAGTCATAACCGTGCGTGATGATGGTACTGGTATAGATCCACAACGCGTGCGTCATGCAGCTATTGATCAAAACATTATTCATCCAAATCAAGCACTCAGTGACAGCGAAGTGATTGAACTCATCTTCCGACCCGGTTTCTCGACTGCTGAGGTATTGAGTGAAGAAAGTGGTCGTGGCGTAGGTCTGGATGTGGTACGCGATAGTGTTTCACGTCTCCGAGGTTCGCTAGAAGTAGAGTCCACACCTGGCCAGGGAACAGCATTTACGATGAAGTTTCCAACTAGCCTGGCTATTCAGAGCACCATGATGATCCGTGTTGGTGAACACCAGTTTGCAATTCCCACTGTCATGGTTGAATCCATCGGACGCCTGGATAACTTCAAGCAATCGACATTCGCTGGCAAACCTGCAATCATTGTCCAGAATGATCTCTATCCGCTCAATTTCCTGGCACAGCTTTTGGGATTGCCCATTAGCGGGCCGGACGAAAAGGCCCCTATACTACTCGTCCATACCGATCGTCACCGTGTTGCCCTGGTGGTTGACGAAATCAAGGGAAAGATGGATGTGGTGATGAAGAACCTGGGTCCACACTTGAGACAAGTGCATGGTATAGCGGGTGGAACAGTGATGGGTAATGGGCGTGTTGTGCTCATCCTTGAATTGATAGAATTGCTCTCTTCTCGCTCACATACTATTAGTGGCTCACCTGGCACTATGGCCGCTCCAGCACTCTATGAGGGCTCCGCTGCTCAATCATTCCTGCCAGATGCACGAACAAATGTTGAGCTGTCCCCTGGACGCTTCAGTTCAACCTCACCTAAAATACCAGCTGTGAAGCCCGCTGCTAAGCAGCCTACCGGGAAGCATATACTCATTGTTGATGACAGTCCAAGTGTTCGCCGCGTGGTGGGAAATATGCTCAAGCAACATGGGTGGGAAGTGCAAGTAGCTCGTGATGGTGTTGAAGCTCTTGAGATGATTTCTAATGAAACACCTGCAGGGGTTTTGCTCGACATCGAAATGCCGCGCATGGACGGGTATGAGTTGACGGCGACTGTGCGTGCTCAAGAACAGTATCGAACACTGCCGATAGTGATTTTAACCTCACGAGCAGCCACAAAACACCAGCAGCGAGCCATGCAACTCGGAGCTAATGCCTATGTGGTTAAGCCATACCAGGATGAAGAACTCATCAACATTCTCAACTCGCTCGTCTACGGGGCCACAGTTCAATAGTGGTTGGATCCAGGAGGAGGAGCATATGGGCATTGAACGGGCTGTAACACGCTGGTATATACAACGACAAACCTACGAGAATGAAGTTGCTTCATTAGAAGCAAAGCTCGGTGAAATGCAGACTCATGGACAGGAACCCAAAAGTAAAGAGCGAACTGAAATTGAGAAACAACTCGCACATACACGAGCCAGGTTGCGTGATTTAGGCCCCTGTCCCAAGGCAATGATGGGGTGAGACTTAATCAGTTATTGTTTCTGCTATCAGCCTTCCCATCTCTTTTGTCCCCACAGTTATCTTGCCGGGTTCATGCAAGTATTCCGTCCTATACCCAGCATTGATGAACCACTCTACGGCCGTCTCAATAGCTTGTGCCTCTTGTTGCAAATTGAAGGAGTGACGCAACATCATGGCAGTAGACAGAATTGCAGCAATGGGATTGGCTTTGTTTTGCCCGGTGATATCTGGTGCAGAGCCGTGAATTGGCTCATAAAGACCAAATAACCCGTGTGCTGTTTCGCGTGTTCCCAGGCTGGCAGAAGGAAGCATGCCCATAGAGCCTGCCAACATTGAAGCCTCATCTGTTAGAATGTCGCCGAACGTATTCTCAGTGACGATAACGTCGAAGCTGGAGGGTTGTCGAATAAATTGCATTGCGCACGTGTCCACTAAAAGGTGTTCAAGCGACACGTCGGGGTAATCCGGTGCAATGCGGTCTGCCGTGCGTCTCCAAAGTCGCGATGTACTCAGTACATTGGCTTTATCAACAGAGGTGACCTTTTTACGTCTGCCACGCGCCAACTCAAACGCTGTGCGAACGATGCGTTCAATCTCGGCTTCGCTGTATAGCAGAGTATCGACTGCCACCAGTCCCTCAGGAGTCTCACGAATTTCACTTGGCTTGCCAAAGTAAAGACCACCGGTGAGTTCACGCACTACCAGTAAGTCAGTCCCTTGGAGAACTTCGGGTTTGATAGTGGACGCATTGAGCAAGGCTTTGAGGGGACGTACCGGGCGCAAATTGGCGTAGAGTGACAACTCTTTACGCAAACGAAAGAGCGCGCGTTCGGGCTGTATCTTTGAATTTGGTCCCTCGAAGCGAGGAATGCCACCGACTGCGCCAAATAATATTGCATCGCTTTGCTGGCAGAGCTGCATGGTTGCGTCAGAAATAGCGTCACCTTCGGCCTCAATGGCCGCAATACCCACCATCGCGTGCTGTAAGTTGAATGTATGCCCATAACGTTTGCCAATATTTTGAAGCACCCTTACAGCCTGTTCGATGACCTCTGGACCAATACCGTCACCCGCTAATACTGCGATAGAATAGTTTCCCATTTGTTCTTTTCTCCTCGCCAGAACTTTGCCTGGATTGTATATGATAGCTTAATTATCTGTCAAACATTAGAGATTTGTCCTCCCCTTGAAATGTAATGATAACCATGCGAAATGCGTTGTACGGGCTTGTGTGTCTGTAGCACGAGTGGGTAAAACGTGCTATAATTTAGAAAAAAGCAGGAGACGTATAAGTCGTTCTCCTTGTTGCTTTTAGACTCTACTATATATACTAACGAAGCAATAGGTGCTGCTAAACCTTTGCGCTGGAGTTTTATCTTATGAGCACTGATAATAAAGGAAGTGGGAATGCGCCAGAGAAAGTAATACGACGCAAGCCCGTGCCAATTGCTATGGCAAAGGGGCCCCAGGAGTATATCCCAGGAGATCAGGAACTTCCAGTCCAGCTCACCAGTTTTTTGGACATGTTGCAATGGGCGCAGAATTGGGCTCGCTCGAAGTCTGTTTGGCCGCTCGGCTATGGTCTGGCCTGTTGCGCAATCGAGATGATCGCATCTGCTTCTGCGCCACAATATGACCTCTCACGTTTTGGCTCCGAAGTCTTTCGCTCCAGCCCTCGCCAGGCAGATTTGATGATTGTGGCAGGAACCGTCTCGATCAAAATGGGTCCGCGCCTGCGTCTCCTCTGGGAGCAAATGCCAGAACCGAAGTGGGTCCTTAGTATGGGCCAATGCGCGAACTCAGGCGGTGAATTTTACGATAGTTATTACACGGTCCAGGGTGTTGATACCATTGTCCCTGTAGATGTCTATGTCCCAGGTTGCCCACCTCGACCAGAGGCCCTGATTGAAGGTATACTCAAGCTGCGCGAAAAAATTGCCAAGCAAGGCTTGAAACTACAAGGCGAAAAGGAAATAGAGGTGTAGTGTATGCGTGGAATACTTGAAGGAATGAGCCTGACCTTTAGCCACCTCTTCCGACCCAAAGTGACGCGGCTATATCCCTACGAGAAGCCAAATCTGCCCCCTCGCAGTCGTGGGCTAATACAGTTGATCGCCGAGGAGGGTCTCAAAACAGATTACAACTTAAAATGTGAAGCGTGCCTGCTCTGTGAAAAGGCTTGTCCACCGCGTGCAATAACCATCGAGTTTGAGCCGATGCAGCGATGGAAAGAACGGCCCTGGTTTGTATCCTACGTTCGAGATGGGGCTGATAAATATACCTCGCATAGGATTCCCCCTGCTTCTGGCGCTTCAAAGGCCGGGTATTACATACAACGGGTATCAGAATATGCGGTTGAATACCCCTACAAACCTGTTGCGCCATGTGTGGCGATGCCTGTCAAAGATTATCTGGAACCAGAAATCGATCTAAGCAAAGTAGATGAGTTGCTAGAGTCGTGGTCAGAAGAAGCAAGCGCTCTCCCAACTCTCCTCGATGCAATTATGGACATCTATGGCTATATGCCTTTGCAGGCAGCGAAACGGGTTGTACAGGTGCGTGGAGTCGATTTGAGCGATATCTTTGGTATCGCTACTTTGAGTCCAAAGTTCAAACCTGCGCCCGCTGTGAAAGGCATCAAACGCGACGATCAACCTGAACGAGGCTTATCACCCGCCACACGAGGTGTGTACGGGAATATTAATCATGTGAGGCAGCCAAATGCCTGAATTTGATTCTGTATATCGTGTGCTACGGCGACGAGGTGAGTCTGATATACGCTCACTCGATTCCTATCGACGTTTTGGTGGTTACACTGCTTTAGAAAAGGCCGTGCGCGAGCAAACTCCGGAGCAGGTAATACAACAGGTGCTCGATGCAAAATTACGCGGACGAGGAGGAGCTGGCCGCCTGACCGGAGAAAAATGGCGCATCGTGCGTCGTCAGGATGACCCCATCAGATACGTTATTTGCAATGCATATGATGCCGACCCGCGTTCGTGGGCAGCACGTTCTCTATTAGAGCGCAATCCACACCAGATTATCGAGGGCATTGTGCTTGCTGCGTACGCTGTGGGAGCTTCGGAAGCTTATCTCTTCACTCGCAGCCTCTATCTCGAAGGGATCGCTTCAGTGCAGCAAGCGTTACAACAAGGGCTGGACGCCAACCTGGTTGGACGTGATATTTTAGGTACTGATTTCAGTTGTACCATCAATGTTCTGGGCGTGGACCTGGGTTTCATCGGTGGAGAAGAAACTGTCCAGTTTGCCGTTATCAAAGGCCGTCGTGGTATGCCTGAGCAGCGTCCACCTTATCCCGCGCAGTATGGCCTATGGGACAAACCCACTGCTGTCAATTCCATTGAGACGTTGGCAAATGTGCCAGTTATCGTGCGTGATGGAGCGGCAGCATTTACGAGCGCAGGTACTGCCACAACAGGCGGTACAAAGGTTTTAACGGTATATGATTATGTGCCCGACAGTGAGCCGAGGGTTGTAGAAGTTCCTTTTGGCGCCTCACTGCGTGAGATTCTGCGCCATGCTGGATATAACCGTCCCGAAAGTGATCTACGCGCTGTCGTTGTAGGTGGTGCGGAAGGCGGGGCGTTACCGACTTCTTTACTCGACACACCCTTTGATTATGATCCCCTGGAAGAGGCTGGCGCGATTGTAGGTTCCGGCATTATAGAGTTGCTTCCGGCTAACACCTGTATGGTGGCGTGGTCGATGGAACGGAGTCGCTATCTTAGTAAAGAGTCTTGTGGCAAATGTGTTCCATGCCGTATAGGTATGAAACGCGTCACAGGTATTCTGGAAGGCATTATTAGTGATCTTGGCGACACAAAGGATTTGGACATGTTGGATGAATTTTCCAGATATATACCAGATGGGTCATTGTGTGGCTTTGGCATACAGGCAACAAATGCCCTTAAAACTGCCAAACGTTATTGGCCTGACCATTTTCGTGCTCACGTTGAAGATCAGCAATGTCCAGCTGGTAGTTGCATTCCCATGCGTGCGCATCGATTTGTAACGAAATATGTCTTACCATAAAAATATGAGGCTCAATTGGTTGCGCCTCTGTACATTTTCAACTCGGAAGAGGAAGTAAATGGCAATATCAATCCGAGATAATCTTAATCCAATAGTTCAGGAATCGCAGGCCATGATGGTGCGGAATGATGTTGGACAACCCGGCTTCACACTCACCATCGATGGCAAAACTGTTCAGGCTTATGAGAATCAGACGCTTTTGAGCGTGGCTGTCGATAACGGCATTACCGATATCCCAAATATGTGTGATGACGAAAAGTTGGAGCCAACCGCTACTTGCCGCATGTGCCTGGTACATGTAGAAGGAATGAAACAACCTCTACCTTCGTGTACAACACCAGCCCTACCTGGAATGGTGGTCATAACGCAGTCAGATGAGTTGTTCCACATTCGCCGTACGAACCTGGAGATGTTGCTTTCTGATCACAATGCCTATTGTCAACCTCCATGCCAGATAGATTGTCCGACGCACATTGATATTCCTGGCTATTTGGAGTTGATTGCTAAGGGGTCAATGAAAGAGGCCGCACGCCTGGTCAAGGAAGTACTGCCGTTCCCATATATTCTAGGTCTAACGTGTCCGGCGCCCTGTCAGAAGGCTTGTCGTCGTGCCCTGGTCGAAGAAGAAATTGCCATCTGCCGAATGCACGGTCATGCCGCCGAGACCTGCCTGCTCGATCCTCCACATCCTTATCCAAAAGACCCTTCGACAGGTAAGAAGGTGGCGATTGTTGGCGCGGGTCCTGCTGGTCTCACTGCTGCTTACTACCTGGCACTCAAAGGCCATTATTGTAAGGTATTCGAGCAACAGCCACAGCCTGGCGGGATGTTACGTTATGGCATCCCTGAATATCGCCTGCAGAAGGACATGATGGACCGTGAAATCCAGCATGTTTGGGATCTGGGTGTAGACCAGCAGTATAATGTCAAACTGGGGCAAGACTTTACCATCGATGATCTATTCGCGCAGGGCTTCGACGCTGTATACCTTGGTATCGGAGTCTGGACGAGTAATGAAATGCGCATCCCCGGTGAAGATGCTGAGGGGGTTGTGAACGCTATTGCCTACCTGGGTGAAAAGGTGGAAGGCAAGCCGGTACCAGTGAAAGAAGGCAATGAAGTTGTAGTAGTCGGTGGGGGGTTTACAGCCTTTGACTGTACTCGCACCTCACTGCGATTAGGTGCGAAAGTGCATACAATGTACCGCCGTTCACGCAATGAGATGGGCGCTACCTTTGAAGAGGCTGAGGATGGCGAAGCCGAAGGTACAGACCTGCGATTCTATGTCAGCCCGAATCGCGTCGTGACTGAAAACGACACGGTGACAGGCATTGAATTTCAGAAAAACAAGCTTGGTGAGCCGGATGCCAGTGGCCGTCGTCGTCCCGTGCCTATTCCAGGTTCCGAATTTATTATTGAGTGCGATACCGTCATCCCCGCCATTGGGCAGGCAGCAGATAAAAAAGTACTTGATGAGAAATCAGGGGTGAAGTGGACAAAGAGGGGCACCATACAGACAGATCCACATAATTACATGACGGATCGCTACGCTGTCTTTGCAGGTGGTGATGCGCAGATGGGTGCGAAAACGATTATCGAATGTGTAGCCCAGGGTAAGCTAGGTGCGCGTTCGATACATGCCTTCCTCAGTAATGAAGATATGAAGGATGTGGCCCGTCGCCTGGAACTCGAAGAGCGCAAGCCTGACCTCTTTGATATCGTGCCTTACAAGCCGGTCGAGCCGAAAGTAAAAATGCCGATGCTTCCATATGTGGAGCGCAAGCGTAACTTCAAGATTATCGAGATGGGCTACCTGCAAGAGCAGGCTGAGCGCGAATCTGCTCGTTGCTTGCAATGTGCCTGTCCCGCTGCCGGACAGTGTGATCTGCAAAAATACAGTATCGAGCATGGCCTGTCTGATAATCGCTTCCATGATGGAGAGCCGAGCGACTATCACGACTACGAAATTGATATGTCGCACAGCTTCATCCTGCGCGATCCCAACAAGTGCATCAACTGCACGCAGTGCGTGCGCGTCTGTCACGACGTGATCGGTCCAGACTGCTACGGTATGTTTGGCAAGGGCTTTGACACGATTGTGTCTACTCCATTTAATGTCAGCCTGCATGATACAGACTGCGTCTCGTGCGGTGCCTGTGTACAAGTCTGTCCTACTGGATCATTGATGATGGCCGAGCGCACCCTGAAACGTTACGCTTTCGCGCTGGATCGCTGTATCTTCTGTGGTGACTGCGTAGAGGTCTGTCCTCACGGTGCATTGGGCGAGACGCCGAATTTCGAGCTGTCGTTCTTCAATCGCTTCGGCCCTGATGTAACACTGGAGAAGGGTGATCTCGCGGTAGCTCCAAATTACCTGGTACGCCAGCGCTTGCCACGTGGTAAGAAGGATGTACCGGTGATGAGTCCGCTTGTGCGTCCGCTGCCAGCGCGAGGCATTCGCGAGTAGGCAATAGGACCCGAATGTTAAGAACGTTAGCAATCCCCCGAGGGATTGCTAACGTTCTTAACATTCGGGTTAACCTCCAATAGCTACATTACACTCAATTATCTGCCTGTACTCCTCCCTTGTTTGCTTCGTGATAAAATAGATATATTCGTTCCAAATAGCAAGCGCCGAGGAGTTCAATTAAATGGCAAGACAGCGTAGCCTCCGCTTCCCCAAAGGTTTTTTATGGGGAACTGCATCTTCATCATATCAATGTGAGGGTGGTAATACAAACAGCCAGTGGTATCGTTGGGAGCAGCAGGGGCACATCCTTACAGGCGAACAGTGCGGAGAAGCTTGCAATTGGTGGGAAAATGCTGAACACGATTTTGCGTTGGCGGAACAGATGGAGAATAACGCGCTGAGGTTAAGCCTGGAATGGAGTCGTATTGAACCTGCTGAGGGAGAGTGGAACAGTAGTGCTATAGACCGTTACCGGACAATGCTAAAAGGTTTGCGAAACCGTCATTTAAAACCTATCGTAACGTTACATCATTTTACTGATCCACTCTGGTTCGCGGAACGTGGTGGCTTTACGGATGAGGCCAACATTCAATACTTTGTGCGTTATGTAACTTATGCAGTAGAGAACCTGCGAGATCTGTGTGATTTTTGGATGACGATCAATGAGCCAAACATATATGCTTTTCTGGGTTATTTAATTGGTAGCTTTCCTCCTGGCGAACATGATTTAGTGAGTACGATGCGCGTTTTGCGTAACCTGTTGCAAGCCCATGTCGAGGCGTTTTATGCTATTAGAGATCTACAGCCACGGGCAGAGATTGGCTATTGCCTGCACTATCGCCTTTTTGACCCCGCCAATGAACTCTCTCCGCTGGATCGCAGTTCTGCCAGCGTGCAGGATACCTTCTTTAACTGGCAAGTATTGCAGGCTATGGAAACAGGTCGCTTTTTGCCCCCTCTCAAGCTGTTACTCCCTCCTATTCCACATGCCGCAGGTTCCCGTGATTTTCACGGAGTGAACTACTACACCCGCGAAATGGTGCGCTTTGATCCGACCAGGCCTGCTGAATTTTTCGGACGGCGTTTTGTACGTCCCGGTAGCGTTCACATGGACCCTGGAAAAGATTTCGACTTCGGTGAAATTTATCCATTCGGGCTGTACCGTGTGCTGAAATCAGTATACCAGCGTACACGGGGTAATAAGCCGCTCTACATTACTGAGAACGGATTCAGCGATGCATTGGACGATCGGCGTCCTCAGGCAATATTAGAGCATCTCGCCATGGTACATCGCGCAATCAGCGAAGGCATACCAGTGCGAGGTTATCTCTACTGGTCGCTGGTCGACAATTTCGAGTGGGCCGAGGGTTGGGGAGTGCGCTTTGGCTTGATTGAACTTGACTCTGAAACGCAGGAGCGCATACCACGAAGTAGCGCAAGCATGTTTGGCGAAATCTGCCGCGCTAATGGAATTACCGAGGAAATCGTCGAACGTTATGCACCCAGAGTATTAGATACTATTTTTGGTGCGACCAACGGTGCATCATACCAGGTCCCTGTTTAGCCTGCTTGTCATGTAAGTTGGCGACGTGCTACACTTCATAGTAGAATATAGCGTGCTTCCTGGCTACGTCTCTCTATTTTTATTTTTGTACGAGGTTGGATTGATGAATAAAACTATCCTCATTTCCGAAATGCTAAAATTTCATTTCGGCAGCAAAATATTTTGTTCCGATGGTGAAGGTGGCGTATTGGTGCAAGTAATATTTGACCCTGCAACACGTAGCATGACACATATGGGAGTGAAACAGGGACGTCTATTCGGGAAAAGTGTCTATCTCCCTTTTGATAGTATCCTTGCGGCCAGTGGAGAAGGCATAACTCTGCGTGTGAAGCGATCAGAGTTGGCTGCCGCTAACAGTCAAGAGCCTGGGGGAGCAACCCTTACCAGTAAAAGTATTGTTGAGAATACAGAATCTGCTGCAAAAGGCTCGCTGATGTTGGTGGCTGTGCATCCGGCGAACGGTGAACTGGCCTATATAGTCGCGCACGAATTACGTTCAGGGCAGGATACTCTGCTTCAGGAAGCATATATCACAACTCTTGCGACCGAACGGGTAATGGTATCTATCCCTGAGGAAAAGCTACATGCTCTACCTCCCTACCGCCCAGATAGTGTTCTTCAGCAAGAGGTCGAATCGGTCTTATTTGATTTTACTCCGCTGCATATCGATCTAAAAGCAATAACCGTGCGTGTGCTTGATAGCGTACTTTATCTTGATGGGAATGTCTCCAGTACACTTCGTTCAGATATTGTGCAAGATCGGGTATTGAGTGTAGTAGGCCTTGCGGAAATCAAGAATCGTCTGGTTGCTGATGATAAACTAGCAGCAGATCTGGCACAAGCATTAGGTCAAGATGCGCGAACTCGCGATCTACCGATTGGTGTTTACCCACGCCTGGGAGCCGTGCGACTAAGTGGAGCGGTTCATAACGGCCAGCAGAAGGCCGCTGCCGGAGAAATAGCGAAAAACTTTCCAGGGGTTCGTTCTGTTGCCAACGACCTGGTTGTTGATCCAAACGCAACTATGCTCAATGTAATGTCTGCTCCAGAAGGTGGCGAAACAAAAGATGTAGTGCCTGGCAAGTATGTCAGACATACACAATAGTAGCGTTCCCAAAGGCACACTGAAACTAAAACCTACAGAACAAGAATCGCTTCCACCGTCAGATACTGAACCAAAATCAGTCATTGGGGGAGTAGCACGACCTATGACCACACAACGCCGCGAAATAGCCGTACAGGCATTGAAGGAACTCTGGCAAGAGTTGAAATTTGAGGGTGACCCACTCATCTTCATCTCTCCGATGCAGAGAAGAGTACAGTTAGAACACCATCCTCTGTTGCTTGATCAACTTGTTGCCAATGGCAAACAGCGAAAGAAGTCCCTTTTTGGGCAACTCAAGAGTTGGGAACTTCTTGATGCTCCTGCCTATGCTCAAGGTATCGCAGCGTCTGGAGAAGTGGGTATGCTGCTTAAAGCTGACATGCTGCGACAAGCCGACATAGGTGATCGTGACGCCATTCCGGCATCTCCATATAGCTGGATCTGTTTTGCTTTCAAAAGCGGTTGGAAAGGGCTCTCAGTCTATTTCTACGATTATGAGAACAGTGAAGCTCACACACTCTCAGCTATTCCCAACGGGCACCAGGATGAATGGTTAGCATTTCTGAAGCTGATCGACGAATTGCATGATAACATCTGGCGAAATACACGTCGCGGCTTTATTGAGATAATTGGTGGGAGCGATGAGCTTGCGGATGTAATCAGGAAGGCATCCGTCGATGATTTAATACTCAATGCCGAAACCTTAGAGCATATGACAACGCAACGGCACATTTTCAATCAAGGAATGTTGAAACGCTATGAGTCATTACAATTGCCACGTCTGCGTAAAGTATTGTTGATTGGTTCTGCTGGAACGGGTAAGACAACACTGCTCAAGGTAGAAGGTGCCTCTCATGCGAAACAGGGCGGGTTTGTAAGCTATATATGCCCTCCCCCATATAGCCGAAATTCCAACGCCTGGCAGCAACTTACGAATACGCTGCACCTGGCAGCAGAAAGTCAGATCCCCGCGCTCATCTTAGTCGAAGATTTTGAAATGTTTGTTTCCAGCGCGCCTGAACTGCAAACTGTGCTGGACATCCTGGACGGGATAGGGACACCTGATAATCCCTCAGGCACATTATTGCTGGCAACCAGTAATGATCCAGAGAAGATCGATTCGCGCATTCGCGACCGTCCTGGGCGTATCGATGCCATTATTGAACTAGG
>Ga0137395_10000106_pt1 | contig 27387 bp, 21 predicted proteins | sample czobulk216metaG_FD_108283 | JGI IMG/M metagenome (GOLD analysis project Ga0137395, IMG submission 108283) | Vadose zone soil microbial communities from Angelo Coast Range Reserve, California, USA - czobulk2.16 metaG | ecosystem: Environmental > Terrestrial > Soil > Vadose zone | place: USA...
CTTTGCGACTTCGGGAACAGACAATGCTCCCTTGCATGCGCTGGCAAACGCGAACGGTGTCAACGATGGGCCTTTCGCCTATGGCAACGGCACAACCTTTCCCACATCCACGTATCTAGCCACTAATTACTGGGTGGATGTCTTGTTCAGTGCAGGAAGCTCGAGCCTGGCTGCGCCAACGATCATAACGCAGCCGGGAAACCAAACGGTGGTGGCAGGCAAGTCGGCAACGTTCGCGGTAACAGCAGGTGGTACGGCATCCATAAGCTATCAGTGGCAGAAGAATGGCATGAACATCGCAGGTGCAACTTCTGCTAGCTACACTACGCCTGTAACTACGACGGCAGACAGCGGATCGGCATTTCGAGTGATGGTGAGCAACGCCTCCGGTACGGTAACGAGCACGGCGGCAACACTGACGGTGACCGGAGTCGCGGCGCCGGGCATTCAGGTGAGTTCCAACTCCATGAGCTTTGGAAACGATCCGGTTGGCACCAATATGTCCCAGGCCCTGATCGTCACAAACACTGGCACGGCCGCTTTGAGCGTCACGCAAGTAACAGAATCGGGCTCAACGGAATTCACTGTCGGTGGATTGGCGCTTCCGCTAAGCGTGGGCGCAGGGCAGAAAACCACGATCCCGGTGAATTTCCTTCCAACGTCGATAGGCGCCGTTTCCGGCAGCGTCTCTATCACGAACAACGCATCTGCGACTCCCACGTCAGTTACTCTGAGCGGCTCTGGGGTCACCGCCACTTACACTCTCAATGTCAGTCCGACAAGCCTGAACTTCGGCAACGTCACGACAGGCACGTCCTCCGCTTCGCAGAGCGTTACCGTGACCAACACAGGCAATTCCAAAGTGGGAATTTCACAAATCGCAGCGGGCGGGACGGGATATTCAGTTACGGGCGGAAGCACGCCGGTCACTCTTTCTCCGTCTCAGACTCTCACTCTTACAACGCAATTCCATCCGGCTGTGGCTGGGAGTGTTAACGGTAGCATCTCCATCTCAAGCAATGCGACAGGATCGCCTGCAGCAGTCTCCTTATCGGGCACTGGAGTGGCGACGGTTCAGCATTCCGTAGCTTTGACTTGGGGGTCCAGTCCCTCCACTGTTTCTGGATACAACGTTTACCGCAGCACGGTGAACGGGAGTTCGTACGTAAAGATCAATTCATCGCTTCTAACTGGGCTCAACTACAACGATGCGAGCGTGCAAAGTGGAAACACCTATTATTACGTGACAACTGCTGTGGACGCCGCCGGGAATGAGAGCTCCTATTCGAATCAGGTGAGCGCCTTAATTCCCTGATCCGGGAGCCGACTCCGTCAACGCGGACGGCGCCGGGGTAGGGCACTTACATTGACGGGTCTGCTGCACTTCCGGGCGGACCCGAACCCACTGACCTGTGAGGAGGGCATGATCGCAAACGCGCGGAGGGCTCAGCGTATTTTGCGGAATCTGCGACGATGATAGAACGAGCAGGAAACGGGATAGGCGAATCGGCTGCCGAATGCGCACCGACCTATAAGTGATTGTCACAGCGAGATTTGTGAGCCTGCAGCTGATTCCCCATTCAACGATTTAACTTTGTCCTTGCGTTCAGTAGTACCACCTGTACCATATTTGCACTTCAAACCAGTACTTCGATTGGGCGCGCTGCTTGTAGACTGCTTTAGGGGAAAGGAGCGTAGTGTAAGGAATCGTGCTCAAATCAAAAAGAAACACAAGCCACTCGGAACCCGTCACAAATGCTGATTTCTCGAATCGTGGCAGAACGCTTGCGCTGGTGCCGTTCGCGATGCTTCTAGCCGTTGTCTTAGCCGGTGGATGCAGCGGTACGGTGGGCAGTACGCAAGCTACAAATCCACCACAACTGACATACAACATCTCAGGCACAATTGCTCCGGCGGCAGGCGGAAGCGGAGCGAGTGTTACATTGAGTGGGGCATCGACGGGGACACAAACGGCTGACAGCTCAGGGAACTACGTTTTCACGGGACTGCCGCCCGGAAACTATGCCGTAACTCCGACCAAGACGGGGTTCACTTTTAGTCCCACCAGCCAAAACGTGACACTTAGCAATGCCGATGTCACAGGCCTGAACTTCACCGCAGAAGAACAGCAGGCACACACCGCAACCTTGGGTTGGGTGGCGAGTACGTCAACAATGACGGGATACTACGTATACCGGAGTACGGTCGACGGCGGGCCCTATATCCTGCTCACTTCGTCACCGGTGGCCGGCCTCACCTATACAGACACTACCGTCCAAAGCGGTCAGACTTATTACTACGTGACGACTTCGGTGGATAGCGGCGGAAACCAGAGCGGTTTCTCGAACCAAGTGCAAGCGATAGTCCCTTAATCGGATCGACTCTATGGTGAAGGCACGGTGGCGCGGACCTGATTCGAAAACGCGCTCTCGTGGCTTTTGGCATCGGCCGAGGTCACCATGTAGAGGTAAGTGTGTCCGGATTGCACGGAAGAATCTTTGTATGTGGTTTCCCGGATGGGAGATGAATTCAGTTTCTTGTATGGCCCTCCGGGATTCTCAGACCGGTACACATAATAGCCGATAACAGCGGAAGTGCTAGCTTTCCAAGTCAGAACGGCAGAGTGCCCGCCCGAGGGAGCTTCTCGTCCCTGGAGGAGCCTGTCGCTCGAACCGACCTCGCCACGGTGCGAGGTCCACAAGGCCCCGATGATCACGAGAGCTGCAGTGCAAAGTACCGTGATCGGAACGATGCGGCTTGAGCGAGGAAACCGAATCACAGATTCGACTCTGGGGCAGGGCGTGTCGAAGAGGACCCTGGTTGGAAAACAACACGCAATTGGTTTCGACATGCCAATACGGTTTCTCTCGAGGAACGTCAGGATACCAGTTGTGCCGGATATACGTCTATCCCTGCAGCCAACGTTCGTCACAGTCGCCGGCCGCGGCTCTTTTCTTAACAATTTGGTACCCCCCAGGCTGCTGCTCCATAATGGAGAGCTTGGGTGTCCCCGTAAGGCCTGTACTTTCGTAAGAGAAAGTCCGACGCGAATTCGCCCGACAGTCCCACAGAAACTTCATGGTTCCGCCGACTGCCTTCCATTGACAGATGTTTTAAGGTTCGTCGTGTGGGCGGGAATTCTGAATACATCGAATCCGGCCCGAAATACCGCAACTGTTCTGCCCGCCCGATTGGTTGCCGAAGGGGAATTACTTGAGGCCATTGGCCGAAGTACGGAAAAGGCCGGCCTCACAATTCCCGTCAATCCAAATTTTAGACGAAGAGGTTCTTTTTGTGATTGGCGCCGGCCATCGCCGCTCATAGTCTCAGCGGGCTGCTTTTCACGTGTTCCGACTCAGCACAATGGCGGACGGCGGAAGTTGAAAAAAAACCGGGTAAAGGGACAAAATGTATAATCGAAACATGAAGAGGCTTTTGGTTTTCTTAATCTTGCTCTGGGTCACGCCGGCCGGTCTTCGCGCGCAGCAATGGTCCGGAATCATTGATTCCGGCCGCGCTGTTAACTGGTCGAATGCAGGCATACCCGGCGGCATTCCCAATCGCACGAGTATTTGCGCCACGTTAAGCCCCGGTGCCACAGCATCTCAGATCAACGGGGCAATTGCCTCCTGCGCCGCAGGTCAAGTCGTGTTCCTGAACGCAGGCGCCTACAACCTCACGGGGGGAATCGATTTTTCCGGCAAGAGTAATGTCACCCTTCGTGGTGCGGGCCCGGATCAAACCATTCTTGTGTATGGGAGTGGTGCATCGGTTGGATGCGAAACACAGAGCGCAAGTATTTGTCTCGCCGGGTCCTCGCGGACCTGGGTGGGCAATCCCGGCACGCTACACAATGTTACGGGGGGATATTCCCAGGGTTCCACCCAGATCACTTTGGACTCGGTGTCAGGCTATCAAGTTGGTTCGCTCCTGATCATGGATCAACTCAATGACGTGTCGGATACGGGAAGCCTTGTCGGAAACGTCTTGGTCAATGACTGCGGTAACAGCTATTTGACAGGTTGCACGACTAGCTATGGCCAGGAGGGCGGTTCCCCTGGACGTTCTGGTTCTCCAGACCGCAACCAGCAGCAATTCTTTGTCATAAACGCAATCAGCGGAACAACCGTTACCATATCGTCTCCAGTCTACATGCCGAATTGGCGTTCCTCTCAGAGTCCTCAGGTCTGGTCTCCTGGTGTCGTAGGGTCGAACATCGGGACAATGATTGGAGTTGAAGCACTGACTGTCGACACGACAAACGATGGTTCGTCCGCCTCTTCCAACATCGAATTCGGCAACTGCTACCAGTGCTGGGTAAAGAACATCAAGTCCTTGAACGCCAACCGCAACCATATTTGGCTTTACCAGACTGCAAAGGCCGAAGTTCGCGATAGCTACTTCTATGGCACGAAGAACGCTGCTTCGCAGAGTTACGGCGTGGAATCGTTCATGACCTCAGACGATCTGATCATCAACAATATCTTCCAGCACATTACCGCGCCGATGATGACGGGGAACAACGCGGGATCGGTGTTCGCGTATAACTTCGGGATCGACGATTATTATAGTGTTTCTTCCTGGATGGAACAGACAGGCTGGACACACGATGCGGGAGTCGGAATGGTACTGTTTGAGGGCAACCAAGGCAACGGGTTCATCCTCGATGACATCCACGGCACAGCCAACTTCGTGACACTCTTCCGCAATCAGCTAACGGGGAAGGAACCCAACAAAAGCAACCACACAAACCCCTTTGAGAATATGGCCTATAACCGTTACCAGAATGTGATTGGCAATGTGTTGGGCACACCCGGCTTTCACACTACTTACCAGGACATAACGCCTTCGGGCATCAACGCTGATACTTCAATCTATCTATTGGGCTGGTCTGGGAATCAGGGTTCGACCCTGGGTAGCGTGTTGAACGACGTTTTAGTGGCAACAACCTTGATGCGTTGGGGCAACTACGATACGGCTACGGGGGCTGCCCAATGGAACCCCTTGGAAGTGCCGTCCAAACTCAGTCTGTTCCTCAACGCAGTGCCTTTGAACCAAAACTTGCCAGCCTCGTTCTTTCTCTCCTCAAAACCCAGCTTTTGGGGCTCCATGCCATGGCCTGCTACCGGGCCTGAAGTTACAGGCGGCACAGATCCAACAGGACACTCCTATGCGAACCCAGCTCAGGTCTGTTACAACTCAACGACAAAGGACGGAAACGGTATTTTGATTTTCAATGCGAGCAAGTGCTATCAACAATCTCTGCCCGCCGCTCCGACGGCCCTCTCTGTGGTCATTCACTGATCTTCCCTCACTCAGCAACCAATTGGCTGCACAAGGGCCGATCCATTCGGAGTGAGTGGATCGGCCTTAGCAGTTTTGCCCCGGCCTAGCCGGTTTAACGTTGGAGAATCTCTGCCGACAACGGGATCCTTTTCTAGACAACCTCAAGGTGAATTTTCGGCTGCTTGGCGCACTCCCGCGCCATGTGTCGCGGCGACAGCCCCTGGAGATCTTGAGAACATATTCCCTGGAATCATCTCCCGCAAAAGCCTCGCAACTTGGCTGAGCGGTGTAAATCCTTGGTGTAACAAGATGACCGCACTCAGGTACAGAATTCCGACCACTAGGGAGATTGTCGCAATGTGGATGAGCGTTCCAAGACCACCAGATGCAGGGACGGAGTACTTCATCAGGATTGCCGCGGACGCGAAGCCCGCTGAAGCGGAAGCAACGAGGTACTTCCAGACAGTGGCGATCACTGAGGTAATGCCAAGGTCGATTGGCTTTCCCGCGTACCAAAAGGCGGGAATTGCCAGTATCCAGAAGGACACGGTCCAGGCGACTGCGACTCCCACGGGGCCCCACGGCAGCCCGAGGATGAATAGCAGTCCCGTTACAGCAAACTCTACGAGCCCCCAGCGGAACCAGCGGTCTGGCCTGCCGATGGAGAGGTGAATCCATCCGTGCGTGCCATAGAGAAGCATGATCCCGATCCCGGGGCCGAAGAATGTGAATATTCGGCCCGCCTCTTCCCATCCGGGACCTAACAATAAGCGAATCAGGTCAGGGCCAACGAGAGTGAGACACGCTCCTATGCCCATGCCCACAAACGCTACGACGTCCATTGCGCGAAGAAGGTATCTCTTGTATTGAAGAGGGTCGCGGTTCAAACGGCTCAAGGCCGAAACCGATACCACAGTAAGAGGTGACACAAGTTGGCTCGCTGAAAACGCAAATAGGTCGTAAGCCTTCTTGTAGAATCCGAGGGATTGTGCACTAAAGCGCCATCCCACCAGGAGGTTGTCCATGTTTCGAGCGAAATAGTTGACACTGAATCGCCCATATATATTCATCGCAAATCGCACCATGGAAGCCGTCCCGAGTGCGCGGCGCGGCAACCTGGGAACCCACCGACACAGAGACCAGGCCCCGATGGCGGTGGAAAGTGGCACGGCCACGGCCCCCGCAACCAGCGCCCAATACCCCCATCCTTTCCAAGCGAGGACGATGGATACAGCTACTGAAACGACTCGAGCAAGTACGTCATTGGTTGAAACCGCAGAAAAGCGCATGGCCCGCTTAAGGAGCGCCAAATGCAGAACTGAGATACTTGTGATAGATATGGTTAGAGACATTCCACTGGCAATGCGCGAGATGCGTGCATCCCCATAGAACTTTGCTAGTAGCGACCCCGCCCCGGCGAACCCAATCATCAGGAGAACGCCCACGCCTAAGTTGATCCAGAAGAGGTTACTGGCAAGCGTGTGATCAATTTCTTCACGCTGGAGGACGGCCTCTGTAAACCCGTTTAGCCCGAAGTTCATCAGAAGCAGGCTGAAGGTAGTGACCATAGTCACGACTCCAAAGTCCGCAGGCGTGAGGAGTCGAGCAAGAACTACCGTAGCGATCATCTGGATCGCAAATAACGCAGCTTGGGAAAACACTGTGACACTAGCGCCCCGGACGGCAACGCGACGGAGTTCCGCCGTGTCCGCCACGGGCTTGAATGCTCCCCTCGCGTCGAAGGGCTTCAAAGAACCTCCTCATAAATGGCAACCGTGTCAGTCGGCAAGTCAGCTTCCCATTCATCTCGCTGCGCTTGTGTCCCGATGCCAGGATCTGCGCGCCCGGAGACTTCTGGAACAACTGTTGTAACCAGTAGAAACGCGATCCAGACGGGGTTCAGCATTCGGAACCCAGCCTCGGTGAAACTGTAGGTAGTCGCTACAGCGAAATAAGCCAACCCAAGCTTGCCGGCGCTTGGATCTCGGCGGAGTTGGCTGAGGACACTTCTGTAGCCCTTCACCATGAGCAAGACGAGCAGGACCACGCCTACCCAACCCAAGTTTAGGAACACCTCAATGTAACCGTTGTGGGCTTCGTTTGGATGCCACCAATGCCTGTTCCAGAGCTGTTGGAGTCGGTCCCCAAGCCAAAAGCTTTCGAAGCCAGTTCCGATTAAGGGGTTCCCGGTCATACCAATGACCTCATGCCAGATCTCAGTCCGCCCGGTTAGCGTCGGGTCCCTTCCCATGGTTTCCAAAAGTCCTGTCCCAACGTTGAGGAACAGAGCTGAGAAGGAAACTAATAGTATCGTCCCTACTAGAAAGTGGACGACTGCAGGCCTGTTGGCGACTGATGAGATACTCATCATCGCCATTAAAAACCCTGCCAGCAGGAAGCAACTCCAGGAAGTAACCGACTGCGCGATCCAAAACAACCACAGCACCATTCCGAGAAGCGTGCCGTGAGCTATCAATCGCCGCATTCGCTGTGGGTCGTCCCGGTTTTGATAAGCGATGAGAAATCGCCAAAGGAATCCGAGTCCCATGATGACGCAAGTCATTCCAAGAAGATTCTTGCCTGTGGTGACTCCGCAATAGTATGGCGTCCAGGTCCAGCGGTTGTAGCCGCGACCTATGTCCGGATAATACTTGATGAACAAGACCGAGAGGGGAATGAGCAGAAATCCCGAGCGCGCCAGCAATCGTCTGACCGCAGCAGACGGGTCGCTATCGGTGAGGACCACCATGACCATAACCAGGTCGCCCAAGGCTTTGATCCATCGCTTAAAGGCTACGTCAGGGTAGGTGGACCATAGGACACTGAAGGCACAGTAGAAGAAGAACAGCAGGGTCGGCACGTTCGCCCCGATCAGGTTTCCGACCTTCCGCCCTCTCCGCACGAGAACGATGACGCCCAGCGCCAGGAGCCCCGTCAGGACGAGGCGGTCAATTGGGCTGCCTTCAAGGTACATCTCAGGGTCTATCGGTAGCGACATTTGCAGCCATTGGCTGACCATTCGCGATGCGGCGATCGACAGCCAAACCACTGGAATCCACAAGGCTTTGGAAGTCCGGGAGTTTCGGTCCCGATCTAGCCAGAAGAGACCTAAGATTCCCAGAATAAACGCAAACGTGACAATGTCCTGCTTCACTCATAACCTCCGAATTTCTGTTTTTCGTGGAAGATGGCGGATCATGTGATATCGAGTAAATTTGGGCACAAGCGCGAGTCCCAAGGAACTTCTTCCAGAATGCGTCGAGTCACCCGTCGAGGAAGAGGCGGTGAATGAGTTCCAGCGTGAGGACCTTATGGATTTCCGTGGTGTAGTTCCGATTTCCTTTAAGGTGGCCGCACACGATGCGCTCGACTCCATTCCGTTCGAGGTATGGACGGGAAAGTGTTCGTGGATCGAGCAACATTTCCTGAAGGTATTTGGAGAGGATATCCCGGTACCAGACCCGGAAATGGTAGAACTTATGCCTACCAAGGAAAAGTCGCTCAAGATGCAATGGCGAGAAGAGGTGATCGATCCGAGCCACCCACTGTGGCATCCCGTAGTCGTAGGCGTATTCCGCCTTGAATAGAAACTCCAGGAGCTCTCGATTGGCACCGGACAACAGACTTCTCGAGGTTCCATTAAGGCCGCGATCCGTCCGGATCATCCGCAATGCCGAATTTCCATCGGCGATCAAACGCAAACACAGATCATTGTTTTCGAGGGCTGCTCGCGGCGCGCGGAAGACTGTGCGGACGAACTCGTTGTCAAGATACGGGGATCGCAGAGAGACTTGAGTCTGCTCAAGGGCAAGAAGGCCGTAGTGGTGCCATGGGGCTTGCCGAAATACCGCAAAGGAAAGCGGATGACAACGAAGCAGTCCCGAGTATGTTTCGCTTGCCGTCCGTAGGTGAGAGAGGAACTCAGGACGGAACAGTCCCGGGGTCGGCTCGGAAGGCTTAAAGGCACGAACGGCCCGGAGCACCTCGCCACCATAATTTCCAGTCACGCGAACGGGCGCGATCTTGCGAGCTCTTTCATTGACGTAAAGGTCTGGAGAACGGCTGACATCGGCGCATCCGTCAGTGAGATACACCGTTCGCTCCGCATAGTGGGAGAACCGTGCGAGGAACTCCTTTCCAACCGTAATGACCTGATGTGGTTGGTCGCAAGCGCTGGCCACACGCCGAGCAAGGAGGACATCCTGGCAATCACGGAACATGCCTCCAAAGGAATAGGAGGGAAGAGATCCCGGAGGGAAACTCCCCCAAGCCATAATCATTCGCGTGTCGAGTCCTCCGGTGAGCGACATCGCAACTGGCTCGCGACCATCAAAATACCGAGGAAGATTCCGCGAGAAGAGTTGCCGTATTTCTTGATAGTAGGATTCTGGTTCGAGTGGTGACTGGTTCTCCCACTCCCGTTCCTCGAAGTAAGTACTTTTTTCCTCTAAAGAGCCTTTCCGGAAATCCCACTTTGAAGCAGGCGGCAACACATGAACACCCTCGAAAAGCGTCCGGTTCTCCAGAACGCAGCCGCAACCGACGAATTCCCCCAGGCCCCGAAGGTTTGCCCGCCGCAGTTCCGGCCGAACCGCAAGGATTGCTTTAGCTTCTGCGGCGAAATAGAAAGCTTCCTTCGATTCTCGGACATAAAGCCGGTGCATTCCATACCGGTCGTTGAACAGCCTCGCCGCACCAAGGGTCTGATTTACTAGCAGGCCGTGAAATCGACCGTTCAAGCATGCGGGAAAAGCGGGATCTTCTTCGGAAAGGTGGACAAGATAAGATGAGTCCCCCACTTGGAACTCGTGACCTCTCAGTTTCAGACGCATGGATTCCGGCTCAGAGTATTCCTCACCGGAAAAAACCAGAACGACATCCCCTTTCTCATTAGTGAGCGGCATTCCGTCTGAGAATGAATTCTCTCTGGCAGTCCACCCGACGTACACCCCCAGGGACTCATCCATCCACGTCCCCGTGGCATAGAAAGTCTCATGTCGAAGGGTAGCAACCATCCGAAGCAACTGCGGCTCCGCCCACTCACGTGGCATCCTGGTCACAAGACCCACGATACCCGGCATTTTTTGTTCTCCTATGAAATTTCCGCAGCGGATTGGAATCTGCGGTTATACCAATAGTTCCGCATTGCGCGAGCCCTGGCGACTACTGGCTCCGGGAGGTGGTCGATGAATCTGCGGTGCAGACCTAGTCGATAAGCGGCCCAGCCAACACGGGTCAACGGTACGTAATAGCGAGGCAGGTTGATCCGCTGGAAGCCATTGCGCTCCTTGAAATCGCTGAGGCTGTCGCTCTGTTTTTTTCCGTACGCGAAGTTGGAATATACGAGATAAGCAATACCGCGGTGGGCGCAGGATCGGACCGCCTGGGCAATCAGCGCATTCGTCGGAGCCTTGTCTCTGTGTTGGATCATAGAGACAATGTTCATCAGGCCCGCCTGCGTTCGAGTTTCGTCCCACGTCAACTTGACGAAACCAATCAGTTTGTCGCCAAGAAACGCTCCAACAAAAATGCTGTTCTCGAGGTAAGTGGCCTCTTCCTTGCGTACTATTCCAATGCTCTTCCCGAAGTGGCGGAAGGCCTTTCCCTGGCGGACTGGACACTCATTGTAGATTTCCCAGATTCCTCGAACGAGGGCACCATCAAAGGGAACCTCTCGTAGCGTGACTCCTTTCTTTTCCGCTTGCTTGGCTTTGTTCCGGGCCTTGAAGCCGATTTGTTGTGTCCACCAGTGTTCATAGGTGGATATCGGCAGGGCCGCTAGATTGTCCCACTCGAAGGGGTAATTGTATTTCGGCGCGGTTTCAGGCAGTTTCTGCATGAAGGTGAAAAGATCGATTCGCTTTCCGCATTTCCTGAGACCGCCAAGCACCACTTCCGGGTTGTCCAGAAAGAGATACTTGTCTGCATCGAGCCGGGCAATACGGAGGAGCCGCCCCCCAATTTGGATATCCCTTCCTTCAATAGAAATCATGATTTGCCCCCACATTATTCAACCGTTGACCCAACCTTTCAAAAGGTGCGCAAGTTGCGTATTGCTCGCATTCGTTGAATTCGGCCAAGCACTAGATGCGTGGGATGGCGGCTTCTCGCAAATCACCTCGTCTCGGCCACTTGCAGCAGCGCCCGAGGGAAGGCGGATCGGTGACCGCATCACATCGACTTGAGCAAAGATGGCGTCCATGATTTTGGCGGTCAGGAGGATTTCGCCGTAAGGAATAGGTACTGGAGCGCCGTCGGCGATCGATCGATAGAAGGACTCAATCAAGCATTTCATGCCCGACTTCATGTGGAAATCTCTTTTCAGAAAAGTATGCAAGTTCGTTGTAAGATTTCCGAGATACTGTCCGGCAAACATTACTGGAGGCAGAAACTTTTCCAGATAGCTTTTGTATCTGCTTCCCCGAAGCTTGATGAGAGTCTCCTGATCTTGATTCAGTACGAGACCGTTTTTGGGCCCATAGATACGAAACTGGTGGAGCGCAGGGCGCATCTGAGATGAGAAAGTGAAGTAGGCTGTGGCGCGTTGTTCTTCACAGATAATGACTCTCAGCTCATCGATGAGTTCACTTTCGCCCGAGCTTCTGAGAGGCGGACTTACAAAGCCGTACGCCATTACTTGGGGCGAGCCGCTGGTCAGGTATTCCGCGATCCGGGCAATACCGTGGCTGATAATGTTCTGCAGTAACTTTCCCGGGAGCCTGCGAACCCAATGACGTTTGTCGCTGAGAAGCGCTCCTGCGTACCCTGATCGTCCAAGCTCGTAGCAGTAATAGCTTTCCATATGCACTGGTGGACCGCCCAAGTAGCCGCTCTGGATGAGAGTTCGCATACGGCGAGCTGCATGACTAAATTGGTCGTCATGTCCTGCAGTTACCTTGAGGCCTCTCTCGTTCGCAAGTGCAATCAGTTTTCGAGCTTCGCCCTCGTTGATCGCAAAAGGTTTTTCCACATAGACATGGCATCCTCTTTCCAGGCAAGTCCTGGCAATATCGAAATGGCTTTCCGGTGGTGTCGTGACGTGAACCACGTCCGGCTTGGCTGCACTCAGAAGTGTAATTAAGTCGTTGAAATGTTGCTTGACAGGGAACCTCTCATATAGCTGTTGCGCCATCAGCGGTTCCGTGTCACAGACCCCAACGATCTCGCAGTCCTTGATTCTGACAATCTGCGAAGCATGCGCATCCGCGATTTTTCCGCATCCAACAATAGCGACCTTAAGCATTTTGCACTCTGCTCCTGCAGGCCTCGAAATAACGTCTGAAACCCTCGGGCGTAGGCACCTTCTGCGCCCATCCCAAACTTGTCTTTAGTTTTTCGTTGCTGTAGCGCGCCTTCTTCCAATACGAGTGCCATACCCTGCGATTGTAGACGGGCTCTATCTGCCCCCCCGACCACCTGGAATACCGCTCCCATAAACAGCAGAGCGCGTAACTTGCAAAGTGAGGAACATAAATTGACTTGAAGCGTCTCACACTACTCTTGTATTGGCGTAAGAACTGTCTACTGGAAGGAAGGTCGTCGTCCACCACGTTGAACACTTCGCCGTCGACTCCACTCTTCAATCCTGCAAGTGCGATTGCTTCCGCGCAGTTGTCGACATACGTAAACGGCACGTCGTTCGAACCGCCAAGATGCAAAAAGACGCCAAAGGTGCCGACTCCCACACGGCCAGTAATGCCCTCGTTGCCAGGACCATAAACATAGCCGGGCCTGACGATGACGTACGGGATTCCGAACCTCTTCCCATACTCGGTGACTATTTCTTCTTGTTTGACTTTTGCGAAGCAATAGGCGTCTCCTCGAAGACCGGGGTGCTCTTCAACTGGACACGATTCATCTAAGACTTTCCGCTTCGGTTTTTGTGTGTTGGTATAGACCGCAAAAGAGCTGACATTGACGAATCGCCGCAGACACGGCTGCAGGAGAGATGCCTCGAGGAGATTGCGCGTCGTAACGACCGAGTTCATGAAAGCGTCAGGAAAGGACTTCTCACCCCTGGCCGCAGCCAAGTGAAAAATGACAGTCGCATCTTTAACCGCTGCGGTGCAATCCTCGCGCGACAGAAGATTGCCTTTGATCACTTTAATGTGCGCTCTGTGACCGCGTGCAGAAAGAGCTTCGATCCTAGCCCCTTCGCTGGAGGGCCTGGCGAAACAACGCAAGTTGCGGAATCCACGATCCAGTAAGGTTTCCACGAGTCTGGACCCAATGAAGCCAGTCGATCCCGTGACGAGGATCAGGTCGTCTGGCCCGATTATTAGAGCATGGCTTTGCGTCTGGATCATATAGGTCTGCTATTCGGTGATGTATGGCTCTGTTATTGGATTGATGCGCAGAAGCGCCAAAAGTCTGCCTAAGTGGTCAAACAGCTTAATTAAGAGAGTCATGAACCTGTGATGCCCCAAGACGAATGCAAACGGCAACGCGGCCGCATAAGCTGGAACAGCGACAACTGATTTAAGAATGTCAGCTGTTCCGAAGCTCGGGTGAACCGGGGAATTTGCCCCCCGTAGCAAAGCTCTTCTGAGCATAAACATGCGCCTCCACCGGATTGGGGGCACAACCTCATACGCAACAGCTTCATTGCACCAAATGAAACTGCATCCTTTTTCAATCATTCTTCTGAAAAAGTCCTGGTCCTCTCCCGTCCGAAACTCCGGTTTGAACGGCCGCGACTCAGTCATGAAAATTCGCCTTCTTAGCAGCACATTGCCGGTCCGCCCTTTCCGCCAGTCAATAACGAATCCTGTTGGATAAGTCGGCCGTTCGTAAAACTTGCCCTTAACGGCCCACTTTGGCGGTTCTTCGCTAAACTGCGGGAGCACCGGTCCGAGCACACCGTCAACGCGGTATTCGTCGCATGCCTTGAATAAGGTCAGCAACCAGTCCTTGGTGGGAAGCTCGTCGTCGTCTATGAAAGCTATGAAGTCCCCGTCAGAGTTCTCGACAGCTCTGTTCCGGGCCAGCGCGATATTCTGCCGAGGCTCCACGCAGTAGGTGATTGGAACAGACGAAGAAGCCGCGAACTGCGAGACCATGGTCTCGGACGAACGCGCATGGTCATTGTCAGCAACCACGATCGAGTATGTGAACAGCCCGTTCGAGTCCTGACCGTCAAGTTCGCTTAGCAAGCGTCTGAGAAAGTCTGGGCGTTTGTAAGTGCAGACACACACACTGATGTGCTGCAATTCGTTCGTCACCGAGCCCGGGGAAGCGTGAACCCTCGAATGACTGTCAGCTCGATTTATCTCATCGTGAATCATGCGGCTCGTTTAACGCTTGGTGTGGAAAATAGCGAAACTCGGAGCAACTGGAGAAGCCCGGGTCCAGCGAAGAATCTCGCCGTCCATCAAGAATCGATACTCATTGGGGTTGACAGGATGAGTTTCGATCTCGACCACGCTTTGGCGTGCAAGGGAAAAGATCCGTTGCAAGCGGTTTGGACGTTCAAGCGGGGGCAGCGAGAAAAAGAAGTCGACAAGATGGTGACGCCGAGACAGAAAAGCGCCGGTAAACGCCCGAAAGGCTCCGTTCCGCAGGGCTTTTTCACCAGGCTCGTGGGAGAAGTGTCTCCGGACGATCGTTCGGCGCGGTAACAATCCACCGAGCAGCACGTTGGCACAGAGGTGCATGTGGTGATGGCCGTCGATACGAGTAGGACTCTTCCTGTAAAGACGGCAGAATTCGTCGACTTGGGCTGCTACGACGTATTCGAAAGACCTGGCGAGACCAGGGTGAAACACGGCACGAGCAAAAACATGCCGCATAAGATAGCGACCGAGTTCGCGTTGGCGTTCGACGAGTCGGATGGGACAGTTAGGAGCCGAAAACTGTGTTGTGAGGTTGAGGTGGAGGCCGGCGTCAATTTCTCGCTCGAGTGCTATGGCCGCCGCGCGTTCTGAATCTTCCATAAAAACCATGGCACTTACCGAGGATACGACTCCTCGCGCGGAGCAATCCAGGATTCTGTCAGTTGTGTAGGGATCCCTTCCCCAATCGTCCGCGTTTACGATGAGCGAGCCGGCTCGGTGTGGCACGTCACTCGATGATGGTTTGGAGGTCACACTCTTATCCGGAAACGCCGTCCGAACTGGCACGCAGGGCCTCCGGGAAAACGAGGTACCCTGCTCTGTTGTCTGATTCATCGGCCCTAGCCACTGGTTATTAGATCTGATTTCAAAATCCATTTCAGGTTATTCACAGACGGCAACGTAGACTGGTCAAAAAGAGTTTGAGAATTCCATCAATAATTCAAAAGACTGTGGCAGGAATGCAAGATGTTCCCCCAAGTTGTATTAGATAGGCCATTTCGATGAAGACGCCAAAAAAGGCAGCAGATAGGAACGCGTCAGTGCGCAGTTGCCACGCACGGCGATTCCAGGTGGTAGACAAGACGGTCCCCTTCAAGATTGGCGTAGGCTATCCGGGCACGATCTTTGCCTTCACCCTCAATCTCCCATCCATTTCCACGGCGAACCAATTTCATTTGGTTTCTTTGGCGCCACCACTGATTCACTTCTCGCGGGAGAGGCATCCAAACCTTTCCCTCGGAACTCAGCTCGCCAAGATAGGTCAATAAAGCTTTATAGGTTTTCTGCGCCCGTGGTTCCCGAAGGTAATCGGGGTGAAAGATAAAGCTTGCCAAACCATGTTTCCCAAAGATTAGAGCGATCTGGCGTACCCACAAGTCAATCGAATGCTGCTTCAGAATATGAAACAGAGAGTAGTCCTGCGTCGTAGTGAGCGGGAGCTCCAGTGTATCTCCAACAAAAAATGGCATCACGGAACAACAGCCGCCCCTTTGACCTTCCAGGTGGCCAATATTTGGAATAGACATGTCGTAGGAGAAATCCAAGGATTCAAGCCACTCCGGATTCCTGTAGAGGACAGCGGAACGGAACCCCGCTGCATGGTATTCCCGTGCGTATCGATTGATTCGCTCGGCGCGTTGCAAGAATAGCTCCCGATTGCTGAACAGGAGACCATCGTGGTTCAAATCGTGAACGTTGATTTCAAATCCGCGGTCCCGAATGCTGCTAAGCAAGTCCGCTGACACTGGATACTGTCCTTCGGGTACCAACTGGAATGAGGCTTTGATCCCATGAGCCTCGTCCATATCCATCAAAGTTGAGCAGAACTCGGAACCCGGCAATGCTTCTACGTCATGAGTCATGATGGCGCAACTGGAGAATCCATTCGGCCAAAACCAAATGAACGGGATTTGGTCGACGCCGTAAACCTTCAGCAACAGAGCCAGAAGCTTTTCGAACATTAGCTCGACGCTTAAATCCACGGGCCAATGAGGGAAGGAGATTTGCTCCCAGTCGCTCAGACATATCCTCTGGAAATGCTTGCGTACGGATAAGGACAGCATCGGCCGCATTTTGTAATAGGCTTTCCGGATGACGGGTGTCGCGGTGAGCTGTTTCCCGTTGCCAATTGAGGATGATAGATAGCGCTCGTAACGCAGGTTGGAGACAACTTCCGACGGATCGAATGGAAGCTGGAGAGTCAATCCATCAGCTATAACCTGATCAGATACATCGTAAAGTTCATCTGTGACAGACTTAGCCAAATAACCGGCACAGGACCGCCCGTAGCAAATTGTGTCAGAACCAAAGTGAAAAAAGCCGTTGCTGTTCGACAATTCTCCCCTGAGAGCGAAAGTGGCAAAACTTTCCGGACACCGGTAATAATCGAGAAAGGCCCCGTTCATGACTTCCCCTTGGATTGGCGCTCTTCAGTCTGCCATTCAGACTGGCGCGCGTCGATAATGCGCCTACAGCAGGATTCAGCCGATGTGGCGATATAACATCCTTCCCGTTGCAACGAGCTGAGTGGATAATCTCACATACGTCAGCGTCGTACGCTGAGCGCGCCAACTGTCCTTAAAAAAGGTAACCAAACCGGCGTTGTCAATCTCGGACCGACCTAGATAAATTCTTCCCATCGCGGATCTTCCAGAGGATTGAAAGTGTAAATCATCCAAGCGAGCTCAAAAGGTTCACCCGCGCGTAGTCGCTGCAAGGTGTGCGCGCCGGGAATTTGTCTTGCCAGTAAAAAACCTCCTTAATCGCCCCATCTGTTCGCGCCTGCGAAACTCCACCATTTCGCGCGGAATTGGCCTCTCCACACGTCGCAACAAAGACCAGAAATAGCCCGCTCCAAGTACTAGACCTCCCAAAACGACAGGCTCCTTAGTCATTTGATAAATCATTCTGCAAAGTTCCCAAAGCGGATGGCCTCCAAGCGCGTAATCCTGGGTGCCAATTCTGAATCTGACCGCCAATGTGCCGTACTGAGCCGTGCCCATTGTTCGATGATGCAGACAAGTCTTGCCGGTGAAAGTTTGCGTCCTCCAGCCTTTCATCCTCGCCATGAGGACCGCAATATGATCCACACCTCCGCTTTTCACTGGCCTATAACCAGCAATGTCCTCAAAGCACTGCCGTCGAAATAGTTGGCAGCAGCCAGATACGTGCTCGATGCTCACAAAGCGGTAGTCATAGCGTTCCTGCGAGGGCTCCACAAATGCCGTTCCGACTAACCCAAGAACAGGATCTTCAGCGAGCTTCCGAAGCAAAAAAGCGAAATAGTCCTTATCAAACGAAGTGTCGCCGTCCAGACAACAGATCGCTTCAAACGTGAGGCCCTTCACCTTGGCATAGCCTGCGTTGAATGCGTATACCTTTCCAGCGAAATGTCGTTCGCGGCGTTCGGGCATGCGGACAAGTTCGATCCAGTCGTGCTCGGCCGCATACTTGGCCACGATATCGTCTGTGCCGTCCGTAGAGCCGTCACTAACAATGACCCATTTGAGCGGCCGGACCGTCTGTGCCACCACGGATTTGATGGTCAGTTCAATGAACTGGGCCTCATTTCGTGCCGGCGTAATAAGAATGTAAGTAGGCAGACTCAGCATGCTTGAGCCATGGCTATCAAGTTTTTAGCTAGAGGAGGTTTCGGGGAAGCATCCGAATCGCATATCAGCGCGGACATCGCCAGAAGCATCCATGCCTGTGACCATCGCATATACGAAGTGCGGATGGTGCAAGAACGAAGGATCCGGTAGTAGAAGAAACCACGATCGTCCCACATATGATTCATGGCCCAGCGAAATACGGAGCGCGCCGATGGGATGCTGTCCGGGTGAAGGTCTTTGAGGGTTATGAGCGTGATAATGCTCTGGGCCACGCAGTGGATGTCCACAGGATACTTACGGTTATGAAAATATCTGACCGAACCGTCCGCACAGAAAAAGTGGGCGCGGTAGAACTCGAAGCCGCGCCGAATATGAGACTCGAATTCCGGCGTGCCAGCATCTTGAGAAATGGAGTTCAGCGCGCAGAGGTTGAAGCCAGTGTGAAAATTATCGATCCATCGTTGTGAGGTTGCCTCGCCATAATCCCACGAGCCGTCTGCACGCTGCCTTGATGCTGAATAACGTGCAACCCTAAGGGCGGGCTCCAGGAATCTTTCCTCTCGCGTATGTTTGTACACTCGACAAAGCAAAGCGGCGCCCAGGAAGTTGGCGTTGTGAACTTGAACCCGCAGGGAGCGCAAGGGATAGCTGAATCCTGCGACAGTATCGCCGTCATTCCAGTAAAGCTGCCCGAGGACATAGTCCGCGGCGCTCATCGCCATGCTCAAACAGCGCGCATCGCCACGCTGCTCATATGCATCCAAAAGCGCGCTGGCGACGAAGCAGGTGCAGACCAGGTTAGGCGCCCCAGCCGGCACTATGATCGTGCGCGTCTGCCACGGAAAACTGTACCCCCAGCACCAGTAGGGAAGGCCTTGCGACCGAAGGGCAATGAGCCGCTCGATCATCTTCTCGATGAGACTTTTCTGGTCAAGCAGTCCAACCCGCGATAGGTTTAGCAACGCCGAAAGAAAGAGGCCGATCGCTTTTGGGTTCTGCGTCTTCTTAATAAGCAACAACGGACGGATGTTAAATGGACTCCGCTTCAAGGCTTGGGTGAATACAAGCCGAGGAAGTTTGGTGCTCAGGAAAGGCACTGCAGTGAGAATTCCGCTGTTTAGCGCATCGTAAGGGTCGTAACCAGCCCAATTGTGAGCCTCACAGTAGGCGACAAGTTTCCGGATCGCTGCCTTGATCTCATTGTCCATGACGTGGGAATGATTCTCAGCCATGGGTCAGTCTCTCAGTCATAGGGCTATAGGATTGAAACCGAAGCAACGAAAACTTGAGTTGCAACTTGACGTCTAATTAACAGATCCGGCAGTAAGCTCTAACACTCTCAAGACGTGGTTGATGATTGCTTGCAGCGTAACAGCCGGGCCAGAGTGGGCGTTGGCTGGGCGAGTCCGCCGCGCAATAACCACTCGCTTTGGCACGTCGTCGGTGCTTTCCAGCAAAACGAGCCGTCCGCAGCCGGACAAATAATGGTCAACGGCTCCTATTTTTCCCCGAAATATGCTGTAGACCGGAACGTTCAATGCTGCGGCTTCGCGGTTCATAGTGCCACCGCCACTGATGACGAGATCGGAATACCAGATTAGATTGAGTCCATCGACGACGTGTTCAGGAATCAACATACGGCCGCTAGCGAAGAGACCGGGCCACGACTTTCTCAGAGCACGCGCTTGTTCCGGATAGCGCGGCAGCAAGATGATTTTGACAGCTGGATTTCGACCGATGAATTCGATTGCCGCAGCCAGCAAGCGCTCGCTCTCTGGATTGTGATAGTGCGCATTGATCGCCGGAGGCCGCACAGTGACAACGATATCCTTTCCGTTGATTCCCAGTTGGCCCATTGCAGACGGATCGGGTTTAAAAAACGGAACGTAGACGTCTTCCTTGATGCCCGGATATTTAAGTATCCGGTCTCTTCTAAAGTGAACCGCTTCGTCCGGAAGCACTTCTGGAACCATCACCCAGCCCATCGATGGAAGGGTAAGTTGGTTCACGAACTCATAGTCGAAGATCGTGATCGACGGAATGCGCAAGATGGAGGAGAGAAAAGTCGAAGATCGCGATCCATGGGAGAGAGCCAGGACCGGCTTTTCGCTCCTGATTGTTGGTGTCAATTGACACATCCGAACGCCCAATCTCACGGCCTTTGCTATCTTGTTCTTTCCGCTGTGTCGTCCAAATAGTTTGTACGAGAGTCCAAAATAGTCCGCGAGTTCGCGCGTCTGGGCGCAGTCACGGGCGGTTACGAAGACCTGAAGGCCGAGTTTTCCGAGCTCCTCGATAATTGGCCGAAAAAACGGCACATGAGGAGAATTCTCAAGGTCAATCCAGATCTTGCGGCCACTGAAAGTTTCCGTAGACGGTTGTGGCCGAAGGACGAGAGGCCCCGACGAAGCGGTCGCATGATTTGTTATGGTCGTCGCCATCTGTTGGACCTCACTGAGCAGATTGCACTGGTGCGAATTCCGCGACTGCTTCCGCGACTCGTTTCTGCTCGGCGATGGAAATCCCTGGGTACAATGGCAGAGAGAGAATTTCCGATGCCGCTTCTTCCGAAGCAGGGAAATCCCCTTTCTTGTAACCGAGCGCTTCGTAAGCTTTTTGCAGATGCAGTGGAATCGGATAGTGGATGCCAGTGCTAATTCCTGCTTCCGCTAAATGTTTTTGAAGCCCGTCTCTGTCCAGCGCGCGAATTACGTAAAGGTGATAGACCGCTCGCACCCAATCGGGATCCTGGGGCAGCGTACAGGCAGCGGAAGTAGATTCCAGCAATTCACGATAACGCGTGGCAGCTTCACGCCGTCTCTCGTTCCACTCGGAAAGGCGGCGCAACTTTACATGGAGAATGCCCGCCTGCAACGCGTCGAGTCTACCGTTGTATCCTTCCATCTCGTGATAATACTTGCGCAATTGGCCATGGTCCCTGAGCATGCGGATTTTCCGCGCCACATCTTCGTCATCCGTGGTGACAGCACCTGCTTCGCCACAGGCTCCGAGGTTCTTGCCTGGGTAAAAACTGAAAGCGGCGGCTCGTCCCATCGAACCGGCTTTTTTCCAGCGCCATTCTTTCTTTGAAAAATATTCAGCTCCATGTGCCTGGCAAGCGTCTTCAATAACCGTGAGGTTGAATCGCGCCGCAATTTCCAGGATGGGGTCCATGTCAACGGGCCGACCGTAGAGGTGCACGGGGATGACTGCAGTGACCGGCCTGCGGGAGACTCTGTGGACCAACCGGCCCGTCCCTGCGTCAAGCACACACTGGGTCTCCGCGTACCTTAGCAATTTCTGCGGATCCATCGTATAGCTACGTGGGTCGATATCCACGAAATCGGGGCACGCACCCGCCTGCGAAATCGCCTCGGTTGTGGCGATAAAGGTTAGGGGAACCGTGATTACAATGTCTCCGGGCTGGATGCCGGAAGCGATCAGGGCAAACCGAAGGGCGTCTGTTCCGCTGCCTACTCCGATGCAAAACTTTGAATCACAAAAGCGACCGAAATCACGCTCGAATTCTTCAACCATCGAACCACCAACAAACCCGGCCGAGCGCAGCGCGGAACGAAAAACAGCGACAAGTTCCTCTTCCAGCTCCTGGTGAGGCGTTACCAGGTCTAAGAAGGGAATGTGCCCGTTGCGATTCGAACCGTTATCTGGGCGAGGGACCGCGCGCAAGACCTTCGCCGGGTTTCCGACAACAATCACATTTGGGGGCACATCCCGAGTTACAACGCTTCCTGCACCGACGATCGCATTCTCGCCAATAACAACCTTGGACAGAATTGTGGCGCCAGAACCAATCGAAGCACCTCGCTTCACCAAGGTCGTCTCCACTCTCCAGTCCTTCTCGGTTTGCAGACCACCTTCTGGCGTTGTCGAGCGAGGATACGAATCGTTGATGAATGTAACTCCATGACCGACAAACACGTTGTCTTCAATCGTTACACCTTCGCAGATAAAGCTATGGCTCGAGATCTTGCAGCGGCGTCCAATCCGGGCATTCTTCTGGACCTCAACGAATGCGCCAATCTTGGTTTCGTCTCCGATTTCGCAGCCATATAAGTTCGTAAACTCAGAAAGTCTTACATTTTTTCCGAATAGCACATCAACAGCGACGGACTGGTAGTGATTCATAGCCGGACGATTTTCCCTCTCTCCTTTAATGATTGGTCAGCTGCTTCGAGAAGCTTAACCACACGCAATCCTGCAGGACCGTCATTGAAGGGCGTTCGATCGTTCCTGATGCAGTCCATGAAATACTCGAGCTCGAGCTTCAAAGCCTCCGTTTGTTCCACTCGAGGCGCCCACACATCCCCGGAACGGTAGCTCACAAGCAATTCATAGACGCCCTGGCCATTCGTGATCTGCACGCCTTTGTCATAGACCTTGATTTTCTCGTCGGCTTCCAGATCATTCCATACCAGCATCTTCTTCTCACCGCCGATCAAGGTGGTCCGGACTTTTACAGGTGAAAGCCAGTTGACGTTGATGTGCGCTACTACTTTATTCGGAAAGTAGACGGTGATGAAAGCCAGGTCCGCCAGGCAATTCAAGTGAGTTCCACCGGTGGCAACGACGGCCTCAGGCTTCTCCTGAATGATGTAATCCATGATGGACATATCGTGGGGAGCGAGGTCCCAGATTACGTTGACGTCGTGCTGGAAGAGGCCAAGGTTTACGCGGGTGGAGTCGAAATAATAAAGATTCCCTAGGGTCCCGTTGTCAACGAGCTCGCGGATTTTCCGCACCGCACCGCTAAAAAGAAAAGTATGATCCACCATGATCTTGAGCCGCTTCCGCTCCGCCAACTCGATGAGTTCCTCTGCTTGTTGCGGGGTGGAAGTAAAGGGTTTTTCCACAAAAACGTGTTTGCCATTCAGCAAGGCAGTTTTCGCCAGTTCGAAATGCGTCCAGACCGGAGTGACGACTGCCACAGTGTCAATTTGTGGAGATGTCACAATCTCGGAAAAGTCCGTGGTCAGGTTGACACCGGGATAAACCCTGCCTGCACGTTTGAGTGCGGCTGGATTCTTGTCGCAGATGGTCACGACCTGGCAGTTTTCCAGAGCATGGAGGTTCCTGACGACATTCGGACCCCAATAGCCGTAACCAAATACACCGACGCGCACGAGGTCAGAGCGGGATCGGTGCGGCTGATACTTGAGACTTTCCGAGATAGGCATGGAAATTCCTGAAGTGTAGGTATCGGATCCAGAATTAGCTTGAGTTGTCATAAACATCCTCGAGAAGAATCAGCCACCGTGCTCCTACTTGTCCGTGTCAGTAAGCACCTTCGCCGAAGAAGGCAGCCCGTGGAGTTTGCAGCAGGATTTTGATGTCCAGCCAGGGCGACCACGTGCCGGCGTATCGAAGATCCAGCCGCACCATGTCGTCGAACGAAGTCCTGCTCCGACCTTTGACTTGCCACAATCCGGTGATTCCCGGTTTTACGTCCAACACGCGACGCCGGTGCCAGGGCTTATACGATTCCAGCTCATAAGGGATCGGGGGCCGTGGACCGACCAGGGACATCTCCCCTTTGAGGACGTTGATGAATTGCGGGAGTTCGTCCAGGCTCGTCTTGCGTAGAAACTTTCCCACACGCGTGACCCGCGGATCGGCTGTAATTTTAAAAACTAGATTCTTGTCGGGGCCGGCTGCATCCGAACCAATCTCCCCGGCGATGAATCGCCTCACATAATCCCGATGGATGCTCGGGTCATTCGTGCACGTCATGGACCGGAATTTCAAAAACGTAAATCGTTTGCCATATTGGCCCACTCTTTCCTGGCGGTAGAAGATTGGCCCTTTCGACGTCAGTTTGATGATGGCGGCAATAATGGCAAACACAGGAGAGAAAAGTAGGAGAGCCAAAATGCTCCCTGTAATATCCATCGCTCTCTTCAGAATTCGAGGTAACTTCCTGGCCTCATCCTGATTGAGCAAGTCTGGATACAGCGTAGCGTCCACACCATGGTCGCGATTCGGCTCGTTCCAGCCCTCTGGAAAGAAATGGAACGAAATGCGAATCCAGTCGGCCAGCTCTGCACCCAGCTTCGCCCGTAGCGATTCGATAATGCCGGCACGCAGCAGATTCTCAAGTGAACGCCGCTCCGCTTCGCAGATTTCCGTGAAAAGTACGCCTAGAACAGTTCCCTCGTGATACCAGCCGACCATGTCTGTTTCTCTTGTGGAGCGTGATAGTGCCCCCAGTATTGCAGGCAGCGTCTTTTCGCCTTTATCCGTCAGGAGAGGTTGCGATGCATCCAAGAGCATCAGCAGGAAGGACTTTTGATAGCGTTCTGCCCGTTTGCGCTCCCACCGGAGAACCTTTCGAAACATTCCTTCGGAAAGGATTTCGCGAGTCTGCAAGTCTGACGAACGGCTGTGCCGCGGAGTAGCCTTAGGTTCTTCCCGGGAGTCAGCCGTGTCTTTCAAGAAACTGGAGCTGAGTGCAAGTGTTGTGTTGCTTCGAGTATGTGCAGTTGGCTTCATGATGAGGCGGAACCTCCCGGACTGTTTCGTTATGAATTTTGATTTTAAGAAAACCGGCGAGAAATCAAAGCCGAAGATCTGCGGAAAAACCCAAGTTTGGGTAAGCTACCGCCCTAAGAGTCCCAAATCCCTTAACCTGGGATTGGGACACCCGCTCCAAGAACAGACCGACCGGTTTCTCTCAAGACGAAACCGGCGAAACAACACTTAACCCCTTACGTGTTCGCTTCTCCCGTAGTACGCGTAAGGGCTGTCCAGGGCGTCATCTTCAACGCCATTCAGCACAACACCCAGTAATCTGCTCTCCCGAAGCTCCTGACAGGCCGTCCGAGCCAGATCAGAGGAAGTCCTGCCCGCGCCAACGACGACGATCACTCCATCACACATTGGCGCCAACACCGCGGCGTCCGACACCGGCAATACCGGCGATGTGTCCACGATGACCCAATCGAACAGAGTGTTCAGCCGCCCGAACAAGCTCTTCGCCCTCGTGCTGCCAAGCAATTCCGTTGGATTGGAGACTGGTTCCCCAGCAGGAATGAAGAAGAGATTCTCGCCATTGCCCGACTGAATTATGGAAAATTCATCAGTGTCACCACGAAGGTAGTCGCTGAGCCCCGGAGAAGAGGGCGCTCCCAAACTCACATGCAGTTTGGGAGCCCGAAGGTCAGCGTCAATCAGCAATGCATGCCGTTCGTGCTGATGCACGATCGCGCGCGCAAGATTCAGGCTTACGAACGACTTTCCTTCACCAGCCTGGGCGCTTGTGACCAGCAGAGTGCGAAAGGGCTTCTTTTCACGCAGGCGGTACAGACGCGCGCGCAAAATGCGGAATTGTTCGGCGCATCGATCGAAAGACTGTTCATTGAACAAGACGAGAGAATCCTTGTGGAGCTTCCAGGTAGGCTTTGCGCACCGTTGTCGCAACGCATTTAGCCCGGGAGCGAACGAGGTCAACGTTGGGTGAGGGGTAGGTCCGGAAGGTGCGAAACTTGATGTCGGGCGCGCCTGCTCTTCGCGCTGCTCAGTCCAAAAAGCCACAGGTTCGGGCGCTATCGTCTCTGCACCCGATGCTACTGGCGTTTGCTGCGCCTGAATCTTTTGGAGAGCCTCAAAGATGCGACTCATAGAATTCGTTCCTTTGTTTGGACAAACACGGAGGGACGCTCACGAATGCGATCCTGCCGCTTGGCGAATTCCTGGCGTAGCGAGCCACTCTCTCGCGAGTCATCTTGAGACATCAAATTGGCGGCCTGATCATCGGGCGCACCGGCCAAGAGCTCGAATTCACGTGCTGCATCATCTACCATTTGGGGGGTAGCAAATTTCCGGTCATCCACGAAGGCATTGATCAAAGCATGGTCGGAGAGAACGTTAATCACGCGCGGAATCCCACAGGCGTATTTGTGAAGCCGTTCGATGGCTTCCGAGGTAAAGATCGCTCTACCGTTCGCTCCGGCGATATGAAGCCGTTGCGCGATGTAGCCGCGCGTTTCTTCGAGCGAAAGCCGGCTGGTCCTACAGCACAGCGTAATCCTTTGCCGAAGCTGCCGCAGTTGAGGATGTCTGAGTTTCGTCTCCAGCTCTGGCTGCCCCGACAATACAATTTGGAGCAACTTCTCTGTCGAGGTTTCTAAATTGGTGAGGAGGCGGATTTCTTCGAGGAGTTGCGGTGTCAGGTTCTGGGCCTCATCCACGACTAGAACTGCCGGCTCCCCCGCGTGCTGACGATCCAGCAGCCAGCGATTCAGCTTTATAAGCATCTCAGCCTTGGAGCGCGATTCAGAGTAGATCCCGAAATCCGCCATCAAATACTCGAACAAGTCATTTACGTTTAGCTGAGTGTTGAACACAAACGCCGTTGCAGCTCGCTGATGATGGAGCCATTTCATCAGCATGTTAAGCAGCGTCGTCTTTCCCGTTCCTGCTTCGCCTGTAAGCAGAATGATGCCTTTCCGAGTCTGAATCCCGTACGTCATGCCGGCCAACGCTTCTCGCGCGCTTAAGGTCAAAAATGCATAGCGCGGGTCGGGATTGATCCGGAACGGGCTTTCGTTCAAACCGAAAAACTTTTCGTACATGCTCTCCGCTCTCAACCCTTAAGCGCGCAAACCAAGCTCACTTCGCTTCGCGGGAATGTGACTGCTCCTGCCGTTCTTGCTGACGGACGTCCGATTGGCCCAAGGAATCAGCGCCAAAGTGGGTACCCCGAGATGCATCTCAATATCCTGTTTAGTCCTCATCGATTTATCCCGCCACTCGGCCACTTGAACCAAGCCCAAACCCAGGACCAGCCCTGCCCCTAGTCCCCCTAAGCCAAGCAGGGGCCGATTAGGAAACGAGGGGCGCTCCGGCAAACTGGGTGGATCCAGGACCCGGAACTGTTCACCCTGCTGCCGGTGCTCCAGCTCTGTGGCCATCTGCGATTCGTTTCGTTTCTTCAACAGATCGTTATAGAAGTCCTGCGCGGTTTGATGGTCCCGCGTTAGGGCTTTGAACTCCTGCTGAATCGTGGGGCTCAACTGAATCCGGGCCTGCAATACCCTAATTTGCTTTTGAAGGCCTTCCTGCTCCGCTGTCTTCAGGCGGATGGCTACCTCATTTTGGTGCAACTGCGCCCTCAGCTGTTGGATTTCCGGTGACTCAATCAC